>FWPV01000679.1_pt1 | contig 104885 bp, 101 predicted proteins | sample 2228371 | NCBI WGS metagenome assembly FWPV01 (sample SAMEA103939776, study PRJEB20133) | metagenome
GGGCGCAGGTGTCATCACGAAGATCGTGGAATAAGGTTGCAGGTGACAGGTTGCAGGTTGCAGGCGTGATCTGAGACCGGCAACCTGCAACATGGGGCTTGTGACGGAGGAAGCATGGCCAAAAATAGAATCCGCATTCGCTTGAAGGCGTTCGATCATCGTGTCCTGGACGACTCGGTGCGGAAGATCGTGGATGCAGCCGAGCGCACCGGGGCCAATGTGGTGGGCCCTGTGCCGTTGCCCACTCGCATCGAGAAGTTCACGGTGACCCGGTCTCCTTTCATTGACAAGGACAGCCGGGAGCAATTCGAGATCCGAACCCACAAGCGCTTGATTGACGTGTTGGATCCCGGCCCGAAAACTATCGAGAACCTGACCAAGCTCGACCTGCCGGCCGGTGTGGATATCGAAATCAAGCTATAGCTGATGGCGTATGGCAAATGGCTATCAGCCATCAGCTATCAGCCAGGTGGGATGATGCGGTCTCGCAAGGGCGGGATCACGGCAGTCCCGAGGAGGAGAAATGAAGGGGATTCTGGGTCGTAAGGTGGGCATGACGCAGTTGCTCACCGCAAAAGGTACTGTGGTGCCGGTGACGGTGATCGAGGCCGGGCCTTGTTACATTACGCAGATCAAGACGCCCGAAAAGGACGGTTACTCGGCGATTCAGCTCGGCTACGAAGAAACCCGGCCGCGGCGTCTGACCAAGGGTGAGTTGGGGCATATCCGCCGTCGCGGGGTCAACCTGCCCCCGTTGCGGATTCTGCGCGAGATCCGCATGAAGAACCTGGGGGATTACGCGGTGGGTCAGAAGTTGCTGGCGGACATTTTCAAGGTCGGCGAGCGGGTGGACGTCAAAGGTGTTTCCAAGGGGCGTGGCTTTCAGGGCGGCGTGAAGCGCTATGGCTTTCGTGGCGGGCCGCGCACCCACGGCCAGTCCGACCGGTTGCGGGCGCCCGGTGCCAGCAGCTCGGGTACCACGCCCGGTCGTCTGTACAAAGGCAAGCGCATGGCCGGTCATATGGGAAACGCGACGGTGACGGTGTCGAACCTGCGGGTTGAACTGGTTGATCCTGAGCGCAACCTGTTGGCCGTGCGCGGGGCTGTGCCGGGCGCGAAAGGCGGCCTGGTTGTGATCACAGAGGCGCGCAAGCAGGGGTAGTGACTATGATCGTTCCAATGATGAATATGGCGGGCGAGCAGGTGGGAGAGGTCGAGCTGGCCGATACCATCTTCGCAGCCCCGGTGAACATCCCTTTGATGCATCAGGCCGTGGTGCGACAACTGGCCAATGCGCGCCTGGGCACCCACAAGGTCAAGGGCCGCAGCGAGGTCGCCGGCGGCGGTCGGAAACCGTGGCGCCAGAAGGGGACAGGCCGGGCGCGGCAGGGTTCGATCCGTGCGGCGCAATGGCGCGGTGGCGGCATCATTTTTGGCCCCACCCCGCGCTCCTATGCGCAGCGCATGCCGCGCAAGATGCGCCGGGCAGCGTTGTGCTCCGCGCTCAGCGTCAAGGCTGCTGAGGAGAAGGTGGTCGTCCTGGACGCCCTCACGGTTCCGGAGCCCAAGACCCGTGCCATGGCGCAGGCGCTGCAGCGCCTTGCTGTGGACTCCAGCGCGCTGATCCTGATGGCAGGACCTGATGAGAACGTCGAGCGATCGGCCAACAACCTGCCGGATGTCAAGCTGTTGCGGGCCAACTATCTCAACATCCGTGACCTGTTGACCTACGATTACCTGGTCATCCCGCGCGATGCGTTGACCGTGATCGAAGAGATCTTGGGCTAGGCGGAGGAGGTCAGATGCACGTTTACGATGTACTCAGGCGCCCGATTGTGACGGAGAAGTCCAACGCACAGGCCGGTGAGAACAATCAGTACACCTTTGAGGTTGACCGTCGCGCCAACAAGATGCAGGTCAAAGACGCGGTGGAAACCGCGTTCAACGTGAAGGTCCTGGAAGTGAACATCGTGAACCTCCCGCCTAAGCGGGGGCGGTACGGCCGCCTGATGGTCACCAAGCGTCCTGCTTACAAGAAGGCCGTGGTGACGCTGGCGCCGGGGAACACGATCCAGTTCTTCGAGGGTGTGTAAGCAGCGCACAGGACGTTGCGGCGTCCCGTTGCGAACAGCAGACGGCTAACAGGCAAAAGTATCGTCTGCGCCGACATGGTGTGTTATGTCGGAAGTTTGCCCAATCAGGAGTGGTTTCTTATGGCGATCAAGATGTATAAGCCCACGTCCCCTGGCCGGCGCGGGATGAGCGTCTCGACCTTCAGCGAGCTGACCCGCACTGTGCCGGAGAAGTCGCTTTTGCGGCCGATCCGGGAGCGTGCCGGTCGCAACAACCAGGGGCGCGTGACGGTCCGTCACCGCGGTGGCGGCCACAAGCGGATGTACCGCGTGATTGATTTCCGGCGCAACAAGCACGGGATCCCGGCGCGGGTGGAGTCCATTGAGTATGACCCCAACCGCTCGGCTCGGATTGCGTTGTTGGTTTATGCCGACGGCGAGCGGCGCTACATCCTGGCTCCGTTGGGCTTGAAAGTTGGTGCACAACTGATGTCCGGCCCGGAGGCCGAGGTGCGCGTCGGTAACGCTCTGCCGCTGCGCAACATCCCGCTGGGCACCATGATTCACAACATCGAGCTCCAGCCCGGTCGCGGGGGGCAGTTGGTGCGCTCGGCGGGCACGGCAGCGCAATTGATGGCCAAAGAAGGGGCCTATGCTCAGGTGCGCTTGCCCAGCGGCGAAGTGCGCAAGGTGCCGATGGATTGTCTGGCGACGATCGGCCAGGTGAGCAACCCGGATCATGCTAACATTTCGCTGGGCAAGGCCGGCCGGAAGCGGTGGTTAGGTTGGCGGCCGACCGTGCGCGGCTCGGCGATGGATCCCAACTCGCATCCGCACGGCGGTGGCGAAGGCCGGTCGCCCGTGGGTATGCCCGGCCCCAAGACGCCGTGGGGCAAACCGGCTTTGGGCTACAAGACGCGCAGGAATAAGCGCACCGACAAGATGATCGTGCGCCGCCGTGGTCAGAAGTGATGTGGGGGGTTGAGGAATGTCTCGATCACTGAAAAAGGGTCCGTACGTACAGCCTAAACTGCTCAAGAAGATCGAAGCGATGAACCGCACCGGGAAGAAGCAGGTCATCAAGACCTGGTCGCGTGCCTCGACGATCTTTCCGCAGATGGTCGGCCACACGATCGCGGTGCATGATGGCCGCCGCCATGTGCCCATCTATATCGCTGAGAACATGGTGGGGCACAAGCTGGGCGAGTTCGCACCGACGCGATTCTTCCGCGGGCATGTGAAGAGCGAGAAGCGGTCCTCTCGCTAAGGCAGACCGCCCCTGGCGCGGCCTGCCGCTCACGACGAGAGCGGTTTGCTATTGAGGTGAGAGAATGGAAGTTCGGGCGGTTACCAAATACGTGGGGATCTCCCCGCAGAAAACCCGGCTGGTGATTGACCAGGTGCGCGGCATGCAGGCTGAAAGCGCGCTGGCTTTGTTGCGCTACATGCCTCAAGCGGCTGCCGGCCCGGTCGCCAAGACCATTGCGTCGGCCCTGGCCAATGCGGAGGAGAACTTCGGGATGGCGCGCGAAGACATGTACATTGCGAGCATCACAGCGGATGGTGCGCCATTGCGGCGTTGGCGTCGGTTTGGCGCGCGCGGGCGGTTCAAGCCGATCATTCGGCGCTCTTCGCATATCACCGTGGTCCTTGAGGAACGGCAGGAATAGGGACAAGGAGGCAGATTTGGGCCGTAAAGTTCATCCTATCGGCTTTCGCTTGGGTATGACCGAGCAACATCGCTCCCGCTGGTATGCGGAGGGCGATGATTACGCCAAACTGGTGGCGGAGGACCGTCAGATTCGCCAGCTCTTGATGGATTCGGTGCCGGATGCCCAGATTTCGAAAGTGGAGATCGAGCGCTTCCCGCCCAACCAGGTGCGGGTGACAGTGCATTCGGCAAAACCTGGCGTGCTGATCGGACGCAAGGGCGCCACGGTGAACACGTTGCGCACCAACCTCCAGCAGCTGACCGGCAAGCGCGTCAAGCTGGACATCGCGGAGATCGAGCATCCCGAAACCGATGCTTTCCTGGTTGCCCGGAGCATCGCCGAGCAGTTGGAACGGCGTGTTTCGCACAAGCGGGCCATGAAGCAGGCTGTGCAGCGGGCCATCAAGGCCGGGGCGCAGGGCTGCATGATCCGTTGTGGCGGCCGGTTGGCAGGGTCTGAGATGGCACGCGTGGAAACGACCCGCGAGGGACGGGTGCCCCGGCACACGTTGCGCGCCGTGCTGGATTATGCCAAGGCAGAGGCGTTGACGACCTACGGTCGTATCGGTATCAAGGTGTGGATTTATAAGGGTGAGCGCCTGCCGGGCGCCGAGTAATTGCGAATTGGGGATTTCGGATGTGGGATTGTGTCCCCAGAGCCGATGCGTGAGACGGGTCAGTCCACAATTCGCAATCCGCAATTCGAAATGGAGTAATACGTATGTTGATGCCTAAACGTGTCAAGTACCGCAAGCAGCATCGCGGGCGCCGCACCGGCATGGCCAGCCGAGGCAATGAGGTCAGCTTCGGGGATTACGGGTTGCAGGCATTGGGCCCGGCCTGGCTGACCAGCCGACAGATTGAGGCTGCGCGTCGCGCCATCGTCCGCTACCTGCGCCGTGGCGGCAAGCTGTGGATCCGGGTTTTCCCTGATCATCCGGTGACCAAGCGCCCGGCCGAGACCCGTATGGGCGGTGGTAAGGGTTCCGTGGAGTATTGGGCCGCTGTCGTGCGGCCTGGCCGGATCCTGTTCGAGGTGGCCGGTGTGAGCGAGGAGGCGGCGCGCGAGGCGATGCGGCTGGCGTCTCATAAACTGCCGATCCCGACCCAGTTCGTGCGTCGGGAGATGGGGGAGGTGGCCTGATGCGTCCCAGCGAGATTCGGAATCTGTCACAGATCGAGATCGGCAGGCGCCTCGATGAGGCCTATCAGGAGCTTTTCAACCTGCGGTTTCAGTATGCCACCGGGCAGCTCAAGAATACCAGCCGGTTGGGCCAGGTGCGCCGTGAGATCGCCCGTCTGCGCACCATTATGCGTGAGCGCGAGCTGGCTGAGGCTAGGGGAGATTGACGATGGAAGCGCAACGAAAACGATTGATCGGCCAGGTGGTCAGCACGAAAATGGATAAGACGGTGGTAGTCCTGGTGCATCGCACCCGCCGCCATCCTTTGTACGGCAAGGTGATCCGGGTCAGCAAGCGCTACAAGGCGCATGACGAGGAGAACGCCTGTCAGTTGGGCGACGAGGTGCGCATCGTGGAATCGCGGCCCTATAGCAAGGAAAAGCGTTTCCGGGTGGAAGCGATTCTGAAGCGGGGTCAACAAGTGGACCTGGCGCCCATCATGGCCGAAAGCGCGACGGAGGTGTAGACGATGATCCAGCAAGAGAGCAGGCTGAAGGTTGCCGATAACACCGGCGCCAAGGAAATCCTCTGCATTCGCGTGCTGGGCGGCTCCACCCGGCGTTATGCGCACCTGGGGGATGTGATCATCGCTACGGTGAAACAGGCCACGCCCCACGCGGCGATCAAAGAAGGGGACATCGTGCGGGCAGTGGTGGTGCGGACCACCTATCCGCACAAGCGCGCCGATGGCTCGACGATCCGCTTCGACGACAACGCTGCGGTGATCATTGACCAGACGCGGGCACCGCGCGGGACGCGCATCTTCGGGCCTGTGGCTCGTGAGTTGCGTGAGCGCGGGTTTATGCGTATCGTCTCCCTGGCGCCTGAAGTGTTGTGAGGGGAGTGTGCCATGGATATTCGAAAGGGCGACAAAGTACTGGTGATCGCCGGTAACGATCGCGGCCGTCAGGGTGAGGTGCAGCGTGTGCTGCGCGCGAAGTGGGGCAAGGGACGCCGCGCGGGCCAACGCAATCCTCAGGGGGATCGCGTGACCGTGGCGGGCATCCACATGGTCAAGAAGCATCAGCGCCGCACCGGCGACGTCAGGACACAGTTCGGTATTATCGAGCGCGAGGCGCCGATCCACATCTCTAACGTGATGTTGATCTGCCCGAAGTGCGGCAAGCCGACCCGGGTGGGCCATCGGCTGCAGGCGGACGGCACCTCTGCGCGCATGTGCAAGAAGTGCGGTGATTTGATAGACGCGTAGGTGGTGTTGGTAAGCTGGCCGGCTGAACCGGCAGCAATCAACACCCTCAAACTACGGCAGGAGTGTTTCGGATGGCAGTGCCGAGATTATTGGAGCGGTACCGGAAAGAAGTGGTGCCGGCGATGATGCGGGAGTTCGGATATCAAAACGTGATGCAGGTCCCCCGCATCGAGAAGGTCGTGCTCAACATCGGGATGGGGGAAGCGCTGCAGAACGCCAAGGCCCTGGATGCCGCTGCTGCCGATCTGCGGACGATCACCGGGCAGCAACCGGTCTTCACCAAGGCCAAGCGATCCATCGCCGCGTTCAAGTTGCGTGAGGGCAACACCATCGGCGTGACGGTGACCTTGCGCCAGGAGCGCATGTGGAGCTTTCTGGATCGCCTGATGAGTGTGGCGTTGCCGCGCTTGCGAGACTTTCGCGGCGTTTCGCCCGACTCGTTCGACGGCCGCGGGAACTACAGCCTGGGGCTGCGGGAACAGTTGCTGTTCCCGGAGATTCAGTACGACAAGATTGACAAGGTGCGCGGCATGGCGATCACGATCGTCACGACGGCCAAAACCGATGAAGAAGGCCGCCGGCTGCTGGCGTTGTTGGGGATGCCCTTCCGCCAGTAGTGCTGCCGGTCGCTAGAGGAGGATTGTTGTGGCTAAAAAGTGCATGCCGATTCGCGAGCAACGCCGGAAGTACGCCGTACGCGTGCGCAATCGCTGTAGCATCTGCGGCCGGCCCCGCGGTTATATGCGCCGCTTCGATCTGTGCCGCATCTGCTTCCGAGACCAGGCGTTGAAGGGCTATTTGCCCGGAGTCGTGAAGTCGAGCTGGTAGCAGCATAACTTGGCCCGCCAACGGGCTCCCGAATAAGGGACGGAACCCTGGGTCATGCGTCCGGACGTGGTGATTTGCGCGGGCCGGCCACGATCTTCAGGTGATCCGTAGGTGAAGGAGTAAACATCATGACGAGCGATCCAATTGCCGATATGCTGACACGCATTCGCAATGGAGTGATGGTGCGGCAGAAGCAGGTAGTTCTTCCCAGCTCCAAGGTGAAGGTGGCTGTGGCGCGCATCTTGAAGGAAGAGGGGTTCATCAAGGATTTCGAGGTGACCAAGGATGTCCCTCAGCCTCAACTGCGCATCGTGCTGAAATACGACCGCGATCGCAAATCCGTGTTGACCGGTTTGCAGCGTGTCAGCCGGCCGGGGCGGCGGGTCTATGTCAAGCGCACCGAGATCCCTTGGGTTCTCAGCGGCCTGGGGATCGCCATCCTGAGTACGCCCCAGGGAATCATGAGCGATCAACGGGCACGACGGCTGGGCCTGGGCGGTGAAGTGCTCTGCTACGTGTGGTAGGAGGCAGGACAGTGTCGCGTATTGGAAAACTGCCGATTGGGCTGCCGAAAGGCGTAAGTGTGACGGTGGATGAAAACAACCTGGTGACCGTCAAAGGACCAAAGGGTCAACTGCAGCAGAAGCTGCCGGGAGACATCAAGATCAAGGTCGAGGGTAACCAGGTCGTGGTCACGCGCCCCAGCGATGCCAAGGTGCATCGGGCGATGCATGGGTTGGGCCGGGCGCTGATCAACAACATGGTTAAGGGGGTCAGCGACGGCTTTACCCGCGTCCTGGAAGTGGAAGGCGTGGGATATCGGGCCGGCATGATCGGCAAGAACCTGGTGATCATGGTCGGCTATTCGCATCCGGTTGAGTTCGTGCCCCCGGCCGGTATCGCCTTTGACGTGGACAAGACGGGCCGGCAGATCACCGTCAGCGGGATTGACAAGCAGGTTGTGGGCCAACTGGCAGCCTACATCCATGATCTGCGGCCGCCGGAACCGTACAAGGGTAAAGGGATCCGTTATCGGGGCGAGATCGTTCGCCAGAAGGCCGGTAAGAGCGGTAAGGTCGGCGGAAAAGGCAAGAAGTAACGATAGGGATATTCCGCTGGGGTTTTGGGTGGTATTGTGCGGCAGACAAACGCGCACGACTGCCTCAGGCTGCGGGATGCAGCCGCCCCACCGGTAGGAGGGATCGAGGTCAATGGCCAAAATTTCATCTCAGGAGGCTCGCGTGCGGCGCCATGAGCGCATCCGCCGCAAGGTTCACGGCACAGCCGAACGACCACGGCTGAACGTGTTTCGCAGCTTGCAGCACATCTATGCGCAGGTCATTGACGATGACCTGGGGCACACGCTGGCCGCTGCTTCAACGCTAGATCCTGAACTGCGCCCCAAGTTGGAGGGCTTGACGAAGTCTCAACAGGCCAGCCAGGTAGGCCAGCTCGTAGCGAAGCGGGCGCTGGCACTCGGGTTGAAGAAGGTCGTCTTTGACCGCGGCGGCTATCCGTATCACGGCCGCGTCAAGGCGCTGGCGGATGGCGCTCGCGAGGGCGGGCTGGAGTTCTAGAGCGACTGTGGAGGACTGATGCCAGGCAAAGAGAAAAAAGAACGTGAGCAGCGGGATGCGACATCCGCAGGGCAGGGCCAAAGCGCCGAAAGAGGGCAGCGCACGCGCGAGCGCGACTTCGAGGAAGAGCGCGAACAGCTCGATGAACGCGTGGTGCACGTGACGCGCACCGCGAAGGTGTTAAAGGGCGGTCGGCGGTTCGCTTTCCGTGCGGTGGTCGTCGTCGGCGACAATCACGGCCAGGTGGGTTTCGGCGTCGGCAAGGCACGCGAGGTGCCCGATGCAGTGCGCAAGGCGTCGGATCGTGCGCGCAATACCATGCGCCGCATCCCGCTGGTGGGCACGACGATCCCGCACATGGCGATCGGTGATTTCAGCGCGGCCCGGGTCCTGCTGCGGCCTGCTTCGCCGGGTACCGGTGTCATCGCTGGCGGCGGCGTGCGTGCCGTGCTGGAGGCTGCGGGCATTCGCGATATCCTGACCAAGTCGTTGGGCAGCTCGAACATCCTCAATGTCGTGGCTGCTACTTTCAAGGCGCTGGAATCCCTGAAGGATCCTGAAGAGGAAGCCAGGCGGCGCGGCCGGCCGGTAGAGGGCCTGACCCCTTACTGGCTTCGTGGAGGCAGCAAGGATGACAGCAACGAATAAGGTTTTGCGGATCACTTACACGACCAGTGCCATCGGCGTGAAACGGGATCAAAAGGAGACGGTGCGGCGCCTTGGCTTACATAAGCTCGGGCAGACTGTGGAGCAGCCGGATACCCCGGCGCTGCGCGGGATGCTCCACAAGGTGCGCCACCTGGTCACCGTGGAGGAAGTTGACGCATGAAGCTCGATGATCTTTACCCGGCGCCTGGCGCGCACAAGAAGCGCACCCGAGTCGGCCGCGGCATTTCGGCCGGCAAGGGTAAGACCGCCGGCCGGGGCACCAAGGGCCAGAACGCGCGCTCGGGCGGCACCAAGCGACCCTACTTCGAGGGTGGCCAGTTGCCCCTGGTGCGGCGCCTGCCCCATTTGGGTGGCTTCACCAACATCTGGCGGGTGGAGTATACCCCGGTCAATGTAGAGCGCCTGAACATCTTCGCGGCCGGTGCCGAGGTCACCCCTGAGGTGATGGCCGAAGCGGGGCTGATCAAATCGCTGAACAAGCCGGTCAAGGTGTTGGGCGAAGGTGAGCTGGATCGCGCCCTGACGGTCAAGGCGCATAAGTTCTCGGCCGCAGCGCGCGAGAAGATCCTGGCGGCCGGCGGTTCGGTCGAGGAGCTTGCGCTGTAAGCGCAAGGCCGGCCCCCGGCGTTTGCATGAAGAGGCAACACTATGCTTGAAGCCGTTCGTAATGCGTTTCGGCTCCCGGACCTGCGGCGCAAGCTGCTGATCACCCTGGGCATCCTGGTGATCTACCGGCTGGCAGCGCATATCCCGGTTCCCGGCGTCAACCGCGAGGCGTTGACAACGATCTTCGACCAGAACCAGTTGCTGGGCCTGCTGAACCTGTTGTCCGGCGGCGCTCTGAGCAACTTCTCGGTGATGGCGATGGGCGTCTATCCTTACATCACCGCGTCCATTATCATGCAGTTGTTGACGCCCATCGTGCCGGCGCTGGCCGCGCTCCAGAAGGAAGGGGAAGTCGGCCGCAACAAGCTGAATCAATACACAAACATCGCCACGATCCCGCTGGCGATGCTGCAGGCGTTCGGCCAGTCGTCGTTGCTGGCCGACCCGCAGGCTACGGTGGCCGGCCCGGTGTTGGCGGAGTTCGGCTTTCGGAGCTATCCGCTTCAGACGTTGGTGATCCTGACCTCGCTTACCGCCGGCACCATGCTGGCGATGTGGTTGGGCCAGATCATCACGCAGGAAGGGATCGGGAACGGCATTTCGATCATCATCTTCGGCGGCATCGTCGCTGCTATGCCGCAGAACATCCAGCGCACGGCGGTGCAAGGGGGCATTGTCCAGTTGATCGTCTTCACCATCGTGACGGTGCTCACGGTGGCGGTGATCGTGCTGGTGCAGGAAGGGCAGCGCCGTATCCCGGTGCAATACGGCAAGCGGGTGCGTGCCATGCGGGGCAACCGCCTGATGGTAGTCGGTGGCCAAAGCACCCATGTGCCGTTGCGGGTTAACTCGGCCGGGATGATCCCGCTGATTTTCGCGGGCAGCTTTCTGATCTTTCCCGGCACGGTGTCCAGTTACTTCTTGAACGCGCAAAGCGGCTTTGTCCGGTCGGTGGCGAATTTCTTCTACAACTTCTTCTCGCCGGACAACGCCTGGTACTGGATCTTTTACTTCTTGCTGGTGATCGCGTTTACGTATTTCTATACGGACGTGGTGTTCCGCCAGCAGAACTTGCCGGAGACGTTGCAGCGTCAGGGCGGTTTCATCCCGGGCATTCGGCCGGGCGTGAACACCGAGCGCTATCTGAATCGGGTTCTGTCGCGCATCACCCTGGTGGGCGCGCTGTTCCTGGGGTTTGTGGCCATCCTGCCCTGGATTGTGCACCTGATCTTCGGCGGTGCAGGCGCCAGCCGGGCGGCGACAAGCACACTGCTGATCTCCAGCACGGGCCTGTTGATCGTGGTCGGTGTGGTGCTGGACACCATGAAACAGCTCGAGGCGCAGTTGTTGATGCGGCATTATGAGGGGTTCATTCGCAGGTAAGGGGGCGCCAATGGCGAAGCCGCTTTACGTCGTGATGTTGGGCGCGCCGGGGGCAGGCAAGGGCACGCAGGCGAGACTGCTCTCCGAGACGCTGGGAATCCCGCAGGTTTCCTCGGGCGATATCTTCCGGGAGAACCTGAAGAACCAGACCCCGTTGGGCCTGTTGGCGAAACAGTACATGGATCAGGGGGCGCTGGTGCCGGACGATGTGACCATCAACATGGTGATGGACCGGCTGGCGCGGCCCGATTGCGCCGACGGTGTGGTGCTGGACGGCTTCCCCCGCACCCTGGCGCAGGCCGACGCGCTGGACGCCGCGCTCCGGGAGAAGGGACTGGCCATCGGGTTGGTGCCTTTGCTGGAGGTGAATGACGACGTGGTGATCAACCGGCTGGCCGGCCGGCGCGTATGCCGGGAATGCCAGGCCATGTACCACGTGGAGTTCTCGCCCCCTGCTGTGGAGGGCAAGTGCGACAAGTGCGGCGGCGAGCTCTATCGGCGCCCGGACGACGATCCCGAGACGGTGCGCAATCGCCTGTTCGTGTACTACAAGCAAACGGCGCCGTTGATCGGGTTCTATTACGCCCATCGGGTGCTGGTCAGCGTGAACGGTGACCGTCCGGTTGAGCAGGTTCAGGCAGACCTGTTGGCCGCTATCGCTGCAGCTCGCCGATGATCGTCCTGAAAACACGAGAAGAGATCAAGCTGATGCGTGAGGCGGGTCGGATCGTTGCGCGGGTGCACGATGCCCTGCGAGAGATGATCCGGCCGGGGGTGACTACGGCGGCTTTGAACCGCCGGGCCGAGGAGATCATCCGGGCCCATGACGCGGTGCCCGCCTTCCTGGGTTATCCGCACACGGGCCAGAACGACTATCCGGCCAGCATCTGCGCCTCCATCAACGAGGAGCTGGTGCACGGCATCCCCAGCGAAGGGCGCTGGTTGGAGCCGGGGGACATCATCAGCATTGACGTAGGCGCTATCTACCGGGGATGGGTGGGCGATTCTGCCTGGACTTATCCGGTGGGGGAGATTGACGAGGAGAGTCAGCGCCTGTTAAGGGCTACCGAAGAAAGCCTGTGGGCGGGGATCGCCAAGGCCCGGCCGGGCAACCGGCTCGCAGATATCTCTGAGGCTATCGAGACGCACGTCAAGCGGTACGGCTTCAGCGTGGTGCGGGAATACACCGGGCATGGGGTGGGCCGGCGGATGCACGAACCGCCTCAGGTGCTCAACTATGTGCCGCCGGGCGCCGGCCGCGGGCCCAAGCTGAGAGCGGGCATGACGCTGGCGCTGGAACCGATGGTGAACGCAGGCACCTGGCGCACCAGGGTGCTGGCCGATGGCTGGACGGTGGTGACCGCAGATGGCAAGCGTTCAGCGCACTTTGAGCATACGATAGCCCTTACCGAGGGCGAACCGGAGATCCTTACCGTATTGTAACGTTGTCCTGCCCGGTATGCGGTTTGCCGCTGGCTGAACCTTCCGGGCGGGCTGAGGAGCAGAAAAATGAAAGTCAGACCTTCGGTCAAGCGCATTTGCGCCAAGTGCAAGATTATTCGTCGGCATGGTATCGTGCAGGTGATCTGCTCGAACCCCAAGCACAAGCAACGTCAGGGGAACTGATCGGGCCTGAACGGCGGGCGGACTTCGGCCGATCGCCTTCAGCGTCGTCAATGAATTGGGAATGATTTTGGGAGGAGCGCATGGCTCGTATTGCTGGTGTAGACCTGCCGCGTGACAAGCGGGTTGAGATCGGCCTGACCTATATCTACGGCATTGGTCTCACGTCAAGCAGGGAGATCTTGAAGATGACGGGGATCAACCCCGACATCCGGATCAAGGACCTGGATGAGGCTCAGGTTGCTCGTCTGCGCGATGTGATCGAACGAAACTACAAGGTGGAAGGCGACCTGCGGCGCGAAGTCAGCATGAACATCAAGCGGTTGCAGGAGATCGGCTGCTATCGCGGCTTGCGCCATCGCCGCAACCTGCCGGTCCACGGGCAGCGCACGCGGACGAATGCGCGCACCAAGCGCGGCGCCCGCAAGACGGTGCCCGGGAAGAAGCGCGCCCGGAAGTAAGGAGGGGAACCAGGAATGGCTAAAGCAGGAACCGCACAACAGGGGAAGCGCACTCGGCGCACGACCGTGCGGCGCGAGAAGCGCATGGTGCCGCAGGGCCAGGTGCATATTCAGTCCACCTTCAACAACACCATCGTCACGATCACCGATCTGCAGGGCAATACCCTGGGGTGGACCAGCACCGGCTCGACCGGCTTCAAGGGTTCGCGCAAGAGCACACCCTATGCTGCGCAGATGGCTGCGGCTCAGGCCGCGAAACTGGCCATGGACATGGGTATGCGCGAGGCGGACGTGTTCTTGAAGGGCCCGGGCCCTGGCCGAGAGTCGGCCATCCGTTCGTTGCAGGCCGCCGGGCTCAGGGTGCGTTCGATCACAGACATCACGCCGATCCCGCACAACGGTTGTCGGCCGCCGAAGAAGCGACGCGTCTAACGATCTTGGATTTGGGATTGCGGATGGTGGATTGAAGCAGCGGGAATGAGGCCCGCCAATCCGAAATCGGCAATCGTCGGTCCGTAATTCGAAGAGGGGGATGAAGGTCGCCAAGCTGTAAACCCCTCCATGAACCATTAGCAGGAGGTATCCATTGGCACGTAATACAGATCCGGTGTGCAAGCTCTGCCGCCGGGAAGGCATGAAACTTTATCTCAAAGGCGAGCGGTGCTATTCGCCCAAGTGCGCCTTCGAGAAGCGCAACTACGCGCCCGGCATGCACGGCAAGAAGGGCTCTTTCCGGCACAAGGAGTCCGATTTCGCCCGCCAGCTGCGCGAGAAGCAGAAGGCACGGCGCATCTACGGCGTGCAGGAGCGCCAGTTCCGCCGCTACTTCCGCAGCGCGCTGCGCGTCAAGGGGATGACCGGCGTGACGCTGTTGACGATGTTGGAGCGGCGGCTGGACAACGTCGTGTATCGCATGGGCCTGGCCGATTCACGCGCCCAGGCGCGTCAGTTGATCGGACACGGCCATTTTTTGCTGAACGGGCATAACCACAACATCCCGTCATACCTGGTCGAGATCGGGGACGTGATCGAGGTGCGCCCGAGCAGCCGTCACAACGGGTATTTCAAGACCATCGCCGAGCGGCTGGGCCGACGCTCGTTGCCGGAATGGCTGGAATTCGACGAGATTCAGATGCGGGGCCGGGTGGTCGGGACGCCCGATCGTCGTTCCATTGAGCTGCCGTTGAACGAGCAGTTGATCGTCGAGTACTACAGCCGTTAAGGTGATTTCGGACCGCGCGTTGCGGATTGCGGGTGGAACATTTGGCCAACCGCAGTCCGCAGTCCCGGGTCTGCAATCCCGAAAGGGGGTACAGCCTTGTTGAATTTCGTGCTGCCCAAAATCGAGCGAGAAGCCAGCGCACGCAACTACGGCCGGTTCGTGATTGCGCCGCTGGAGAGCGGCTATGGCATTACCTTGGGCAACGCCTTGCGGCGAGTGTTGCTTTCCTCGCTGCCTGGGGCCGCTGTGACATCTTTGCGGATCAGCGGTGTGCATCATGAGTTTTCGGCCATCCCGCATGTGCGGGAGGATACGACGGCCCTGCTGCTCAACGTGAAGCAGTTGCGCTTGCGGTCTGAGGTGGACGAGCCGGTGCGGCTGCACGTGGAAGTGCGCAGCGAGGGGCCGGTCACCGCCGGCGACTTGATCTGTCCGCCGGAGGTGGAGGTCGTCAACCCTGAGTTGTTGTTGTTGACCGCCGATTCGCCCGACGTTGACCTGGACCTGGAGTTGACCGTCAGCCGCGGCCGCGGGTATTCGCCGGCCGAAGAGCGCGGCAAGCTGCCGCTGGGGGAGATCCCGGTGGACGCGATCTTCAGCCCCGTGCGCAAGGTCAACTACTCGGTCACGCGGGCGCGCATCGGCCAGCAGACCAATTACGATCGTCTGGCGTTGGAGATCTGGACCGATGGCACCATCAGCCCGGAAGGGGCTCTGCGGGAGGCTACCCGCCTGTTGATCCGGCACCTGACGCTGATCGCCGGCGCGGACTTGGAGTCGGAGGTCTCGCCGGTTGTCGAGAGCGGTGTGTTGCCCAGCCGGGTCTATGACGTCCCGGTGGAGGAGCTGGAGCTGTCGGTGCGGGCTTACAACTGCTTGAAGCGTGCTGGCATTACCAAGGTGGGCGAGGTGCTGGAGCGCCTGGACAAGGGCGAAGAGGAGATTCTCTCCATCCGCAACTTCGGTCGCAAATCGCTGGAGGAGCTGGTGGATCGGTTGCAAGCCAAAGGTTTCCTGTCGCTGATCTCCTATCGTCCTGGCAAGGTTCAGGTGTCGGATGAGATGGAGTTCGACACGTACGACGACGAGTTGGAAAGCTGACATCAGCGTAATTACACGGGAGTACTGTGATGAGACATCGGGTTGCAGGACAAAAACTCGGGCGTAACACGGGCCAGCGCAAGGCGCTGTTGCGCGGCCTGATCACGGAGCTGTTTCGCCACGAACGCATCAGCACTACTGTGGCCAAGGCGCGTTTTATGCGCGGCCATGCCGAGCACCTGATCACGGTGGCCAAGCGTGGCCTGGCCGAAGGCGGGAACAACGTCCATGCCCATCGCCAGGTTGCCAAAGTGCTGACCGATCCGGAGATCGTCAAGCGCCTGTTCAACGAGATCGCCCCGCGTTTTGCGGAACGGCCCGGCGGCTACACCCGCATCGTGAAGGTGGGCCAGCGCATGGGGGACGGCGCAGAGATGGCCGTGATCGAGCTGGTAGAACGGGCACCCGCGCCTGCTGAGGCCAAGGGCAAAGAAGCGAAGGACAAGGGCCAGAAGAAGTAAGGCCTTATCGGTTGTGAAGCGGTACCCGTGCTGTGAGAGCACGGGCAGGCACATTCACAGGTTGTCAATTGTCACAGGTTGGTTTGCGGCTTGCGGGCCTGCCGGAAGAGGGACTTCGCCATGTGCGTGCCGTCGTGGCTTACGACGGCACGGACTTCTTGGGGTTTCAGTGGCAGGTTGAAGGCCGGACGGTCCAGGGTGTGCTGGAAGCCGCGTTGCGAAAAGTGACGCAGCACGACGCGCGGGTGATCGGCGCCGGCCGCACCGATACCGGCGTTCACGCCCGGGGCCAGGTGATCGGCTTTCGGGTGCCCTGGCGCCATGCCCTGGCCGACCTGCAGCGGGCCCTTAACGCCGTGTTGCCGGAGGATGTCGCGATATGGGAGGTGGCGCCTGCGCCTGAAGGGTGGCACCCGCGTTTCAGCGCCGTGCGCCGTCACTATCGCTACACGGTGTTGAACCGGCCGGTGCGCGATCCGCTGGAACGGCGCTATGCCCATCTGGTGCGGGAGCCGTTGGATGTGGCCCTGCTCCAGGCCGCAGCCGACCTGATCGTGGGCGAACACGATTTCGCCAGTTTCGGCCGGCCCATGCAACCGGGCGAAACCACTGTGCGAGAGATCTATGCCGCAACCTGGCGGCAAGAGGGCGCGCACTGCGTTTTCGATGTGACGGGCAACGCCTTTTTACGGGGCATGGTGCGTTCCCTGGTGGCCGCGATGCTGCAAGTGGGGATCGGCGCCTGGCCCGTGACCAGGATGGTGGATGTGCTCGCTGCCCGGGATCGGGCCGTGGCCGCGCCGCCTGCACCGGCTTGTGGGTTGTGTCTGATGCAGGTGGATTACGAGTGACCATAGAGGAGTAAGATCAACGTGAGAACTTATACTGCTACGGCGAAAGACGTCGAAGAAAGCCGCGAGTGGTACGTGGTAGACGCCAGCGGCAAAAACCTGGGCCGGCTGGCGACCCAGATCGCTATCGTTTTGCGGGGTAAGCATAAGCCCATGTACACGCCGGGCATGGATTGCGGCGACTACGTGATCGTGGTCAACGCGGAGAAGGTGCAGGTAACCGGCCGCAAGCTGGACCAGAAATTCTATTATCGTTATTCCGGCTACCCGAGCGGGTTGTCCGAGATCAGCCTGCGCGATCAGCTCAAGCGCCATCCGGAGCGTGTGATCCAGGCGGCTGTCCGCGGGATGTTGAACCGCAACCGCTTGCGCCGCCAGTTGCTCAGGAAACTCAAGGTCTACGCGGGGCCCGAGCATCCGCATGCTGCCCAGCAGCCGAAGCCTTTCCCGCTCGCCCAGGAGGAGTGAGATAGATGTCAGTCAGGTATTACGAAGCAGTTGGCCGCCGGAAGACCAGCTCGGCGCGCGTGCGTTTGTATCCAGGGACCGGCGAGATCGTGATCAACGACCGGCCCATAGCCGAATATTTCCGGCGCCCGACCGATCTCTTCATCGTCACGCAGCCGCTGAAGGTGACCGATACCCTGAACAGCTTCAATATCAGCGTGCACGTTGAGGGCGGTGGCCTCAGCGGGCAGGCAGGCGCAACTGCCCACGGCATTGCGCGGGCCCTGTGCGTGGCCGACGAGAACCTGCGCATGGTCTTAAAGAAGAACGGGCTTCTGGCCCGTGATCCGCGCGCCAAGGAACGTAAGAAGTACGGCCTGAAGCGCGCTCGCAAGGCGCCGCAGTACACCAAGCGGTAGCGGTACTGCGTATTGCGTACTGCGTATTGCGTATTGTGGGGGTATTGCGGGTTCCGGGAGGGCAATGGCGCCGTTCCTGGGCCCGCAATACGTCGTTAAGTGGGGTGAGAGCCGGAGGCACGATGGCGGATGCTGTAACTTCGTCCATGGGCGTTGATCCTGTTCCCGTGCGGGTCGGGGTGCTTACCGTGAGCGATCGCAGTGCGCGCGGGGAGCGGGAGGACCTGGGCGGGCCGGCCGTGGCGCAGGCTGTTGTGGATGGCCTGCCGCACGCGCTGGTCGTCGAGCGGGCCGTGGTCCCGGATGACCGGTCACTGATCGCAGGGACGCTGCGGCGCTGGGCCGATGACCTGCGCCTGGACCTGATCCTGACCACAGGCGGCACCGGTTTCGCCCCGCGCGATGTGACCCCGGAGGCGACCCTGGATGTGGTGGAGCGGTTGGCGCCAGGCCTGGCCGAAGCGATGCGGGCAGCGAGCCTGCGCATTACGCCCCACGCCATGCTCAGCCGCGTCGTCGCCGGTATCCGCGGACGAACGCTGATCGTGAACCTGCCCGGCAGCCCCAAAGGCGCAGCCGAGAACCTGGCGGCCATCCTGCCGGTATTGCCGCACGCGATCGAGCTGTTACGCGAGGCGCCGGAAGCCGAACGACATCATTGAGAGGGTGCCGCAGAAGCGTTACGATGACGCAGGGCACGGCCGAGCCGGCTCCCAGAACGGTCCCAGCGCAAACGCATCCCAGTAATTGAACCTCTGCACTGCCCCCGCCGACCAGATTGCGATCCCTCGGGCACCCAGGTCGCGCGCATAGGCGATGCGGTCCACGATCCACTCAAAAGGCACGATCTCCGCGCCGATCCCCAGCCACACCTGCCGATCCCCTTGAACGGCCAGGTGATCCTGGGCCAATACCTGCCAGGCGTTGACGTTTTCGTTGAACGGGGCGCCGTAGATCATGGGCACCAGCGCATCCACCGACCCTTCGCGCAGCCAGCGATGAGAGTCTTGAAAGTAGTCGTGATAGCCCTGGGATGTGGGGAAGTTCATGGCCGCCGTCTTTTTGTAGGTGAACCACACCGCCGCGCTGACCACGGCAGAGGGACGGAGCGCTTTGATCGCCCGGTACGCGTCCGCGATCCAGGCCGAAACGGCTGCCCGCTGCCAATCGCCCTGGCTCACCGGGGGATCGGCCGCCTGCCAGCGGCGCAGCGTCTCGGGATCGGCGGAGAACTGGCGGCCGGGATAACGGATGCGGTCGAAATGTACCCCGTCCACCGGATAGCGTCGCACAATGTCCCGCACCACTGCCAGATGGTGCTCGTGGACGCGCAGGACGCCGGGGCTGCTCCAGATGTACTCGCTACAGGGCACAGGGTCTTGCGGCGTCTCCCCCATCGGGAGCGGCCCCGAGGCGGTCGTGGCATGGACGCGCCACTCCTGGTTGTAGTAGTACGGCTCCTGCCGGTAGAAGCCCAGGGTCCAGTAGGGATGTTCCGGTTTTGTGTGCGGTGGGGCGCCGCGTCCGCACTCCCAGATGGGGTAGACATTGAGGTAGGCGTGAAGCCCTATCCCGCGCGCATGGGCGGTTTCAATGGCCACGGCCAGCGGGTCCCAGCCGGGATCCACGCCCAGCGAGGCCGGATTGGCGCTGGTCAAGCGATAGGCCCAGGGCTCCAGGCGGGGCGTGTAGTAGGCATCGCCGCTGGCGCGCACCTGAAACAACACCGTGTTGAAGCCTGCGTCCGCAGCCGCGTTGATCAGATGGACCAGATGTTCCTGCTGCAGCGGGGGACTGCCCCAATCGAAGCGTGAGATCCAGAGCGCACGGGTTTCGCAGGCGGTCGCGTCGGGCGCAGGTGTCGGCTCGGCAGCGGAGGCGTTGGGCATAGGGCTTTACCAGACCCGCATGGCGTGAAACGCCTCGGCGTATTCCAGGCCGCAGCACTTGCCGGTTTCCCGGTTCCATTCGGCCAGCCATTGCAGCGCCTCTTCCTTCTGCCCGAACTGGCTTGCATGGCAGCGGGTCGCGGCCAGCTTCTTGTCCCAGACAGGGGAGATGTCTATAGTGATCTCCCCTTCCCGGTTGCTGCCGCCGAAGAAAAAGAAGCGCTTGACGTCTGCCACCTGTGTGCCGTCCACCAGTTGCTCCGGGTGGTAAAGCTCCATCTTGGAAGGCATGTAGGCGTCCACCGCAGCGCGACCGGCGGCGGTGTGATCGGGGTGTGCCTGACCCGCCCAGAACGGGTCAAACGTAAACACGGTATCCGGCTGCCAGCGGCGGTAGATGCCGGCGACCTGGGCCCGCAGCGTGAGGTCGGCCACCAGCTCGCCGTCGGGATGGCCCAGGAAAAAGACCTCTGACAGCCCCAGGACGCGTGCTCCGGCCAGCGCCTCCTCCCGGCGGGTGGCAGCCAGCCGTTCTCGGGTGAAGGTCGGATCATGGGTGCCGATATCGCCGTCGGTGCACAGCAGCAGGGCCACCGCTGCCCCGCGTTCTACCAGCAGCGCCACTGTACCCCCGCAGGCGGTCTCCAGATCGTCAGGGTGCGCGGCGACGACCAGCACCCGCTTCACATCGCCGAACTGGCTGACGTCGAATCGTTTTTCCTCCGACATCCTCTCTCGCTCCAGACTGTTCGATGTTGATTCAGCTTATTGTCTTATTGATGGGCAGGATGAACACCGGGCTGTCGCTCAACTGCACCACCTGCTGGGCCACGCTGCCCATGAACAGCAGGTCCAGCCCGCCGCGGCCCTGGGAGGCGATCATGATCATGTCCACTGCCTCGCGCTTGCCTACATCCACGATGGTGCGCGCCGGATAGGAGCCGGTTACCACGGTGCGTACGGTCAGCCCCTCGGCGCGCAGGCCGGCGGCTACCGAGTCGAGGTACTTCCGGATGTTGGCTTCTGCTTGTTTGCGGATGGCGTGGATGACGGCCGTCGGCGCGCGATACTTCTCGCTCTCTGGCACGGCCGGCACGCAGATCAACATCAGCTCGCAGTCGAACTGCCGGGCGAACAGGCGGGCGTAGGGCAAAACCTGCTCGGCGAAGGCCGAACCGTCCAGGCCGACCAGGATGCGGCCGAGATGGGGCGCCTCGGCCGGGCCGCTCTCGAACACCTGGACGAGCAGGACGGGGATGTCCAGCAGGTGCACCAGCTTGCTCGATAGCCCCTCGCGCAGCCAGTTCTTCTCGCCCGAGCGCCCGCGGGTCGTGACGATGACCAGGTCAATGTGTTTCTCGGCCACCACGTCGCGCGTGACCTCGGCCGGCGACCCCACGCGAACCGTGACGTCAACCCGGATCCCTGCCGCATGCACCTTTTCGGCTACCCGGCTGAGATAGGTTTCGGCCTCCACCTGTGCGTCACTCCCCTCCTGGTAGGCCCGGGAGGCGGATAGCAGGGTCAGATGCGCGCCCGTGGTCTCGCAGATGAACTGGGCCATGGGCAGCGCCTGGGCCGCATAGTCCGAGCCGTCCAGCAGCGTGAGCACGCGCTGGATCGCAACGTTCCCGTTCAGTGCCTGGTACGTGCGCGCGGGCTCCGGCATCCAGGTAATTGTCACCTGGTTGGGTCGGCCGTTTTCACCGGCAGGGAGGGGCATCTGACCGAAACCGAAGCCGGCCAGCAGGCTGGCATTGAGCTGGCCCAGGTAGTCCATCTCCGGCGAGGGCGCGCCGATGCGCCGACGGAAGTAGGTGAACAGGGCGTAGAGGAGAGGGATAAGGACGAAATAGATCCAGGCTCCTTCCAGGAAGCGTTCCTCGAAGATGATCAACGTAGCAGCGGTTGTCAACAGGGCTGCCGTCGAGGTGCCGGCGGCCAGGGCGGCCAGGCGAGCCGAGAACCGGCCGGCGAGCTCGCGCAGCAGGCGTTGCGTGGCGGCCCAGCCGGTCATGCTCAGCAGGATGAAGACGCCGGCCGCGTAGAGGGCCAGGTAGGTCTCTTCGTGGGTGCCGAACAGCAAGAAGCACGCGCTGACGACGCCCACCTCCAGCCAGACGGGCTTGTCGGCCACGTCGTAGCGGTTGACCTCGCCCAGGACCGGCGGGATGTAGTGGCGGTTCTTCAGGCCCAGGGCCAGGTTTTGCAGGCCCTGGGCGCTGGCGGCGCAGGCCGACATGAGGACGAAAACGCCTGCCAGCGAGCCCAGGTAGGGCAGCGGCGAGGGGAGGAGCCGGTCCATGGTCTGGGTGAAGACCGACACTTCGGTGTTTCGGGGATCGGACAGCGCAAAAATGGCGGGGCCGACGATCAGCATGGTCGCGGCCGTGGTGCTCATGATGATGAGCAGGCTGCGGAAGGCCTTGCGGCTCTTTTGCTCCGGCGTGCCTTCGAACGCAGCCACCAGGTTGGCGAACACCTCGATGCCGGTCATCACCGCCAGGATGCGCACGTAGCCCCCGATGGTGAAATGCAGGTTGGGGGGCACGAAGGCGGCCAGGGAGAGCGCCGGCAGGTGCAGCCCGGTGCGTATCAGCGTCGCCAGGATCATCAGCCAGAGCAGGATCAGCACGCCGGCCGTGGCCGGGCCGAAGGTGCGGGCGGCCATCCGGGGGCCGCGATTCACCAGCCAGCCGACCAATACGCTCAGCCCGACCGCCACCAGGGTGCGGGATGGGAGTCCCAGGATCGGCGTGTTGAGGAGCGGGAAGCGATCGGCGATAAAGGTGACCATGGCGGCCATGCTGACCAGGAAGGTGAGGGTGTATTCGATGAAGGTGATGGCTGCGTTGACCTTGACGGCCCAGCCGCCGAACTCCTCCTCGCTCAGGCCGCTGCCGCCCGAGCCGTCGGTGACCCAACGCATCACCTGCCGGTACATGGCCGAGACCACCGCGATGGTCAGGACGGCCAGCCATACTGCGCCGCCGAAGACGATGGAGGCCGCGCTGGAGGCCACGACGAGGTTCAGGAACGGCCCGAAGACGTACAATGGGGAAGTTGCGGGATCCCCGCCGCCGGCCAGCGCGCCTTCCAGCGCGTTGCGAAGCTTATGCGAGACGCGAGCCATAGTTATGTCCGGTGCTTGATGTAATGCGTGAGACGGTCAGCCTTGGGCCTTGAACGTAGCGGGAATGAGTGTAGCACAGGGGGGTGAAAAACACAACGTGGCTGACACAGAAACAGCAACTTCGGATATCCCCGGAATCCAGCGCCTCGTTGAGTCAGATGCTATGCCATCCCGGGCCTATGTCCCGACCAACCAGCGGATTTGATAGGGTCCCATCGGCGCAATCAGATGTCCGCCGTTTGCGTGAAGCTGTTCATCGCTGAGCAGGTCACGCCAGGTGCGGCGCGGCAGGTCGGCGGTGCTCAGGCAAAGCGACACGGTCCGGCTGGATACGTTGATACAGCACAGCACCGGTGCCCCGGTCTCAGCCCCGCGTAGAAGGGTGAACAGCGCTGGATCGCCGGAGAGGACCTGCTGGCTCGCCGCCGGATGGAAAGCCGGCAGCTTTCGGCGCAATTGCAGCAGCTTGCGATAGACGTCGAAGACGCAGCGCTCGTGTCGGGCCGGGTCGGCCAGGATCGCCTCGAGCGCCGGCCGGTCGAACTTGTGCCGGTTGAGGGAACGCGGCCGGCCGGTCTCGGCAAAGCATTGGTGGCAGTTGCGGGAACCGAAGAAGCTGTGCACGTAGATGCCCGGCACGCCGGCCAACGAGAGAAGGACCGCCTGCGAGGCCAGGAAGCGCGGCACGTCCATCGCAGGGTCGGGGCGGGCGGGGTCGTTGAGGAAGTCGTAAAGGGTGGTGTTCAACTCGTACACGCTGGTAGAGCCGTCAGAATTAGCTTTGTACGAAACGCGGCCGCCGTGGGCCAGCGTCTGTGCCACCAGCCCTTGCACCTCATCCTCGCTCAGGATGCCGCGCGCGGGCAGCACGCCGATGCCGTCGTGCGAGGCGATGAAGTTGAAGAATGTGGCACCCAGAGCGGGAGGCTGCAGCGTAGCTGCCCAGGCTGCCAGGCGGGTCGCATCGCCGGTTTGCAGCGCGTGCAACGTGAGTGGGGCCAGCGAAAAGTTGTAGACCATCTGTGCCTCGTCGGTGCTTCCTGTTTCGGGCAGCGGCTCGCCGAAATAGCTGATGTTTTCGGCGTGCGGCACGTTGGTTTCAGTGATCAGCAGCACATGGGGTGCAACGGCGTCGAGCACGGCCCGCCATAGTTTGACCACCGCGTGGGTCTGCGGCAGATGAATGCAGGGCGTGCCGACCTCCTTCCACAGGTAGGCGATGGCATCCAGCCGGATGATTTCCGCGCCGTGGGCTATGTAACCGAGCAGTACGTCGGTCATCTCCAGTAGCACCTGGGGATTGGCGTAGTTGAGGTCAATCTGGTCGTCGCTGAAGGTGGTCCAGACGTGCCGCACACCGCCTTGTGTGGCCACGGGCGTCAACAGCGGCAAGGCGCGCGGCCGCACCACCTGCGAGAGGTCGGCTGTAGGATCTGCCACGATGAAGTAGTCTCGATACGGCGTTTCATTGCGTAAGAAGGCCTGGAACCAGGCGCTGTGTCGCGAGACGTGATTGGCGACGAAGTCGAACATCAGCCGGTAGCGGCGGCCGATGGCGGCGATGTCGTCCCAATCGCCCAGGAGGGGATCCACCTGACGGTAGTCAATTACTGAGAAGCCGTCGTCCGAGGAATATGGGAAGCAAGGCAGGATGTGTACACCGCTGATCGCGTCCTGCAGATGGTCGTCCAGGAACGCGGCCAACGTCTGCAGCGGGGGTCGGTCGGCCTCATGGAACTGGTCGCCGTAGGTGATGAGGATCGCGTCGCGCTCGGTGAGATGGCCGGTGACCGGCTGCGCCATAGAAACCAGGTTTCTGCGAGAAAGCTGGTTTCTATGGCGGGCCATCTGTTCGGCCAACACCGGCCAGACCTGGGCTGCTGTGGCCTCGCCATAGAGGAAAGACAGCAGATGTTTGATGCGAGATTGTGGACTATTCATCTGTGAGTTCATTGTATAGCACGTCAATCAAGAGGGCAGCCGTCCATGAAAACGCACTTGCGCCGTAGCCGGCCCCTGTCTCAGGGTCGAAGTATTCGCGAAAGCCGCTGCGGGCCGGCAGTTCAACGATGGCCCGACGCAGCCGTGCAGCGTGTCGCGGGTAGCCGCAGGCATGCAGCCCATGCATCAGCAGCCAGTTCATCTGAATCCAGACCGGGCCGCGCCAGTAGCGTCGCGGGGAATAGCCCTCTGCGGTTCGATCGAACGAGGGCGCCGGAAAGCCGGGCCCATCTGGAATCACACCGAATCCGGGTCCCTCCAGGCGGCGCACCATGCGACGGCTGCGCGCCGGGTCGGGGATGCCGGCGTACAGGGGCATAAAGCCCGCCAGGGCAGGAACCGCGATCTGCGCACCGGTCGTCAGGTCGCAATCCACGTAGAGGCCCTGCTCTTCGCTCCACAGCCTGGCGTTGATGGCAGCCGCTGTGGCCTGCCCGCGCGTGAGGAACGGCGTCGGGTCTCTGCCGATCCGCCGCGCCAGTTCGGCCATATCCTGTTCGGCCCGGCAAAGCAGTGTGTTGAACAGCACATCCTGCACCAGGAAAGGCGCGCCGTCGGTGTAGATGCGCCGATCGTCATAGGCACGCCGTCGGAAGAAATCTACCAGGAAGATATAACGGTCGTAATCGAAGTCCAACGGTCGCTCGGCGGGGTCTACGGACCGGGTATCGGATCGGCGGTAAGGCGGGATCTGGTCGGGCCGGGGCGTTATGCGCGCCAGCACCGAATCCCATAGCGGCGAGTTGTCCTGGCCTGATTCCCAGGGGTGGCAGATGTAAACCAGTCCATCATTTTGCGGGTCGCGCTCGCGGTACAGGTAGTCGTGCCAGGCTTCGAGCCGGGGGAAGATCTCGGCCACGAAAGCGGTCGCGCGTTCCCGGTCGGCCGCGTGTTGATAGAGATGCCAGACGGCGGTGGCGTGGATGGGCGGCTGCACGATGCCAGAAGTCCGCAGGGCCACCGGGGCGTAAGGGCTGTGCTCGACCTGCCAGAAGTCGGGGCCCGGGAAGTAGGGCGTGGTCTCGGTTGCCTGATGGAAGACGATGTGCGGCACGCGACCGTCGGCCCATTGCGCAGCGAAGAGGGAGCGCAGCTCCTGCTCAGCACGAGCCTGGTCATAACGCGCATAGCCCATCGCAATGAAGGCGGAGTCCCACGACCATTGATAGGGATACTGCCTCGCGCTGGGTACGGTGAAGCCGTCCCGCCAGTTAGCGTCCAGCACAGCGCGCGCCTGGGCCAGCAGATCCGCGCGGTGCGCAGGAGTGGTAGTCATGGATGCACAACCCTTTTTTTCTAGAACTCCTGGACGCCGGGGCTTGCCCCGGTCAGGCCCGCAGCAAGCTGCGGCTTCCGGTTTCACGGTTGGGAGTTCCATGCCCCCGCACCTCACAATAACAGGCTTGCCAGCAGCGGCGTCACAGCCTCGTAAGAATAGTGACGACGGGCCAGGTCGTAATTCCGTTCCACCAGACGCCGACGGCGCACCGGATCCATGATGGCCTCGATCACCGCCTCTACAGTCGCCCCCGTGATGGCCGCCAGGTTGCCGGGATCACCGGCTGCATCAATCTCTATCAGGTCGAAGCCCAACGCGGCGATATCGGCGACGTACACCGGGTAGCGGTTGACCAGGGCTGGCAGCCGGAAGTAGATCGTCTCCAGCAAGGCGTTGCCGAAGCCCTCGATCAGGCTGGGATATGTTACGAAATCGGCATGCACGTAGGCGTCCCACAGGGCGTATACCTTGCGTCCGTCCCGTTCGCTCCCTAGGGCCGCAAAGCGTTCTGCCGCGTAGATCAGGGGCACGCCCGTCCGCTGCGCCAGCTCCTGCAGCCGTTCCAGATAGGCGGTCCCTTCATCCCCCGCCCGGTGACTGATGACCAGGACAGGTTCTTTGCCCAGCAGCCGCGCCCGGTTGGCCGGTTCCCGCAGCCGGCGCACCAGCTCAATCGCCAGCTCGATCCCCTTGCGAGGGATGACGCGCGTGGGCTGCAAGATAAGCAGATGGTCATCACTGAGCCCCAGGGTCGTGCGCAGGTCAGCGTTAAAGGGCGAGACACCGGGCGCTGCGGTGGCGAAGTCGAAAATGTTTGGGAAGAGACTTGCCCGGATGCCCTTGCGGCGGGCCAGTTCTTGTTGCGCAAGGGAGTTGATGGCCAGATGGCGGACCGAGGGCAGGGCTGGCGGGAAGCAGCGTTCCAGGATGTCGGGGATGCAGTTGGCGGCAAAGCGCTCCCGTTCCCAGGCCAGGTCGTGATTGTGCGCCAGGGTCGGGATGCCGGTCTCAGCGATGAAATCGGTCAGCGCCACGCCCAGCGGCACGTGCATGGGGATCGCCAGCGCGTTCTGGACGAACAGGACGTCAACGCGTTGTGTTTCTACAAAGCCAGCGATAGCAGCCTTCAGATCGCGGGCCATGGTCGCGATACGCTCTCGCAGGAGCGAAGCCTCATCGCCCCCTGCGGTCACGCACCCTCCGAAACAGCGTTCGTAGATCCAAAGCGCCTCAGGGTGCGAGAAGTGCATCTCGGGCACCAGGTGGCCAGGGGTGAAAGTTGGATCCAGCTCACCGGCGCAATAGCAACAATCGTGTCCTAGCCGGCGTAAAATCGTCGCCAGCTTGGCGACCTCCAGCGACACGCCGTCGGTGCCGGCGATGCGGGTCGAGACAAAACCGATGTTCATTTGGGGTACAGCGCCATCTTCGTGTCCGGGTCAATCCACCGGATTTTGTCGGCCGGGAAGCGCAGCCAGATGTCGGCATCCGAGCGGGTCTCGAAGGTCGGATGCGTCGAGACCTTGATCTGGTGTTTGCCGAACGTCACCGTCAACAGGTTCTGTGAGCCCAACGGTTCGACCACCAGGACCCTGGCCCGGAGCGCGTCTTCGGCAGGGCTTGCCAGCGTCTCCATGTTCTCGGCGCGGATGCCCAGGATGATGGGCTTGCCGTCGTAGCCGGCCAGGATGGGTGTCATGAGGGGATGCGGGGCCACCGAGAAGTCGCCGATCCGGACGACGATGCCGCCATCTTTGCGTTGGACCTGTCCCTCCAGGAAGTTCATGGGCGGGGTTCCGATGAAGCCGCCGATGAACTGGTTGGCCGGGTAGTCGTAGATGACGGTAGGCCGGTCCACCTGTTCGATGACGCCATCGCGCATCACTGCAATGCGGTCCCCCATGCTCATGGCCTCGATCTGATCGTGGGTGACGTAGATGGTGGTGGCGCCCAGCTCGTTCAGCAGCCGTTTCAACTCGGCCCGCATCTCCAGGCGCAACAACGCGTCCAGGTTGCTCAACGGCTCGTCCATCAGCAACACCTGGGACTGCATGGCAATGGCGCGTGCCACGGCCACCCGCTGGCGCTGGCCGCCGCTCAGCTTGGACGGGAAGCGGTCCAGCATCTTCTCGATGTGCAACAGCTCCGCCGCCTGACGCACCCGCTTCTCGATTTCGGTTTTGCTCAGCTTTTGCATCTTCAGGCCGAACGCGATGTTATCGAACACGTTCATGTGTGGGAAGATGGCGTAGCTCTGGAACACCATGGAGATGCGGCGTTCGCGCGGGGGCAGATAGGTGACGTCTCGGCCACCGATGCTGATCCGCCCTTCGTCCGCCATGCCCAACCCGGCGATGGCGCGGAGCAGGGTGGTCTTCCCGCAGCCGCTGGGGCCTAGCAGCACCATGAACTCGTGATCAGCGACGGTGAGGGAGACGTTCCTTACCGCAACGAAGTTGCCAAACCGCTTGGTCACGTTTTCGATCTTGATCTCAGACATACGCGTGCTCCTCCGGGAAGGTTGGTGTAGAGACGTTGCATGCAACGTCTCTACACCAACCGTGGGCTACTTGCTGATCTGCCCCCACATGTTGAACAGGTACTTGCGGATCGCGAAAATGAAGATCACCGAGGGCATAAGCATGAAGAACCCACCGGCGAACTTGTAAGGCTCCGGCGACTGTCGCAGGGAGACCAGCACCTGCGCGGGAAGGGTGCGGTTTTGCACGGTCAACACGGTGGCTGCAAAGACTTCGTTCCACGACATCACGAAGGTGAAGATGGCCGCAGCCGCGATGCCGGGCAGGACCAACGGTAATACCACCCTGCGGAACGCTTGCAACGGCGTGCAGCCGAACACTTGAGCTGCCTCTTCCAACTCGTACGGGATGCTGGCGAACACGCTGCCGATGACCAGCACGGTGGTGGGCAGGGTCAGCGCGGTGTGCATCAACGCCAGGCTGTAGACCCGGTCGAAGATGCCCAGGTTGATGAAAGTGACGGCCAGCGGGATGGAGAGGATGACCACCGGGAACGCGCGCACGGCCAGGATGGAGAGCCGGAACGCATCACGGCCCCGGAAGATGTAACGGGATATGGCATAGCCCGCCGGCGCAGCGATCACGGTTGAGAGAATCAGGGTGATTACAGCCACGATCACGCTGTTGATCAGTCCAGGCACGATGCCGCGCGATCCCAGGAAGAAACGCATGGTGTCGAAGGAAAAGGGAATGAAGGGCAACAAGCCCTTGGGATAGCTGCGCACCACTTCGGGCGTGGTCAGCGCCATCGAGGCGATCATCCAGATGGGGATCAGCACCCACAGGGCCAGGATGATGCCCACCAGGTAGGTGAGGCCGCGACGGATCATCAGGCGCCGACGGGCACGGGCGCGGACGCGGGCCATCTCGTCCGAGACCTGGACGACGGCCGGAGCAGGAGCATTGCGGACTGTCATTGGCGGACCTCCTCTTGGCTGCGCACCATGCGCAGGTAGATCACGGCGCTGATCATGGAGAGCAGCAGGATGAAGGACGCGTAGGCAGCGGCGACGTTCATATTGCGCAAGGTGTAGTATTGTCGGTAAGTCTCGTTGGCCAGCACGGTGACCACGTCGCCGCCGGAAAGGGCGATCACCACAGCGAACACCTGCAGAGCCAGGATGGTGCGCAAGATCAGCGCAACCTGCAAGCTGGGTTTGAGCAGAGGGAGGATGACATGGCGCACCCGCTGCCATAGGGTGGCGCCGAACACCTCTGCTGCCTCCAATACTTCTTGCGAAATGGCCTGCAAGCCAGAAACTACGATCACCATGACGATGGCGGTGGCCCGCCACACCTCGGCCAGCCAGATGGCGATGATGATCCAGTGTCGGGTGTCGGCAGTCAGATAGGCCTGTGGGCTGCTGATGAGGCCCAGTGCTTGCAGGATGGAGTTGAGATAACCGCTTTGGGTGAAGATGGCGTACCAGACGATGCCCACAGCAAGATCAGAGGCGGCCAGCGGGATGGCGAAGATGGCCAGGAAGATGGTGTTGAATTTCAGGCGGGACTGGATCACCAGCGCCATAATGATGGCCAGGACGAACTGCACGGGGATGATGATGGCCATGAGCAGCAGCGTGGTGCCCAGCGCCGGCCGGAAGAAGCGGTCGTTGAGCATCCGTTCGATGTAAGCGGTGGTGAACTGGCCGGTATCCCCGCGATCAACGCGGCCGGAGACGCCGTCTCCGTACACTTGCAGCGCGCGAGATGCGGCCCAACCGGTGACTGTCTCCTCCCCGCGTTGGCCCTGCACCAGGAACCAGACCTCGAGGAAGGCCTGTTCCAGGATGCGTACAGGGGCTCCGCCGTCCAGCCGACCGACCGTAGCGGTGGTCTCGTTGGGCTCGGCGTACAGGGCGGTGAGTGGATCGGCCGTTGCGCCCAATTTGGGCCGTACGGTGCCGCTCACCGGCGCGCCTTGTTCATCTGTGGCGCGCACGCGGATGCGGCTTTCTGGGGTCCAACCTTCTACCGGGTTGCCGTCGGGATCGTTTCCGGCCACCCGGAACCAGGTCTGGGTGATGGCAGTGCCCCCCGCCAGCGCATCGGCCGAGGCCGGGATGCTCTGGCGGTCGAGCAGGGCTACCTGGGTGCCTTGGGGGAGCGCGCCGGTTGACGGGCTGCGGGCCGATGCCTCCCGGTGCAGGGTCAGCAGCGCCTGTTCGTCCCATACCGCCAGCCGTACCGCGCGTACCATAGGCCAGGCAAAGAAGATAGCCAGATAAAGGAAGGACGGCAGGATCAGGATATACGGCGCCCACTGAATCCTGGACCGCTGTGCTTTCGCCGGAGTAGCAGATTCGGCTGTCATGGGCCTGCTCCTTATGGGCTACCGCCGGGTCAAGGCGTACCAGGCTGCGGTTTCAGCTACAGCCTGGTACCCCTCGACGCCCGTTGAAACGGGTTGACTGCTGCGTGCAGTGACTTAGCTTAGCGCGGCGCCACCTGGCAAGGACCGTCCGACGGCGGATCGGGCGCCCAGCATGCTGCGCCGGTCTCGTTCATCAGTTTTTGCAGGTTGGCCGCCTCTTCGGCCAGCACCTTGGTGATCTCTTCGCCGTTGAGCACAACGCGGTCGAAGGCGTTGCGGAAGATCTGGTTAATCTCGCCCCCGCGTGCGCCCAGGCCCACCGGCAGCAGCGCCGGCAGCGCGTCCGCCGAGTTGGCCTGCTTTGTCACTGCGCCGAGCTCGATCGCCACTCCCTTGGGCAATCGCGCGGTGCTCACGCCGCCCACCACCGGGAAGAAACCCAGCTCACGCAGCACCTGCTCTTGAACGCCGGGCCGGGTCAGGTAGTCAATCAGGGCCGCAGCGTTCTCCGGGTTGGGCGCGGTCTTGGGGATGCCCAGGCCGACGATGACGGGCATGAAGCCGCGTCCGGCAGGTCCGGAGGGCGCAGGGAAGGCGACGAAGTCATCGGGTTTTTCGTTGAAGGCGTTGAGCAGCCGGGCCGTGTGGTCGAAGGCCACCCACACCTCACCGGCCAGCAACGGCTCCTGCATGAAGCTGTAGCTGATGGACTGCGGGTTGACGTAAGGCCAGAGTTCATCCCGTAGCCAGGTCAACATCTCCTCTGCTCCCTTGCTCTGGAACTGACTGACCATGCCGCCGGTAAAGGAGGGCCACATGTAGCCCTGGAGGAAGCGGTGGAAGAGGCCGGCATGGGGCAGGCCGCAGAGGGCCTTGCCGGTGCCGTCGTAGATGGCCTTGCACCAGGCGCTGAGCTGCTGCCAGGTCAGGTTGTCCAGGTCGGCGCCGGCCGGCAGGTACTGCAGCGCATCTTTGTGCGCGGCCATGATGTAGGTGGCCTGCATCCACGGCACGTAGTACAGGTAGTCCTCGGTGCCCAACAGGCCGGTCTGGAGGAACGCGGCCGCGAACTGGCGGTTGGCAGACAGGTCCTCGACCAGGTCGGCCAGGTTGGCCATGGCGTCGGCCCGCTGCAGGGGCGGGAAGGTGCCGTGGAGCGCGCCGACCAGATCAACGGTGCCTTTGCCCGCCTGCGCCTCGGCGATCACCAGGTCCAGCAGGGGGCCCTCCTCTGAGGCGGTGAAGTCGAACCCGGCCTTCTTGAGGATCGCACGGAACTTCTCCTGCTCCTCCACGGGGGCGAATTGGGTGGAGAAGAAGGTCACCTTCACCGGTTCTGCAACCAGGGCGGCCGCAGGCGCCTTCACCTGGCACGGCCCGGTGGACGGCGGATCGGGCGCCCAGCATGCTGCGCCGGTCTCGTTCATCAGTTTTTGCAGGTTGGCCGCCTCTTCGGTGAGCACGTTGGCGATCTGTTCGCCGTTGAGCACGACGCGGTCGAAGGCGTTGCGGAAGATCTGGTTGATCTCGCCCCCGCGTGCGCCCAGGCCCACTGGCAGCAGCGCCGGCAGCGCGTCCGCCGAGTTGGCCTGCTTGATCACCGCTTCCATCTCGATGGCGATGCCGCGCGGCAAGCCGGTCGTGTCAACGCCGCTGACCACTGGGAAGAAGCCCAGCTCTTTAAGTACCTTGCCTTGCACTTCGGGCGAGGTCAGGTATTCGATGGCCTTCATGGCCGCTTCGGGATGCGGCGCGGTCTTGGGGATGCCCAGGCCGACGATGACGGGCATGAAGCCGCGTCCGGCAGGTCCGGAGGGCGCAGGGAAGGCGACGAAGTCATCGGGTTTTTCGTTGAAGGCGTTGAGCAGCCGGGCCGTGTGGTCGAAGGCCACCCACACCTCACCGGCCAGCAACGGCTCCTGCATGAAGCTGTAGCTGATGGACTGCGGGTTGACGTAAGGCCAGAGTTCATCCCGTAGCCAGGTCAACATCTCCTCTGCTCCCTTGCTCTGGAACTGACTGACCATGCCGCCGGTAAAGGAGGGCCACATGTAGCCCTGGAGGAAGCGGTGGAAGAGGCCGGCATGGGGCAGGCCGCAGAGGGCCTTGCCGGTGCCGTCGTAGATGGCCTTGCACCAGGCGCTGAGCTGCTGCCAGGTCAGGTTGTCCAGGTCGGCGCCGGCCGGCAGGTACTGCAGCGCATCTTTGTGCGCGGCCATGATGTAGGTGGCCTGCATCCACGGCACGTAGTACAGGTAGTCCTCGGTGCCCAACAGGCCGGTCTGGAGGAACGCGGCCGCGAACTGGCGGTTGGCAGACAGGTCCTCGACCAGGTCGGCCAGGTTGGCCATGGCGTCGGCCCGCTGCAGGGGCGGGAAGGTGCCGTGGAGCGCACCGACCAGATCAACGGTGCCTTTGCCCGCCTGTGCCTCGGCGATCACCAGGTCCAGCAGGGGGCCCTCCTCTGAGGCGGTGAAGTCGAACCCGCCTTCCTTGAGGATCGCACGGAACTTCTCCTGCTCTTCCACGGGGGCGAATTGGGTGGAGAAGAACACCAGGCTGGACATGTCTACGGCCGGCGCTGCAGTAGGTTGCACCTCCGGCACGGGGGTTGGCTGTGGCGCTGCAGTGGGCTCAGGGGGCGGAGGCGGTGCGATCGGTGCCGGGGTCGGGGTAGGAGCACCACCGCAGGCTGTAACGATCAGTGCCAGCACAAGGCATACAGCCAGCGCCGAGAACAAACGTGATGACCTTGACAAGAGTTTCATTGCTCTCCTCCTGATGAGATTTGGTCAGTTGTGTGACACGGAATTCCAGCTTCGTCAGGTTCGATCTTGTGCCTTGCGGTCAGACCCGAACAAGGGTTAGTTTGCCATCCGGTTGTCGCGATACCTCACCTCCTTCCGAGGCCTTCAGACCCGATAGAACTGTGTCCGGCAGCCGGGCGCTGCCACACGATTGGCGCACCACCAGCCTCGGCTCCAGGATCACCTGGTGCGGGGACAGGGTCTCACCGTGGATGAGACGGATCAGCATCTCGCATACCATCTTGCCGATCTGGTAGATCGGCTGATGGACGGTTGTGAGCGGCGGATGGGAGTGCTCGGCCATGGGGATGTCATCAAAGCCGGTAACCGCAATATCGCGGCCGACAACCCCACCGCGTTCCTGGATAGCGCTCATCGCGCCCAGCGCCATGAGGTCGTTGCATGCTGCGATCGCCGTAGGCCGGTCGGGGCGTTCGAGCAGTTGCATGGTTGCCTCAAAACCGCTCTTCTGGGTCAGATTGCCCAGGACGACTTGATGGTCGGCCAGGTCAATTCCCGCTTCGGCCAGGGCCTGGCGAAGGCCCAACAGGCGATGTTCGGCGAATAACAGATCGGGCGGGGGCGCCAGGCAGGCGATGCGGCGATGTCCGAGGCTGATCAGGTGCTCCGCGATCATCCGCATCCCGTAGGTACCATCCACATCCACAAAGGGGAAATCCAGCTCCCCTTCTGTGCGGCCAAAGGCAACAAAGGGAAAGCCCAGGTCGCGCAACAACTGGATACGCGCATCCCGCCGCCGCGTGCGCACAATGACGAAGCCGTCCACCTGGCGGCTCTGCACCTTTTGGCGATAAACCTGGAGCTCCCTTTCGCCGGGTGGTTGGGTGGAAACGAGGAGGTCGTAGCCGTGTTCGGCAGCCATATTGCCCACGCCGGCGAGGAACTCGCTGAAGAAGGGATCGGAGAAGCGCGGGCCGAAGGTGGGCAGGATCAGGCCGATGGTGTCGGAGCGGCGTTTTTGCAGGCGTCGAGCCAGGAGGTTGGGGGCGTAGCCCAGCTCATCGGCCACGCGGCGCACCAGGGCCTTGGTGTCGGGGCTGACGTCGTCATAATCGGCCAGGGCGCGCGACACCGTGGTGATGGATTTGCCGGTGCGGCGGGCGATCTCCTTGAGTGTGACAGACATCAGCACTCCTCGGCGGCTTGACCAAAACGTTTTGGTTGTCAAGGGGTTTTTGGGGTGCATTTGCGAATTTTCTGCATTTGACATCTCGCGCCTCCTGGTGGTATAAAAGCCACCACTATGGCGTACTTGAAGCAGTCCCGTCGGCACCATCACCATCACGCCAACCGAACCCCGTTCGGTCAGGACTGCTTTAAGGTGACATGGCGCTGACACAGACGATTCGATCCATCAGTTCACCCAAACGCTTCCTGACCGGAAGCGTTTTTTGTTTTCAGGAGCAGAAAAATGACCGCAAGCGATCGCACCGAAATCCGTCTGGCGTTGCCCAGCAAGGGGCCGCTGGCCGAGGAGACGTTGGAGCTGCTGGCCCGCGCCGGCCTGCGCGTCCACAAGCCTAACCCGCGGCAGCTCAAGGCCAGCATCCCGGCCATGCCCGGCCTGGCCGTGCTCTTTCAGCGCGCCGGCGACATCGTGGTGGGGGTCCGTTCCGGCAGCGTGGACTTCGGCATCACCGGCCGGGACATGGTGGCCGAGCGGGCCGGCCACAACGGGGATGTCCTGATGCTGCACGCTGCGCTGGGTTACGGCCACTGCACGTTGAACGTGATTGTCCCCGAGGCCGAGACGGACGTCCGCCGCATGGCGGATCTCCCCGCCTGGCAGGCGCGGCTGGGCCGGCCGCTACGCGTGGCCACCAAGTTCCCCCACCAGGCCGCAGCGTTCTTCGACCGGCACGGCGTGACCGGGGTCAGGCTCATCTCTGCCGAGGGCTCGTTGGAGATCGCGCCCACCATCGGTTACGCCGACCTGATCGTGGACCTGGTTTCCACGGGCACCACGTTGCGGGATAACCGCCTGCGCGCGCTGGAAGACGGGCAGATCCTGGCCTCGCAGGCATGTCTGATCGCCAACCGGGCTGCCCTCAAGCGCAACCCGGCCGCGCTGGAGATGGCGCGGCAGTTGCTGGAGTTCATCGTGGCCCATCTGCGGGCGGCCGAGAACGTGTCGGTGTTCGCCAACGTGCGCGGGGAGTCGCCGGAAGACGTCGCGGCCCGCATGTTGCCCCGGCCGGTCATCGGCGGGCTGCAGGGGCCGACCATCTCGCCCCTGGTCACCCGACACGACGGCCGCTGGTACGCAGTGCACATCGTGGTGCGCAAGGACCGGCTGGCGCAGGCTATTGCGGAGCTGCGCGCCATCGGCGGCAGCGGGGTGGTAGTCGCGCCGGTGACATACATCTTCGAGGAAGAACCGCCCGAGGTCAGCGCCATGCTGGCGGCCCTGAGGGCGGATGAAGAGGGGCGGGGATGAAACGCGACAAAACGGACGCCGCAGCTTGCTGCGGGCTTGTTGCGTGGCCGTGGCAAGCCCCGGCGTCCGGATTCTCAGCACAGTAAGGAGACCTTATGCTCAACCTATATGACGTACAAACCGCACAAGCGACCATCCTCAGGCGCCGGGGCCTGCGACGTGACTGGCCGCCGCAACTGCTGGCAGCGTTGGAGGCCACCTTCGGCGAGCCGTTGACGCCGCCCGCAGCGGTCGCCCGCATCCTGGATTCGGTGCGCGAGGAGGGGGACGCCGCGTTGCGGCGCTGGTCGCGACTGCTGGATCGCGCCGAGCAGGACGATTTCCGTGTGCCGGCGGAGCGCATCGCTGCCGCGTTGGACGCCTTGCCCCCGGCCCTGGCTGCTGCCCTGCGGGCCGCTGCGGCGCGCATCCGCGCGTTTCATGAGAAACAGCCCCTTCCGGCCTGGGAGGAGGACGGCCTGGGGCAGCGCTTTTCGCCCATCCGCCGCGTCGGGATCTACGTCCCCGGCGGCTCTGCGCCGCTGCCATCTTCCTTGCTGATGTCGGCCATCCCCGCGCAGGTGGCCGGGGCGCGGGAGATCGTCGTCTGCACCCCGCCGAACCCGCCTCTGGCGATCCTGGCCGCGGCCGCCATCTGCGGCGTGGAGCAGGTCTACCAGGTCGGCGGCGCGCAGGCGATCGCCGCGCTGGCCTTCGGCACCGAGACCATCCCGGCCGTGGACAAGATCGTCGGCGCAGGCAATCTTTTCGTCACCCTGGCCAAGCAGCAGGTGTTCGGCATCGTGGGGCTGGACGGCCTGGCCGGGCCCACGGAGACCGTGATCATCGCGGACGAGACCGCCAATCCCGACTGGGTGGCCGCCGACCTGCTGGCCCAGGCCGAGCACGACCCCCTGGCGACGGCCATCCTGCTCACCCCCAGTCCTGGCGTGGCGGAGGCGGTGCAGGTTGCAGTTGCGCGGCGGCTGGAGGCCCTCTCGCGCGCCGAGATCATCGCCGCGTCGCTGGCGGCCAACGGCGGCATCGTGCTCGTCCCCGATCTGGCAACCGCTGCGCGGCTGGCCGACGACTACGCGGCCGAGCACCTCTGCCTGGCGGTGGCCGACCCGCGAGGCTTGATGGCGCAGATCAACAACGCGGGCGGCTTTTTCCTGGGCGACCATTCCTATGAAGTGCTGGGGGACTATGTGGCCGGCCCCAGCCACGTCATGCCCACGGCCGGCACGGCGCGCTTCGCCTCGCCCCTCAACGTGCTGGACTTCGTCAAGATCAACAGCGTGGTCGCGTTGGACGCAGCGACTGCCCGCGAACTGAGCGCGCTGGCGGAGGAGATCGCCCGCGCGGAGACGCTGACCGCCCATGCCGCGGCCGCTGCGGCGCGCAGGGAGGGGGCGGCATGAGCCCTCTGCCGGAGATCCGGCCCGACATCGCCGGGATGGAACCCTACACCCCCATCGTGCCCTACGAGGTCCTGTCCGAGCAGTTGGGCGTGCCCGAGGATGCGCTGATCAAGCTGGACGCCAACGAAAATCCCTACGGGATGCCACCTGCTGTCCGCCGCGCCCTGGCCGACCTGCGCCACGGGCACATTTACCCCGACCCGGAGTCCCGTCACCTGCGGCGGGCGCTGGCCGACTTCCACGGCGTGCCGATGGAGCACATCCTGGCCGGCGCAGGGGCAGACGAGCTGATTGACCTGATCCTGCGCCTGTTCCTGGCGCCCGGGGATCGGGTGCTGGATTGTCCGCCGACCTTCGGCATGTACGCGTTCGACACGCGCGTCAACGGCGGCGTTGTGGTGTCGGTGCCTCGACACCCCGATTTCTCGCTGGATCCGGACGCCGTTGTCGCCGCGGTGGAGCGGATGCAGCCCAAGCTGCTTTTCCTGGCCTCGCCCAACAACCCGGACGGGGGTCTGGTGCCCGATGCCGTGCTGGAGCGCCTGCTGGCGCTGCCGGTGTATGTGGTGCTGGACGAGGCCTACGTCGAGTTCGCGCCGCCGGGCAGCAGCCGCCTCGCGCTGGCAGCGCGGCGCGACAACCTGATCGTGCTGCGCACCTTCAGCAAGTGGGCAGGGCTGGCCGGCCTGCGCCTGGGCTACGGCGTCTTCCCTGCGCATCTGATGCCACACCTGTGGAAGATCAAGCAGCCCTACAACGTCTCTGCGGCTGCCGGCGCCGCAGGCCTGGCCGCTCTGGCCCATGCGGATGAGCTGACGGCAACCGGCCGCCGCATCATCGCCGAGCGGGAGCGCCTGGCCGCGGCCCTGGCCCAAATCCCCTGGCTGCAGCCGTATCCCTCGCACGCCAATTTCGTCCTCTGCCGCGTGATCGGCCGGGAGGCGGTGGCGGTGAAGCAGGCCCTGGCGCAGCGGGGGATCGTCATCCGTTACTTCGACAAACCGGGATTGCGGGACCACATCCGCATCAGCGTCGGCCGGCCCGAGCACACCGACGCCCTGTTGCGAGCTCTGAAGGAGGTTTGAGCATGCGCTTCGCCGAGATCCACCGCCAGACCGCCGAAACCGACATCCGTCTGACACTGGCCCTGGACGGCAGCGGGCGGGCCGAGATCAACACCGGCCTCGGTTTCCTCGACCACATGCTGCACCACCTGGCCGTGCACGGCCTGTTCGACTTGACGCTGCACGCCCGCGGTGACCTGCAGGTGGACGAGCACCACACCGTGGAAGACTGCGCCCTGGCCCTGGGCATGGCCTTCGACCAGGCGCTGGGCGACCGCAAAGGGATCGTCCGCATGGGCTCCGCCTATGCCCCTATGGACGAGACGCTGGCGTTCGTAGCGGTTGACCTTTCCGGCCGGCCCTATGCCGTAGTGCAGGCGGAGTGGCACGGCCCGGCGGTCGGCGGGATCGCCACCAGCCTGTTTCCGCACTTCCTGCACTCGCTGGCCGTGGCCGCGCGCGCCACTCTGCACGCGCGGGTGCTGTACGGGGCCGACGATCACCATCAGGCCGAGGCGTTGTTCAAGGCCCTGGGCCGCGCGCTGGACGCGGCCACCTGTCTCGACCCCCGCCGCGGCGGCGCCGTCCCCAGCACCAAGGGGGTTTTGTGAAAGGGACATGGGGGGTGTGGCGATGATCCTGTTGATTGACTACGGCATCGGCAACCTGCGCTCGGTGCAGAAGGCCTTGGAAGCGGTGGGCGCGCAGGTCACCCTCAGCGCCGATCCGGCCGAAGTCGCTCGTGCCGACAAGCTGGTGCTGCCCGGCGTGGGTGCATTCGGCGATGGGATAGCCGGCCTGCAGCGGGGCGGGTGGGTGCCGCCTTTGCTGGCGGCGGTAGCTCGCGGGACTCCGCTCCTGGGGATCTGCCTGGGCATGCAACTGCTGTTCCGGCACAGCGATGAGGCCCCCGGGGTTCCCGGCCTGGGGCTGCTCTCCGGCGAGGTGCGGCGCTTCCCCGCCGACCTGCGCGGCCCGGACGACGCCCGGCTGAAGGTCCCGCACACCGGCTGGAACCAGCTCTGGCCCGTAGCGGCATCCCCGCTGCTGGCGGGCCTGGAGCCTGGCGCGTACGCCTATTTCAACCACGCCTACTACTGCGTCCCGGACCGGCCGGGAGATGTTTTGGCCGAGAGCGACTACGGCTTCCGCTTTGCGGCTGTGGTCGGCCGCGGCAGCTTATTCGGCGCGCAGTTCCACCCGGAGAAGAGCCAGGCGGTGGGGCTGCGCATCTTGCGCAACTTCGTGGAGCTCTGACGATGGAAGCGTTTACGGTGTATCCGGCGATTGACCTGCGCGGGGGCAAGGTGGTGCGCCTGCAGGAAGGGGACCCCCGCCGTCAAACGGTCTACAGCGACGATCCCGCGGAGGTGGCGGCTCGCTGGCTCGCTGCCGGCGCAACGTGGCTGCACGTGGTGGACCTGGATGCTGCGTTCGGCGAAGACGCCGGCCCCAACCGGCGCGCCCTGCAGGCGATCCTGCAGCACGGCGGGAGGGTCCAGTTTGGCGGCGGGTTGCGCACGGCCCAGGCGGTGGCCGAGCTGCTGGACCTGGGCGTGAGCCGCGTCGTCCTGGGCACGGCGGCCGTGGATGACCCCGACCTGGTGGCCCGTGCGCTGGCGCGTTTCGGCCCGGATGCGGTGGCCGTGGCGATTGACGCTCGCGACGGACGCGTCCGCACCCGAGGCTGGCAGGCCGGGAGCGGCCTGGACGCGGTGGCTTTGGCCTGTCGGCTGGCGGCCCTCGGCCTGCGCACGGCCGTCCACACCGACATCGCCCGCGACGGCCTGGGCGCAGGGGTCAACGTGGCGGCCAGCCGCGCCCTGGCCGAGGCCAGCGGCCTGGCGGTGATCGCATCGGGCGGCGTGGCCTCGCTGGCGGATGTGATCGCGGCGCGCGCCGCGGGCCTGAGCGGCGTGATCATCGGCCGGGCGCTCTACGAGGGTCAGGTTGACCTGAAGGAGGCGCTGCGGTGTTAGCCAGACGGATCATCCCCTGCCTGGACGTCAAGGACGGCCGGGTGGTCAAAGGTGTGCGTTTCGTCAACCTGCGCGACGCGGGTGACCCGGTGGAACAGGCGCGGCTCTACGATGAGATGGGCGCCGACGAACTGGTTTTCCTGGACATCTCCGCCACGCCTGAGGGCCGCGCCACCACCGTCGAGATGGTGCGCCGCGTGGCCGACCAGGTCTTCCTGCCCTTTACGGTGGGCGGCGGCATCGGCACCGTGGAGGACATGCGCCGCCTGTTGCTGGCGGGCGCGGATAAGGTCAGCGTCAACTCTGCCGCGGTGCGCCATCCCGCGCTCCTGGCCGAAGGCGCGCAGCGCTTCGGCAGCCAGTGCATCGTGCTGGCCATTGACGCCCGGCGCCGCGCCGGCGGTTGGGAGGTGGTGATCAACGGCGGCCGCGTTCCCACCGGGCTGGATGCGGTCGCCTGGGCGCAGCGCGGGGTTGCGTTGGGCGCGGGCGAGATCCTGCTCACCAGCATGGACGCCGATGGCACCCTGGCCGGTTACGACTTGGCGCTCACCCGCGCCATCGCGGAGGCGGTGGACGTGCCCGTGATCGCCAGCGGGGGCGCGGGGAGCCCGGAGCACTTCTTCGAGGTGCTGACCACGGCCGGGGCCGATGCGGCGCTGGCTGCGTCGCTCTTCCACGACCGGACGCTGACCATCGCGGCGGTCAAGGCGTATCTGGCCGACCGCAGCGTGCCCGTGAGGCTGGTTTAGTATTACTCCGCGACATTTGCGTTGATCGCGAGAATCTTCCTTACCACGGAGACACCAAGACACAAAGCCGCTGAGACCTTCGTGTCTCGGTGCCTTTGTGGTGACGGATTTGGTTGCGGCAGGAGGCCGCGCTGTGGGAGGTGGAGAGAAAACCATGAAAACGGCACTACTTTCCGTTTGGGATAAGACCGATCTGGCCGCGTTTGCCCGTCGGCTTGCGGCCGCAGGATGGCGCCTGATCGCCAGTGGGGGCACCGCGCAAGCGTTGAAGGCCGCCGGGCTGGCGGTCACCCCCGTGGAGCAGATCACCGGCGAGCCGGAGATGCTGGGGGGACGGGTCAAGACGCTACACCCGGCCATCCATGCCGGGTTGCTGGCGCGCGACACCGCCGACGACCTGGCCGCGCTGCAAGCCCGGGGCTGGCCGGCCATTGACCTGGCGGTGGTGAACCTGTATCCTTTCGAGCAGGTGATCGCCGATCCAGGAACCCCGTTGGCCGAGGCGATCGAGAACATTGACATCGGCGGGGTCGCATTGTTGCGTGCGGCCGCCAAGAACTACGCCCGTGTGGCCGTGCTGTGCGACCCCGCCGACTACCCGGCCGATCTGGCGGTGTTGGACGACCCCGCTCACCGCCTGCGGCTGGCGCACAAGGCTTTCACCCTGGCCGCGCGCTACGACGCGGCCATCGAGGGCTATTTCGCCGCCTTGCGCGGGGAGAGCGCGCCGTTACGCCTGACCCTGTACCCTGTCCTCCCGTTGCGCTACGGGGAAAACCCCCATCAGCGGGCGGTCTTTTACAGCCCGCAACCGGACGGCGCGCCCCTCAACGGCCGGCTGCTCCAGGGCAAGCCCCTTTCCTACAACAACCTGCTGGACCTGGACAGCGCCTGGAGCGCGGTGATGCGCTTCGAGGAGCCCGCCGTGGTGGTGGTGAAGCACGCCAGCCCGTGCGGGATCGCCGTTGCTCCCCGGCTCGAAGAGGCCATCGGCCCGGCAGTCGCCTCAGATCCCGTCTCCGCGTTCGGCGGTGTGATCGCGGTCAACCGGGAGGTAAGCGCCCCGTTCGTGGCAGGGCTGGGCAACTTGTTCCTCGAATGCCTTGCGGCGCCGTGTTTCAGCGACGAGGCGCGCGCGTTGCTGGCCGGCCGCAAGAACCTGCGCCTGCTGGAGGTGCCGTCGGCCGCGCCGCGTGCGCGCCACGAGCTGCGCTCAGTGGAGGGGGGCTATCTATGGCAGGAGCGGGACCTCGGTGACCCGCCGGACGCCCCGGCCTGGCGCGTGGTCACCCGCCGCGTGCCCGCAGACGCGGAGATGGCGGCGCTGCGCTTTGCCTGGCAGGCGGTGCAGCCGCTGAAATCCAACGCGGTGTTGCTGGCGCGGGTCGAGGACGGCAAGGCCTTCACCGTGGGGATCGGCAGCGGCCAGCCCAACCGTGTGGACTGCGTGCGGATCGCGGGCCAGCGCGCCGGGGAGCGCAGCGTCGGCGCAGTGCTGGCCTCGGACGCCTTCTTCCCCTTCCCCGACGGGGTGCAGGTGTCCGCCCAACTGGGTGTCACTGCGATCGTGCAGCCGGCCGGCTCGGTGCGGGACGACGAGGTCATCGCCGCGGCCGACGAGCTGGGCCTGGCGCTGGTCTTCACTGGCGTGCGGCACTTCCGGCATTGAGCAGACGTGCCGGGAACAGACGTGCCAGGCATCTTGCAGAGTGCCTGGCACGTGGACGCGAGGGCCTTGGGCAGACGTGCCAGGCATCTTGCAGAGTGCCTGGCACGTGGACGCGAGGACAAGGAAAGGATGATGGAAAAAACTTCCTCCACACCGCTGCGCTTCGATGCGGCCGGCCTGATCCCCGCCGTGGTGCAGGACGCGCACACCCTGCAGGTGCTGATGGTCGCCTGGATGAACGCCGAGGCGCTGCGCCTCACCCGCGAGACCGGCCAAGCCCACTTTTGGAGCCGCAGCCGTCGCGCCTTGTGGCGCAAAGGGGAGACCTCGGGCAACGTGATGCGTGTGCAGGAAATCCGGGTGGACTGCGACGGGGATACCTTGCTGCTGCTGGTCGAGCCCGCAGGGCCGGCCTGTCACACCGGCGCGATGTCCTGTTTCTACAGCAAGCTGGAGGCCGATGATGCTTCATGAACTGTTCGCCGTGATCCAGAGCCGTAAGGAGAACCCGCCTCCCGGCTCGTACACCGCCCGGCTCTTCGCCCAGGGGGAGGACGAAATCCTCAAGAAGGTGGGTGAAGAAGCCATCGAGGTCGTGTTGGCAGGGAAAGCGCAGAGCGACCAACGCCTGGTCGAGGAGAGCGCCGACTTGCTCTATCACCTGTTGGTGCTGCTGGCCCATCGCGGCCTGACGCTGGCGGATGTCGAAGCCGAGCTGCGCCGTCGTCACCGCCCGGCGGCGGAGGACGCGCCATGAGGGTCTGGCTCTTCGACATGGACGGCGTGTTGCTGATACCGCACGGCTACCATGACGCGTTGCAGGAGACGGTGCGCCGCACCGCGCATGCGCTGGGGTTGCCGCACGTCGCCCTGGCCACTGAGGATATCGCGGCCTTTGAGGCAGCCGGAATCACCAGCGAGTGGGACTCGGCTGCCATCTGCGCAGCTTTGTTGCTGGATGCGCGCTGGCGGGCCGATCTACAGGCTGCCTGGCCCCCCGCGTTAGCGGCCCCTCTGCCGGCCGTGGACGTCCCATCGCCCGACTTCCGCGCTTTTGCCGCCGCGTTAGCGGAGCAGACCCTGCGCGGTGCTTTGCCGGGCCGGTGCGCGCTGGCACAGTTGACCGCCGAGCGACCTTATCCGGCGGAGCATCGGGCGCTGCTGGAGGCGGTCTTGCTGCGCGCCAGAGAGATCGAGGCGTCTTTCACCATGCAGGTCTTCCAGGAACTGGTTTTAGGCAGCCGGGCCTTTGAGCAGGTCTACGGGTTGAAGCCGCGTTTCGATGAGCAGGGCTATCTGCGGACCCGGGACCATCCTGCCCTGGACGGGGTCGCGCGCGGGCACCTGCTGGCGTGGCTGCGGAGAGATGGCCAACATGTCGCGGTGATGACCGCCCGTCCTGGCCGCTGGCCCGTCGGGCTGGGCGGCAGCCCCGAGGCCGAGCTGGGGCTGGCGGTGACGGGGTTGGAAGCCTGGCCGCTGGTGAGCTGGGGCGCGCTGGAGTGGCTGGCCGCACAGTGGGACCAGGATCCGCAACGCCTGTGCAAGCCGGCGCCGTTCCATGCGCTGGCGGCCATGCTGCACGCCCTGGGGACGCCGGCGGAGCGCGCGCTGCATCACGCTGCTGCACTGGTGCTCGCGGGTCGCTGCGAACCTGTGTGGGCGCAACTCGACGGCGGGCGGGCGCTTGTGTTCGAGGACACGACGACCGGCGTCCTCAGCCTGTTGGCCGCGCGCGACCTGCTCGAGGCGCACGGCATCCGGTTGGACGTCCAGGCCGTAGGAATCGCCACGGCACCGGCCAAACAGCGCGCCCTATCCGGCGTTGGCGCAGCCGTCTTTCCCTCGCTGCCCGACGCACTGAAGGCTGTCGGGGTTGATCTACCATCAACCGGCTTGCGAGATGTGTAAATTTGCAGTATGATTGCAAATATACACGAAAGCGAGGTGCCGATGTCCGTGACCTACATTCGCAGGAGCCTTGAGCCGGTACTGCTCAAAGCCGTCCAGGAATTTCCGGTGGTGGTGCTGGTGGGGCCGCGCCAATCGGGCAAGACAACGCTTCTTCAGCATCTGTTTCACGGCCAGCGGCCGCTGGTTTCGCTTGAAACCCCCGACATCCGGGCTGCGGCCGTGAACGACCCGCGCGCGTTTCTCGATCTCTATCGCCCGCCGGTGGTGTTCGACGAGATTCAGTACGCAGCAGGCCTGTTGCCCTACATCAAGGAGCACGTTGATGCGCACCGCGATCAGCCCGGCCAGTTCATCCTGACCGGTTCGCAGAATCTGTTGTTGATGCAGCAGGTCACCGAGAGCCTGGCCGGCCGGGCTGCCGTGCTCAAACTCCTCCCCCTGACATTGCGTGAGGCGGCGGGCGAGCCGGCCCGCCCGCTGCCCTGGGAGGTGGAGCACCCCTCGCCGAGGGAGAGTGCGGTCGCCTACGACGCGATCTGGGCGCAGATTTTGCGCGGCTTCTACCCGGAACTGATCAAGAACGCCAGTCGAGACGTGCGTCTGTGGCAGGCCAGCTACGTGCAGACCTACCTGGAGCGGGATGTGCGCAACCTGCGGGCTATCGGTGACCTGACCCTCTTCCAGAATTTCCTGCGCAGCCTCGCCATCCGTGCGGCGGGGCTGCTCAACCTCAGCGACCTGGCCAGGGATGTGGGGATCAGCGTCAACACGGCCAGGGATTGGCTGGCGGCGCTGGAGGCGTCGTTCCAGGTGTTTCTGCTGCGCCCCTATTTCATCAACCTGGGAAAGCGGCTGGTCAAGGCGCCCAAAGTTTACTTCACCGACACGGGGTTGCTGAGCTACCTGGTGGGCCTGCGTGAGGTCGAACATGCGGCAGCAGGGCCGATGGCCAGCGCGCTGATGGAGAATCTGGTGGTTGCCGAGCTGTACAAGACCGGCCTGCACCGCGGGGAGGAGCCTGCCCTCTACTTTTGGCGCACGGCTGCGGGATCGGAAGTTGATGTGGTGGTCGAACGCCAGCCCAGCCTGATCCCACTTGAGATCAAAGTTTCGGCTACCCCGCGGCCTGAGATGGCGCGGGAGATCGCGGCCTTCCGGCGCAATTTCGGCGATCGCGCGGCTGACGGCTATGTGATCTATCCCGGCAGGCATATCCTGCCGTTGGGCAACGGGGTGCTTGCCTGGCCGCTGACGATGTTGTGATCGCGATCTCAGGTTAATACTGCAATCAGCACCTCGAACGGCGCCAGCGGGAACCTGTCCACTGGCACTTCCCCTTCTCGGCCGTGCGACGAGAAGATCACCCTTCCTAAAGTCGTCCGGGGCCTGGCGGTTGGAAACCGCGGCAACCGTTGCAAAGCCTGCCTGCGCAGGCTCGGGGCTCTTGGTAGTGACGACTTCAGTCGTCCGGGTTCCTGGCGGTTGGAAACCGCAGCAACCGTTGCAAAGCCTGCCTGCACAGGCTCCCTGGGCAGTCGGCGGAGGCCGACTTGGCAACGGTAGCCGTGACTTCCAGTCGCCGGGCCAGTCGGTTCCCCTCTCCCCTCTCAGCCGGCGCGCAGTTGGGGGTGGGGGTGGGGGCGACATAGGACACATTTTTGTAGCATGACTTGCAGTCGCCATTTAAGTAGTTGCAACATGCTGGAGCCACAGTGAAAGTGCCGCTTTGATTGCAGTCCCAACCGATCGAGCCTTCACGTTCGAATAAGCACACCCTCCCCCTCCCCCTCCAGACGTCGGGCTGGGGCCGGGGGTGTTGGTGGGGCTGGAACATTGGGTTTGCTCGGCGGCGGTGATCGTCCCCACGCTGCACCTGCCACCTGAACATTGACCAATCGGCTGGCCGTCAACACAGCAGGTCTTGTACCAACCGCCGGTAGAGCAACCGTAGTCGTTGCATCTTCCGGCGCAAACATGCGAAGCCACATAGCTACTTTCCCCAGCACAAGGCCCGCAGCGATCCTGCACCCCGCAGATCTCACGTTGCCAGTAGTATTTGCATTGATAATTGATATCAGTAGCTTCATGAACCCTACAAGTAGCATTGTAGGCATAAGTCCAGATGTCAATGTGGGCTGGTTCGCCATTGAGGTCGCAGCCGCCGCTTGTTCGACAGCAAACATTTTCACTTGACCCTGAACATCTGTTTGGAGGACAGTAGGCTCCTATTATGCAAGGGTCATTGCCGTCTGGGCCGCATTCTAGCAGATAGCCGTAGACCAAAGAAGGGAAAGCCAAGAGAAAAGAAAGCAAAATGGTAAAAACAATCAATCTTTTCATCTAAAAGTGATCTTTGAGAAAGGGACAAGCGCCCCATCCGCCGTCAAAACTTTTAAAAGTAAATTAACCTGGCCATAGGGAGCGATCCAACCTTGGCCCACTTTATCCAGCTTTTCTCCCGCTTTTACCTCTCTCAACTGGGCTTTGACCGGCCCGGTATAGATAATAACCACTTTTTGACCGTCAGCTCCCTCAATCTCCAAAAGCGGGTAGGTGCCGCCGCCAACGCTTTTGGCAAAGGTGATGCTGCCGCTTTGGCGAAGGGTGCCGGAAATGGGAGCAAAGAAAGCAGAGCCCTCTTTCAAGGCAAAGCCAACCCCTTGTTCTTTTCCCTGAAAAACCACCTTTTGACCTTTAGGGCAAAAGATAAACTGGCGAGGCGCCGGACAAAAGAGTTTCCCATTCGACTTATCTGGCAGAGAATAATAAAACCAAAGCTCAAAGCCGATAAGAACAATAAGGACAACTAAAGCAAAACCAAGCCCGCGAGACAAAAAATTTCTCATATCTTTAGTCTACAAAAGCCAAAAGCCGTCGTCAAGGACTATTCTCGGGCGGCGACAAAGACCAAAGAACAAGAAGAGGAAGAAGCCAGACACTCGGCCAAAGACCTTGGCTGACCCTTTTCATTAAGGACCAGCACATTCTTATCCAGCCCAAACCGACCTGTCCAGGGAATTCTTGTGCTTTCATCTATGACCTCAACAGCAATATTACAGTTTTTTCCGCTTATTGGTTTAGTCTTTAAAATACCATTAGCAGACGTTGCGATAATTGCTCCAAGATTTTTAGATTCTTTTTTATATGGGGTCGGGTTGAGAAAAATTGTCTCATCCGGTGTATCTGGAGGCAAATGCAAATTGAAGTGCAAACCTGACGGAAGTTTTGGAAAGATATTAATAGGCTTACTAGGAATTCCACCACCGAAATTACCCCTTTCAAATTCAGTATTGGTCCCAAACGAATTAACCACTTTCATATCAGCCTTTACGCCATTTATAATAAGTGAGCGTATTATTGATAGGTTTAGGTTATCAACCTCAACCATCGTTTCTTCTGAAGTGCGCGGATCAAGAGGGAGGGCGATGAGCCAGGTGCCTTTTTTGAGGCGCTCTGGGGTATTGGCTTGTTGATAAAGCGACTCCAAAATCTGCCAGGTCAAAACCACCCCGCCTTTGACCTCAACCAATTTGTCCTTAATTTTCGGCCGGGCAACTGAATTGGGGTAGTATTCTCCGGCATACTCGCCCTCTTTCAAGCCGTAGCGGTTGCCGGCTTCGGCAAAATATTGGCCACTCGCTGCATCAAATCGCAACCCCGCAATCTGTGGCGCTTGGACCTCGGCCACTGGGGTTTCTACTGTGGGCGGTTGGGCAGTGGGTTCGGGGGTGGGGGTATTGGTCGGCGCAGCGGTGGGTGTGGCAGTGGGCGCGAGGGTCTCGGTCGCGGTGGCAGTGGGCGCTGGGGTTTCGGTGGCGGTGGGTGAAGGGGCCAGCGTCTCCGTGGCCACGAGGTTTGGTTCCGGGGCGGCGGTCGCGGCCGGCGGGGGCGCCTGGGTTGCAGGCGCGAATGCAACCGGCTCGGCCGGCGCGCAGGCGGCCAGCAGGAGCAGCAGGGTCAGGCCGGCGATAGCGGTGGGCCGGAGTGATCGCATCAGCAGGTGTAGTTTCAACTGTCGCCCTCCGACATCTTTGTGTGCTCTGCGGTGAAATGGACTGAGATGCACGGATGCTTGCTCACGTTTTGCACCGCAGAGAGCACAGAGGTCGCAGAGAGCAATCGCCATTCGACATCTCTGCGCACTCTGCGTGCTCTGCGGTGAATGGGCTCCCTCTGAATAGCTACATTGTACCGCAAGTCAGGGGGTATGCCAAGCGCCGCGCTGTGGCGCAGGCTCCCTGCTTGGTAGTGACGACTTCAGTCGTCCGGGTTCCCGGCGGTTGGAAACCGCGACAACCGTTGCAAAGCCTGCCTGCGCAGGCTCCCTCCAGTCGGCGAAGGCCGACTTCGCAACGGTAGCCGTGACTTCCAGTCGCCGGGGATAGGGTTGGGGATTGTCGCCCGGCGGTTGGAAACCGCGGCAACCGTTGCAAAGCCTGCCTGCGCAGGCTCCCTCCAGTCGGCGGAGGCCGACTTCGCAACGGTAGCCGTGACTTCCAGTCGCCGGGCTTCTTCGCAACGGTAGCCGTGACTTCCAGTCGCCGGGCTTGACAATATCTTCGATTCGTAGTAAAAAGAAACCATCCGAAACCAATTGAAATGCCGTGAAAGCCCCATGAAAGACCTTTCGGTAGCCGAGCGGCGCCAGGAGATCCTGGCGCGGGTGAACCGGGACGGCCGGGCGTCGGTGGCCGACTTGAGCCAGGCGTTCGGTGTGTCCGAGGTCACCATTCGCGCCGATCTGCAGGCGCTGGCCGAGAGCGGTTTGGTGCTGCGCACTCACGGCGGCGCTATCCCCATGACCGCGGGCCTGCAGTACCTCTCCTTCAGCCTGCGTCGGCAGCAACAAGTGCAGGAAAAGGCCCACATCGGCGCAGCGGCAGCCGCGTTGATCGCCGACGGCGATGCCATCATCCTCGACAGCAGCAGCACGGCGCTGGCCATCGCCCAGAACTTGAAAAACCGACGTTACCTCACGGTGATCACCAACGGCCTTGCCATCGCCCAGGAGCTGTTGGACGCAACCGGCGTGACCGTAGTCGTGATCGGCGGGACGCTGCGTCGCGACACCGCTTCGCTGGTGGGCATCGCGGGGCTGGAGATGGTCCGTCGCTTCAACGTGCAGCGAGGCTTCTTCGGCGCGCACGGCATCACGTTGGCCGAGGGCCTCACCGATGTCAGCGCGGACGAGGCGGACGTCAAGCGGCCCCTGGTCGCCATGTGCCGCCAGGTCGTCGCCGTGCTGGACGCCACCAAATGGGGTCGCGCGGGGATCGCCTCTTTCGCCGAGGTCAGCCAGATCCACACGATCATCACCGACAACCGCGCGCCGGCCGACCTGGTGGCTGCGGTGCGGGCGGTGGGGGTGCAGGTAGTGCAGGTGGCGTGACATAAAGTTATAATTTCTGCGATCCCGAATCGAGGCTTCAGCCGGTTGCGTTATCAACCCACAGTGGCCGGCTGATCCGAAAGGAGGCTTCGCACGGCCTTGAGTCCGGGGCACAGAGTCCCAGTAATTCCCTGTAGTCTTAAGCAAGGAGCATTTCAACCCATGTCAACCCTCTCTCTTGCCGAGAAACTTTCGGCCATGATAGAAGAGCAGGCACTGACCAAGGCAGACCTGCTGACCTATTTGCGCCAGATGATGGAGATCCGCGCGCTGGAAAACCAGATCGCGGAGCTGTTGGGCAGAGCCGAGCTGAAGGGCGCGTCGCATCTGTACGCCGGCCAGGAGGCCGTGGCGGTCGGAGCCGTGGCTGCGTTGCGCGATGATGACCTGATCACCAGCACCCATCGGGGGCATGGCCACGCGCACGCGCACGGCGATAAGGCTGCGAAGACACCGGAAGCTCAGCAAGAGCATTACAACAAGATGATGGCCGAGGTGCTGGGCAAAGCCACCGGCTACTGCAAGGGCAAGGGCGGCTCCATGCACATCGCAGACGTGGCGCATGGCAACCTGGGCGCGACCGGCATCGTGGGCGGCAACCTGCCTGTGGCTGTGGGTGCAGCGCTGGCGCAGAAGCTTCAGGGAACCGACCGGGTGGTGGTTTGCTTCTTCGGCGACGGGGCGGCCAATGAGGGCACCTTCCACGAGGCCCTGAACATGGCCAGCATCTGGGATTTGCCGGTGGTGTTCGTGGCCGAGAACAACATGTACGGCATGTCGGTCCCCTGGGCCAAGGTCACCAAGCTGCCCGATATCGCTGCCCGCGCCTGCGCCTACGGCATCCCCGGCGTGGTGGTGGACGGCATGGATGTGCTGGCGGTGCGCGGGGCGGTTGCGGAAGCGGTTGCCCGGGCGCGCCGCGGGGAAGGGCCGACCCTTATCGAGGCCAAATGCTACCGCTACTACGGCCATTCTCACTCCGACCCCCGAGCGTATCGCACCAAGGAGGAGGAAGCGCACTGGAAGAGCCGCGACCCGATCCAGACGTTGGCCCGCGCAATGATCGAGCTCAAGTTGCTGAGCGATGGCGAGTTCGACCGCCTGGACGAGGCTGTGACGGATAAGCTGGCCGCCGCGCTCACCTTCGCCAGGACGTCCCCCGAGCCCGACCCCGCCGAGGTGCTCACCGACGTCTACGCGCCGGCCAAGACGACCGCCGCCGACATCGCCGCCGAGGCGGAGCTGCGCGCTCAGGTGCACCTGGCCGAGGCCGGCCAACCGACGACTGTGCCCATGCGGACCATCGCCTACTCGCAGGCGCTGGTGGAAGCAATGCGCGAAGAGATGCTGCGCGACCCCCGGGTGTTCGTCATGGGCGAGGACGTCGGCCTTTACGGGGGCGCGTACGGGGCCACGCGAGGGCTGTTCCAGGAGTTCGGCGAGTGGCGCGTGATAGACACGCCTATCTCCGAGGCGACCATCGGCGGCGCAGCCGTGGGTGCGGCCATGGCCGGGATGCGGCCCGTTGCCGAGATCATGTATGTGGACTTCACCCCGCTGGCCATGGATCAGATCGCCAACCAGGGCGCCAAAAATCGCTACATGTTCGGCGGCAAGACCACCGTGCCCATGGTGATCCGCACCGAAGGCGGCGCGGGCCGCGCCATCGCCGCGCACCACTCGCAGAGCCTGGAGGCGCTGTGGACGCACTTTCCCGGCATCTATGTGGTCATGCCCTCCACGCCTTACGACGCCAAGGGCCTGCTCAAGGCCGCAATTCGCGACGACAACCCGGTAATGTTCATCGAGCACAAGATGCTCTACCGGGAAAAGGGCCCTGTCCCCGACGTGGACTACATCATCCCGCTGGGCGTGGCCGACATCAAGCGACCGGGGAAAGATATCACCCTGGTGACCTATTCGCGGATGGTGCATCGGGCCCTGGAGGCGGCCAGGATCCTGGAGGCCGAAGGGATAGACGTCGAGGTGATTGACCTGCGCAGCCTGAAGCCGCTGGACATTGACACCATCATCGCATCGGTCAAGAAGACGGGCCGGCTGGTGGGCGTTACCGAGGCCTACGAGAACACGAGCTTCATCAACGAGGTGATGGCCCAGGTGAACGATCTGGCGTTCGACTGGCTCGATGCGCCCATGGTGCGCGTGGCTGCCCTCAACGTTCCCGTCCCGCGCGCCGAGGTGTTGGAAGATCAGGCGATCCCCAACGTGGGCCGCATCGTGGCCGCGTGCCGCAAGGTCGTGTCGTGACAGGGGACGAATGCAGCGCGCACTTCGGGAATCGAGGCTTTGGCCGGTCTGCTCCATCGCAGGTTCGATTCCATCTGTGCGGCGTCTATCTGGTTTCACTTTGAGCTCGCAAGGAGCGTTGAACTGATGGCGAAAGAAGTTTTTATACCCAAACTGGGGCAAACCGTCGAAGAAGTAACCCTGGTCAAGTGGTTGGTGCCTGACGGGAGCAAAGTCGAGCAGGGCCAGGAGATCCTGGAAGTCGAGACCGACAAGGCCGTCTTCACGGTGGAGGCGACCGGCAAGGGCTATCTCCATATCGGTCCCTATTCCGAGGGCATGGTCGTGCCGGTGCTGACGGTGGTGGCGGTGATCGGGAAGCAGGATGAGACGTGGGATAAGGTGACAGGGGGACACGGGGACGCGGGGACGCAGGGATATGGTGACACAGTGACAGGGGGACGCGGGGACGCAGAGATGGCCGGAGAATCGGATATTCCCTCCCCCGCTCTCCCCGTCTCTGCGTCTCCCCAGCTTCGCGTCCCCGTATCACCTCGCGCGCGGAAGCTGGTGGCGGAGCAAGGGATTGATCTGGCACAGGCCGCAATCACACCTACCGGCGGCGGTGGCGTGCGCATCGTTGAGCGCGACGTGCTGGCGTATTTGCAGACGGCAGGGGTCAGGGGTCAGGAAACAGGGGTCAGGGGTCAGGAGACAGGGGTCAAGGTTCAGGAAACGGGCGTGGCTGAAACAGCACGGCCGGCCGCGGTGAGCATCACCCCGGTGGCGCGGCGCATCGCGGAGGAGGCAGGCCTGGACTGGCAGGCGCTCACCGGCACCGGGCCGCGAGGTCAGATCACCAAAGAGGACGTGGAACAGGCCATTGCTCGCAAGACCCAGGTTGTCGAGGCGGTACCTGCAGCTCCCTCAGTTCCTGCTGTCCCCACTCCCCTCCCATCGGCCGACATCGCGGAAAGAATCCCCCTGAAAGGCGTTCGCGCGATCATCGCCGATCGGATGGGGACCAGCGTGCACACCACGGCGCGCGTCACCCTGATGACCGAGGTGGACGCCACCGAGCTCGTCGCCATGCGAGAGCGGCTGAAGGCCAGGGTCAGCGAGGAGTGGGGTTTCACGCCCGGCTACAACGACTTGCTGGCCAGGATCGTGGCCCGGGCGTTGCGCAAGTTCCCGTACATGAACGCGCGCCTGGCGCCCGACGCGATCGAGCTGCTGGCGCATGTCAACCTGGGCATGGCGGTGGACACCGAGCGCGGCCTGCTGGTGCCGGTGATTCGCGACGCCGACACCAAGAGCCTGCGGCAGATCGGGGCTGAGTTCCGCGCGCTGGTGGAGCGGGCGCGCGCCGGTCGTGCGTTGCCCGATGATCTCACGGGAGGCACCTTCACCATCACCAATCTGGGGATGTACGACGTAGACGCGTTCACCCCGGTGATCAACCTGCCCGAAGCGGCGATCCTGGGCGTGGGCCGCATCCGGCCGCAGTGGGTCTACAGCCCGGCCAGCCCGTCTGCGCCCGTGCTGCGCCAGATGCTCACGTTGAGCCTGGTGTTCGACCACCGGTTGGTGGACGGTGCGCCGGCCGCCCGGTTCCTGCAACACATCAAGCAGGTGATCGAGGAGCCTTACCTGATGGTGGCCGAGTGATCGCCCGGCAGTTGGGCTCAGGTGCAGTTGAGGATTCAGGTAACGGTATTCTGGCCGGTGTGGCGGCGGGGATGCGCGTGATCGCAGTGCCCGATCCGCGCTTCCCGCCGCAGCCGGCTGCACTGGCGCAGGCGGCCGTGGTGTTGCGCTCGCTGGCCGAGTTCAGCCTGGCGCTGTTGCAGAGCCTGTAGGGGGAGTTCTGACGGCTATAGCTCTGCCCGCCTCCTAACAGAACACTGGCTACTCAACGGTCGCGTCCGCAGCTTCGTCCTTGTGGTGTATCGTGGTCGTCCGCCGCTCGCCGCCCATCTGTCCCGCGTGGATGGTCACGTTGCCGGGGAAGTTGAAGTGGAAGGTCGGGCCTGCGGGGGAGGGGGAAGGCGGGGCCTCCGTGCTGGCCACCGGCGGGGAAGGCTCCCACAACACGCCATCGGGCGCGGCCAGGAAGAGCACGGCCACGGCCCAGCCTGGCTCCTCCGGCGCGTGGGCAAACAACGCCTGGCGTGCAGCGGTGACCGCGGCGTCAACCGTGTCCCGGTCTGCCAGGGCGCCGTAGAAGGCGGTCGAGAACTGCAGCGCAGCCCGGTCGAGCAAGGCCGCCTGCATGGCGACCACGGCCGGCACGCCGGACTGCACCAGCCGCGGGGCGACGCCGGCAAAGCTGTCGGCCGGATCGCCGCGCGCGCTTTCGCAGGCGTTCAAGACCACCAGGCGCACGCTGCTCCCGCGCAACAGCGCCGCCAGCGCCTCGCCGTCTACGGCTTTGGGCCGGCCCGCCTCTTCCAACCATAAGAAGCCGCCGCCCTGGTCTGCGTAGCCTCCGTGCCCGATGAAGTGCAGGATGTTCGGCCCGGTGCGCAGGGCGGCCTGCAATGCACCCACGTTCCCCGCAGTCTGGCTGATCTGGATGCGGCCGCCAGCCAGGTCCAGGGCATCTTCGATCCGCCGGTATTCCCCCGTCACGTCCAACGGCTCGAACCCCGCAGGCGATGCCGCCATGACCAGCACGTTCAGCTGGTGGCTGCGCAGCCTGGATCGCGCGAACGGGCCGGGCAGGTAACGCATCGGCACTGTGCGGGGGTCCAACGCCAGGAAGACGCCGGCTTCGGCGTCGTAGCTGCACTCCCAGGGCAGCAGGTGAAGCTCAGGGGGTTCGATGCGCAGCCGCAGGCGCAGGCCGTCGTGTGGGCCCAACCTGCTCAGGCTGGCGCGATACAGGGCACGCACCGGCGGCGGAAAGAGCCAGTCGAACAGGGAGGAGCCCAGCGCCCGGAGTTGCTCCCGGCCGATGGCCTGCGCACGAAACGCGGCCAGGGGGTCGCTCAACGCCGTCAGCGGAGCCGCAGGCATGACGACGGGCACGGCAGACTCGCCAGCCTCAGGGGTCGTTAGCACGCGCAGGGCGTAGCTTGCACCGTCCCCTGCGCTCACCAGGAGGTCGAAGTTATGGTAACGGCTGGTCTCCGTCATCGTGTCCCTCCACCTGCGGCCGGCGATGCGCTACTTCAGGCAGCCCACGAGGATCGGCCAGGGTGGGCTTTCGTTGTCGCCCTCGGCGCTCTCCGCCACCCGGTTGTCCTCATCGGCCACGGCGATCAGGTAATACTCGCGCGTCCCTTCAGGGATGCTGGTCGGGATCTGGTTGGAGCCGCGCATGGGCACCCGATAGGCCTTCCCCGCTGCCAGCCCCGACACGAATTCCCGGCCGCCGGTCAACAGCGGGTCGTTGGGAGACCGGCGCTTGTCGGCCGCGAGGTAGATGCCCACCGAAAACGTGCCGGCATCGGCTTTACCCGCGTTGGAAACTTCCACCTGGATGCTGTCGCCCAGCTTCTGGCCGCACACGGCCTCCTTGGGCGCCGAGAGGATGCGCACGGTCAGATTGGCCGCAGGCGGCTGGATCACAGCGTTGAAGGGCGGCGGCTGGATCTCGATGTCGAAAGGCGACTCGGTTGCAGCGCTGACGCTGACCAGGACTTTGGCCGATCCGGCCTGGCCGCGGCTGTCGTAGGCTGTGACCACGATGCCGTAGCGGCCGGTCCTGGCGTATTGATGTTTGGCCGGGAACGGGCTGGCCTCGCTGGTCCCGTCGCCCCACTCCCACACCAGTTTCGTGATCTGGACGTCCGGACAGCCCGGCAGGGCTTCGCCGAACACGGCCACGTTCAGCTCCTGGATGGCCGGTTCTTTCAGCGTTACGGTCGGGGGCGGACAGGGCGCCGGTTGTCCTCGCTCGAAGACGATGCGCACCGCGTTGGCGGGGATCCTGGCACGGTCGGGCCCGAACTCGCGGGCGTCCAGCTCGATGTCGTGGAACAGGTCCCATAGCCCCAGCTCCGCGGCCAGGTTGCGGATCGCCTCCTCGTCCGTAACCGCAAGGGCAGCGTTTTCTTGCGACACGACGACCCACTGGGAGCCCTCGGCGCGCTGGCGGGCGCCGGTGACCGCGCTTTCCACCAACACCCCGCCGTCAAAGCTGCGGACCAGGGTGATGGGACGGTCACGAACCTGGGCGACCATGAACAGCGTGCCGGCCACGGTGATGCGAGCATGAGGAGGGTTGCCCGCCGTGAACGCGATGCGGTCGTAGACGCCGGGCGCGGCGCCCACCAGCACTGCGCCGGCTGCCAGGGCCGCCTTCACGCTGGCCGGGGTCACATCCTCGGCGCGCAGCGTGGTGTCGTCGTATAGGCGCACCCACAGGTCCGGGAATTTCAACAGCCCGCGGCCGCGCACCGTCCAGATCTCGTCGCCGGCCGCGGCAGTGCGGGTGGCATTGACCGGCACCTCCTGGCCCGTGCCGCCGCCGGCCGCCAGGAACACCTGGCTCTTCTCGCTGGTCAGCCAGCCCGTCAGCGAGGGTGGCGCAGGCGGCGCGACCGTCGTGCCGGTGGTGCCGCAGGCGAGCAGCACCAGCAGCAGCGCCAGCGCGGCACCGCCGATCAGCATCCGTCGCTTGTGGCAGGACGCAGCCTGCCGCATGACATCTTGTTTCATGGTCGGCCTCCTTTCCCCAGGGTCGCGCAGCCGTTCATCTCTCAGTCGCCCATGCGCCATGCCGTCCAGATCCGTCGCCCCCACGCCCAACCCCCGGCCAGGCCCGCGCCCGTCAGCGCGCCGAAGAGGGCCGCCTGAGCCAGGGCCGCGACGAACCCGCCCTGGTGGGTCAGGTTCGGCAGCCATTCGAAGCCGGTCAGCCAGCTCAGCATCCCCAGGGCCAGGCCGGCGGTCCCCGCGCCCGCCGCTGCGGCCGCGATCTGCCGACGGGCGTCAGCTCCCCAAGCCCAGGCCAGGCCCAGGGCCAGCCCCAGGCCCTGCAACGGACCGCCCACCAGATAGCGGACCAGCAACCGCGGCAGGTGCGGCGCCAGGTCGCTGACGTAGGCGGCCTCGGCCGGGATGCCGGCCGCCAGCCCCAGGGTGAAGCCCAGGGCGATGACCCCAACCCGCCGCGTCTGCGAGGTCGGCCGTTCGCCAGCCCTCGGCTGCGGCGCCAGGAAACGGGCCACAAGTACCATGATCGCCCCCAGCAGCGCGCCCAACCCGGCCGAGGCCAGGCTGGCCGCAAAAGCCAGCAGCAGCACCCGGGGCCCTATCTCCATCAGCAGGAATTGCATGGCGGCCCCGCGCATAGCGTAGGCCAGCCCGCCGCCCAACGCTGCGCCCGCTGCCTCCCACGCCACGGCCCGGCGGTCGGCCTGGAAACGCAGGGCCAGGCCCCCGGCCGCCACGGCCAGCCGCAACCCCGCGGAGGGCAGTTCGGGCAGGGTTGCGCCCGCAGCTCGCATCCACGCCAGCGCCTCGGCCCGCCGCCACAGGCGAGTTGTCCGCCTGGGCCCTTCATCGCGGCCCGCCCGCGCTCCCGCGCCCGACCCACCCTGGACGCCGGGGCTTGCCCCGGTAGCCAGCAAGCCTTTCGGGCTCCCCATCCATGCCTCGGCGCCCGGTTCTGCCAGCACCCCCTGCGCGATCGCCGCCGGGCCCAATGCGGCCAATGCCAGGGCCGCCGCATGCCTCACTTCCGGTGTCAGGGCGTCCAGGGCCGCCTGTCCCAGGAGATTGGGGGGCAGAACGCCGGAAGCGTCCTCCTGCTCCTCGGCGAAACCGATGGCGGTCGGGCCAACGCTTCCCTGAACGGCCGGGGGCACGACGCCCAGAACCTGCCCCATCTGCGTGGCGCGGGGGTCCAGGCGGCCGGCCGGGCCCCCGCCCTGAAGCGCCCGGAGCAGGCCGCACGCTTCAGCATCGTCGGCCAGAACCTGCAGCCAGGGCATGGGATCGGCGCCTGCGGCTACGGCGCTGCGCAGGAGCAGGCACCGCTGGCCGGCCGTGATGGTCAGGTGGCCCTGTTGTGCGGCGATGCGATCCAGCCGGACGCGATCCAGCAGCGGCGGCTGGGCACTGCGATCCCCTCGCGCGGCCAGCCTGACCCACGCCAGCCAGTCGTTCCAGCCGTGTTCCAGCGAGTCCTCGGCGGCTCGCTGTTCGGCCTCGGCCGGGTCGAACCAGCGCAGCACGGCCTGGAGCATGGTAGGGTGCGCGACGCTGAAGGCCAGCTCGGCGCGCGATTGCAGCAGGGAGCGGCGCTGCAGCCTCTCCAGCACCTCGCTGACCGTCTCCAGCGGCTGGCCTGTGCGTCGTGCCGCGTCGGCCGGCGAGACGAAGGCCGGTTCGCCCCCGGGAGTGACCATCGCCTTGAGCAACGCGCGCGCCAGCTCGTAGCGTTGCGGGTCCGGGAACTCCTCGCTCAGCGCCCGGCCCAGGTAACCGCCCAGGATGCCGTTGTGGCCACCCAGTTCGTCGTACAGGCGCTGGCCGATGAACTGTTGGCCCCGGCTGCGGGCTGCGTCGTACAGCTCCTTGCAAACGATCTGGACGTGCGGCGGGTCAATGCAATGCTCGCCGCGGCCTGGGATGGCCAGGTCGGGCAGGAGGCGCTCGTCCAGGAAGTGCAGGTCGAAGACCATGGGCGGAACCAGACCTTCCAGCGGGGCGAGGATGGCCGCACGCGCCTGGGCCCGTGTCAGCAGATCCAGCGCCACCACGTGGTGGTAGATGTCCGGCACGGCGGGCGCGGCGGGTGGCCCCTGGAAGTAGGCCAGCTCGCCCTGGCTCTGCTGGCGCACGCTGATCAACAGGCACGCCGGCAACGCAAACTCGGCCGCGCGGAAGCGCGCGACCTCGGCGCGAAAGCGCGCCCGTGCTTCTGGGGTGAGTTGGGGGTGGGTAAAGAAGCTCTCGAAGTGATCCAGGATCAAGACCACGGGCCGGTCGAGGTCGCGCTGCGCGGCTGCCACCAGCCCGACCAGGTCGGTCACGCCGGCCAGGTTGACGGTCAGCTGCTCGCGAGCAGCCTGAAGGGCGTTGATCAAGCCCTCGGTGGGCTGGGCATAGTCGCGGGCCAGCAGCGTCAGATAGCCGCGCGCCATCAGCCGGGGGATGAGGCCCGCCTGCAGCAGCGACGTCTTGCCGGCGCCCACCGGCCCCTGCAGCACCACCAGGCGATGCGCCAGCACCTCGCCTTCCAGGCGGTCCAGGTCTGCCTCCCGGCCGGCGTACAGGGCAGCGTCGGCGAGCTCATAGCTGGACAGGAAGCGATACGGGGCACGGCGCTGATCGCGATAGGCCCGCCAGTCCACCCGACCCGTCGCCGCGCGCAGCAGGTAGACGTGCGTCTCCCACTTGACCCCGCCGAAGACATCGGCGTGGATCTGCGTGTTGTCGCCGAACTGATACTGGATCGGGACGGCCGGCCCGGATTCGGTTGACATTTTCGTCTCCGGGGTGAAGAAGGCTGGGCAACGCTCACATCGAAATCACTATACCACTTTCGGGGAGCCCTGGCAAGGGGGGGAGATGCAAAAAGGTTTGGATCACGCGACGGAAAGCGCGCATTGGAAGATACAACACTATACAAACCTATTACATAGGTTATACTCTCGGTTGTACAAAGTTTGAAAAACGTGCCAGCTAAAAGATAAAACCAGGAGAAATGAACGTGAGAATCAACCGTATCTTCCGTGGGCTGTTAGCCCTGACAATCATAGGTGGCCTGCTCTTGAGCGCTACCAGCGCCTTTGCGGCCGGGCCGCGCGTGCGCGTTGTCCATGCATCGCCCGACGCACCGGCTGTGGACGTACTGGTCAACGGCGCAGTTGCGTTCGGCAACGCCCCCTTCAAAGGCATTACGCAGTACGCCTCACTGGCCGCCGGTTCGTATGACGTGAAAGTCGTCCCGGCTGGCGCCACTGAGCCCGCCGTGATCTCCGCCAACCTGACGCTGGAAGCGGACAAAGATTACACTGTAGTAGCAGTGGGCAAGTTAGCCGACATCGAGCCGCTGGTATTGGTTGACAACAACAGCGCTCCGGCCCCCGGCAAGGCGCACGTGCGCTTCGTGCATGCTTCACCTGATGCCCCGGCAGTAGACATTGCGGTCAAAGGCGGTCCAGTGCTCTTCAGCAATGTTGCTTTCAAGGGTGTTGGGGATTATCTGCCGGTAGATGCTGCCACCTATGATCTTGAGGTTCGTTTAGCGGGCACGAACACGGTAGCACTTGAGGTGCCCGGTCTGAAGCTCGATGCAGGAACTGTGTATACCGTTTTTGCAATGGGGTTGGCCAGCGGGGAACCGACGTTGACCGCTGTGCCGAGTGTTGACGCCACGACCGGTCCGGCAGTCCTGCCAACCACCGGTTCCGGCCTCATCCCGGCGTGGCTTCTAGTCTTCGTGGGGAGCGCCCTCCTGGCTTTGGGTGGTGGTCTGCGCATGCGGCTGAGCCCGGTGCGGGCGCAGCGGACGAACAGATAGCTTCTCTTCTCTCCTCCTTGTGGGTGTGGTGTGCATGAGGGCCGGATGGGGACCGGCCCTCATGTATTTTTAGCGGGTTACGAGGTTCCTGGCCGGTATTTTCAGGGGATACGAAGTTCCTGGCCGGGGCGGATCAGCCTGGGATCCTTGATCCGGTCTTTGTTCGCCTCGAAGATCTCGGGCCATCGAGCGGCATTGCCGTAGACGGCCTGCGCAATGGCGCTTAGGCTGTCACCCGGCTTGACGACGTAGGTGCGCACGGTGGCTTCCGCCGCGACGGTACGGGCCGCTGGCGCAGCCTGGGCACGCAGCGCTTCGGCCTCTGCCTGGGCAGCCTTCAGGGCGGCCTGCAACTCGGAAAGCTGCCGGTCTTTCTCCACCAGCGCTACTGTCTTCTCAGCGGCCTCCGAACGCTGAGCCGCCAGCTCACGTTCTTTCTCGGCCAGTTTGGCCCGCAGGCCGGACAGTTCGCTCTCTTTTTCGGCCAGTTTCGTCCGCAACTCTGCGAGCTGGGCCTCGAACTTCCGGGTAGCCTCGGCCATCGCCTTCTGCATCTCGGCGGCTTTGGTGTCGGCGGCTTCCGCCACACGCTGCGCCTGTTCCTCCATGCGATCAGGCATGGCCCGGGCCGCAGGCTTGACCTGGGCTTCGGCCTCGGCCTTCTTCTCTTCAGCCGCGCCTTTCAGCGCGCCACCGATGCGATCCAATAAAGACTTGGGTTCTGACATGGGAAATTCCTCCTGAGAAATTTGAGATGGCTACCTCTATCACATCGTTGCGCTATTTCTGTGCGGTTGGCCTTGTTACAAGGCTGAGTATTGCGCACTGACCTTACAAATCAGATGACGCGCTAAGCGGAAGAAAGATACCGGGTTAAGGGCATTCTGGTCACTGTCGCCGCCCGGAGCTGCCGTCTAGAGCTGAAGTGCCACTTTGACAGGGTGCGCCGGGCATACTATAATTTCGAAAGATTGCATTCAGTCCGAATTCGGGCGGAGCATCCTCAGATGCGGTTTGATGAGCTGTTCTTATCTGGGGATGCTGACTCCAGCGGAAAAGACATCTGTATCCTGTGTTTGTTTGTGAGGTTGTTTGATGGCACGTCGTAAATCGGGGTCCCGCGATTGGCGGATGACCGCCTTTTTGATCGTTTCTCTGATCATCGTGTTGAGCATGGTCCTGGCCATGATCGTGCCGGGGATCTTCACGCCGAGCTGAGCGGATGGCGCGCGAGGAGGGTGCTGCCGCACACCGGGCAGGCAGCGCCGGCCGTTCCGGGTTGCTGCTGGCAGTGGCTGCGGTGTCGGCGTTTTCGACTGCGCCGGTGCTGGTGCTGTGGGCGGCGCCTCTCAGTGCATTTGAGATTACCCTGGGCCGGCTGGTCACCGGCGCAGCCGCCATCTGGGTGCTGGCGCGTCTGAACCGGCAGCCGCATCTCCCGGCTCGCAGCGACCTGGCGCGCTTCGCAGGGATCGGTTTTATCACCGCGTTGCATTTTATCTGCTACATCGCCTCCCTCAGCTTCACCACCATCGCCCATGCGTTGGCCCTGGTGTACACCGCCCCGATCTTCGTCGCGTTGTTTTCTGCCTGGTTCCTCAAGGAGCCCATCGCGCCGCGCAAGTGGATCGGCGTGCTGGTCACGGTGACGGGCATCGCTGTGCTGGCAGGGTTTGAACCGCGGCTGGACAGCCGGATGATCATCGGCGACCTGCTGGCGCTGGTGTCCGCCGTGACCTATGCCCTTTATTCCATTGCGGGGCGCTCGCAGCGCGAGCGGTATCCGCTTTTCACCTATGCCGGCACGGTATATGCGCTGGCAGCGCTGTGGGCCTTGCCAGCAGCCGCGCTGAGCTTTGCCCCCGCGGCGTACACCGGCCGGTCGGTTCTTGCGCTGTTGGGGGCCGGGCTGATCCCGCTGGCCGGTGGGCACACCCTATACAACGCCGCGTTGCGTCGCATCCACGCGACCACCGCCAACCTGATCGCCACGCAAGAGGTGACCGGCGGCATGGTTCTGGGGGCGTTGTTGCTGGGCCAGGTGCCACAGGCGAATGAGATCGTCGGCGCGCTGGTCGCGCTGGCCGGCGTGGCGCTGGTGTTGGTGTGAGCATGGCCGCTTGGGAGATCGGCGGACCGGGAGGGTGGTTATGGCGAAGCCTGTAGACTGTCCGTATTTTTTCGGGGATTATCACCGCGGCCGCGAGATCGAGAAGTGCCGCCTCATCGAACGCAACCGGGAGAACCGCCGGCCCTGGCGTCGTGCGCTGTGTGAGACGTGTCCGGTGCCGGGTATTTTGCGCGAGACAACTTGCAGGCACCTGGCCCTGGAAGCGTCTGTGGAGCGCAAATGGGGCCTGTTCGATCGGGTCTCGGTGTATGCCATCTGCACCGAACATATCGTCGAGCTGAGCGACCCGAGACGCTGTCCGCAATGCGAGGCGGCCGGCGGGTGATGGCCCGGACACCGCAGCCGACCGCCTCCGGACACTACGCTGCGACGTGTAGCCGTTCGGCTTACCACTCCCAGTCTGCCAAGACCTCCAACGCCTGCGAAAAGTTTGCGCGGCCTAGCCCCAGGCGGAAGTGGTTGCCTGGAACGTCGAACATCTCGCCTGGCACGAGCATAGCGTTCCGCCGGTCTAGCAGCTCGCGACAGAGCTCGATCACCGGCATGTCGGCCAGCAGTGCGTCACTTCCCCTGCGCGGCCAGCAGGCTCTCGATCTTCTTGGCGAAATCCTGGTAGGGCAACGCGCCTACCACGCGATCCTCCTTGCCCTGGGCTGCGCCGGCCGCAGCCACCTGTAAGATAAAGGTCGGCGTGCTGCGGATGCCCAACCGTGTGGCCTCGTTTACATCGCGCTGGATGGCAGCCTGGGTGCGCGCGTCGGCCACGCACGCGTCGTAGCGGCTTGCGTCAACGCCCAGCGCCAACGCCTGTTGGCGGAACTGATCGGCGGCGTTGCGCGCACTGCTCCAGGCGTTCTGATTCGCAAACAGCCAGTCGTGCAGCGCCCAGAACAGCCGGGGGTCCTGTTGGCCCGCGCAATAGGCGGCCTTAGAGGCCGACAGCGCGTTGGGGTGGATGCCCTCCAAAGGCAGGTGTCGGAAGATGTGTACGACTTTCCCGGTAGCTACATACGCTTCATCCAGAAGCGGGCCCGTCTGCGCCGCATGACGGGCACAGAAGGGTCACTGGAAGTCCGAGAAGTCAACCAGCCGGATGGGAGCCCCGGGATCACCGCGATAGAAGTTCCCGTCGGCATCTATGCCCACCGGCAGGCTGGCCAACTTCTCCGCCGAGATGGGGCCTTCCGGGATCGGTACCTGAGATTGCGGCTGCAGGAGGTCCTGGATGGTCGTCTCGAAGGTGTCCAGGGTTTGCAGGCCGGGGAAGCCCTTCACGTCTTCGATCCGGCCCGGCCCGGCGACCTTGATGAGCAGGAACGAAGGTGTTGTGGGCACGCCGATCTGGTCCCGGCCGAACTGATAGGCGGTTTCTACTTCATTACGGGCTTTTTCGTCGGCGACACAATCGCCGAACGCAGTGCCGTCCAGGCCCATCTGCCCGGCGTAGCGGCCCATCGCCGCTGCATCCCCCTCCGCCCATGCGGACTGCTCCGCGTAGAGCAGGCTGCGGAACTCCCAGAACTTCCCTTGCCGCGCTGCGCACAGGGCGGCCACCGCAGCGCCGGGCGCGCTATCCGGGAAGAACTTGAACACCAGTCGCACCTGATCGCTGGCGACAAACCTGGCCCTCAGGGCCGGCTCCACGGTCTGGGCGTATTCGGCGCTTTTTGCGCTCTTGAAGTCCTCGAAGGAGATCAGGACCAAAGGCGCATTGGCGGCGCCCAGGCTGGGGCTGCCGTCGTAGGTAAAGCCCGGCCGTGCGGGGTCGGCGTCGAAGAACTCGACCCCAGGCGGCAGGGGGGTCGGTGTCGGCGGTGGGCTCATGCCCAGTTGCGCTTTCTCGATTTTGTCCTGAAACTCGGCCAGGGGATAGGCGCCGCTCAAGAACCAGTCGTTGATGAAGAAAGCGGGGGTGCCTTGTACCCCGCGGCTGATCCCTTCGTTCAGGTCGCGCTGGATGCGCGCCTCGGTCGCCGGATCGGCCACGCAGGCATCGAACGCCGCGGCCTGTGCACCGAAGCCCAGGGCGGCCTGTCGGAACTGCGCGACCGCGTCGTCGGCCCGGTTCCAGGTGCTCTGGTTGGCGAACAGCCAGTCGTGCATTTCCCAGAACAGGGCCGGTGCCTGCTGCCCGGCGCAGTAGGCGGCCTTGGCCGCCGGCACCGCCAGGGGATGGATCTGGGTCAGCGGGAAATGTCGGAACACATGGACTACCTGGCCGGTGGCGATGTAACGCTCCCGTAGCGCAGGTTCCGTTTGCGCCACATGCCGCGCACAGAACGGGCACTGGAAGTCGGAGAACTCCTCGATTTTCACCGGAGCGTTGAGATTGCCGCGATAGAAATTACCGTCGGCGTCCACCCCGACCGGCAGGTCGTCGGACGTGCCGGCCGACGGTGGCGCAGGAGCCGGCGCGGATGCAGCCAGCCCGCTGGCGGTTGGCACGGCAGCCGGGGGCGTGGCAGTAGAAAGGGGCGGCGCCGGCGTCCCGGCCGCACACGCTGCCACGAAAACCAGTGCGTATACCATCAGGGGCAGCAACGGCCAGAGCCGATGCCCGCCCATGCGAAATCCTGGCATATATCCTCCATCAATAGATGAACTCGCGAATGTCATAGCGCGAGAATTGGGGTCCTTGCCCCGTGCTCGACAGGCCGAGAAGCGACCGGATGGCAGCCTCTTGTTCGGCCATTTCCTCTTCCGTCAGCGCCTCGATGCCCTCTGCTGCGGCCAGCCGGCCGTATTCTGATCCGGGGTGATCAACGAAAGGCGAGAAATAGACGATGTCCCCCCGGCTCAGGGGCATGGCGTTCAGCGCCGCGGCGCTGTTGGTCACATGCGCCTGGGCGAAGCGGCGGCCCCCGATGCCCAGCATGATGATCACGCTTACCGCCACCCCGGCGGCTTTCAACAGGCGCACGGACTCGATCACGTCCTGCACCGTGCCCGGTTTGCGCAACCAGCGGAGCAGGGCCTCGTCGCCGGTCTCCATCCCGATGTAAACGCGGCGCAGCCCGCGGTCTGCCAGTTCACGCCATTCGGACGCCGTCTTGCGGTGCACGTCGAATGCGTCTATGAACGAGTAGATGCCCCCGCCGGCCGGCCGTATGCCGGTTTCCTCGATTACGTCCAGCCAGGTGCGCACGCGTGACATCGGCGCCACCAGGGCGTTGGCGTCGGCCAGGAACAGCGATTTGCGCAGCCTCAACGCCGGCCCGAAGAAGTCGCGCACGGCCGCAATGTGGTGCCGCAGCTCATCCGCGCTTTTGATCCGAAACGGCCGATCGCGATAGAAGTCGCAGAAGGTGCACCGGTTGTACGAGCATCCTTCGGTAGCCTGGATCACCAGCGCCAGGTACTGATCGGGCGGCAAGATGCTCACAGGCCGGTAGACACGGGCAAAACGGGCCGCGTCCGCCTGCAGGCGCTCCCAGTCCCAGCCCCGCAACACCGCCAGTTGCGGATGCCCGATGGCCCGGGCGACCCGATCGGCCAGCCCGTAGGCCTCCGTCAAGAAGCGTGCGGCTTCGGTCTCGGTGAGCCAGCGGCGCTGCCGCGCACCCCCGGCCGAACGCCATTTGCTCAGCACCCGGTTGTCCAACCCGCGTCGGTAGTTGACGCCGTCCACGAACGCGCCGATCAGCCGGCCGGCCAGGTCGAAAGAGTAGCTGGGCGCCTCATCGTTGACCAGCAGATTGATCGCCTGGCTGCGGATGCGCACGGCCACACGGCCGATATCGGACAGCTCACAGATCAGGGCTTCTGTGGACATGGTGGGCGGGCCCGCCGCCACGTTTTCGGCCAGCAAGCGCTCGCCGAGCGTTTGTGCTGAATTCGCGCTCAAAACAGACCCGATTATAACTCAGAACCTTGTTGCATGCCAGTACGACGGCTTACCCTTCGGCAATTTGGAATCGCCGCCTCAGCTTCCGGTTTCCGGCTTGCGGTATTATAATGTGATCCAACGGAGAAACGATAAGATGTCTCTATTGGTTGCAACCGGCCTGAGCAAGGCGTTCGGCGCGCTGGATGTCTTTTCCGGTGTGGATGTGCGCATCGAGTCCGGGGATCGCATCGGGTTTGTAGGTGCAAACGGCGCCGGTAAGACCACCCTGTTGCGCATCCTGGCCGGTGTGGAGCCGCCCACAACCGGCGATGTGGCGCGCAAGCGCGGCCTGACCGTGGGTTACCTGCCCCAGGATCCGCCGCCGGCCGGGGATCGCACCCTGCACGAGGAGATGCTGGAGGTTTTTGCCGGCTTGCGGGCGCAAGCCGCTGACCTGGCCGAGATGGAGCACCGGCTGGCCGAGGCGGCCGCGGCGCAGGATGACGGCTATCAGGCCCTTTTGGAGGCGTATGGCCGGGCCCAGCTCGCGTTCGAAGCCGCTGGCGGCTACGACTACGAGGTGCGCATCCGTCAGGTGTTGGGCGGCCTGGGGTTCAACGAGGACGAGCACCACAAGCCGCTGGCCCATTTCAGCGGCGGGGAACGCACGCGCGCGTTGCTGGCTAAGCTACTGTTGCAGGAGCCCGACCTCCTCCTCCTGGACGAGCCGACCAACCATCTCGATTTGGAGGCGGTGGAGTGGCTGGAAGAAACCCTGCTGCGGTGGAAGGGCGCGCTGGTGGTGGTGGCGCACGACCGCTATTTCCTGGACAAGATCGCCAACCGCATCTGGGACATGAGCTTCGGCCGCGTCGAGACTTACCGCGGGAACTATTCCGCCTATCGCGCCCAGAAGGAGATGCAGCTCGAGCGCCAGCGTCGCGTGTGGGAATCGCAGCAGGAGTTTATCGCCAAGACAGAGGAGTTCATCCGCCGTAACCTGGCCGGCCAGCGGACCAAAGAGGCCCAGGGCCGGCGCACCCGGCTGGAGCGCTTCCTGCGCGAGGAGGCCGTTGACCGGCCTCAGGAGCAACCGCAGATCCGCCTGGGGCTGACCACCCACATCCGTTCCGGGGACCTGGTGCTGGCCACCCGCGATCTGGCTGTGGGATACGACCGCCCCCTCTTCTACTGCCCGGATACCGAAATCCGGCGGGGGGACCGGGTGGCGTTGATCGGCCCCAACGGCGCGGGGAAGACCACGTTGTTGAAGACCATCCTGGGCCAGGTTCCGCCGTTGAGCGGCCGGGTCCGCTTTGGCGCCAGCGTGCAGGTCGGCTATCTGGCCCAGGCCCAGGCCGGGCTCGACCCCGAACAGACGGTGCTGGATGCTATCCTGGAGGTGCGCGAGCTGCCCATCGGCCAGGCGCGCAACTTCCTGGGCCAGTTCCTCTTTTCGGGGGATGATGTCTTTCGGCCCATCGGCACGCTGAGCGGGGGTCAACGCAGCCGGGTTGCCCTGGCGCGCCTTACGTTGCAGGGCGCCAACTTCCTGTTGCTGGATGAGCCCACCAATCATCTCGACCTGGACACCCAGGAGATCCTGGAGCAGGTGCTGCGTGCTTTTCCCGGCACCATCCTCCTGGTGACGCACGACCGCTGGCTGGTGCAGGCGCTGGCTACCCACATCTGGCGGGTAGACGGCTCCGAGTTGCGGGTGTATAAAGGCAATTACGACGAGTATTTGCGGCAGCGCGCGGCCGAGGGTGAGGCTAAGGTTGAGGCTAAGGCTGGGGTTGAGGTTGAGGTGGGGCGGACGGGTGTAAGGGCGTATGACCGGGAGCGGGCGCGCGAGGAACGTCGGCAGCGGAAAGCTGCCGAGAGACGCGCCGAAGCTGCGGCTGCGTTGGAGGCGCAAATCCATGCGCTGGAAGCTCGCCTTCAGGAGCTCAGCACCCAGCTCGAGGCCGCCAGCGTGGCCGGCGATGTCGGCAAGGTGCACCGTCTGGGTGTGGCCTACCAACAGACGGACTCGGAGCTACACCGTCTGATGGTTGCATGGGCGGAACTGGCGTAGGTCGGATGCGGAGCAGACAGGCGTGAAACCTTTCGTGATCGGCCTGACCGGCCCTATCGGGTCGGGCAAGAGCCATGTGCGCAATGTGCTGGTGTCGCTGGGCGCCGAGGGGATTGACGCCGACCTCCTGGCGCACCAGGTGATGGCGCCCGGTGGCCCGGCCTTTGAGCCGGTGCTGGCCGCGTTCGGCCGCGAGCTGTTGGGTCCCGACGGCGCGTTTGACCGACAGCGGCTGGCGGCCATCGTTTTTTCTGATGCCCACGCGTTGGCCCGGCTGGAGGCCATCGTACATCCGGCGGTTTCGCAGGCCATCGCTGCCCGGATCGCTGCTTCTACTGCGCCCGCGGTGGTCATCGAGGCCATCAAGCTGCTGGAGTCGGGGTTGAGTGCAGCGCTGTGCGATGAGGTTTGGGTGACGCAGTGCACTGCGCGCCAGCAGCTGGCCCGCCTGAAAAAGAGCCGCGGCATGTCCGCCGCTGAGGTCCGTCGCCGCCTGGTCCACCAGATGCCCGTCGCTGAGATGGCAGCACGGGCGCAGCGGGTCATTCACACCGGCGGCACTATGGCGGAAACCGCGCTGAAGGTGCTGGCTGCATGGGTGGAATTGGGCCTGCCCCTGCCATCGCCCGTGATTGCGGCCGGCACGCTCGCTGACGCCGAAGGCACGGCCGCGGTGCTCAACAGCATTGTGCTGGAGGGAGGGCGTTCGGTCACCGGGCGCACTTTTACCCCGGCGCAAGAACGAGTATACTTGCGGGGCATGCCCAGGCGTTCCTTCCTGACCGTGGCGTACCTGGGGCGGGTGCTGGTCGGGTTCCAGGTGGTGGAGCCGTACGCCACCTTCACCCACACCATGGATCATGTGGCCAGCCTGGGAACCTACATCGTCAGGCCGGCGCGCAGGCGGGGCATCGGCCGGGCCCTTAGCACAGCGACGTGGGAGACTGCGCGCACAATGGGGTTCACCAAGTTCGTCATCACCGTGCGCGAGGACAACCCAGAGGCCCAGCATTTCTATCGGACGCTGGGGTTTCAACCGTGCGGCCGGCTGGCGCGACAGGCTTATGTTGACGGCCGGTATGTGGACGAGCTCTTGTTCGAGCTATTCCTGGAATGAGGTTAGCAATATGGCGCGCTTACGTGAACTGTGGGATCGTCATCCGAACCTGGTTTCGTGGTTCATCCTGGCGGTCGGCATGGTGGTCATCGTCGTCCTGGCGGCCCGCCATGTGGGTTTTCGGCCCGGCCAATGGGCTGCGCTGATCGCGGCCACCGTCGCCCTGGCCGGATTGTGTGTCTGGATCATCAGTTGGGAAGACGAGGATCACAGCGACACCCAGCAAAATGCGTGAAAGACTACGCAATACGCAATACGCAATACGCAGTACGCAGTACGTAATACGCAATACGCAGTATGCAGTACGCAACCCCTCAGACGGGTGTGACCGATGAGCAAACGTGACTATTACGACGTTTTAGGTGTGCCGCGCGATGCGGACGAGAATGCCATCAAGAGCGCTTACCGGAAGCTGGCCCGGCAGTATCATCCCGACGTGAACAAAGCGCCGGACGCTGAAGAGCGTTTCAAAGAGATCAACGAGGCTTATGAGGTGCTCAGCGACCCGGAAAAACGCGCGGCCTACGATCGTTTCGGGCACGCTGCCGCTCAAGGCGGTTTCGGCGCCGGTGGCCCGGGCGCGGGCTTCGGCGGTTTCGGCGGATTCGGGGGGTTCAGCGAGATCTTCGAGGAGTTCTTCGGAGGGTTCACCGGGACACGACCGACATCACGCGGGCCGACGCGCGGGGCAGACCTGCGCTATGACCTGGACATCACTTTCGAGGAGGCGGTCTTCGGCGTAGAGAAGGAGATCGAGGTGCCGCGGCTGGAGACGTGCCCGCAGTGTCAGGGTTCGGGCGCAGAGCCGGGCACCAAGCCGATCCGCTGCCCGCAATGTAACGGCACCGGCGAGGTGCGCCGCGCCCAGCAGACCATCCTGGGGCAGTTCGTCACCGTGACCACCTGTCCCCGCTGCAACGGCGAGCGTGAGATCGTGACCACACCGTGCTCCTACTGCCGCGGCCAAAAGCGGGTGCGGGTCACCCGGAGGTTGGTGGTGAACATCCCGGCCGGCGTGGATGATGGCGTGCGCATTCGCCTGGCCGGCGAGGGGGAGCCCGGGGAGCGCGGCGGGCCGGCCGGCAGTCTGTTCGTGGTGCTGCACGTGCAGCCGCATCCGCTCTTCCAGCGTCAGGAGCACGATATCCTGCTCGAGTTCCCCATCAACATCGTGCAGGCCGCGTTGGGTGCCGAGGTTGAGGTGCCCACCCTGGACGGGCCGGCCAAACTCACCATCCCGGCTGGCACGCAGCACGGGACCGTGTTCAAGTTGCGCGGCAAGGGGGTTCCCATCCTGCGCAGCAACCGCCGGGGAGACCAGTTGGTGGTAGTGCGGGTGATCGTGCCCGAGAAGCTCAACGAGAGACAGCGCAAGTTGCTCAGGGAGCTGGGTGAAACGCTGGGGCCGGAGACCTTGGGCAAGGATAATCGCAACCTGTTCGAGAAGTTCATGGACGCGGTGGGGAACGCGTTGGGGTGAAGATGGATTGGATCGAGATCAGTGTACAGGCCGACGGTGAGGCGGCCGAGGCGGTCAGCGAGCTGTTCAACCGGTTGAACAGCCGTCCCGACGGCCAGGGCGGCGCAGTGATCGAGGTAGGCGGGTTCGATCCCATCGGCGAAGACCACCATCCCTTTGTGGTGGTGAAGACCTATCTGCCCGTGGGCGAGCCGGAATCGTTGGATCGCCAGCGGGAAATCGAAGAAGGGTTGTGGCATCTGAGCCGCATCTATCCTTTGGGGGACATCGCCGTGCAGGCGCTGGCCGAGGAGGATTGGGCCAACGCGTGGAAAACAAGCTACCACCCGTTGCGCGTGGGCCGGCGCTTCTGGGTCGTGCCCGCATGGGAGCGCGAGAACGTCCGGCTGGAGGCGGACGAGCTGCTCGTTATCCTTGACCCCGGTATGGCCTTCGGCACCGGCCTGCACCCCAGCACCCAGCTCTGTCTGTGCTTGATGGAAGATGTGGTGCGGCCGGGCCATCGCGTGCTGGACGCCGGTTGCGGGTCGGGCATCCTGAGCATCGCAGCGGCACGGCTGGGCGCCGCACAGGTTGACGCCTTCGACATTGACCCCATCGCCGTCCGGGCGACCCAGGAAAACGTCGCGCTCAACGCCCTGTCGGTCCCGGTCAACGTGGTGGTCAGCGATGGCCCCGACAGTGGGCCCCTGTGGATGACCGCCGACGGCTCCCGGCCAACGTGGGATGTCATCGTGGTCAACATCCTGCCCCATGTCATTGTCGGCCTGCTGGACGCCGGCCTGCCGGCCTATCTGGCGCCCGGCGGCGTGTTGATCCTGGCCGGCATCATCGAGGAGCGGGAGCCTGATGTACGCGCAGCCCTGGTGCGCCATGGATTGGCCGTACACCGGCGGCTGCTCCAGGGCGACTGGGTGGGACTCGTCGTCGCACAGGACGCGCCTTCATGAACTACGATCCTCACCCATGCACCGCTTCTTCGTCTCCCCTGACGTCTTGAGATCTCACCCCGTCGTCCTCACCGGCGATCAGGCGCATCAGATCCGGCGGGTGCTGCGGCTGCGCCTGGGGGATCGGGTCATCCTGCTGGACGGCCAGGGGTGGGCTTACGAGGCGTCCTTGATCGCACTGGGCGAGACTGACGCGAAGTTCCAGCTTGTGCGGAGGTGGGCGGCTCAGGGCGAGCCCACGGTACACATCACCCTGTACCAGGCAGTGTTGAAGGGGGAGCGCTTCGACTGGGCGCTGCAAAAAGGCACCGAGGTGGGTGTCAGCGCCTTCGTGCCCCTGGTATGCGAGCGCAACGTGGTGGGTGACCTGCGCGCCATCGAGGGCAAGCGCGCGCGGTGGCAGCGCATCATTCAAGAGGCTGCGGAGCAGAGCGGCCGGGGCTGCTTGCCTGAATTGGCCCCCGCCATGTTGTTTTCCCAGGCCGTGGCAGCCTCGGTGGCTCCTTGCTTGCGCCTGATCTTGTGGGAGAATGAGCCCTCAGGCCGGTTGCGAGACGCTTTGCGGAGCTGTAACTTGACATCGGGGGTTCGCATCGAATTGCTGGTCGGACCGGAGGGCGGGTTTACCGCTCAAGAGGTTGAACTGGCCCGAGGGTACGGCATCCGATCTGTAACGCTGGGGCCCCGCATCCTGCGCGCGGAAACGGCCGGGGTGGTGGCCGCAGCGTTGATCCTATACGAAGCAGGAGAGATTTGATCCATGTTGGACTTCAATTTGAGCCTTAGCGGCGGGGAGACCCCGCAAGAAGAAACCCGTGTCGAACAGGGCCCGCGACCCGAGATCGAGAACGTGATCATCATCGGCAGCGGGCCGGCCGGTTGGGCTGCGGCGATTTACACTGCGCGCGCCGATTTGCGGCCGTTGCTGATCACCGGCAACGAGTTGGGCGGCCAGATCGCATTGACTACCGAGGTAGAGAACTTCCCCGGCTTCGAGCAGATCCAGGGGCCCGAGCTGGTGGAACGGATGCAGAAGCAGGCCGAGCGCTTCGGCACCGAAGTGCTGATAGACTATGTGACCGAGGTTGACGTAAACGGTCCGCCTTTCACCGTGAAAACCGCCGGTGGCAAGGAGTTCAAGACCAAAGCGATCATCGTCGCGACCGGCGCGTCGCCGCGGCGGCTGGGCGTGCCCAACGAAGAGCGCCTGACCGGCCGGGGGGTCAGCTACTGCGCCACGTGTGACGGTTTCTTCTTCCGGAACAAAGATGTGATCGTGGTGGGGGGCGGCGACAGCGCGCTGCAAGAAGGGATCTTCCTCACCAAATTTGCGTCGCGGGTGCGGATCGTCCATCGCCGCGATCAACTGCGGGCGGGCGCCACACTGCAGCGGCGGGCCAGGGAGAACCCCAAGATCGAGTTCATCTTCAATACGGTGGTGGAGAGCATCAACGGCGCAGAAAAGGTCGAGAGCGTCACCTTGCGGAACGTGGTAACGGGCGAGCGCTACGACACCCCGACCGACGGCGTATTCGTCTACATCGGCCATCTGCCCAACAATCAGCTCTTCATCGGCAAGCTGGCCATGGATGAGGAGGGCTACCTCATTACCGACCGGCTGATGCGCACCAGCGTGCCGGGCATCTTCGCCGCGGGCGAAATCCAGGACCGGCGGTTCCGGCAGGCGGCCACCTCGGCTGGCCAGGGCGTGGCGGCCGCCCTGGAGGTGGAGAAGTATCTGGCCGATCTGGAAGATCGGGCGTATCCGGGCCACAACTAGCCCGACTTTGTAGTAACGACTTCAGTCGTTCTTCTTCGGACGATTAAAGATCCCGGCGACTGGAAGTCACGGCTACCATTGCGAAGTCGGCCTGCGCCGACTGGGGTGAGCCTGCGCAGGCAGGCTTTGCAATGGTTGCTGCGGTTTCCAACCGCCGGGTGAAGATCACGCAAATAGCGAGCGATTTTACTGCATCGCGTCCCTCTCATGATACACTATATCCCCAGTGGATGATGGGTGCGATCCTCAAGAACTGAGTTTGATCCGCCGAGTCTTTTCTCGAAAGAAAGGGTACCGATGATGGATGGGGCAATAGCAGCGTCTTCGTCCCGGACCAGTTCCGGGTTCAGCGTTGCGCGTTCGTTCAAGCTGGGCAGCTTTCATGTGGGGTCGTCGCTGGGCGACCTGTTGACCTCGGCAGTCTGGAACCGGATCTTGATCAGCGACCTGGGCATTGCGGCGTGGCCGGTTGCGCTGTTATCGGCGCTGCGTTACTTCCTGGCGCCGCTGACCCTGTGGGCCGGCCACCGATCCGACACCAGGCCGATCCTGGGCAGCCGGCGGGTGGCTTACATCTGGTTGGGCCGGCTGTTGATGTTGCTGGCGCTGCCGCTGTTGCCGCTGTCGGTCGTCGCCATCGCCCGGGACGCCGGGTCGCCCCTGGGCTGGGGGATGGCTCTGGTTTCCTTCCTCTTGTACGGTGCCGGCCAGCTGATCTCAGGCGCGCCGTTCCTGGCCCTGGTGCACGACAGCGCGCCTTACGAGAAGCGCGGGCAGGCAGTAGGGATCGTGCAGCTTATGCTGGTGGTGAGCTTTGCGTTCATCCCGGCGATCTACGCCGGCCTGATGCCCAGGTACGACCCGGATGCCTTTGCCCGGCTGGTGTGGATCGGTATGGCGGGCGCGGCCTTCTTCTGGTTCATCTCGGTCTGGCGCGAGGAGCGGCCTGTCGCACCCTCCACGGCTGCCCGGTCCGTTTCGGCCGCGCCGTCCTTCCGGCGCACGTTTGCCGAGATGTGGTCCGACCCTAGAGCGAGACGCTATGCTGTCTTCCTGGCTGCCTCTGCGTTTTTCGCGTTCATGCAGGACGCCATGCTGGAGCCGTTCGGCGGCGACGTGTTCGGCCTGGCCGCAGGCGAGACCACCCGCTTCAACGCGTATTGGGGGATGGGCGTGCTGATCAGCATGGTCGGCACCCTGATTGTGACAAGGCGGCGGCCGCCGCACCGGCAGACCAGCACGACCAGCCTGGGGTTGGCGCTGCTGGCACTGCCGCTCTTTGCGTTGGGAGCCGCATCATTGGCCGAGGCGTTGCCCGCAGTGCGGCCTATCCTGGTGTTCTTCGGTGTGGGTTTCGGCATTTTCACCGTGGGCGGGGTCAGCCTGCTGATGGCCGTCAACACCGAACAGCACGCGGGAGCCTATCTGGCGCTGTGGTCGGTGATCCAGCTCGTAGCGCGCGGGGCCGGGATCGCTACCGGCGGCGTGGTGCGCGATGCGGCGCTGGCGATCAGCGGACAGGTGTCGGTGGCCTACGCAAGCGTTTTCATGATCGAGGCTGTCGGCCTGCTGGTTTGCATCTGGTTGCTGGCGCGGGTGGACGTGCCCTCGTTCGCCCGGCAGGCGCATCTGCGCACCGCAGAGGTGCTGGCCGTCGCAGAGTGACCGTCGAACAGCGGACGTCGCTGACGTGTGGTGTCAGGTGTTTGTCCGCACGCCGGCACGCCTTTCACCCGACTGCGTGCTAAAGTAACCCTTGCAAGACGCGAAATCCGATTCGCCGATTCGCCGATTCGCCAAAGGACTTCCCATGACTACACCTGTCGTTTCCCTTTCCGGCCTGTGTAAGACCTTCGGTGCGGTGCGGGCTGTGGACAACGTGTCGTTCGAAGTGTACCCGGGCGAAATCTTCGGCCTGTTGGGGCCCAACGGCGCGGGGAAAACCACCACCATCCGCATGATGCTGGACATCTTCAAGCCCGATTGCGGCCAGGTGACCCTGTTCGGCGGCAGGCTGGATGAGGCGGCCAAACGGCGCATCGGCTATATGCCGGAGGAGCGCGGGCTTTACCGGGACCTGAAGCTTGCGCCCACGCTGGTCTATCTGGCCACGCTCAAGGGCCTGAACGAGGACGAGGCGCGGCGTCGGGTTGATGACTGGCTGAAACGATTGGATCTGTACGACTCACGCCACAAAAAGATCCAGGACCTGAGCCGCGGCATGCAGCAGAAAGCCCAATTCATCGCCACGCTGGTCCATGACCCTGATCTGATCGTGGTAGACGAGCCGTTTGCCAATCTCGATCCGGTGAACACCCGGCTGGCGATGGACATCCTGGCCGAACAGGCACGGCGAGGCAAGGCGATTATCATGTCAACCCATCTGATGTTCCAGGTGGAGGCGATGTGCAACCGCATCGCGTTGATCAACAAGGGCCGCACCGTGCTCTACGGCGAGGTCGCGCGCATCAAGCGCGAGTTTGCCGCCAACGCGATCTTGATCCAGGGACAGGGGGACTTCACAGGTCTTCCCGGCGTGCTGGATGTCCGCCAGGAGAACGGCCATTGGCATCTATCCCTGGCGGCCGGGGCCGATCCTCAACGTGTGCTGCGCACATTGGTGGGCCGGGAAGACGTAACTGTCGAGCGCTTCGAGCTGGCCGAGCCGTCGCTGGATGATATCTTTATCCAGGTGGTGCAAGGGGCAAAAGATGCGTAATCTTTGGTTGGTTGCCAGGGCCGAGTATCGGCGCATGGTAATGCGACGTTCGTTCTTGCTGGCCACGCTGGGCCTGCCCGTTTTCATCGGCATCGTCATGGCGATTAGCATTATTGCTGGCGAGGGAGGTGCCGATGAACGCCCCTTCGGTTACGTGGATGAGGCGGGCATTTTCCGTGGGCTCCAGCCCGCCCAGTTCGGCCCGCTGCCGGCTATCCCCTATCCCGACCAGGCATCGGCGCAAGCGGCGCTGGCCGATGGGAGGATTCAGGCTTTCTACGTTGTGCCGGCCGACTACCGCCGGACCGGTGAGGTGCGCCAGTACTACTGGAACAGGGCTCCCCAAGGCCAGGTGAACAGCCAGTTCAAGTCCATGTTGCGCGCCGCGTTGGTTGCCGATCAGCCGCCCGAACGGCGTGAGCCGCTGTTGCGGGGGGTCAATATCGTCATGCAAACGGCCTCCACCGGCCAGGCGGTGGGCGCAGCCGAGGTGCTGCGCATCGTCTTGCCGTTCCTGGCGGGCATGTTCTTCGTGTTCGTGGTGATGGGTTCTTCTGGCTATATGCTCCAGGCCGTGACCACCGAGAAGGAGAATCGGATGGTCGAGGTGATGTTTACCTCGCTGTCGCCGGTGCAGCTCATCGGGGGCAAAGCCGTGGGCCTGATGGGGGTCGCGCTGACCCAGGTCGGCATCTGGGTGGCGGCGCTGGCGGTTGGCCTGTTCTTCCTGGGCCGGCAGTTCGGCTTCTTGAGCGAGATCGCGATAGACGGGCGATTTCTCGGGATGGTGGCGCTCTACTTCCTGCCCACCTATGCGTTGGTGGCCGGGATGATGATCACGGTGGGCAGCATGGTGACCGAGCTGCAGCATGGTCAACAGGTCGCCGGCGTCTTGAACTTGCTGTTCATCGTGCCGTTCTTCTTCTTCGTGTTCGTGTTTACCAATCCCGACCATCCGTTGCTGGTGGCCCTGACCCTGTTTCCCACGACGGCGTTCATGGCAGTCGCAATGCGGTGGGGCGTGACCACCATCCCGGCCTGGCAGATCGCGCTCGGCTGGGGCCTTCTGGTGGTTGCCGCCGTCGCAATGGTCTGGCTGGCAAGCAAAGTCTTCCGGGCCGGCATGCTGCGCTATGGCCAGCCGCTGAGCTTGCGCAGCCTGGGGGCCGTGTTGCGCACTTCCTGAGGAGCTCCGATGCGTCACGTCGTCACGGTGATCAAGCACGAGATTCTCACCACGGTCGGCAAGCCGTCTTTCTGGTTTATGACCTTCATCTTCCCGGCGTTAGTGATGGGGTTCAGCCTCTTGCCGACGTTGTTCGCCAATCGGGTCATGGAAGAGGCGAGCTCCCTCGACGGCAGCACGCAGGCGGCCGTCACGGCTTTCGGCTATGTGGATCAAGCGGGGGTGATCGGCCGGCTGCCGCCCGGTATACCCGTCGGCCGTCTTCGGGCATTCACCGATGAAGCGGCGGCCATGGCCGCGTTGGAGGCGGGGGAAATCGGCCAGTACTTCATCCTGCCGTCGGACTTTCCTCGTTCCAACCGCATCATCGCCGTCGCCGAGCGGCTTTCGCCCGTCTTCGGCGATGCCGGTGCCAACCTGATGCGGTACGTCGTCAATTACAATTTCCTGGACGGCGACGAGCAACTTGCCCGCTTGCTGCTCGACCCGGCGCCCCTCATGACTGCGCGCTCCCTTGCGCCCGAGGTGAAGACGGATCCCAGGAGCGCGTTCGGCATCGGCCTGCCGTTTGTGGTCATGTTCGTGTTGTTCTTCGTCATCACCATGAGCGGCGGTTACATGCTGCAAAGCGTTTCCAAGGAAAAGGAAAGCCGCACCGCCGAATTGCTGCTGACCACCCTGAGCCCGCGGGAGGTGATGTTGGGCAAGATCGTTGGCCTGGGTGCAGTTGCCCTGTTGCAGATGACGGTCTGGGTGGGCGGCGCGGTGGTAGCGTTGAGCGGCAGCGCAATGCTGGGTGCAGCGTTGACCGGGCAGGTGCTGCAGGCAGGCTTCGTCCTCACCGCTGTGGTCTATTTTCTGTTGGGCTACATCTTGTACGCCTCGGCGTTGGGGGCCATCGGCGCGCTGGCGCCCACGGCGCGGGAGGGCAGCCAGTTCACTTTTATCCTGATCCTGCCCTTGTTGGTGCCGTTTTACCTGAACCAGACCTTTGCCACCGATCCCACCGGCGCGCTGGCAACTGCACTGAGCCTGTTCCCTCTCACCGCGCCCACGGCTATGCTGGCGCGCCTCAGCGTGGTGGCCGTGCCGGCCTGGCAGATCGCTGTCAGCCTGGTGGGCCTGGCTGCGACGACCTACCTGTTCGTGTTGGTTGCGGCGCGCTTCTTTCGGGCAGATACGCTCCTCTCTACTGCCAGCTTGAACTGGCAGCGCATCATCCGGGAATTGCGAGGTTCGGCAACACAACCGTGAAACGATGAAGAGGTCAGTTGCGTCAGACGGCCGGCACCGGGGCGGGCTGGTGGCCGTTGCCGCCCGCTGAGGCCGGCGCGGTCATCAACTCCTGGGCGTAGAACTGCTTCATGTACAGCTCGTAATACGCGCCGCGGCGCGCCAATAGCTCCGCATGCTTGCCTCGCTCTACGATCTGGCCGTCCACCACAACCAGCACCTGATCGGCGTCTCGGATGGTGCTCAGCCGGTGGGCGATGACGAAACTGGTGCGCCCCCGCAGCAGCCGCTCCAATGCAGCCTGGATCTGGCGCTCGGTGCGGGTGTCCACGCTGGAGGTGGCTTCGTCCAGGATCAGGATGCGGGGATCGGCCAGCGCTGCGCGCGCAATGGCCAGGAGCTGGCGTTGGCCCAGGCTCAACCCGCTGCCGCGTTCGCCCAACACGGTGTTGTATCCCTGGGGCAGGCGCTGGATGAAATCGTGGGCGCGCGCCAGTTTGGCGGCCTTGATCACTTCCTCGTCGCTGGCTTCCGGCCGGCCCAGCCGGATGTTGTTCAGCACGGTGTCGCTGAACAGGAAGGTATCCTGCAAGACGATGCCGATCTGCCTGCGCAAGGTGGCCGCCTGCACATCGCGCACATCTATGCCGTCAATGCGCACCGCTCCCTCGGTCACATCGTAGAAGCGCGGGATCAGGTTGATGATGGTCGTTTTCCCGGCGCCCGTGGGGCCCACGATCGCCACGGTCTGGCCCGGCTCGGCCACGAAGCTCACGTCGCAGAGCACCGGTTGATCCTTCTTGTACGCCGCGCTCACGTGATCGAACTCGACGCGGCCGACGATGGGCGGCATAGGGAAGGCGTCGGGCTTGTCCGCCACGTCCGGCCGTTCATCCAGCAGCCCGAAGATGCGCTCCGCGCCGGCGATCGCGCTCTGCAGGTTGGCCCACAGGGTGGAAATCTGCTGTACCGGCTGGTTGAACCGCTGCACGTACGTCAAGAAGGTGATGATTAGCCCCAACGACATGGTCGTTCCGAACAAGTCCTGGCCGCGCAGCAGGAAGATACCGCCGACAATGGTGGTGACGGCCACGGCCAGATAGCCCAGCGCCTCGAGGGTGGGGGAGAGGGCCGATGTGAACGCCGTGGCGCGGATGTTCGCGTCCCGGTTGGCCGCGTTGGACAGGCGGAAGGACTCGATGTTGGCCTCCTCGCGGCCGAATGCCTGGACCTCGCGTACCCCGGCAATGCTCTCCTGCAGGTTCGCGTTCACCCGGCCGATCTCCTGCCGGCTGCGGCGGAACGCTCTGCGGGCCTGCCCCGAGAACCAGGTGGTGGCCAACCACATCAGCGGCACCACCGCCAGGCTGATCAGGGCATAGGGCACGCTCTGGCGCAGCATGTTGAGCGCGATCCAGACGATCAGCAGGATGCCGCTGGTCACGCTGACCAGGATGAAGCCGAACGCCTGGCTGATGGTGTCCATGTCGTTGGTGACGCGGCTCATTACCTGGCCCGCTTCATGTTCGGCGTAGTAGTTCAGCGAGAGCCGGTGGATGTGCCGGAAGACCTCGGTGCGCAGCGCTTTCACGATGTGCTGGCCCGTCCATGACATGAAGTAGAATTGCAGGCCTCCCATGATCGCGCCGGCAGCATAGATCGCCACCAGGAGGAGCACCAGGCGGCCCAATCCGGCCAGGTAGATGTCGGTGGTGGCATCGGCAGGGGGCTGCATCAGCCCTAACCAGCCCACGTTCAGCGTGCAATTGCTTTGCGAGCTGCGCCCCAGCCCGCCCAGCCCGGCCGCCATGCCCTGGAACTGGCTGCTCAAGTTTGTGCCGATGGCCGGAGCCAGGTAACAGTCCACCGCCTGTCCCGTGAGCTGTGGGGTGATCACCTGCGCCCATGTGTTGCCCAGGATGAGCAGCAGCACCGCCAGCAAAATCGGCCAGTAGGGCCGGAAGTAGCCTGCCAGCCGGCTCAGCGTCGCGCTGACCCTGGTCGGCTTGCTCGTCTCGCGATCCATCAACCGGCGTCCGCCGTCCAGTCCGAACATGTTACGCTCCCTCGTATGGGCTGGCTGCCGCGTATTCGTCCACCCTGGCGTCTTCCACCAACTGCGACGCGAAAATCTCGGCGTAGATCGGGCTGTCTTCCAACAGCTCTTCGTGGGTGCCGCGGGCAACGATCCGCCCCTTGTCCAACACCAGGATCTGGTCGGCGCGGCGCACTGTGCTGATGCGCTGCGCAATGACGAACGAGGTCCGGCCGGCCATGAGCTTGTCCAGCGCCTGCTGGATCTGGTATTCGGTTACGGTGTCCACGCTGGAGGTGGAGTCGTCCAGGATCAGGATGCGCGGATCGAGCAAGATGGCGCGGGCGATGGCGATGCGCTGCTTCTGGCCTCCGCTGAGGGTGGTGCCCCGTTCGCCCACGCGGGTATCGTAGCCCTCGGGGAAGCTCATGATGAAATCGTGCGCCGCAGCAGCCTTCGCGGCGGCGATGATCTCCGCCATGCTGGCATCGGGCCGGCCGAAGGCGATGTTGTCACGAATGGTGCCTGAAAAGAGGGTGGTTTCCTGCAACACGATGCCGATCTGCGACCGGAGGGATTCCAGCGTCACGTCTCGCACGTCGTAGCCATCCACCGTGACCCGGCCTGCGGTGACGTCGTAGAAGCGCGGGATCAGGTTGATGATGGTGCTCTTTCCGCTGCCCGTGGCACCCAGGAGCGCAACGGTCTGCCCCGGTTCGGCCACAAAACTGACGTCCGCCAGCACCGGATCGCCGCCGCTGAAGTAACGGAACGTCACGTTTTCGAACGCGACCCGGCCCTGGATCGGCGGAAGCGTGATCGCGCCTGGCCGGTTGGTGACGTCGCTTTGCGTGTCCAGGATCTCGAAGATGCGGTTGGCAGAGGCGCTGGCCTGGGCCATCTGCGAGATGATCAGCCCCAACTGGCCCAACGGGAAGAAGACGAACACCAGGTAGAGGCTGAACTTCTGCCACTGTCCGAAGGTCAACGTCCCGCCGACGATCTGCTGTCCGCCGAAATAGAGCACTGCCGCCTGGCCCAGGTTGGCGATGAGGAACACCAGGGGGAAGACGAACGAGAAGGTGCGAGAAACCCGAATCTGCTGCTGCATCAAGTCCTCGGCCGAGCGATCGAACCGAGCGATCTGCTCCGGCTCGCGGGCAAAAGCCTTGACGACCTTGATGCCGGCCAGGTTTTCCTGCAGGATGGTGTTCAAGGCTGAAAGCTTCTGTTGCACCTTGACGAACATCGGCTGCGTGATGGCGCCGAAGGCCATGAAGATGATCAGCGCCACAGGCAGCACCGGCAGGATGGTCAGCATCAATCGGGGGTTGGTCAGGGTCAGGATCACCAGCGCGCCGGTGAGGATGATCACCGCTTGCACGGCCAGGAGCAGCCCCTGGCCGATGAATTGGCGCACCTTCTCCACATCGTCGGTGGCCCGGATCATGAGCTGGCCGGTCTGGTTGCGGTCGTGGTAGCTGAAGGACAGGCGCTGGATCTTGGCGTAGAGTTCGTTGCGAAAATCGAACGCCACGCTCTGTGACGCGCGCTCTGCCATATAGCCCTGGGCGAACGCGAAGAACCCGCGCGCCACGGCAAACGCCAGGATCAGCAGGCCGGCCCAGATGATGGCCGTTTCGGCCCTGGTGCTGTACCGTTCGAACTGTTCGGCGCTCCAGCCCAGCGCCTGCAACGCAGGGCCTCTGAACATGGCCGGCGCCTGGGCCACGCGCTGGGCGATCAGGCCGTTGGTGACCGCATCAATGATGTTCTGCACGAGCTGCGGCACCATGAGCTGCGACGCAGTGGAGATGATCAGGGCCAGGTAAGCGGTCAAGGCGATCCGCTTGTAGTGCGCCAGGTAGCGGATCGCCCGGACCAGGTTCTTCATCCCGGGGCCGGCCTGGCCCCCTCCCCGTCGCATGGCGCGAGGCGATGCAAGAGTTGCTTGCAAGGGTATTGCTCCCGTTACGCTTCGTCTGCAGGAACGGCTTTGATGATGGCGGGGCCGACCTTGTCGTTACCTTCGACGTTGACTTTGCGATGGCTGCCATCGCAGTAGGGGAAGGCCTCGGATTGCCAGCAGCGGCAAATGGCGATGGTCTTGCCTGCCGGCAGGATCTCGTTGTGGCGGTCGGGGCGTTCTTTTGTGTTGATCATTTCGGTCACCTCATGAGATGGGATGTGAAGCTGCAACCGGTGCCGCTTCAAAGTTTATGCACAGATTGTAAAGGGTTTTGTCCCGCATTTCGGTGAGCGAATTTCCGAACTGCGCCGGTATCGTTTACAATGGCGGCGTGTGCCATCTATGCTGTTGTTAGCGGAGGCCGTTATGGACCAGGCTGCTCTCTTCTCCTCGCGCGCTTTGGGCTTCATGCGGGCGGCGGTCATCTCACCTGAGCTGCGCGTGGCCGATGTGGCGTTCAACACCCAGGCCATCGTTGCGGCGTTGACCCAAGCCGCCGATGCCGGGTGCCGGCTGGCGGTCTTCCCGGAGCTGTGCCTGACGGGCTACTCTTGCGCCGATCTGTTCTACCAGAGGGCCCTGTTGGAGAAGGCGCACGATGCATTGCTGGAGGTGGCTGCGGCCTCCGGACAGGCCGACATCGCCGTGGCAGTGGGGCTGCCTCTGGCCATCGCCGGCAAGCTTTACAACTGTTTGGCCCTGGTCGCCCACCACCGCGTCCTGGGCATCGTGCCCAAAACCTACCTGCCCAGCACCAACGAATTCTACGAAGAGCGCTGGTTTACCCCCGGGCCGCTATGTCCCGCTCAGACGGTCACCATCGGCGGGACGGAGGTGCCGTTCGGGGCCGACTTGCTGTTTGCGGCCGAGGACCTGCCGGGGCTGGTGATCGGCATGGAGGTGTGCGAGGACCTGTGGGCTGTGAACCCACCCAGCGGCGATATGGCCCTGGCGGGCGCGACCCTCCTGCTCAACGGTTCGGCCAGCAACGAATTGCTGGGCAAGGTGGAGTACCGCCGCGAGCTGGTGCGCCAGCAGTCGGCCCGCTGTCTGGCCGCTTACCTGTATGCGGGCGCCGGGTCGGGCGAATCCACCACCGACCTGGTGTGGGCGGGACATTCGCTGATCGCCGAAAACGGCGTGATCCTGGCGGAGACGGAGCGCTTCCGCTTCGAGACGCAGATGGCATTGGCCGACATTGATCTGGAGCGGTTGCTGGCCGAGCGGTTAAAGAACAACACGTATTCTTCTTCGGTCGCCGGCCGGGCGTTTCGCACCGTCCGTTTCACCCTGCCGGGGGAGACACGCAGCCAGGCGCTTACCCGTTTCATCAGGCCGGGACTGTCCAGGACCCCCTTCGTGCCGGCCGACGTCATGCGTCGCGCGCAACATTGCCAGGAGATCTTCAACATCCAGGCCACTGCGCTGGCCAGGCGGCTGCGGCATGTCGGCAGCAGCCGGGCCGTGATCGGCATTTCGGGCGGCCTGGACTCAACCTTGGCCTTGCTGGTCACGGCCAAGGCGTTCGACCGCCTGGGGCTGTCTCGCGCGGGCATCATTGCGATCACCATGCCCGGCTTTGGCACCACCGGCCGTACCCGGGGCAACGCGCAGAAGCTCGCCGAGGCGTTGGGTGTCACGTTTCGGGAGATTCCCATCGCCGATGCGGTGCGCCAGCATTTCCGGGACATCGGCCACGACGAGGCCGTCCAAGATGTCACCTACGAGAACGCGCAGGCGCGTGAGCGCACCCAGATCCTCATGGATGTGGCGAACCAGGTCGGCGGCTTCGTCGTGGGCACCGGCGATCTTTCCGAGCTGGCGTTGGGCTGGGCGACCTACAACGGCGACCACATGTCCATGTACCATATCAACGCCGGCGTGCCGAAAACGCTGGTGCGTTACCTGGTGGCCTGGGCGGCCGAGGCCGAGTTTACCGGCGAGGCGGCCGACGTCTTACGCGATATCTGTGCCACGCCCATCAGCCCGGAGTTGTTGCCGCCGGATAAGGAAGGCGCGCTGGCGCAGAAGACAGAGGAAGCCATCGGCCCTTACGAGCTGCACGACTTTTTCCTCTACCAGGTGGTGCGCTATGCCTTCCCGCCGCGCAAGGTGTTTGTCCTGGCGCGGCAGGCGTTTGAGGACGTCTATCCGCCGGAGGTCATCCTCCACTGGCTGGAGGTGTTCTACCGGCGGTTTTTCAGCCAGCAATACAAACGCTCGGCCATGCCCGATGGCCCCAAAGTGGGCTCGGTGGCGCTCTCTCCGCGCGGGGACTGGCGAATGCCGTCCGATGCCAGCCCGGCGACCTGGTTGGCCGAGCTCGCTGCACTGCGCGAGGCGTTGCGGTGAACTTCTTCGTCACATCTCGTGTTCAAGGGAGGAACGAACGATGACCGTCGGCGGTACGTGGGGCAAGATCTTGCATGTGGACCTGACCCACAACAAAACCTGGGTGGAAACTCCACCGGACGATCTTTATCTGAAGCTGGTGGGCGGCCGCGGCCTGGTGGCCTATTTGTTGTTGCGCGATCTGCCGGCCGGCGCCGATCCCTTAGGGCCCGACAACCTGCTGATCTTCGCGCCCGGCATCCTGCAGGGAAGCAACCTGCCGGGCAGCGGCCGCCACGGGGTGGGCGGCAAGAGCCCGTTGACCGGCGGCCTGGGCAGCTCGGAAGCAGGGGGGTGGTGGGGCCACGAGTTCAAGCGTGCCGGGTTCGACGCTCTGGTGGTACACGGTCGCGCGTCTGCGCCGGTCTTCTTGTGGATCCACGACGGCGAGGTCGAGATCCGGCCTGCAGGGCACCTCTGGGGCCGCGATACGGCGGAGGTGCAGGCTGCGATCCGCTCTGAGCTGGCGGACGAACGAGTTCGGGTGGCTCAATGCGGTGTGGCCGGAGAGAACCTGGTGCGCTACGCCGCCGTGATGCACGATGTGAACCGGGCCGCGGGTCGGAACGGGCTCGGCGCAGTGATGGGCAGCAAGCTCCTGAAGGCGGTCGCCGTGCGCGGCACCTTGAACCTGCCTGTGGCGAACCGCAAACGGGTGCTGCCGGTGTCGAAGTGGCTGGGCGAGAACTACAAGGAGCTGTCGGCCTGGGCGGTACAGATGGGCACCCCCGGCAGTGTGACCTACCTGAACCGCGTCGGCGGGTTGCCCACGCGCAACTTCCAGGATCCCGTTTTTCCTGCTGCGACCAGCATCGGCGGCAAGACCATGCACAGCACCATCCTGGTCGAGCGGGATACCTGTCAGGTGTGTCCTATTTCGTGCAAGCAGGTGGTGGCGTACGATAGCGAATCAGCGAATCAGCGAATTAGCGAATGGACTGAGCAGGGATTGGAAGCGCCGACGCCGGCTGTGGACCGCATCGAACCGGTTTATGGTGGGCCGGAGTATGAGACGTTGGGCGCGTTCGGCAGCAACTGCGGTGTGAGCGACCTGGTGGCGGTGGCCAAGGCCAATGAGCTGTGTGCGCGCTGGGGGCTGGACACCATTAGCACCGGCATGACCATCGCGTTTGTCATGGAGTGCGTCGAGCGGGGCCTATTGGACCCGGAGCGAACGGGCGGCTTCCTGCCGCGCTGGGGCGATGCAGCGGCCATGCTGGAGGCGGTGGACATGATCGCACACCGTCGCGGCTTCGGCGCGCAGATGGCTGAGGGCACCCGACGGCTGGCGGCGTGGATCGGGCCTGAGGCGGAGGCGTACACGGTGGAGGTGAAAGGGCAGGAGCTGCCCATGCACGAACCCCGGCTCAAGGCTGCCCTGGGTGTGGGGTACGCGGTTGCGCCGGTAGGCGCCGACCACATGATGAACATCCACGACACCAACTACAGCCATCCCGGCGGCGACCTGGATCGCGTAGCCGCGGTGTACCAGACCGCGCCGCTGCCGCCGAACGACCTGAGCCCGGCCAAGATGATGCTGTTCTATCACGAGGTCAACTGGCAGCACTTCCAGGACTGTGCGGTGACCTGCATGTTCTATCCGTACGATTACACCCACCTGGCCGAGGCGCTCAGCGGCGTCACCGGGCACGATTATGGCCCGCGTGAGATCCTGGCCGTTGGCGAGCGTGCCCAGCATCTGGCGCGGCTGTTCAACCTGCGCGAGGGATTCACCGCAGCCGACGACCGGCTGCCGCGGCGGGTGATGCGGGCATTCGCGGAGGGGCCGCTGGCCGGGGTCGAGATCACCGAGGAGGCGTTCCTGGCAGCCCGGCAGACCTGGTACGGGCTCATGGGGTGGACGTCAGAGGGGGTTCCCACCGAAGCGCGCCTGGCCGCGCTGGGGCTCAGGGAGCTGTTAGCCTCGTCGTGATCGCCTTGGCTTGCGGCGGTTGCCGCCGCTTTGGTTTTGTAGCGATCGAAAAGCGGCGCTGTAGCGCCGCAATCCAAAACCTGGCCGCCTTGGCTTGCGGCGGTTGCCGCCGCTTTGGTTTTGTAGCGATCGAAAAGCGGCGCTGTAGCGCCGCAATCCAAAACCTGGCCGCCGCTTTGGCTTGCGGCGGTGGCCGCCGCTTTGGATTCGGGGCGATCGAAAAGCGGCGTTGTAGCGCCGCAATCCAAGACCGGGTCGCCGCTTTGGCTTGTGGCGGTTGCCGCCGCTTTGGCTTGCGGCGGTGGCCGCCGCTTTGGATTCGGGGCGATCGAAAAGCGGCGCTGTAGCGCCGCAAGCCAAGACCGGGCCGCCGCCTTGGATTCGGGGCGATCGAAAAGCGGCGCCGTGGCGCCGCAATCCAAAACCTGGCCGCCGCTTTGGATTCGGAGCGATCGAAAAGCGGCGCCGTGGCGCCGCAATCCAAGACCGGGTCGCCGCTTTGGATTGCGGCGGTTGCCGCCGCTGTGGATTGCGGCGGTTGCCGCCGCTGTGGATTGCGGCGGTCACCGCCGCTTTGGTCTTATAGCGATCGAAAAGCGGCGCTGTAGCGCCGCAATCCAAGACCGGGTCGCCGCTTTGGCTTGCGGCGGTTGCCGCCGCTTTGGCTTGCGGCGGTTGCCGCCGCTTTGGCTTGCGGCGGTTGCCGCCGCTTTGGCTTTGTAGCGATCGAAAAGCGGCGCCGTGGCGCCGCAATCCAAGACCGGGTCGCCGCTTTGGCTTGCGGCGGTTGCCGCCGCTTTGGTTTTGTGGCGATCGAAAAGCGGCGCTGTAGCGCCGCAATCCAAAATCTGGCCGCTTTGGCTTGCGGCGGTGGCCGCCGCTTTGGATTGCGGCGGTTGCCGCCGCTTTGGATTCGGGGCGATCGAAAAGCGGCGCTGTAGCGCCGCAATCCAAAACCTGGCCGCCGCTTTGGATTCGGGGCGATCGAAAAGCGGCGCCGTGGCGCCGCAATCCAAGGGCAGCGCTACGGCGCCGCAATCCAAATCAGTTCAACACCTTCAACCACGTGGCGACTTTGGTGCCGTTCTTGAGCTGAATCCCGCCGACCTCTACCTCGGCCCCGACCCGGGCGTTCTCGCCGTTGGTGATGCGGGTATTCACCTGCACCAGCACCTGTTCACCGGAGATCACCCAGATGCCGAAGAGCGGCCAGCGCGGATGGCCGTTGGGCAGTTGCTCGACGATGCCGCGGAACTGGAAGCGCGGGCCGCCGATCAACGGGCTGCGGAGCACCGTGATGACTCCGGCAGTGATAACGCCGTCCTGCTGCCAACCGATGACGAACACCTCGGCGCCGACTGCAACCTGGCCTTTCACCTGGAAGATGCGCGTGGCCTCGGTCACCCGCACGGTCTTGCCGCTGATGATCCAGGTGCCTACCAGTCCGTCTTCGGGCAGCGCCTCGACGGTGCCGCGGAACTGCACCGGCTGTCGCGGCCGGGTGCGACCGGGCTCTACCCAGCTCACCTTGATCGCGCGAGCCAGCAGCGTGTTATCAGGCTGCAAGGCCGCCAGCGCCGTCGCCAGCAGGCCCGTCTCCGGTTCGTCGAGCACCAGGGTGCTGGCATCGGTCGCCAGCGGCACGGCGCTGATCAGCCAGTTGGCGCCGAACGCCTGGATGGCACCGTGTAGCTCAACATCTTCAGCCGGTTCGATCCTGTGCATGCGCACTACTTTCAGCGTGCCGGCCGGATCCTCCACCGCGACCACTTCGACCCAGCCGCCTACCGTGATCTCGCCGCCGCGCTGGCCGATTTGCGTATCCTCGTCCACCAGGAAGGTCTGGCCCGCAATGACCCATTCGCCCAGGCCCCCTTCGGGTATGCTCTGCACCGGGCCGCGCAGGCGCATCTCGGGCGGCCGCACGATGATCCGGACCGCCAGGAGGCTGTTATCGTCCAGCCGGCGGGCTTGCACCGTAGCCCACATCCCCGGTTCGGCGGGTTCGCCGGTGCTCAGGAGCACTTGCGTTTGGTCGTCCACCGCTACCGTGTGCCCGGCCACCTGCCAGGGATCGCCGGGGTTCGCCGGCACGACGTCAATCACGCCGGAGAACTGGACGTTGATCACGACCTCGTCCGCTGCGGCCGGCATCACCATCCCGGCCAGCATCAGCATGACCAGGAACAGGACCACCAATTTGCGAATCTGTGTGCTTTTCATGGTTCCGATCTCCTTTCTGAGAATAGATATCCGGGTGTCTCTTCGAGTTCGCAGCTTCGGCCGGTTATCCGCCTGGCCCGGGCGAATCGGCCTGCGCTGCGAAACCCCGCTGTTTCTCACCCCCGCATGACCAGGGGCAGGAAGATGCGTTTCAGGTTCGGGTCGGGCGTGCGGGTGACAGTTGCCGTGGGCGTGACTGCCGGGCTGCACGCGCTGACACTGACGTCATCAACGTAGAAATCACTGATGTTGCTTTCGTCCGTGAGTCCTGCAAACTGCAGGATCACCGTTCGACCGGCGTAAGCGCTGAGGTCGGCGGCGATCTGGTCCCACATCCCTACCGGATAGGTGTTGTCAACCTGTACGAGCTGCGCCAGCGGCAGCAAGTCCTCCCGCAACAACCAGACGGTCATCGTGTCGAAGACCCCTGCGGTCTCGGCGGTGGCCAGATACCACCAGGCCCGCAGGGTGATGCTGGTCGCATCGGCCGGCAGGGCGATCCTCTGGCTGATGCGGTCATCCGCGTTGTTGACGCCCCCCAGATAGGCACTGTACCGGCCGGTGCGCGAGTTGAAATCGCTCACCAGTGGGTAGCCCTGGGCGCTGCTTTCGATCCAGCCCAGGGAGCCTTGTTCGAACCCGCCATTTTGCACCAGTTCGGTGCAGACGCTGGTCGGGCTGTCCACAGCGGCGGCGCCCAGAACGCTGGCCAACAGCAGGCTGCCCAGCAGGGCGCCGATGACGACCCACGTGAAGAAGCCGGCTTTGCGGTCGGGCCGGGTCATGGCCTCACCTCTGGGGTCGGCGTGACGGTCGGTTCCACGGCGCCAGGGGTCGGTGTGTTGCCGTGCGCCATGGCAGTGGCACGGCGGCCCGGCACCGGTGTGCTCGCCGGTGGCGGTGCAGTTTCTGCACTTGTCGGCGCCGGGGTTGCGGTCGCCTCAACGGTCGTCGGTGTGGGAGTCGGAGTCGGTGTTGCAACGGGCAGCGCCGTGGCCGTGAGCGCCAGCGCTGTCGCCCGCATACCGGGCCCGGGGCGGGCCGGTGCCGTGGCCGATGGCGCAGGAAGTGTCGGCCGGGCAGTGATGGTGGCCAGTGCCGTGGCACGGGCCCCCGGTGCGACGGTGTGCTGCGGCTGCACCGTATGGGTCAGCGTCGGTCGCCGTTCCAGGGCTGTGGCAGTGGGCGTGATGACCTGCGCAGTGGCCCGCAGGCCCGGCGTAATCACGGGCTTTTGCTCCGGTGTGGCGGTGAGCAACGGCCTGGTCGCCTCCCCCGTGGCCGGTGCCGGTCGCTCGGTAGGCCGTAGCACGATGGGCTCCTCTGAAGTCGCAGGCGGCGAGGGCGGTGTCTGCGACGGCTGGAATGACGGCGCTGTGGTGGCAGACTGCACAGCCGTTGCGGTGGGAAGCGCTGTCAGGCCAGGCTCAGGGCGGGGGTTAGCCAGCGTGCCCGCCAGTTGTTCCGCCTGCAACGAGGCCGAGCGCAACGCCAGTTTCGACTCACCATCGGCTGCCAGCTCGGCGAGCCTGGCCAGCTCGGCCGCGTGGGCAGCGATGCGATCGGACACAGCGCGTTGCACCGCCTCGTCCAGGGCAGCCGCCGCAGCTGCCGCTGCCGCGTCCCCTTTCAGCAGCGCTTCGACAGCGGCACGGGCAGGTTGGCCGGTGCGCTCCAGGTGCGAGCTCAGATCGGCGAGCCGGCGGTCGGCTGCTCTCAATTCGGCCCCAGCGCGAGATTCAGGCCGGCTCTCCAGCAGGGCCGGGACTCGCTCCAGGGTCGCCCGGGCCGGGTAGAGGACGCTGCCCGGATCGCCCGAGGCCACTGCCGTAAGGGTCAACGTCGCCACCAGGACTAACGCCAACGTGGCAGCCAGGGCTCCGCGCAGATGGCCCCAGGCACCCGGCCACGCCAGCCACCGCTGCCATCCCGTGGCAGCATCTTTCGTCCCTTCCTGGGCGATCCAGGCTGCCTGCAGGCGGGCCTTGGCCCGCTGTCGCCGCGACTCGGGAAGACGATAGGCGCGCAACCTGCGCACGCGTGCCGCAGCATCCAGTAATGGGGCCAGCGCTTCCGCCTCGGCCCCCTCTGGCCAGCCTTCGTCACGCGCTTTCTGCAGGTATGCCTCCAGCCTGTCGGCGACGTCCTTCTCGTTCATGGCTTTCCGGTTCTCGTCCGTTGCCCCCTCTGAGGAGGCGGGCCAGGGTGCGCAGCGCACGGTGTTGCAGCGCTTTAACTGCGCCCTCGCTTTTCCCCAGCATCTGGCCGATTTCGGCGTTGCTCATCTCTTCGCCGAACTTGCCCACGATCACCAACCGTTGATCCTCGCTGAGCTGCGAAACCGCCTCAGCCAGCCGCTCCAGTTCTTCCATCTCTTCGACCCACCGCTCCGGGTCGGGGGCCTGGCTGGCTTCCCACCAGTCGGCCAGCGCAGCCATCTCCGGCCGACGGCGTTCGCTGCGACGATAGTTGGAAGCCACCGATCCGGCGATGCGGTACAGCCACGCGCTCAGCGCTGCCGCCGGATGCTCGGTGTTGAGACGAAAGCGGTCGAGGTAGCGCATCGCTCGCATGAAGACCTCGGTGGTCAGCTCGTCTGCAGCGTCCGGATCCCCCACGCGCGCGAGCAGATAGCGGAAGAGTCGGTCGGCGTACAGGTCATACAGACCTTCCACTACCAGCCTGCTGTGGTGTGCGCGGCCTGCCAACAGATCCAGCACCTGTTGGTCGGTGATGGGGGGATACATGGCCATGTTCACTAATACAAACACCGGATGCGGGGCAAAAGATACGGGGACGACGAAAAGAACCGGTGTAAACTCGCCGGCATGTTTGCTACGTGCTACATGAGCTTCTGCTCCTTCAACACTCCCGGATAACAACGCTGGCCGGTGACGAACAGGTCTCCCAGGGTCATGGTCTTGAAGATGGGGCCCCTGACCTTCATCAGCCCGCTGCCCAACGCTTTGGTCAGCGTCAGCTCGCCCAGCAAGATGCGGTGCAGGGTGTCGGCGGCCAGTTCGATGTCCAGGTCGGGACGGACATCTCGCGGGCCGAAGGTGGCGCGTACCGGGTTCTGCCGGCCGTCAATGTAAATCTCGGCCGTGGGCTGGCTGAGCCGGAAACGGATGACCAGCCGGGCCGCGCGGATGGCGTCGTGGACTCTGGGGTAAGAGGCCTCCACGCAGGAGAAGAGCGCCCGGAAGCTGGCGTAGAGTTGTTCGGAGTCCTGATAGAACGGCACGGAAGGCACCTCACAAAGGTGCTCCGGATGGGACAGGCCCCCCGGAGCACCGGACTCGATCATCCGAAGAACACGCTGCGGCGTTGGGCCAGCCGCTGGTAGATCATCTGCTGGATCACGTTGCGCATCTGGTCGGTGAGCTGCGAGACCAGCACCAGGTCGTTGGCCGCATCCGGGCCGTAGTGGTCTGTAGGCACCGGTTCACCGAAGTCAATGTACCACTTGGTGGGCAGCGGCACGAACCCCAACAGGCCGAACCACGGGAAGGTCGGCGAGATGGGGAAGTAGGGAAAGCCGATCAGCTTTGCGATGGTGGGCGATTTGTACAGGGAGATGTAGGTTTCCTCGGCACCCACCACCGAGACCGGGATCATGGGCGCGCCCGTCCGCAGCGCCATGCGCACAAAGCCGCCGCGGCCGAACCGGGCCAGGCGATAGCGCTCTCGGAACAGCTTGCCGACCCCTTTGTAGCCTTCCGGGAACACGGCCACCAGTTGATCCTCTTCCAACAGCCGGGTGCCGTTGTCCACGGTGGCTAACGCCTGCCCCAGCCTGGTGAACATGGCCGAGAAAAACGGCAGGGTGGGGAACCAGGTGGCATAGAGGGTGCGCACCAGCCGTTGCGCGGGATGCTCCAGCCAGACAGCAGTGCCCACCATCGCGCCGTCCCACGGCAACTGGCCCGAATGGTTGACCACCAGCAGGGCACGGCCGGTTTCGGGGATGTTTTCGATGCCGGTGGTTTGCACTCGCCAGTAGCGCTTGTACATGAAGGTGAAGAACGGCTGGACCAGGTTCAGGAACTCCATGTCCAGCCCCCAGTCGTCCGTCTCGTATTCCCCGGTCATGCGGCGCTTGATGAAATTCGCCTGCTCCTGGAGCGAGTAGTTGAGGATGTACCACATCCCCTTCCAGGTGTCCAGGTCCAGCAGGTCGGAGCTGATGCTGCTGCGCAGGCCGGCGATGGCATTCTTAACGGGTCCTGGCAGGAAGCGGTCCAGGCCCTCCTCCAGGAGCGCCATCAGCCCCTCCAGCGAGAAGGGCGGCGGCGTGTAATCGGTGCTTTCTTGAACCCGTGCGATGAGCTGATCGAGCTCGCTTTTGAATTCCGCTTGTAGCTGTTCGGCAGAGGGCTCTGCATCGGCAGCCGGCGTCTCGGGTTTTGCCGCAGCGGGCTGGTGGACGCGGCAAAAGGTCGAGCCGGGGAGGGGCCGGTTCTTGCACGGCTGGCCCTCCCTGGTGGTAGCAGCGCAGTGAGTCGGTTCCTGGCCCAATGCCGGTTCGGGTTCGACGCTCATACCTCCTCCTCATGGGGTTCTTCATTCACGCTTCCTTCGTCCAGGAGCACGGGATGTGCCGCCTGGGCGCGGGCCCGTTTGCGGCGCTCGATAGTGTCGCGCAGGCGCTCCTCGTCATACGCCAGCGCATCGGCCCCGGGCATGAACGGCTCCAGTCGCTTGCGGCCCGCAAACTCGCGCAACGCCTCTACGGCCATGTAGCGTGGGGTGAAGCCCAGCTCAGTGCGCATCTTGGTCAGGTCTCCCACGCATGAATAGCGCAGGTAATCCAGCCCCAGCGGATAGACCTGGTCTACAGGGCCGCCGAAGGCCGCAACCAGCGGGTTGCCCCAATACGCAGCCAGGTGAAACACCGGAACTGCCAGCTTGCCCGCCAGCGCCATCGCCCGGCTCAACGGGAGCACCCCCTCGGCCGCAACGTTGAAAATCCCGGGCACGTCTTGCAGCACGGCGTGGAGCAGCGCCTCGACCACATCGTCCTCGTGGATGATCTGGATGCGGGGGTCAAACCCCATCAGCTTGGGCGTCAAAGAGGAGCCGAGGAACCGGGTCATCGGCGTATCAACCGAAGGACCGATGATGTGAGCGAAGCGCAGGATCGTCAGGAGGATGTGAGGATACTGGCCCCGGAAGCCGTTGCAGAACGTCTCGATCTCGACCAGGTCGTGGATGGTGCCGGTAGCCGCCTGGTTGGTGAGCGGCCTCTCCTCGGCCAGGAACGCCGAGTTGTCGGGCCGGGCGCCGTAGACCGTCGTAGAACTCTTGATGACGATCTTCCTGACCCCTGCTGCGGCGGCTGCGCCCAACACTTTCATCGTGCCCATGACGTTCAGGTCAAAGGCCGCCTCGGAGCGGCGATAGCTTTCCACAAACGCCAGATGGCAAAGGGTGTCCACCTGTTCCGCGCGCAGGAGGTCAACGATCAACGTGTTGCGCACATCGGCCTGGATGAAGTCAAGCCCGGGAATGTGATCGCGAGGAGCGTCGGCATCCAGGCCGATGACATGAAGATCGGTCTGGGCCAGCAGACGGGCTGCCAGGCGCGCCCCCCAATAGTTGCTGACCCCGGTGATCAGCACAGTCTTCTGGTCAGGCATTTCGCATCCTCCTTGTTTTTCGCGCGCCCGGCATCCCCGGTCACTTCATGATCATGTGCGCGTAGCCCTTTTCGCGCAACAGGGCCGGATACTGCTTGTAGAGCGGTTCCACGGCGGGGAGTAGTTTGAGGATCTTCGGCAGCGGTCCCTGTACCACAATATCGCGCTTGGCGATGGCGCCCAGCAGGTTGACCTTCCCGTGCCAGAACGCATGGGACACATCGGCTTTCATGGAGAGAACTACGTCCGGTTTCAGATCGCACGGCCCGTGGATGACGTCGCAGAACGCGCCCGGCTGTTGTGGCTTGTCTTTGGCGTTGACCGTGGTCACTGCTTCGGGGTCGGTGTAACGGAACTGGATGATGATCCCGGCGGCGGCGATCTTTGGCCCGATTTGGGGGTCCTTTTTTGCCCGGTCCATCAGCTCGCCGACGGTCTCGTAGAAGTGCTGGCTGTCGCGAAATACGCCCATGGTTGTCTCCTTTGCGGGTGGGGATGGCTTGTCGCCGACATTATAGCGAGAGAGCTATTTGGCGTCAAATGAAAAAATCGTGCGTGACCCTCTTGACAAGCGGAGTGAGATGTGCTATATTACAGCCATGACGCGGTGCGTCATAAAACGTCTGCTGAGAAGCAACAGTAAGTTTCAGTTAGCCAGGAGGTAACTATGGCTGAAGAGATCACACAAGTGGTAGAGGAAGTGGCCGCAAAGGTCGAAGAAGCCCCGGCAGTGGCCGCAGCCGAGGTGAAGAAGACGGCGCGCAAGGCGGCGAAGAAGGCAGAGGCTGCCGTTGCGGAGGTCAAGGAGGCGGCGCAGGCCGCAGCGCCCTCGACAAACGGCGAAGAGCCGCTGGTGGCGGAGCTCAAAGCCACCGTCAAGGACGTGGTTGAGACGGTGGAGAAGCTGCCGGTGACCCAAAAGGTTGTTGAGGTGGCGAAGGACGTGGCCGAAGAGGTGGAGAAGAACCCCATGGCGGCGAAGGTCCTGGAGCGCGTGAAAGGTGCGGCCGAAGAGGTAGAAAAGAGCCAGATCGCCGAGCAGGTGCGCAAGGCCGTGAAGGACACCGCTGAGGGGATCGAAAAGAGCCCGCTGCTGGGTGCGGCGCATCGGGTGTTGCTGGCCGGTATCGGCGCGGTGGCGCTGGCCCAGGAGGAGATCGAGGACTTCGTGAACCGCCTGGTGGAGCGCGGGCAGATCGCCGAGTCCGACGCCAAGCGGATGTTGAAGGATGTGCTGGAGAAGCGCAAGACGGTGTTGGAAAAGACCGCCGAGCTGGTGGAGGCCCCGTCGCGGGCAGCAGCCGAGCTGGCAGAGGCCCCGAAGCGCGCCGCCGCCGGCCTGGCTGAAGCGCCCAAGCGCGCAGCCGATGAGCTGGAGAAGCGCGTAGAAGACATTCTGGCCAGGATGAACATCCCGACCAAAGATGAGATCGAGGCGCTGAGCGCCAAGATCACGGCCCTGACCAAGAAGGTCGAAGAGCTGAAGAAGCAGGCCTAGACCGCCGGAAGCGAAAGGGCCCGTCCGTCGCAGGCAAGAGCGCAGCACCGTAGTGTTGCTGCGCTCTTTGCGCTTACTGCCACCGGTGCGAACGCTGACGAGATTTCGATACGATGGGGACCATCAGCCTGGACACGGCACGACGCTTGAAAGCCGCCGGACTGACGTGGGAGCCCGCACAAGGAGACCGGTTTGCGCTGTTGGAACGTGATCTCGATGACATCGTTTCGAGTTCCAAGGAAAGGCGCTGGCGTTTCGCGCAGCAACGGCCGGCGAGGCGTACGCGGCTGCGTTGCTGTGGCTGTTGGGGGAGGAGGGCGACGAGCGACGTTAGGTCAGCCCTCCTCCTGGTTCTCCTCACGGGCGCGGTGTAAAGCTTCTACTTCGGCGCTCAACCTGTCCACCAGCTCGGACAGCGCCTGGACATCGGCGCGGGTGGGCAGGTTGTATGTTTGGATTCGCCGCGCAAGCTCACCGAGGAGATCGCCGCTGCCCATGCTGCCCCCCAGCGCGACCAGGCGGGATACGAGCCGCTTGCCCTCGTCCTCGGCCAGCTCGCCCAGGCTGACCAGCTTTTCCACCCGGCGGGCGATCTCCTCGTCCACCTGCCGCCGCAGCTCTTCCACCGGCCCCAACAAGCTGCGCCGTAATGTTGCCAGCGTGTTGCCCCCGGCCTGTACCAGGTCGGTCAGGACATTTACCGGCAGGAACCCGCTGTGGCGTTTCTCCTGCTCCACGATGATCTGCATCAGGGTCAGGGTGGTCAGGTCCTCGCCTGTGGCGTGATCCACCACCTGGATCTCCTGGCCGGACCGGATCATCTCGGCGACACGTTCCAGGGAGATGTACTGCTTGGCCGCGGTGTCGTACAGTTTGCGGTTCGGGTAGCGCTTGATGACCAACATGATGGTATCCCCCTCCTCGTCTCCTCGTTCCCCTACTCCGTCACCCTGAACACCACGCCTGCGCCCCGGCCCCAGGCCTCCGGGAAGTACATCAGATAGCTTGTAGCCGGCAGCGTCAGGAAGGTGCCGGGCAGGCTGGCCCGGGCCTGATAGGTGAATTCGTAGGTGCCGGGCTCCAGCACGGTGGCAAAGAGCACCGCCTTTTCGTCCCGCAGTTCCACATGGGTGGGGACCCACCACCCGTACGGGCGGGGTTCAAGCCCGCTTCTGCTATGCCCGCGGGCCTCGCGCTCCATGCCCGGCCCCTGGGCCGTTTGGCTGGTGATGCGCAGGCTGGGATTCAACCCTTCCAGGCCGGCCGGCAGCGGGTCTTCGATCACCACGTAGTGGCTGGTGCTGGGCACGATGACCGTAACCTTTACCTGCAACACGTCGCCCACACGGGCAGCGGTGATGGGCGGGCACGCGGCGGACGGGTCTTTGGCCCCGCGACGCGCTTCGGCGCTCAGGCAGTCGGCCAGGCGATACTCCCGTCGCACGGTGAGGCCCCGGCTCAGCGGCGCGATCTGTTCGGCCGGCGCGTAGGTCTTCAGATGCACCGTGTAGTAGAGCTGACCGGCGCCGGTTTGGCCTGGTGCCGCACGTCGGCTGATGACCAGCCCGTTGGTCTGGTCGAGCAGCAGCCGGGTGATGTCGGCCCGCAGCTCGGCGACCTGGTCTACCGTCTCGGGGGTCACGTTCCCCTCTCCCAGGGCCTCACCGTTGAGGGTTGCTTGCCAGGTGTAGTTCCCCTCAAGCTCGCCCGTGGCGGCCATCCATTCGGTGAGCGCGATGATGGCCCAGGCGGTCTCTTGTGTGGTCTCCCAGTGTCCACCTTTGCGCGCGGCCATCAGCCAGCGCACCGCATTGGGCGCCAACGCGTTTTCTGGGTCGAGTCGCACCAGCGCGGCCAGCACGATGGCGGTGCTGCGGGTGTCGGTGTTCATGTTCCAGGCGTCCAGCAGTTTCTCCTCCCAGTGCGCCGACGTGGCGGATACGTGCGCCTGGGCCGCCAGTTGCGCCAGCAGGGTCTGGATCCGGCCCGCCGATGCGTCGTCGTTGATCAACCCCAGCGCCATGGCCAGGTAGGCTTTGCCGAACGCGGCCAGTCGCGCGTGCTCGGCGAAGAGCGCGCCGGCCCGGTTGGGCTCCATCTGTCCCGCCTCGGCCAGCGCGTAGAGGATAAACGCCTGTTGGTCGAGCTCCCAGTCACGCAGGTCGCGGGGCGCCCGGAGGCTGCGCTGCAGGAAGCGGATGCCTCGCTCCAGCACGCCCTGGTCCACGGTGAAGCCGGCCTGGTTTGCCCTGGCCAGGCCGAACACCACATACGCGCTGACGGTCACGTTGCTCCGGTCGCTCGCCCACCAACCCCAGCCGCCATCCAGGTTCTGGTTGCTGTACAGGCGCTGCAGGCCCACCCCCACCTGCTGCGGTAGCTTCACCTCCAGCTCGGGATTCAGCCGGCCCAGCTTCTTCAGCGCGGCGTAGCTGATCACATTGGGCAGGAAGCGGCTGAGGGTTTGCTCGACGCATTCGTAGGGGTAGTGTTCCAGATAGGTGAGGCCGCCCAGCATGCCTGCGGCCAGGCTGGGCTCCAGTTTCACATCCAGCTCTGCGCGCGTGAGGTCAATGCCCGCGGGCAGCCGCACCAGCTCCAGCACGTCGCCCTCGGCCTCCACCTGTCCGCTGGTGCCCACTACCTCGGGGGTCGAGTAGCGATACACGGGGAGGGTGATCTCCACGGCGTCCGCCAGGTCGCTGTCGGCTGCGACGGCGCTCATCGTGATGGCAGTTTCCTGGGCGTCGGCCTGTACGGTGATGGGCCAGGCAAGCTTGTAAGTGCCCTCGGCCGGGATGGCGGCCGTCTGCTCTGGGTCGCCGGCAAGGTCGAGGCCGGACGCCGCCAGGCGCACGGTCACGGTCAGCGCCTCGGACGTGGTGTTGTGGATCACGCTCGCGATCTCGGCCTGGTCGCCGGCGATGAAGAAGCGCGGCAGCACCGGCCGCACCAGCAGCGGCTTGGTGGCGATGATGTCGGTCTTGCTCTGGCCGACCCGGGTGTCCGGGGTGATTGCCCGCGCGTCCATAGTCCAGGTCGTCAGATTGTCGGGCAGGGTGACTTCTACCGAGGCGCGGCCGTCCTGGTCGGTGACGATGGAGGCGCGCCAGAACGCGATGTCGGGGAATTCGCGGCGCACGGCGGTCAGGGCCAGCTCGCCGCCGCCACCGCCGCCCTTGCCCTCTTCGGCGAGTTGGGCTACCAGCCGGTCCACGTTCAGCACCAGGGTGGCGCCCGTCTGTACGCCCAGCGCGCGCTGGCTGTAGAAGCGATCCACCAGGGTCCCCGCGCTGTCCTCGGCCAGCGACAGGAGGGCTTTGTCCACCAGCGCGAGCGACACATCGGCCGACACGGGCTTGCCTGCCGCATCCAGGGTGCGGATGTCCCAGATGACGGTCTCGCGCGGCGCGAACTTTGGAGGTTCGGCCTGACCCCTGACCCCTGACTCCTGACCCCTGACTCCTGACTCCTGACCCCTGACCCCTGACTCCTGATCCCTGGCTCCTGACTCCTGACCCCTGGCCGTCACGATGACCTGCAACTGCTTTTCGGCCACCGAGACCTTGAGCTGCGCCAGCCCGACCTTGAAGGACGGCGCCGGGCTGGTCTCGTCTATCCCCTTCATGATGACCAGCGAGACGAAGATGTTGGGCACATGGGTTGCCTCGATGGGCACCCGCACGATCTCGCTGTTGCCTTTCAGCTCGATCACTCGATGGCTGATCACCCGGCCGCGCTCGACGGTCAGCAGCGCCGACACTGTGCCCTGATAAGGGCTGGGCACCAGGATCTCGGCGGTGTCGCCGACCTTGTACTCGTCGCGATCGGCTACCAGCTTGATGCGGTCGTTGTTCTCCTGGCGCCACGGCACGAACTCGCGGCCGCTGACCCATACGTAGGTCGCACTGCGGATGGCATGCCCCAGCGTGTCCCGCGCAGTGGCCTCGATCTTGTATTCGCCGGGGGCGTCTGGCGTCCAGCGGAGCAGGGCCGTCCCGTTTGCGTCGGTGGTCAGGGTTTGGGTGATCACGGGCGTCTTTACCGGCCGGGTGACCCAGTAGAAGCGGCCGTCCTCGGCCTTTTCCTGCACGCTCTTCCATTCGACGCGGTTGACCACGGCTGTCACGGCCACACCCGGCACAGGCTGGCTCTGGGGATCTACCGTGATCACATCCGCCAGGCCGGGTTGGCCGACCGTGCCCACGTAGTCGCGCGGGCTGAGGCCGATGTAGAACTGGCCCTTGTGCACTATGGCGACCGCCTGCGTCGAGACGGCCTGGTTGTTGACGTCCTCGACGGTGATGTCGAAAGTAAAGCGCTGGCTGCCCTGAAACCGGGAGATATCGGCCGGCACGCTGAAGGTGAAGCGGCCCTGATCATCGGTGCGCCCCTGCCCCTGGCTGATCTGCCCGCCGAAAAGCGTCATGCGGACGGGCGTCCACCATTCCCAATCGCTGAAGCTCCAGTACCCTTCGCCCCGGTAAGCAAAGAACGCGTCGGAGGTGATGAGCGTCCAGCGTACTTTGCCGTTTTTCACCGGCCCGCCGAAGAAGTAGTCGGCCTGAACCGTCACGTTGATCTGTTCGCCGTCGGTGTATTCCGGCCGGTCTGTGCTGGCGTTCAGCTCAAACTCGGGCTTACGGTATTCCGCGACCTGAAAGCCAACGCCGGCCGACCAGTCAGGGGTCAACGCCACCGACAGGTAGTAGTAACCCAACGTTGCGTCTGGGTCCAGCGTCAGCGATCCGTCCAGCGCGCCCAGGGAGTTCAGGGCCATCTGCTGTTTCAGCAAGATGTTGCCCTGATCATCGTAGACCGTGACTGTCACCGGTTGGCCGGGAGCGGGGAGGGTGTAGATGGCGTCGTTGTCGCGCCGGATGATGGCCTTCCAGTAGACGGTCTGGCCGGGCCGGTAGATGGGCCGGTCGGTGTAGGCGTAGCCCACATAAGGGGTCACCTGCGCACCGCCGGGCAGGTTGAAGTCCCAGGGATTGATCCCTTGTTGCCAGTTGGTGGAGGCGACCCCGAAGCCGCCTTCATCGGTGGTGGCCAGGGCGACCAGCGGCTCCCATGGTTGTCGAGGCGCCGCAAGCCTGACGGTCGCGATGCCATCCCGATCGGTGGTGGCGATCAGGTCGTTCCTCGCGTTGTCGCTGAAGCGCACCGTCGCGCCGGCAACTGGCCGACCCGTCATCAGGTCGGTCACCCAGGCCAGAGCCTCGTCACTGCTGGCCTTCAGCGTGACGTTCAGGTCGGTGCGGATGATGAGCTGGCGCGGCGGCCGCTGCCCGCGCGGCAGGGCACCGCTGACTTCCAGCCAATAGATGCCCGGCGTTAGCGCCGAGCCGTCCGCCTCGACAAGCGGTTCGCGCAGGAAACCCGTGGTATTGCGGGCCGCAGTGGTGCGCACCGACCACGTGCGAACCCTGGCGCTCGCGGCCGGCCGATACGACTCCCAAGCCCGCCAGTACTCGTAGCCAGCTACCGCCACGAACTCGTCGGTCGTCACGCGATAGAGGTCGAAGCGCACCTCAGGGGTGTTGCGGTAGACGACAACGGCCTGGGTCTCGGTGTACGCGCTGTAGGTGCCCACCTGATCCTGGTTGTTGAGCTGCAGGAACGGGTCCAGGTCGCCGGTGCGGAAGCGCAGCACCACGTCCCGGCCCAGGGTATTGCCGTAAGGATCGGCCACGGCACCCGACAGGGTAACGGTGTAAGTCGTGGCGGGCAGTTTGGGGAAGTCCAGGTAGAGCTGGTACTCGTAGTCGCTGTAGTAGGTGTACACCTGGGTAGGCTTGGGCAGGATGGTGATGGTGCCACTGACAAAGGTGGCCGGGTTCATGGGCCCGGCGAAGATGAACCGCACACCGCTGTCGGGCGGGAACGACCTGGCGCCATCGGTCGGTTCGGTGCGGGTTACCCGGGGCAGCGACACCGTCTGAATGGTAATGGTGCGCGCCGGGGTGTCGCGCAGAGTGCCGCCGCCGGTGCGCGCCTGCGCCGAGGTCGCGACCGTCGCCGTGTAGCGCGCGCCGAATTTGAGCACCCGGCCGGGCTTAAAGCCTAGTTCGGTACCATCGGCGCTCCAGGTGAAGGTGCCGTCCACCCGTTCCCCGCCCTCCTCGGCCAGGGAGAAGGCAGCTTCGGTGCTGGCCGGGTCCATGGACATGGAGAAGGTGACGGAGATCGGCCGCTCGACCCGGACGTTGCGCAGGTTCTCCGGCGACCAGCGCAGCACCACCGGCTCGGCGGTGCGGAAGCTGAAGGTATAGGGCGCCTCCAGGACGCCGCCGGTGGTGTCTTCCAGGCCGGCCTTGACCGTGACGGTGTAAGTGGTGGCTGCGGCCAGGCCGACGAGGGGTGTGAAGCGGTAGATGCTGGTGTTGACCCATTCCCCTTTGCCTTCGAGGGTAGGGGTGATGACCAGCAGGCTGTCCAGGTCTGTGCGCGACGGTGCGCCGACCGGGGTCAGGGGCACGACCGGCCGGTTGAACGCGATGACGATGGGGGTGTCCACCGATACGTCCAGCGTGCCATCGGCGGGCTGGGAGCTGGTGACCTGGAGGTATCCCACAGTTTTGAACTTGAACGAGACCGGTTGCTGGAGCCGTAACCCGCTCGCGCTGGCCGCGGTGGCCGCCAGGCTGATGCGATACGTGCGGTCGCGTTCCAGGCGTTCTATGGGTGTAAAGGTGAGCTGGTTGCCCTTGACCTGAACTTCGCCTTTGACCGCCGGTTCGATGCTGAACGCAGCGCGCGTGCTGACAGGGTCCATGGGCTGATCGAACGTGACGACCACAGGCGCCGCGACCATCAGCTCCTCCCCGCGATCGGGCTGCACGCCGACCACAGTGGGCGGCAGAGGCGGTCGCGTCGGTGTCGGCGCAGGGGAAGCGGTCGGCACGGCCTGATCCACGCTTGTGGCGGACGGTGCTTGCGACGCGGGTTCACCGCCAGAGGCCGGAGGTCTCGGGCCCTCTGTGCTGACGGGCGCCGTGGGGGTAGGGCCTGACGAGCAGGCGCTGAACAGAAGGACCGCCACAACGATGGCGAAGATAAGTTTGTGTTGGTGAAACATACGACCTCCGGTCGGCTGCTGGGTACGGGTTTACACGTTTCAGGTTATAGGTTGATGCGGCACCACGGCCCATAAAAGCGGACGTCGCAGCTTGCTGCGTCCCGGGGTAAGCCCCGGCGTCCGGATTTTCAGTGCAGGTTTCGGGTTGGACTGGAGTAGTTCCAGGCCCCAAAACTGCTCCGGCGAAAATCAAACTCCACTCAAGAAACGACGCCCCCTCATATCTCAAAGTTCCCCTCCATCTCCCCATCTCCGCGTCCCCGCGTCTCCGCCTCCCCCGCGTCTCCCCATCTCCGCGTCCCCGCCTCCCCGCCTCCCCCGCGTCTCCGCGTCTCCGCCTCCCCCGCATCCCCCCATCTCCGCGTCCCCGCGTCCCCCCATCTCCGCCTCCCCCGCGTCCCCCCATCTCCGCGTCCCCGCGTCCCCCCATCTCCGCGTCCCCGCGTCCCCCCGTCCCCGCGTCTCCACATCCCCTGCGT
>FWPV01000680.1_pt1 | contig 104709 bp, 80 predicted proteins | sample 2228371 | NCBI WGS metagenome assembly FWPV01 (sample SAMEA103939776, study PRJEB20133) | metagenome
GGTTCTTGCCAGTTTTGCTCGAAACATTATTACTCTTGTGCTCGCTTATGGGGTCCTATCCGGGATTGGGATCGGCTTTGCCTATGTCTGTCCAATCTCTGCCGGAGTAAAATGGTTTCCGGACAAAAGAGGGCTCATTACCGGATTAGCGGTTGCCGGATTTGGTGCTGGCGCCTTAATTGTTGGACCGCTCGCCCGGGCGATGATTGATGCATTAGGTTGTTTCCCAACATTTCGCTATCTTGGAATTGCCTATCTGATATTGATTATTATCGGTGCCTTAATACTCCGCAATCCACCTCTTGGCTACAAACCCGCCGGCTGGAGTCCGCCTCAACCAACTATTATTACACCAGCCCACACCGACTTTTCTGCCGGGCAGATGCTCACAACCACTCAGTTCTGGCTCATCTGGTTTACTTACTTTGCTGGCTGTTCTGCTGGTCTAATGATGATTGGTCAGACCTCACCCATCGCTCAAGAACTGGCGCGCTTCAGTAAAGAGACCGCAGCGCTTGGAGTCAGTGTTTTGGCTATATTTAACGCCTTAGGCAGAATTTTCTGGGGCAGAGTTTCAGACACTATCGGTCGCAACCGAGCTCTATTTCTTATGTTTCTCATTAACGCAATAGCAATCATTGGCTACTTTCTAATTCCGACAGTCCCTTTTATTTTCTGGATTGGTATCGCTTTGGTCGGTTCAAGTTTTGGCGGCTACCTGGCTTTGTACCCGGCGATTACCGCTGACTATTACGGGACAAAGAGTGTTGGAATTAACTACGGTTTGGTCTTCACCGCTTATGGTGTTGGCGGACTTTTATCTAACATATTTGCCCCGCGGATGAAAGAGATAACCGGCAACTACAACGCCGCATTCATCATCACCGGGCTCCTTTGTATTATTGCGGCGGTAGTGGTTTTAACTTTAAAACCACCGGTTGTCAGGACAAAACCTACCAATTAGCAGGAAAGGAGAAATATGAAAAAACTAACACCAGTAGAAGTAGAACAGTTAATAACTAAGGCGAAAAAGCCGGCTGAGATTGCGCTGAAACTGCATCCTTTTTATCGGGGGAAGGTCCAAATTGTTCCTAAGTGCTGTATCCGGGATTTCAACGACTTTGCCATCTGGTACACCCCGGGTGTTGCCGCTCCCTGCAAGGAGATTCAGAAGGATGTTAACCTCTCTTTTGTCCATACCAACCGGGCAAATACCATCTGTGTTTTAACTGATGGCACCCGGGTACTTGGGCTTGGTGACATCGGTCCGGAGGCATCAATGCCGGTTATGGAAGGCAAGGCTTTGCTTTTCAAATACCTGGGTGGGGTTGATGCGGTGCCGATTGCGCTCCGCACCAAAGACTCGGATGAGTTCATCCGCACCGCCAAACTCCTTGAACCATCATTCGGTGGCTTCAACCTTGAGGACATCGCCCAGCCGAAATGCTTCCGGATTCTTGACACCTTGCGGGCAGAAATGGATGTTCCGGTCTGGCATGATGACCAGCAGGGGACCGCGGCGGTAACCTATGCCGGACTGGTCAATGCGCTGAAGATTGTCGGTAAGGATATAAAAAAGGTCAAGGTGGCGATGCTTGGTGCCGGCGCCTCAAATATCGCTATCGCCCGGGTGATAATCAAAGGTGGGGTCAACCCGGAAAATATCATAATGTGTGACTCTAAGGGGACCTTGCACAAAGGCAGAACCGATTTGGAAAAGGATTTCAAGGAAAAGTGGCATATGTGCCAGATTTCCAATGCCGAGAATGTCCGGGGCACGATTGCGGATGCGATGAAAGGTGCCGATGTCTTAATCGCCCTTTCCACACCCGGACCCGGGATTGTGAAACCGGAATGGATTAAAGCGATGGCAAGGGACCCGGTTATTTTTGCCTGCGCCAACCCAATTCCCGAAATCTGGCCCTGGGAGGCGATTGAGGCTGGTGCCCGGGTTGTTGCTACGGGCAGAAGCGACTTCCCTAATCAGGTGAACAACTCCCTTGGCTTTCCCGGAATCTTCCGTGGCGCGCTTGATGTCAACGCCCGAACTATCACTGACGAGATGTGCATTGCGGCCGCATTAGAGCTTGCCAAAGTTGCCGAAGACCGGGGTCTGCGCGAAGATTATTTAATTCCAACGATGGACGACTGGGAGGTTTATCCCCGCGAGGCGGCAGCGGTGGGGATAAAGGCAATTGAACAAGGGGTGGCGCGTATCAAGATGACCCGGGAGGAACTGCTCAAGACCGCTACCGAGAAAATTAAACAGGCACGGGAACTGACCCAGTGGATGATGAAAGAGAGGTTTATCCCGGTTGCGCCTGAGTAAGACCCCGTTCCGAACGGAGCGAGGAGTCTCATTGGAGGAGAGCAAAATGGGATTGCCCCAGTTTCTAAAGAAGCCGCGTAATGACAACAAGAGACCTTAATATTTATTCCATCCGGGAGTCAAAAATAGGGACTAATTAGTTCGTAAGTTGCCAAGCACTTGGTTTCGCCTAAAGCCGATTCGGGTTGGGTCGCGGAGCGTAGAAAGATGCCCACTTAGCACTGACAACGGTCACTTTATGGCTACCGATTTCCTGAGCACTCGGAATATTTGCGGAAAATTCTATTCTGCTCGGGAGTTTTGCCACTCTTGTAATAGTTTAACTTTTTGAAGTCAAGCGGGTCGCTTTTCCCACGGCAATTGTTTCACGCAGGAGTCGTTCGCGGATGCGGGGACGGTGGAAATAGGTCGGACTTCCACTTGACAAGTATCAGGATTATCTTAAGATAAGTGGCGGTGAAGATACTTGCGGTTAACTGGCGGGACAAAAAGAACCCGCTTGCGGGTGGGGCAGAGATTTATCTTGAGGAGATTTTAACCCGGCTGGTTCAGCGGGGACATAATGTAACTCTATTCTGTGAACGGTTTGCCGGTGCCGAGCCCGAGGAGATACTTGATGGAATTCGGGTGCTGCGGAGGGGTGGAAAGTGGACTTTTAATTGGACGGTCTATCGGCACATTCGGCGTCTGGTGGATGAAGACAAGTATGATATTGTCATTGATGACTTAAACAAAATTCCGTTTTATTCGCCCTGGTTTGTCACCAAGCCGGTTTTGGTGCTGCTGATGCACCTTTTTCGCAAGAGCATCTTTCGGGAGGTTCTGCCACCGCTTGCCACTTATGTGTATCTCACTGAAAGCATAATCCCCTTTGCCTATAAAGGGTGTAATTTTGCGGTGTTGTCGGAAAGTTCCAAAAAGGACCTAATTCGGTTAGGGGTTAGCCCGGAAAGAGTCACCATCGTTCCACCGGGAACCGATTTTGAGCGGTATAAGCCCGACCCAACTGTTGCCCGGGAGCCGATTGTTCTTCATGTCGGCAGGCTTAAGCGGTATAAATCAACCGAGCATTTACTTTTTGCTGCGAAACTGTTAAAGGCGAAGGGGAGGGAGTTCCGGGTGGTGATTGTTGGCACTGGTGATGACCTGCCACGACTAAGGTCGCTGAGCAGCCAGTTAGGAATAGATGACATCGTCCTTTTTACCGGATTTGTTTCTGAAAAAGAGAAAATCAGTTGGTATCAACGAAGCACCGTTTTGGTGGAGAGTTCTGTTAAGGAGGGCTGGGGTTTGATTGTGATGGAGGCAAACGCCTGCGGAACACCGGTCGTGGTCGCCCGCTCACCTGGTTTGATTGACTCCTCCGCTGATGGGGTAAACGGGTTGTTTTACAATTATGGCGATATTACTGACCTAACGGAGAAGATTGACCGTCTGCTCACCAATCAGGAATACGCCCGGCAACTTGGTAAGCAGGCGATTCAATGGGCGCAACAGTGGACTTGGGAGGGTGCAACCGATAAAATTGAAGAGTTGCTAAATAAAACAGTCAAAGAGTATAAATGAGTAATTCTGTTTATACCCCGGCGTTAGAGTGTAATAATGTGGTAAAAATCTTCCGTCGCGGACGTGGTTTTAAAAGACGTTCCATCCGGGCGGTTGATGGCGCTACCATTACCTTGCATCCGGGTGAGCTATTCGGACTTTTGGGACCGAATGGCGCCGGTAAGACCACGCTGGTGCGGTGTATCGCCACGCTTTTAATACCTGACGCCGGGACAATCAAGGTGTTGGGAAGAGATGCCTTTAAGGACTCACTTTTCTGCCGTCAACGAATCGGTCTTTTAACTTCAGGTGAACGGACGCTTTACTGGAAACTTTCCGCTCGGGATAATCTGAAGTTCTTTGCTGCTCTTTACGGTTTGATGGGGAAGGAGCGGGACCGGCGAATAGATTATCTCTTAGAACTCCTTGATTTGAAGGAGGTAGCAAATGAACGGTTGGAGCGTTACTCCTCGGGGATGAAGCAGAAGGTAAGTCTGGCTCGGGCACTGCTTCACAACCCGGAACTGCTCCTTTTAGATGAACCTACCCTTGGTCTTGACCCGCAGTTCGGCAGGTTTATCCGTCAGTTCATTAAAGAGGAGTTAAACCAGAAGCAAGGCAAGACGATTCTTCTGACCACCCATTATATGGATGAGGCGGATGAGTTGTGCGAAAGAATCGCCTTTATCAATAAGGGGAAAATCGTTGATATAAAATCACCGCAGGAGTACAAGCGGGACATCCCCCATACTGAAACCTTAGAGGTGCGTTGTCAGGGGCTACCGGATATCAATACTTTGAAAACTCTGCCCAGTATTAATAGTGTTAGTGCCGACTTTCACGACGGGGTAGCGACAATAAGAGTAATTGCCCCGCGTGCGGAAATGGTATTAAGTGAAGTCTTGGAAGCGATTCGGGTCCAGGCGCGGATTTTGAGCATTGATGTGAAAGAACCGACACTGGAAGATGTTTTTATCTATATGACTGGGGCTTCACTGACTGATGAGACGGACGAAGGAAGCGAGGCGGAAAATAAGCAACTGATATGAGAACAGCGTTCCGCACATCACTGGAGGTAATCAGGGCGGAGTTTGTCAAAACGATGCGCATCTGGTTCTCTTACCCAATAATGATTGTCTTCTGGGCGATTTTTCCTCTGCTCTGGGTAATGCCCTATGTTTTCCAAGGCAAGGCATTGGTTGGCTCAAGTTCCAGCGAGGCTTTCCGTCAGCTAACCGGGAGTGGCAATTACCTCGCCTTTGTTTTAATCGGGGCAATGATTTCCACTTTTGTCTTTTCGGCGCTTTGGGGCGTGGGCAACTCCTTACGCGAGGAGACCTACTGGGGAACGATGGAATATATCATCGCCTCACCAACCCATCCGTTAACAATTCTAATCGGGAAGACGATTGCGGAATGGGTGTGGTCAAGTGTAATGGCGTTCTTCCAGGGGTTAATTATCGCTTTATTTTTTGGTGTTAAATTTACCTTAGCCAAGGTATTGCCAGTTTTACTCCTGGTTGGGCTTTTAATGATTGGTTTTTACGGGTTCGCGATCGCCTTTGCCGGCTTCACCCTGTTGATAAAAGAGGTCCATGGCTGGGTTCATACCTTAGAATGGGTTTTCTTTCTTTTTTCACCAATTCGTTATCCGGTTCAGGTCAACCCGATTACCGCAGCAATCAGCACCCTTATCCCCTTGACCTGGGCATTGATTGCCATCCGGGGAATAATTCTTTTGAATAAAGCGGAAGTTAATTTATACCATACCGTCCTTATCCTCACAATAATGGACATCGCCCTTTTGATTACTGGCTACTTCTTGTTTGGCTACCTTGAGAAAAAGACCCGGCGTGATGGCACGGTGGCAATGCACTGAAAGGGGATGAGGGTGGGAAAGTAGCGGGGTTAGGGTGTTAACTCATAAAAATTCTAAACTCATAAACCTACTCCGCCATTACCTTAGTGCGGTTTGGGCGGAAAACATCAAAGAGTGGAAACTGGAACTCACCTATAAGGCGGATTTTGCTCGGGGTCTCGTTGACCCGGTGGTATATCTTTTGCCTTACCTTTTATATGGTGTTGCCTTGGTTGGCGGGAGGGAGTCGGAGAATTTAAGGCGGCTGGTGGGAACATCGGACATTATCACCTTCATTACGCTCGGCTATGTTTTCATCGGCTTTCTCAATATGGCGCTTTGGGCGATGGGTTTCAGTTTGAGAAAGGAGCAGTTTTACGGCACCTTAGAGTCGGTCTTCGCTGCCCCGGTGCCGCGCTGGGTATTTACAATGGGAATGTCGGTGCACTCCATTCTCCATCAACTTTTAATGATTGCACTCCAGATTTTCTTTATCCTATTGGTATTTAGCATTAAAATCAACCCGCTGGGACTTTTACCTTCACTTTTAACCATTGCCCTGATGCTCATTGCGCTTTACGGCCTGGGAATGTTTATGGCAAGTTTCACCCTTATCTTTAAACAGGGCTGGCTGGTGAGTGAGGCGCTGGGTAGTATTTTAATGATTCTTACCCCGATCGCCTACCCTTTAACAGTTTTACCGGTTTTTATGCAGAAGTTAGCGCTGTTGGTGCCCACCACTTATGGTATCTTGATCACCCGGCACTTCTTAATGGGTGAAAAAATAGCTTTTTCTCTTGCCGATGCGCTCATCCGCCTCAGTCTATTTTCTTTACTTTGGGTTGGGTTTGGTCTGGTGGTATTTATGCTCATTGACCGCTGGACCAGACGCTCCGGCACTTTAAGCCATTACTGAGATGAAGGCAAAGGTAAATGGGAAGTTAGAAAAGAATACCTCGCCATCAACTTTAACCACTACCTTCCCTCCAATCGGAATTACAATGGGCGACCCGGCGGGAATCGGACCGGAAATCATCCTTAAAGCGCTGACCAAAATAACCCCAAAAAATATTCTCCTGATTGGCTCCCAGGAGGTTTTTGAAAAAGAGAAAAAAAGGTTGGGGATAAAAATTGACCTTCCCCAAATTCTTGATACCGGCTCGGTGGGGAAATACCGGATGGGGTTTGTCCAGAAAAGTTGTGGGGTCGCAGCACTAAAGGCATTAGAGGCGGGTATTTCGTTATTAAAAGAGGAGAAAGTCTCGGCTTTGGTTACCGCTCCGGTATCAAAGGAGGCGCTCCGACTCGCCGGCTTCTCCTTTCCTGGACAGACAGAATTGCTTGCGTTTCAACTTGGTGTTCACCGCTATGCGATGCTTGCCTGGTCGCCTCGTTTCAAAGTCATTTTTGTTACCATTCATCTTCCGCTGGCGCAAGTTTCTAATTTTGTCACTCCATTTCGGGTGAAGGAGAAAATTTATCTTTTGAACCAGTTTTTGAAACTTGAAGGCATTCTCCGTCCCCGGATTGCGGTTTTTGCCTTAAACCCCCATGGGGAGGAGTTTAGTCTGGGGGAAGAGCGAAAAATTGTTCAGGCGGTTAACCAGGCGAGAAAAAGGGGGGTGATAGTGACCGGTCCAATTTCGGCTGATTCGATATTTGCCCGACTCGCCGATTTTGACGGGTTTGTGGCGATGTTTCACGACCAAGCGATGATTCCGGCAAAACTCCTTTCCCAAGGGAAAGGGGTGAATGTTACCCTTGGATTGGGTAAAATCCGCACCTCACCTTTGCATGGGGTCGGTTTTGATATTGCCGGTAAAGGCGTTGCCTCGCCCTCCTCAATGATTTCGGCAATAAAACTCGCCCAAAATCTTACTCATAAAAAACAGTAATAATTTACCACCTAAAAATTGTGGTGAGGCGAAGACGGTACGTACAGGGCACAGGATTCCAGGCGAGGCTTTTTTGGTGGGATATAGAATGCTTGCGCATTCTATTAGGGCTTTTTTTTGAGGAGGTTGAGATGCCATGCCGTCGCCTGAATTTAACCGCTCCGCCTCACCAAATCCTATTTTAATATTAACAAAAATTTTCTATTTGTCAAATTTCGTTTTCATCCTTTTCAGAAAGCTTGTTCTGATACCGCCGCCAGACCTCATTCTGGATGCGTTCTTGCTCTCTAACCACTTTTTCTGCTGCTTCAAATCTACCAAGATAGAGCAGGGCATCAGCGAGAATTCCATATGCTTCATCTTCATAGCGATTGAGCTGAATTGCCCTTTCGGCTGCGGCTACCGCTTGACAATAATCCCCTTTCTGGAGATAAAGTCCACCCAGCGTCGTCCAGATGTTAGAAAACTCAGGTATTAATTTCACCGCCCGTTCCAGCACCGCAATCGCCGCATCATACCTTTCGGTCTCCTGATAGATATAACTTAAACGTAATAGGAGTTCAACGTCCTCGGGATTTCTCTTCGCTAACCGTTCTAAAATGGGCAGAGCTTCATTATACATCCGGAAATATTCAAAGAACCGGCTAGTCATTTCCTCTTGGTCAGCAAACCGGGTTTTGATTGTTTCATAAACATCTAACATCTCATCCACCATTCCCATCCGCTGGTAACAGTCCAAAAGATAGAAGTAGGCGGCCGGGCTTTCTGGTTCCTCAGAAATTGCCTGTAAGAACTCGCCGACCGCTTCCTCATATAACCCATCCGCATAATAATCCCTTCCGAGATGCTGATGGGGATTTTCTACTGTCGGGTCAAAGGCCTTTGCTTGCTGGTATTCAATTAAGGCGCTGGTGTATTCACCATTTAAGGCAAAACTTGTCCCCAGCGAAATCCTTGCCCGAATATTATCTGGTGCCAGTTCTACCGCTTGGCGGTAAATCTCGGCACTTTTCTCTTGGGCGCCCATCTCTTCGTATAGAATTCCTAATCCGAAATGAAGGTCTAAGTCCTTAGGCAGCGAACGGAGGGCGATATTAAATAAATGCTCTGCCCGTTCATAGTTAGCAAAGAAAAGCGCCCGCACCGCCTCACAGCCAATTACATAGGGATGGCGATGATTTATTTTTCTTGCCTTTTGGTAAACCTTCTCTAAGGTTTCCTCATCACCCAGAATACAGGCACAAAGTGCACCCAGATAATAGCAACGGAGATTAGTGGGGTTTATCTCCAAAACCTCAAGAAAGAAGCCCAGTGCACTCTCATCGTCATTTCGGTAAAACGCCGCAAGCCCTTCTTCCCACAATTTATGAGAAAGACCGGAAGAGCAATCTTCCTTTTTAGGTTTTTTTACCGGTTGCTGGGGCGAAGAAAATGCGTCTTGCATTAATTAATTTTATCACAAATCTAACACCTTGGCAATAAAAATTGCTGACATTCGTTGGTTGCGATAGTAGCAAAAACTTTGGGCAAAATCTCGTTCCCCTGCTTTGTGAAGAAGGCGAAAAACAAATCGCAAAATTCATCCTTTTCCAATGAAAAAATTTTCACCGTCATTACGAGTGGAGCGAAGTGCTCTCATAGCGCCGGTCGGCTAAAGAGACTGCTTCGTCGCTTCGTTCTTCGCAATGACCAGGGGCGGGGCGATATGGGCATATGTGCACAAATATGCACATATAAAATTTATAATAAACAATTTATATCATCTGATTTATGAATATCTTATCAAATTGAATTTTGTAAAACCGGGTATGCCCGGGGCTTGCCCCATAGCAACTTTCCGGGTTATGGTTAGTTAAGGCATGTTAGGTATTGTTTTCCTTATTTTCTGGCTCAATGTGGACGACAATATTGGTAACATCAGGATTAGCACTCCTGATTTCTTTTTCTACCCGATTGGCGATTTCATGACCAGCGGCTACCGAAATTTTGGGGTCAACCTGAATGTGGACATCCATTTCCACCCGGTTGCCCGCCCCACAATGACGGGCACGAAAGGCGTGGAAGCCCCGGACACCGGGAATCGCGGAGATGGTTTTCCGGAGGTGGTTGAGCACCTCGGGATGAGGTGCCCGGTCAGATAGTTTGGAAAGTGATTCGCGGATGATGCGGGCGGCAATGTAGATAAGAAATGAGGCGAGGAGGATTGCGGTGATGTGGTCAAGGAAAGACCAGCGTTCGCCGCCGATAAGCGCACCAAGGATACCGGCTCCCGCGGCGATTGAAGAGAAGGCATCAGACCGATGGTGCCAGGCGTTAGCAATTATCGCTGGGTTGTGAAACCGTTTGCCAACCGCCCGGGTCCACCAGTAGAGGATTTCTTTTAAGACAATTGAGGCGAGTGCCGCATAAAATGGAAACCAGCTGCGAATGCGACCGTGCTTTTCACTAAGGGTGATGAACGCCTGAATTGCAATGTAAAGCGCCGCGATAACAAGGAGGATTCCGACAAAGAGGGCGGTAATTGTTTCGTAGCGGAAGTGACCGTAATGGTGGTCCTGGTCCGGAGGGCGTTTTGAAGCGGTTATACCCCAGAGGACCGGGATGTCACTGCCCAAGTCGGATAAGCTGTGCAAACCATCGGCAATGATAGCGTTAGATTGAGCGGTAAGACCGGCAATGAGTTTGCCAATCGTTAAAAGGATGTTGATTACCATACCGGTAATGGTAACCCGGCGTTCACTCTCCAGTTGCGCTGGGCATATTTCCCGTTTCATATCGCCTATCTGTTTTTAACAGGTTAAAGTTAATAATAGCGAAGTCAAGGGTTGCTTTGAGTAATTGTTGTGAGTAGTATTAATGGTGTTAAATGGTAACTGGTAGAGATAATAGATGGACAGTCAAAGTAGCCCAAAGGGGATGACGAACCTAAGGTCGCGGATTGAGCGATTGCGGCGAGCGGTCATCTTTAACGACCTTTTGGCGCTAATTCTGATCGCAATCGGTTTTTTTGCTTTGGGTGTGTTGGTTTGCGCGGTTTTCTTTTTTTCGGGCTGGTGTTTGCTCCTCCTGCTTTTACCATTAATCGGGCTGGGTTTTTCCTGGCTCAAAGAGACCGGGCTCAAGAAGGTCGCCTATCGGGTGGAGCGGTTTTTCCCCGAGATAAGAAATAGATTGGTTTCAGCACTGGAACTGGGTGAGTATCGGCCCGGGGTTGAGGGTTACTCTTTGGAGTTGCGCGATGCGGCGATAGCGGAGGTGGAAGAACTCCTTGAGCCTTTACCCTTAAAGAAGGCTATTCCGAGCAAAAGGGTGTTATTTGCTTTTCTTTGGGCTCTAATGGGTTCAGGGATTCTAACCGGGTATTTAGCATTTTTTGGCGAAAGGGCAAAGTTGGGGCTAAAAAACGGGTTTAGCCCAAACTCGGTAAAGATTGAGTTTAATGTCTCTCCTCAGGACACCACAGTTTTACCAAGGAGCGAAGTGAAGATTAATGTTCGGGTGAAACCAGCCGGGGTTTTTAAAAAGGTCTGGTTAGAGACAAAAAGGGGGAGTGGCACTTCGTTGATAGCGCGCCGGGCGCTGAGGGTTTACGGGGACAGTTGCTTTATAAGTTTGGTGGTAGATGAGGGTTTGCGGTACCGGTTTAAAGTATTAGGTAGAAATTCGGACTGGTATTGGGTGACTGTTTTGAAACCTTTGGAGCTGAAGAGGCTCGTTTTTATTTGTACACCACCAAGGTATGCCAATTTACCTCAGACCCGACTGAGCACAACCGAACTTACCCTCTTAAAAGGAACCAGGGTTGATTTTGAAGGCGAGGTGGACCAGCCGACAGCTGGCGGAAGGGTAATTTTTGGTGGTGAGACGACCGAGGTGCGGACGGACACAATAACGCCCGAGCGTTTTTTCGGCAGTTTTTTCTTAAATGGTGATGGAGAAGGAATTCTTGAGCTAAAACCCCGGGGTGGTGGTAGCTTTCAGACTGTTACCCGGATTCGCCTGCGGGTGGTCAAGGATGAAGAGCCTTGGGTCAAGGTATTTTTACCAGGAAGGGATGTTGACCTGCCAATGAGTATGCAAGTCCTTTTAGGGATAAATTCAATTGACGATTTTGGTTTAGGTGAACTCTGGCTTCATTACGGCAAGGAGAGTATCAGTGGCCGGGTGCGATTGAAAGGGTTGGCCAATCGGCGGGAGGACACAACATTTTATGTTTGGAACTTATCTTCTGTCGGGCTTTTACCGGGCGAGGCGTTGAAATACTATGTCCGGGTGAGTGATAATGATGCGGTCTCAGGACCAAAGAGCACTAAAAGCGAAGTGTTTGCTATCCGCTTTCCGACAATGGCCGAGATTTATGCCCAGACGGTTGAAAAGGCTCAGGCGACCGCTGGTGAACTTGAGCCAGTTGCGGCGGAACAGGCAAAGGTGAGCGAAGAACTAATCCGGTTAAGTGAAGAGTTGAAGAAGACCCGGCAACTATCCTGGGAGGAGAAAAGGCGGTTAGAGGGACTACTCGCTGAGCAGGTAAAAATCTTAGAAAGATTAGAGAAATTGAAAGAGGAGGTGGCGCGGAGTCAGGCGGAGTTAGCGAGTGGAATGAACTGGGACCAGGAGACTTGGGAGCGTTTGGGGCAGTTGCAGGAACTCCTCTCCCGAATTTTGCCCGAGGAGCTGCAAAAGAGTTTAAAGGAGTTAGGGAAGAAATTGAGCGAACGTTCTGGCGACCTTCAGCCGGTCTTAGAAAAATTGCGACTCCAAGAGGAGGAGATGAAGAAGAATATTGAACGAGCATTGGAACTTTTAAAGCGGATTATCGAGGAGGGGCGGTTGGAGGCACTGGCACGGACCGCTGAAGAGTTAGCCCGAGCCGAGGAGGAGATAAATCGGCGGCTGGAAAGGGTGAAACCGCAGGAGTTAATTAATGAGCAGGCAAAAGTCCAGCAGGGGTTAGACAGTTTAAAACAGGAGCTGGCACAACTGGCGAAGGATTTTTCAGACCCGGCTTTCGGTGAGTCGCTTTCAAATTTGGCAAAGAAACTGGACCAGTCCGAGATAGCAGAACTGAGCGAAAAGTTAGCCCGGCAACTGAGCGCTGGCGACCAAAAGGGGGCGAGGTTAAGTAGCGAAGAGATGAAAAAAATTTTAAAGGAACTGGCTCAGTCACTTAAATCGCTGGCTGAGAGTTTGAAGCGAAACCGTGCTCGAGAGGTTGCCCGAAAACTTTTAACCAGTGCGGATGAACTGCTTACCCTTTCCCAGAGTCAGGAGCGATTAGAGGAACGGTTGAAAAAAGGAGAGGGGCAAGCAAAACTTGCTCAAGAACAGATGGGCATCTATGAAGGCACAAAGATTGTTGCCGAGAGTCTGACCAGTTTGGGTGCTCAGACGCTGATGGTGCCACCTCAGTTAGGACAGGCACTTGCCCGGGCGTTAAATTTTATGAAGGAAGGGGCAAATGCCTTAAACGAACCCCAGTCTTATCTCGCTGGCAAGCGGATGGCGGATGCCCGGCAGAGCCTTAACAAGGCGGTGGGGATGGTATTAGACGCTGCTGGTCAGGCGGGGCAAAGTTCCGGGCTCTCCACTGGGCTTGAGAACCTGTTACAGGCGCTTGCCCAGATGACCGCCGAGCAGATGGCGATAAACGCCAGCATGTCCGGACTGCCAATCCCGATTCCGGCTTCCGGCTTGAGTGCCGAACAACTGCAACAACTGATGGAACTGCTCTCCCGGCAAAAAAGGTTACGCGAACAGCTGGAAAAACTACTCCAGTCAATGGGTGGCGAAAGACCAGGACTCACTGGCGCCTTAGACCAGTTGATTGAGGAGATGAGAGCGGTAGAACGGTCTTTAGCTGAACTCCAGATTGACCGAAAACTGATTGAAAGGCAGGAGGGGATTCTTTCCCATCTCCTTGATGCCCAACGCAGCCTGAGGCAGGAAGGTTTTAAAGAGGAGCGTCGGGCTGAGACCGCAAAGGAGTACAAGATTGAACCACCACCGGGCTTGCCCGAGGATAAGGGTGAGCGGAACCGGGCTTTGCGTGAGGAGTTGCTGCGGGCGTTAAAACAGGGGTATCCACCGGAATATGAACGGTTGATCCGCAACTATTTTGAGAAGCTCCTGCAGGAGTAAGCCAAAAAGGGCGATATTTTATTTTTCTTTTTACCAACGCTCCCGGTGAATTCGCGTCGGGTCATACTGAGTGCGGGGCTCGGGTTTAACCTTGGGCCAGCCCACCGCAATCAGTGATAAAAGTCCGATGTGCGCTGGTAATCCCAACGCCGACTTTAACCCCTGTTCCCGTTCCGCTCGGGGATGGACACCAAGCCAGACCGCGCCTAACCCCAGTGCGGCGGCGGCGATAAGAATGTTTTCGGTTGCCGCCGAGCAGTCTTGAATCCAAAAGTCCGGAGAGATGTTTTGGTCACCACAAACCGCAATCGCTAACGCTGCCTGAGCGAGCATTTTGCCGTGAGGATGAATTAGAGCGAGTTTTCTTAATTGCTCTTTTTCAGTAATTACCACAAAATGCCAAGGTTTGAGGTTGCGGGCTGAAGGTGCGGACATCCCCGCCTCAAGCAGAGCGGTTATCTCCTTTTCCGCAACCGGTTCCTCGGTGTACTCCCGAACGCTACGCCGGGAGAAAATAAACATTAACCTTTTATCCATAGCTAATTGATTTTACCAAAAATAATCAGGCGGAAAAGTAATTCTCACGGATAAGCGAAAGGCTTTACTAATTTTGGATTTTAATCATAATTGAAATTTATGTATTATGAGTATCCCCCTTTACCCGAAGAAGAGTCAAAACCAGCCGGCAGGGTGAGCGAGTATCTTCACCGGCTCTGGCCATTTTTCCGACCGTATTTCGGCAAAATTGCTGGGGGTGGAGCGTTGCTTTTAATCGCAACTGGACTTGGGCTTCTTGGTCCGGTTCTGATAAAGCGGGCGATTGATGTCAACATTGCCCGAGCGGATATCCGCGGACTGGTATTGACATCATTATGGTATCTCACTCTTCAATTAGGGATAATTTTTGCCACATATTTTCAAAGAGTCTGGTTGGCACAAGTCGGAGAAAGCGGCGCCGCCGATTTGAAGGCAGCGTTATTTAAGCACATCTTAACTCTGCCGGCCTCTTTCTTTGATAAAAATCCGGTGGGCAAACTCATCTCCCGGGTTGAGAGCGATACCGAGTCTTTGAAGATGCTTTTTACCTGGACATCGGTAGCGCTATTTCAGAGCGGGCTGATGGTTTTGGGAATGAGCGTAATTATGGCGGTAACCAACTGGCGGCTTTATCTCCTTATCGCCTTGCTTTTACCACCGTTTGTTCTGGCTTTCTATCTGTTTCAGAAAAAGGTCCGACCGATTTATTTGACCATCCGGCGCACGGTAGCGGATATCAATAATCTGCTAACCGAATCGCTCAAAGGTTTGGCGGTGATTCAGGTCTTCTGGCAACAGCGACGGTTTGCTCAGAAAATGGACAGTTTGAACCGACAGAAGTTTCTTCAGGAGTTAAGTGCGATGCGGCTCTGGTATCTGGTGTGGTTTTTAATTGACTTTGGTGAATTATTGGGGATTGCCTTAATTTTTGGTATCGGCGGGCTCTGGGCGCTAAAGGGCACATTAACCATCGGGACACTGGTGCTTTTTGTCTCCTATATCACCAGAATGTTTTACCCTTTACGAACGATTTCCGACCAGATTAATTTGATGCAACGGGCGTTTGCCTCGGCCGAACGGGCGATTGCCATTCTTGACCAAGAGCCAGAATTGAGCGGTAAAATCAAGGGTGATTTGCAACTAACTGAAAGAATCGCCTTTGAAGGGGTGAATTTTGCCTATGATGAAGAACCGGTGCTCAAATCGCTTAATTTGCAAATTCGTAAAGGTGAAAAGGTGGCGCTGGTTGGAGAGACTGGTGGTGGTAAAACCTCTATTGTCAGTTTGCTTTTGAAATTTTACAGCCCCCAAACCGGAAAACTCCTTTTTGACTATTACGACCTCAAGGAAATTGACCCGCAAACTTTGCGTCGGGTAATTGGTTTTGTTCCTCAGGAGGTGATAGTTTTCCCGGGCACCGTCCTGGATAACCTCCGGATGTTTGAGGAAACAATCTCCAGGCAAGAGGTGATAGCGGCCGCGCAGCGGTTGGGTATTGATAAAACGGTAAAAAGGTTTGAAAATGGGTATGATACCGTTTTGACCGAAGGCGGACAGAACTTCTCCTTGGGCGAGCGGCAACTTCTTGCCTTCGCCCGGGCGCTGGTGCGCAACCCGCAGATTTTAATCCTGGATGAGGCAACATCAGCGGTTGACCCCCAGACTGAGCGTTTAATTCAAGAAGGTTTGAGGGAGTTGCTGAAAGACCGAACCGCAATAATCATTGCCCATCGGCTGGCCACAGTGCAGATGGCCGACCGGGTAGTAGTTGTGCACAAAGGTAGAATTGTTGAAGAAGGGTCTCATGAGCAACTTTTGGCTAAAGCTGGAGTTTACTCGCGGCTTTATCGGCTCCAGTTTGTGAACGAAACCGGGTGAGAAAATGTCTGGTTCGGAGGGGATGGTGCAAAGAAAGCAACCTCGGCTGGGATTAATCTTTTCTTTTTGGCAGAAGCATAAACTACTCGCCTTTGGGCTATTTAGTGTTACAGTCTTGGCCGCGGGAGTTACGGTCGCCTTTCCTTATCTCCTGCGTCTTATTGTTGATGGGATTAAAGAGGGAATCGCTAGACCGAAACTTTTAAGATATCTCTTTCTGCTTACCGGCTTCGGTCTGCTTCGCGCCGGGGTGGATGTGGTTTTGCCCTTTTTCCGTGGGATGGTGAATGAACGGTATCAGTGGCAGGTGCGCAGTAAAGTCTTTGCAGATTTACTCAATAAAGGGCAGAGTTTTATCAATCGTTTCCCCAGTGGCGATGTGATGGCCAGGCTTGACCACGATTTGGGTGAGTTATCCTGGTTTGCCTGCTCGGGAATTTTTCGGTTCAGCTCAGCAGCAATAACGGTGCTCTTTACCTTGATAATGCTTCTCCGAATGAATCCCATTTTAACCGCTTTTATTGTGTTTCCGGCAGTCCTGGCGGTTTTCGTTTGGACGAAAATGGGACCAAAGGTTTATCGCTGGTTCATCAAGTGGCGGGAAAAAATTGCCGAGGTTAACAATCAGTTACAGTCCGCGTTTGCCGGAGTTAAATTAGTTAAGGCTTTCGTCAGCGAAGAAAGGCTGGTCAAACAGTTTCGCCAGACTTTGTCGGCAAGAGTGGCGGTAGCAGTTCAAGAGATGAGGGTGGAATCAAGAATTCAGGTTTTTTATATGGCAATAGCGGAAATGGCAACATTAGCGGTGCTTTGGCTGGGAGGGGTCCAGGTGATTGGTGAGACTCTAACCTTGGGTGAGTTTGTTGCCTTTAATGCCTATCTTTTAATGCTATTACCGCCGATGTTTGATATTGGAAATCTTTTTGTCGCGGGGAAAAGGGCAATGGGTGCCGAGGAACGGATTGGTGAATTAATTGCTTATCCTACTGATGTAAAACTAATAACCGGGCAAAAAAAGCCGGCGCCAGGTGAGTTAAAGTTAGAGCGGGTGGGTTTTGGTTACGACTCAAAGTTGGTGCTAAGAGATGTTACAATGATTTTCCCCTTAAGTAAAAAGATTGGCATTGCCGGAACCGTAGGTTCGGGTAAGAGCACCGTTTTGAAGTTACTACTCCGATTGGTTGAACCCCAGACCGGCAGGGTGCTTTTGAATGGAACTGATATTAAGGATTATGACCTTGAAGATTATCGCCAACTTTTTGGTTATGCCCCTCAGGAACCGACCCTCTTCTCCGATACATTAAAAGATAACATTCTATTGGGAAGAGAGTTCGGTGATGAGCAACTGAACCAAGTTTTGGCAATGGCGCAGCTGAATCAAGAGGTCGCGGAAATGGTAAAAGGCTTAGACGAAATGCTGGGTGAGCAGGGAACCGGGCTCTCCGGTGGTCAAAAGGCACGGGTGGCAGTTGCTCGGGCACTGCTTGGTCTCCCGCCGATAATTCTTTTGGATGATGTCACCGCCGCGCTGGACGCAGCGACCGAACAAAATTTGTTAACCCAGCTTTTTAATGTATTAACAGAGAGAACATTAATTGTTGTTTCTCACCGGCTGGTGGTACTATCAAACTGTGATTACATTTATGTTCTTGACAATGGTGAAGTAAAAGAGGAGGGGAGCCCGTCAGCGCTTCTTGCTCAAGGCGGGCTTTACTGGCGACTCTATCAGCGCCAGTTACTGAAAGAGGAACTGGACCGGCTTTGATTAAATTCTGGTGTGGCTGAAGAACTCTTTTTTTAACCGCGCCATCAGTTCTGCTCTGCGGTCGTAGAGCCGGCGAAGCGAGCGTGGTCGGTGCTGGGCAAGGGCGTAATGGGTGAGAATTGGTAGGGCAACAGTGGCGTCAAGATAACAGACGAGCGCATCCGGTAGGCGATTGGGGTCAACTTTACCCCAGGATACCGCTTCGTGGGGAGTGGCACCAGAAAGACCACCGGTATCAGGACGGGCGTCGGTTATCTGGATAAAATAGTCCTGACCAACATCGCGGAGCATCAGAATCTCTTGGATTTGCGGTTCAGTTTGAAGCATAAAGTTTTTCGGTGAGCCGCCACCGATTAAAAGTACCGCCGACTCTCCACCCGAACGTTTGGCATAAAGGACATAGGAGGTGGTTTCGTTAACATCAATGGAGGGGTTGATACGAAGTTTTAAGCCTTTTAGTTCCAGACCGGCGATATTCATTCCGATGGTTGAATCCCCCGGCGAACTGGTGTGAATCGGCACACCGCAACGATAGGCAGCAGCAAGAACTGAGACATCCTTGAGCCGATTTTTTTCCTCCCACTCGGCGGCGTACTTACCGAGATAGTGGTAGAATTCAGCGGTACCCATCTCTTTCTGAAATTCGGGTTGGATGAGAATTTGGCGGAGGAGCTCGTCAGTGGCGCAGAGGCAATCGGTATAGCCTAAGAATATATCATAAATTCTGACGATGTCGTTTTTACGCAAATCGGCGTCATCAACTGAAGGTGAGCCAACATATAACGGGAAGTTAAAGGCAAAATGGAGGTCATGATACATATTGGCACCGGTGGCAACAATCCAGTCAACAAAACCCGCTTTGATTAAAGGAACGATGCAAGAACAGCCTAAGCCGGCTGGTGTCAAAGCGCCAGCAAGAGACATCCCAACAACCGTTTTCGGCTTGAGCATTTTTTTAGTAAAGAGTTCACAAGCCTGACGCAATCGGGCTGAGTTATAGGCAAGAAAAGTCTCTTCAACAATCTCGGTAAGTTTTTCCTTGCCCGTAATCCCCTTAGGCAAAATCCTTTTGCCAGAAAGGTAAAGTTTTTTTCGCGGACAACGTCGCTTGCGAAGCCAATCCGGTAGGTCTCTTAAATCTTCCCGAACCCTTTTTGTTTTTTTCATACCACCTCCTTATTGAACGACAACTATTTTCGGTGGAGGGATGCCATTAAAGTTGGTAGCATGGGCGATGGAATAGGCACCGATGTTTTTAGCATAAACTAAATCACCCAATTCCAATTCTGGTAGTTCTTCAGCGGAAGAGATGATGTCTAATGAATCACAAGTTGGTCCGGCAAGAGTGGTTAACTGGGTAGGACCTCTTTTCAATGTCTCAAACTGATACTTGCAATGGTCAAATAAGGTCCCCGACAGTGCCCCATAGATACCATCATCAAGATAGTACCAGTGTTTGTTGTTCCTTATTGATTTGCCAATCACCGACATTAAGAGCAATCCTGCCGGTCCGACCAATGTCCTTCCTGGTTCGGCGACGACCCGAACTCTCGGGGCGAATAACCGGGAAAGTTCCATATTGATGACGGGGGCAATGTTGGCAAACCAGTCCTCATCGGTATCAAAGTGGCGAATAGGAAATCCGCCACCAATATCTATCATCTTCAAAGAAATTCCCTTTGCTTCCGCTTCGGTCAAAAGTATCTTTGTTAGTTCCAGCGCATCAAGATAGTTGTTTCCGTGTGTGCACTGCGAACCAACATGGAAGGCAACGCCAATTGGCTCAAGTCCCATCTTCTGTGCTTTTAAGAGTAGCGGTACCGCATCAGCGGGTTCAACGCCGAATTTTAGCGAAAGTTCCACTACCGAACCGACATTGGGAACTTTAATTCGCACCAAGACTTTTGCCTCCGGAGCATAACGGGCGATTTTACTTAACTCGTATTCGGAGTCAAAGGTCATCAGTTTGACACCTTGGCGGGCGGCAAATTGAATGGCATTTGGCCGCTTAACGGTATTAGCGAAGATGACCCTTTCCGGTGAAACGCCGGCGTTAAGAACCAATTGGATTTCCGGTTCTGAGGCGACATCAAACCCGCAACCGTGAGCGGCAAAAATTTTGATTACTTCCGGATTTGGGTTTGCTTTGACCGCATAAAATGGCTCGACTCGGGGTAGTAATTTCCGAAATCGTGCCAGTTGAGCCAAAAGAAGTGTTCGACTGATGATAAAGAGCGGTGTCCCATATTTCTTTGCCAGTTTTGGCAAAGAGGAGTGTAGTTTCCTTAGATAGGTCTGATTATTATTGAAGCTTCTTTTCACCCCTCAATTATTGCCAATTGTAAACGCAAGGTCAAGCAATCTTGGTCTCAATCAATCGTTAATACTGCCGCGCCATTTAGCCGGCTCTGTTTAACCGCGAGGAGCGCCTCATTTGCTTGTTCCAGCGTAAAAGTCTGAATAGTGGTCCGTAGGGGAATTTCTTCGGCCAGTCGGAGCAGGTCAAAAACATCCTGACGGGTGCTGTTGGTGACCGAACGGATGACTCGTTCCTCATAGATTAAGGAGTAGGTCATTTTGGGAATCGGTGTCATATGAATCCCGGCGAGAGTTAAAGTGCCACCTTTGTCAAGATTTTTCAAAGCAACCGGCACCAGTTCGCCGGCTGGGGCAAAGATTATCGCTGAGCTCACCTTCTCTGGTGGCGTCATTTCCACTGTACCAACCCAATCGGCACCTAACTCTCGGGCGTGCTTTTGATGGTTCGGACTTCGGGTGAAGACAAAAACCCGGTAGGAAAAGTGTTTAAGAATCTGCAAACAGATGTGAGCGGAAGCGCCAAACCCGTAAAGACCGACCGGATAAGATTCAAGCGGTTTGGTAGCGGGGTAGTTACAGGGGAGGGTAAGACGAATGGCGCGATAGCCGATCACCCCAGCACAAAGCAAAGGTGCGGTTTGGACAGAATTAATGGTTTGAGGCAATGGGTAACAGAATCCGGCTCGGGCAATGGTATATTCCGCATAACCACCTTCAGTGTGAAACCCGGTGAATTTTATCCTCTCACAAAGGTTTTCTTGACCCCAGGTGCAGTACCGGCAGGTTCCACAAGTTGAGGCGAGCCAAGGAATACCTACCCGAGTTCCAATCGGTGGTGAGTCAACATTAGCACCAAGTTTATCAACGATGCCGACAATCTGGTGTCCGACAATTAAAGGCAGTTTCACCAGGGGAAGGTCGCCTTCAATTTCGTGAATATCGGTGTGACAGACGCCGCAGGCAATAACTCGGACTCGTAACTCTCCTTCCGCTGGTTCAGGCATTGGTAGTTCTACTAATCTTAGTGGAGAGGTTTCAACTGGTCCGGTTTGAAAAAGTTGCATCGCCCGCATATAATAATTAAAACAAAAAAGAGGAAATCCGCAAATCAATCAGGACCGATTTTCTAAAAGATTTTTCTTGAATAACTTAGACTAACCTGCCTCTCGGTGAAACTGGATTCGGTTTTGGTTGAGAAGAGGTTTAAGGTCCAAGTAAAGTTTAAAACATCGTTCTTTGTGAGCGCGTAAGCGGTTTTGCCGGATAGCCGGTAGCTTTTTCCAGTATTTGAGGGAGAATAAGAAAATGAAAGACTATTGTTTAGTTTATTATTAAACCATCGGTGATTGAGATTAACCACACAACTTGTGATAGTTTTCCGTTCCTGGGGTAAGAAAGAGAGGGAGCGGTTAAATGAAAAGGAAATTGTGAGCGCCGGCTGGGGGGTAAAAGCGTGGTTTAGTCCGAAGGTCAAATTCTGAGTTGAGGGAACTTTGGAAATGGCTATAAGATTTTTAAACATTTGATAACTGAAAGTGATATTGGAGTTCTGTTGCCAATTTTTAATCCGATAGGAGTAACTGGGTGAGAAAAAGAAGGTCCGGTTAAAATTATTAACCGAAAAGGTATCGCTTTGGGTGTTCTTTCTCATTTGGCGGTGGTTTAGGTTGGTGGTAATGACTAATTTATTAATCGGGGTAATCCGGAGGGAAAGACCAAAGCCGGTAGTTTGGGTCGGGGCCAGTTTATCTCCTATCAGGTTGTCGTTCTCGCGTTCAAGGTTACAAGTTAAAGCGGTCTTAGGAATTATCTGGGTAGAAATAGCAAGTTTACCTTTGCGACTATCGTTCTTGATATAAGGTGCACCCAGTGAGGTGTAACCGGGTCCAACCTGGTTAAAGGCAAAATCTAAGGTAAAGAACTTTAGGTCAAACTTGGAGCCGAATTTTACGGTGTAATCAACCCTTGAAGAGGTTCGGGGCTGATAAATGGAATAGAGGAATTTCGGAATTCTTTCACTCCTAATGGTGTCGCTTTTTAAATCCCGAGTGTAAATACTTCCGTCCGCCTCAAAATAAAGATTGAGTCGCTTAAATAGATTAAAATTTGATTCAATCCCAGCCACCAAATTCTCTTGGGCGCGGAGGGGAGAGGTGTCGGGAAGGGTTTTCTCGTCATCCTTTGCTTTCAAAATAATTAAAGATAAAAATGTTGTCCCCACTCGGAGGGCATAAATGTTTCTCTTAAAAGACTGTTCTAAGGTGTCTCGTGCCCTTTTTATCTCACCACCTACTAAGGAGAAACGGAATATCTTAGGAAAGAGATTGATTCCTAAGCCCCGAATCTGACCGCCAGCAAGGCTATATTCGGTCCATGAAGGGGTAAAATCACCGAAATCCACCGAGCCCCACTTCCATGCAGGTTTAAGGTTAAGCTGGTTTACTCTTTCAACGGCAAACCGATCTTCGGAGGTATAAAAGAGGTTAGCGCCCAGGGTTAGAAAGGGAAATGTTACCACACCGGATAGAGTAAAGCGGTAAATCCAGGGCGGTCTTTTATTGTTTGGTCGGTTTGAGCGGAAGGTCTCAAGGTAAGAATTGAAGTCCGCGGTTAGAGTGGGCTTGGGGAATGTCAGGGCGAACAGAGTCTGGGTGAAAAAAAGTAAAGGTATTAAAGGGCGGATAACCTTTTCTGCTAAACCCATTAACCGCTTTTATTCTACTCTGGTTTTATTGGTTTACTCTTTTCGCTCTCATTCTCAGAGGTGTCAATTGTGCTTACCCGGTAGTAGTAATCGGGTTTACCTTCTGGGTCATAAAAAGTCTCGTTTTTTACCAAGGTTTTATTCAATTTTTCGTAAATGCCGGTGGGGAGGTTGGCGCGATAGACATTATAACCCGCTAAATCAGAAATGGCGACCTTTTCCCAAGAGATGCTTACCCCCTTTTTCTCACAAATCACTTTTAACCATTTTGGCGGTGGCGGTGGAGCTATGTCCCGCGGAATAATTTCAAATCGGAGTTTATTGCTTTCGTTGTCGGCGCTATCAACTCCCGAGACAAAATAAATGTATCTCTTGCCCCGCTCACAATCTCTGTCCAAAAAGGAGTTAGTATTCCCCGCTACCTCTTTAAGGAGCGTCGCCTCTTTTCCTTCTTCCTGGCGATAGATGCGATATTTTGCTAAATCAAGAGAGAGGCTTATCTGCCAAATGACTTCAACCGTTCCGTCGTCGTTGTTCTTGCAGTAAATTGAGGCGGGTGGCACTGGCGGTTCATCGTCAGGAATCTTTACTTCAATTAAAGACCTTTTGCTCTCATTAAAGGCGATGTCCACTTGGGAGACATAATAGTAGTAAGTCCTTCCTGGGTACAACCCCTTTTTAGCAAACCCCGAATCCACAAATGATGGCAAACCCTTCTTTATTGGTGAGCCGACTAACCGGAATAACTCATCCTTCTTTTCTGCCCGGTAAACATAGTAACCATCAAGGTCGGGCGTTCGCTGGGGATTCCAACTCAATTTTACCATATGCTTTTCTACCTTTGCCGTGAGATTTAAAACCGGTGGCGGTGGGGTTGTATCTTTTGGACTACTGAAAGCAGCGACCGACCGCTTGCCTTCAAACCCAGCATCATCAACCGCCGACACCTTATACACATATAAAGAACCGGTTATAACATCCTGGTCAATAAACGAACATTCGTTCTTTGGAATCAGTTTGTAATTTAACTTCTTAAATTCACCATGGATTGACCGAGAACGGTAAACATTATAGCCAATAACATCTTCATCAACCGATGGTTGCCAGGTTATCAATATTCTTCCTTCTTGGGCTTCGGCATTAACCTCCAAAGGTGGTTTTGGTGGAGTTATATCTTTCAATTTGGCAATCACCACTTCTGACCTTGGACCTTCAGCGGCGATTAAATCAACCGGAGTCAAATAATAATGATAGGTTTTGCCTTCCATAACATCCTTATCAATATAAAAAAGTTTCTCGCCGGTGCGGAGATAGGGGAAAGGTAGAACCTTTTTAAACTCTTTTTCATCCTCACTTTTTTTATAGATATTAAAACCGACAATTAAATCCGATTTATCTCCTCGCCACTTTGGATATTCCCACTCAAGTCTTAGAGCCTTCTTCTCTATCCTTGCCGAAAACTTTTCAACCCGTTCTGTTGGATTTTTATGTTTTTGTACAAGCATTTTCTCGTCAAACTTCAGGAATTCCTCTTCTTTATAATTCAGAAAACCTACTCGGTAAACATACTCCTCACCGGTGCGAACAGTTGTATCAAGATAAATTTTGCCTAAAACTTTTGCAACTCTCTGACTGACTAAAGATAACGCACCGCCTACTCCCGGGTCTTTCAGCCTTCTTAAAAGAGTGAACTCATCTTCCGCTTTAAGTGCCTGAGCAATCCAATCGTATTCTTCGCCAAGAATATCCCGAACAATTAAAGGTTCTTGAATTGGCATTATCGGCTCAGAAACCAACTGCTTAAAATCCTTCTCACCCTTATCTTTCCGATAGACAATCCAGCCTCTCATCTCTTTTGGTGGTTGGGCGAGAATGATATAGACTTTATTATCGTCAGGGATTGAGAAGAAAGGTGGTACCTTCTGACCCGAGACGATGGAAATAAAGGTAAAGAGAAAGAAAAGTTTCTTATCGTTTCCCATAATCTCAATAATCAAATTTTACCCCACAAGTTGTAGGGAGCCCAGCACCATTTGTCGCTTCTACCTTAAATGCGTATCGCCTTCCCCTCGTTAATGATGCCATATGTTTACTGGTAAGGGTAACCTGTTTTTGGGGCATATCGGTCCAGTTGACCACCGGATTACCTGAGGCGTCCTCCAGGCGATAACGATAACCAACAATCCCGGACTCACGGTCATAACTGGTATCACGGGTAAAGGTTAAAAATGGGCGACCAAAATGGTCAACCAAACTGTAGGTTACATTGAAAGTCGCTGGTGGTGTGTTGTCATTAAAATTGACGATTAAAGAGGCGGTATCAATATTTTCAAGCCCGATATTATTAAATGCTCTTAATGTCAAAAAGAGTGTATCACCATTCCTTAAAGGCTTTGAAGAGCCTGCATAGAAGGAAGCGAAAGTAGTTGAAACGGTTGTTGTATCAACAATATCAGTGCCAAAAGGTCTTTTGCCGATTGAATAGAGATATTTTTTAAGCCCTGACTCGCCATCTTCTGACCTCTGCCAGCGAGCAAAAAGGGTGTAAGGTCCACGATAAAGGCTCTGTCTAAAATCAAGAACCTCAGGTTTTGTCGGTGGAGTTGTGTCAATCTTGATTGACCTTGTCCCTTCTTCGCTAAAGAGACCAACCCCGTTCTTTGCCTTAACTTTCAAAAGATAGGTGGTATTATGCCTAAGATTCAAATTCCTGATATTTCTTTCATTCATTCTACCGGCAGATATCCAGTCAATAACCGGCACAAAGATATAACTCCTGATAGTCGGACTGTAAACATAACTTCCTAATGTATATTGAAACTCCTCAATCCCTGATTCGCCATCAAAAGCATACCAGCGGGCATAGATTTCTCCAGTGCTGGAAATTATGGTATCGGTAGTTATAATTGGGCGGGTTGGCGGAGTTGAATCTCTGGTATTTACTTGATTTCTTTGGGGCGGAACATCAGGACCATAATAGGCAACTGAGACTACCCCTTTTCTCGTAATCGCATATCCACCTAAACCTCGTGCTCGCAAGCGGACCTCATAATTTCCCGCATCATCAATACCAGCAATGAAAGGTAGCCAAATATCTCTTGATAACCCTAAGGTCTTAAATGATGGCAAAAGATACCAGGGTCCGGTTTGCTCCTTGCCCACATAGAAACTATAATCAACAATCCTCACCGGATGGGTAGCGCTCCAATTTAATGTCAATTTACCAGCGCCACTTGGTGTTGTCCTATCACTCCGGTATTCTCCAGTGAAATTGGTTATTCTTGGCATTGTTAGCAACTGGGCAATCTGGTCTTTTCTTCTCATAGTCGCCAGTAGGGGAACTAATGGTCTCTGGATCATTGCTATTCTTCTACCCTGATATATTACCCATCTCCTTGGTTCGGGTGTCCGCACATCACCCATTAACTCTAACTGGTCGTGCAAGTCATATAATAGTTCATAAAGGTCTGCCTTACGAGCATAGACCCGGTCTAAAGAGCCAGTGTAATTTCCCCAAGAAGAGAGAAAATTGTTATTACTTCTCCTATAAACCGCCTTCATTGTATCCAATCTTGCCTGAGCAAAATCTATGAGAGCCTGATAACCCGCCTTAGGAATATTATACCACAATTCCATTCCGAAACTTATCCACATATTGCGCAGGTCATCAAGCCTTGTAGGCATTTCTGGCCATTCAGAAACTGGCTTTTGAAGAAGGACATTATATATAATCCCCCGCCTTGTGCCAGTCCAGATGTATAACTGCAACGAGTCAATTCTGGTAACCACATTTTGTAACTTAATATAAATTGCGCTACTGCAGGGCGCCATTCCTGTGATAAGAGGAAATGTGGAGAGTGTACAGAGAACAGTTCTATTAAAGAAAGCCCTTTTATTTGCCGCATTGTTTTGATTTTTGCCAATGTAATCATTTAAATACCAGTAGTAGTCAACAACCTTCTCGTAGCCAACTTTATATAAACTGCAAAGAGCTGACATACTATTTCTTTGGAACCCGGTGTTGTAGAATAAAAGAGTATCAAGTTTTATCAATTTTTCATCAATCACTCCAGCGGTTCTTAATAACTCCTGGCGATACGCCTCATTATCCGCCTTCGCATTGTTCATATTGTTCTTCTGCCCTTCTGCCTGGGCATAATTCATATCAAATCCAATCTGGGGCGAAATCGTAAATGATGTATCAGTTCCGCTTATTGTGATGGTTTGGGAATTTTTTCCGCGTAATGGGCTTCCCAGCATTCCAATCTCTCTCACCGTTGGTAATCTTTCTTCTAAGATTGCTCGGTAATTAGCGAGTCTTTGCTCAACCTTGACCCTTGTGCTTTCAATCTCACTCCTGATAAAATATCCGGTTAATCTCTCTTTTTCGCTCAAAGTATCTCTCATCCTTTTTAAACTCACAGCAACTGGGTCAAAAATACCCGAATCTCTTTGAGTTTGAATGATTATCGGCAGCGACCCTAAATTTATAATCCACCCCCTTACTTCTTCATCATACCAAGAGCGATATAGGTCAAACTTCCAGCCACTCGCTTCTACTAAAGCCATTCCTGCCTTTTGCCTCTGTTCCTCACTCAATGCGAACATTGCTGCCCGGGCATCCTCCATTGCCTGCCTCACTCGGTCTCGCTCTTCCTGCATCTGGTTTGCCAGATTTCTTGCATCCTCAATTAACTGATCATATCTTGAATTTCTACCGGTCCCACCATCAAAACCATCCTTACCAATTGAGACCCAGATACTGCCGGAAAACACTTCAACCCACAAAGCCTCAACCGAAAGACTGCCAACGCAATAAACAACATAAACCGGCTCACCAATCAAAGCACCCTCCAATCCAAAACTGGCACCAGCAAGTCCACCCAGAATTTCAGCCGAAGCATGAAGACCAGCATAACCACCCCAAGACCTTGGTGCAATCTGTTTATACCAGACCATTCCATCAAAATCAATACTGCCACTCAATATATAAATATCTATTCCCACCCCAAACTCTACTTCCAATAAAAATCCGGGATTGCCAACGAAAAAGTCGGTTTCCGCATCAATGATTCTAATCACTTCTAATTCCGCACCACCCATTATCCCCCAAGCATCTGAAGCATAGACATAAAATTCAAAATATCCTTCACCGGTTATCAGACTGACGACATCAACATCAACCTCAATCCGGCCTTCGGCATAAGCCGGATTCCAGCCGATTGAGAGATAGCAAATTCCCTCAGCCATATCAGTTGCTTTAAGAACCTTAACCTCCGCATCTAAATCAAACCTTCGGGTTGTTAATGTCAATAGCGCCTGTCCCCAGACCAATTCATCAGTTCCAGCAACTTCCACCGCGCCATAAAGTAATAAGGCAAACGAACCCGGGTCAGTGGAACTTGGTCTTTTCTCGGTAAATTTGTTTTCCATCTCCGGTCGGCTAAAACCACAGTGGTGCCGAACTGTGGAGATGTCAATCTCTTCGGGATAAACAAAGAAACCACCACCAACACCGGTTAAAACAATTCCCGGTCCAACCGGGATATTTAACCCTCTTGCCGCAACGAATAAACCAAAAGAAGGGTTACCACTCCGGTTACCAACCTTCCCCACTGCGGTAACTCCAAAACCGGAAGGGATATTAAGCGTCCCAGCAAATCTTAATGTCCCAGTGGGATTTGAATAATCATAATCCGCCAAAAGTTGCATTCCGGCAATTGCCAAATCCGCCCCGGTGAGGGTAACTTTTTTAGAACCACCGGTGGTTGGTTTATAAACTAAGAGCCGTTCAAAACTACCGGAGGCGACACTCCCGCCTGTACCAATATTAATCCCCGCCTCTTCCATTAAGAAGTAGCCGCGACAACTAATACTCTGGGTCCCGGATTGAAAGTTCCTGTTTTCGCCTTCGCCTGTAGTCTGGTCACTATTGAACGAGAGCGTAGTATCTCGGTTTGACCAGCTAATAGCACCTACCGAGACTTTAAACACCTCAAGAATCTTAAACTCGCCACCACGGATTAGTGGGTATTGAAGATCGCCAGAGGTAAATACCTTAAACCCTTCAACCATTGCCCCACCACCAACCCCGGAGATATTAATCCCTAAGGAACAGTTAAGGACAAAAGCAAAAGGCAATGGCTCAATTGCCAACTGACTCAGTTTGAATTTTATCACATCGCCCAAATCCAATCGCTTATTCTGGATTACCGGGATTGATGCTGGCAAATTCCAGTTCAGATTACCATTGAAGTCAATGGTAATTCCCCCGTCCAACCTTCCGCCTCGCATCTCACCAATCGCCAACCTACGCTCATTTACCGGTAGCAGATTTCCAGCATCATTTTTAAAGGGGAAATAGACATCCATCGCCATCTCAATCATTGATTGGTTAAGTTTCAAATCGCCATTGACAATCGTTAAAACCACTCCTAAATAGGTCAAATCAAGGGTACAATCAAGAACGGGAATCCGAAATTCGGAGAGGTCGTTATCAGTCGCTCTTTGGTCGGGAATAAGTTCGTTCAGGGGCGAAATTGTGCCCACTGTGTTACCGTTAATATCCAATAGGAAACTGAATTTGGTTCTCGGCAAAATCGTATCAATCGGTTTTGGCAGGCTCTCTATTTTTCCGGCAAAACGGAGGTAGTACTGATTAAGACTATCATAAAAACTTATCGTATCAAGTTTTATATAAGAGTTTCCTGGGATAAACTGAAATGGGTCGGCAAAAGCAAATCTGCCGGTTATCTTTCCTTTATGGGTAATTCTAAAATTGGTAAACCCGGTAAGAATCTCTTGCCTATTATTCCGTGAGAATTTTATATCTCCGCAGAAAGAAGCCCATAAAGTATCGCTGGTCTTACCAATATTAATTGCTTTTATTCCGCCGCTATCATGTAAAGAGAAAGTGACACCCCATTTTGAAAACTCCTGACGGGTAGAAAACCCTTTTCCCTCAATTCCGGTTGAACGGACAATCAAATCGTTCAACTCATAAAGGACAATATTAATCCTTGGGATGTTCAACTTGGCATTAATAGTAATGAAATCTATTGAACTGCCTTCCCCCTTTTCAAAATTGACCCTGGTAATTAACAGGAAGCTGTCTTTGTAGCCAAAAAGGTTGGTATCTCGACCGACATCCCTTCTCACTCGGCCGCTGCGGAGAGAAGAACGAAATGGGTCAGAAGCGTTCAATTCTATTCTTAAATCGGTTAAGGTGCAGGATGGGATTGTTTTTCTATCAAGTGATAGGCAAACCATTGTTGCGGTGCCAGTTAATCGGTAACGGTTGGAACCTGGGTCGCCGTCAAGCGTTAATGGGTCAGAGAAGTCTCTCAGATAGGCGACATTAGGAACCAAAATTAAGGAGTCGAGCGTAATCGCTTCTCGCGTTATTTCATAATTCACGCTGTCTTTCAATGTATTGGGTTCAGTAATTTCAATCTTCAATTTATGTCGGCCAATATCGGCTTCGGTGGTTGGTAGTGAAAGTGAGAAGAAAGAGTCGGGTGATGTAGAAGTGTATTGGCTAAAGACCCGCCAGGGATTTCCATCAATTAACCATCTACCCTGAATATCGCCCGAACCAATAACATCAAACTTAACCTTTCCCTGCACCGTCGTGCCAACGGAAATTGTTGCAGGAAGAGTGAGGCGTAAGTTGCTGATTTGAAAACGGGATGGGGTTGTTTGAAAGAAAAATTCAAAGATTTCGCTCTTTCCTTGGTTTTCACCGATAGGAAGATTATTACGGTCGTGCGCCTGAATCTGCCAGACATACTCCTTATCTTCTTCTAAGGCTCGGGCGGAGTTAGGATAAGTCCAACTGGTCAAATTGACAACGGTGTCTTGATGATGGGCGATATTGTTTATCGCCTGGGTCTTAGTCTGACCGGTTAAAACCTCACAAACCTTTACAAAATACCGAACTTCAAAACCCGGATGCAGAGTTGCTGGATTCCATTGGAAAGTTGGAAAAGCAACCCTTATTGTCTCACCGTCAACCGGTGAGACGAGCGATGGTTGTTGGAACCCGAGAATTGTGAAGGTTACCGGATTGCCTAAAGCCAAAAGTTCACCGGTGCGAACGCGAATTAGATTGCAGTAAAAGGTATAGGTTCCCTCTAAGAGTCGATTAGTCCGAACAATTACTTCTTGAAACTCCGGATTGTAGGTGAGCCCGCGATAATTAACAAAATCCCGATTGTCCCGAGTTACAGATGGTTGGGATGGGGTTAAAATAATCGCATCAGAATAGCCTTTAGCGATGAAACCGTGTTCAAAGGAATAAAGGCTATCAACTAACTTGACCGTTTCTGCCGGGGCCCCATTATAATTAATGGTAAGTATGAGTATCCCTGGATTATTTTCCCAATCTGAGAGATAGGGGCTGGGATAAGGGTTCGGGCAATCAACCGCTACTGTGAATTGAGCAAAAGAAAGACGAAAAATAAAAAAAAATGGAAGAAAATACTTTGGATTCACTTTGCCTCTTTATTTAATTATATCATTTTAAATTTTTTTGTCAAGTTTTTCTTATATTATATTATTGCGAGCGTGGCAATCTCCTGCGTTGGGTGTTTTTCGTTCACCCTGTCAATTAGCTCTCATGTAGTTTTTGGGGTGATTCTCAAATCGCTTTTTGGAGTAGCGGTTAGCTGTTTACCTTCGGTGGAATATCCTGCTGTGGACGCGACGCATTGCCGCTTCATGTTCAGCGGGGGTGGAAGAGAAGATGTGGCCACCATCGCCCTTGGCAACAAAAAAGAGGTAGTTGTGGCGAGTTGGCGAAAACACCCCAATAAGAGCGGCTCTGCCCGGATTACAGATAGGTCCAGGTGGCAAGCCAGGATGAAGGTAGGTGTTATAAGGTGAAGGGGTTTTAAGGTCGTCAAAGCTTAACCGTTCCTTTGGTTCTGGTAAGATGAACTTAACCGTCGCGCAGGACTGAAGTGGCCAGTGCCGTTTCAGCCGATTAAGAAAAACCCCGGCGATAATGGGAAACTCCTCCGGGATTTTTGCTTCCTTTTCGACGATTGAGGCAAGAACCACAATCTGCGGTTCGGTAAGGTCGGTGGGGTATTTTCTTTTCAACTCATCTATTACCAGACGGAATTGCTGGACAAGACGGCGGATTACCGTTTTCGGGTGAGAGCCGGTTTGGAACTCATAGGTTTCAGGAAAGAGATAACCTTCAGCGGTAGCAAAGGGGATGTTCAGAGAGCGAAGAAATGTAGTATCAGTGCAGGCGGCGAGAAAGCTGTCTTTTGAGCAGATGCCATTTTCCTCTAAGAGTCTGGCAATTTGCTTCTGAGTGTAACCCTCAGGAATAGTAACCATCAACAGGGCGGGGACTTCCCGAGCGAGGGTCTTTAATACCAGATGAGGACTAAGGTTGGGTGCAAAACGATATCTACCCGGGTGAATCTTATTATCGTAATTATAAAACCAGGCAAGGAGGCGAAAGTAGAAAGCGGAATTGATAACCCCCGCCTGACGAAGAGTATCAGCAATCATCATCAGAGGCATTCCGGGCTTTATTACTATCTCCCGCTTTGGCCCAATGAAACCAGAAGGAAGTTGTTCCGCACAACTGCCAAAGAGACATAGGCTAATAAGAGGAAAAAGGTGAAAAGGGAGTTTTTTAATCATATCTTCTTTTTAGTAGAAATATTTTGTAAAGAAGCGAGGTAGTTCTTAAGAATGATGGTGGCAGCGATGCGGTCAATGGGGCATTTTGTTTTCCTATGGCAAAACGTAGAACCTCGATGGGGTTTACCGTATACTTCGGCGTAGGTTGCTTGGGCGGTGTCGGTGGAGAAGCGCTCATCAAAAAGCTCTACCGGAAGGTGCACTCTCTTTGCCAACCTCTCGGCAAAGGCACGAATTTTTTCCGAACGGGTGCTGGGTTTACCAGAAAGACTTAAAGGTAAACCGATGATGATTAGGTCAACCTCATATTTCGCTACCAACTGGGCAACTGCGGTAATTAACTCGGTTTCGTTCTGATGAACGATGGTAGTGAGGCTTTGGGCAATAGTCTTAGTTTCATCGGAAATGGCTACCCCGGTCCGGCGTTCACCATAATCAAGACAAAGGATTCTGGACATTGATAATATTGTATAATCCGATGTGTTTTTGTCCAGTAACCTTAAAGTGAATTCTTTTTTTGACAAAGAGTGGTTTTTTATGGTAATATATTATGAAATATAATTATCTTTAGGAGTAGAAAAAGAAAAGGAGCCAAATATGATGAAGACACCGCCACCTCCTAAGATGGGCACTTCCCGGAAAGTGGGGAAAAGGGGAGGAATAGGGCAGTATGTTGGTTTTATTTTGGTAATAGTCATTGCAATCATCCTTGTAATCGTATTGGTATCAGGCGGAAGAAAAAAGACCAGAGCAACCTCAAAGCAAATAAGGGCAACATCCAACCAATTGGTAGAAGGAGATGAAATAACACCAAGAGGAAGGGCTTCATCAACCCGAACAAGGGGAAGTTCCCGTCGGGGACAAAGCAGATTAGAACGAAAGGAAGAGCGCCGCCGGCTGAGAGAAGCGAGAAGAAAAGAAAGAGTCCAACGAGGTTTGAGTAGAAAAACCAAGCGGACCGGTAAAATTTCTCCTCAGAGCAGGGCAGGAGCCACTGCCAGCAAAAGCGCAGCTCCCGTGCTTAAGGCAATCGTTAGTGAGCCAACTGGTCACCGGATAGCGATTATCGGTGAACGGCGAGTGCGAAAAGGAGACCAGATTGATGGACGGAAAATTACTGAGGTGGAGCAAGACCGGGTAAAGGTGGAATATCTTAGCAAAAGTTATGAGGTGAAACTCAGCCAGCCTTTGTATTAAATTGCGGATTTACTCTAACGGCACTTCGCTCACATAGGCTTTCAAAAGCCTAAACCGAGGTAACGAGTAAACCAAAATAACCTGCCAGCCGGCAATAATCGTTGGCTGGTAATTTCGGGAGAAGTAAGAAAGGATTAACCTCTGGTTAATAGAGTCCAGACCGGCGGATTGAAATCTAAATTCTAATGGTGCTTTAACTTGAATATTCTCCCGGACCAATTGGCGTAAAATTGCTTCGTTACTTTCTATATCTTTCCGTAAACCCAACACTTTTTTCATCAGGGGATGCCCAGCCGGAAGTGTTTTAATATAATAAGGATAAAAATTTAATTCAACCGAAGGAGGTTCAGAAGAGAGAAAACGCCTTATTTGAGAGCGGTTGGGACAACTAATAAAGATTAATAGAAAGGGAAAAAGGAGCGAAAATCGCATAAACCAGTTTAGAGCCCAACTCACCGTTGTCAACTATATACTTTACCGGCGCTCTTATTGGGCATTTGACGGGAAACAAGCAAAAATTATAATGGTGGGGATGTTACGAATCGGAATTTGTCGGGCGCTCCATACCTACCATTATTATCCCCTCTGGCAGACATTTTTGGAAAAACTCGGCTTTGCAGTAGTGCTTTCACCTCCTACTAATAGAGATACGGTTGAAATTGGAATAAAACTTTCACCTCCGGAGCTCTGTTTACCGGTAAAAGTATTCTTGGGTCAAGTGGCAACTATCAAGAATCAGGTTGATAAAATTTTTTTACCGCGCTTAGTCTGCCAAAAATTAGGAAAAGATTGGTTCTTCGGTTGTCCGAAAGCAATTGCTCTTCCTGATTTAACCCGGGCGATATTTTCCAATTTCTTTGAACCGGTGGAGTTAATTATTGACCACCGGATAAAAAATGAAAAGGCTTCCTTTTTAGAAGTTGCTCATCGTCTGGGTGTAAAAAGAAACACGGCCAAAAAGGCATTCCAATCAGCGTTGGTGGCAATGAGTCGGGCAAAAGAGAAAGTCCGACAGGAAAGGACGCTGGAACATATGTTTAGTGCCACATCCCATTTGAATTCTGAATGGACAATTCAAAATTCATTTGCCAGCAACCCCATTAAAATCGGGGTAGTTGGACATCCCTACCTTCTATTTGACCATTGCCTCAATCTTGGATTATGGAAAATACTCGGTGAATTGAAAATAAAGCCCGTAATCTCTTTTCCGGATGGGAGCCTTATTAAAGAAGAAGCGTATAAAGAGGATTGTCCAAACTGGTATTTTGAGCTGGAAGTCCTCGCCAGTGTCCGAGAACTTTTAGAAAAAGAACATGTTGCCGGACTACTTATTATTTCTAGTTTCTCCTGCGGGACCGCACCGGTGGTAAATGAAATTATTCGCCGCAAAATCACCAGCAATAGAAATATTCCGTTCATTAATGTGTTGTTGGATGAGCATACTGCTGAAACCGCATTAAGAACCAGGTTAGAATCATTTGTTGATATCGTATCATGCAGCGAGACCTTACCTGAGAAATGAAGGTAGCATTTCCTTATATGGGTGACATTTATCTGGTCTTGCAACCGATGCTCCAAATGCTTGGTGCCGAGGTGATTATCCCTCCAGAACCGAATAAAGAGACGGTGGCCATAGGCGCGCAACTTGCACCAGAAACAATGTGTTTGCCCTTCAAAGTGACATTGGGGAATATGGTTCGGGCTTTACAACTCGGTGCTGATACTCTGGTCTATGTAAGCGGAGCCTGGTCCTGTCGTTTTGGTTATTACGGTCGTCTGCAGGCGATGATTCTTTCTGAGTTGGGTTACCGATTTGATTTTATTGAACTTCGCCACGACCGTCTCTGGGAAATAGCAAAAAGAGTTGTTGCCCTAAATCAAGGTAGTTTTTCTCGGTCATTAGTTCAGACACTGAGAGCCTTTCGGTTGGGCTGGTTGAAGTCAAAAACACTTGAGCAAATCTATATCCTGGCTCAAAACACTTTGCCTTTTGCTATAGAGCCAATGGAGTGTCATCAACTACTAAAAAAGATTCTCAGTGAAATCCATAAAACCGATAACATAAAAGAATTAAATAAATTATATCTTTCATTACCATCCCGGTTTCAAAGGGTTGCCCAAGACACTGACAGGAAGGCTTTAAGGGTAAAACTGGTAGGCGAGAGTTATTGTGTAATTGAACCCTATGTAAATTTTGAAATTATTAAAAGACTGGGTGAAATGGGGGTAGTTGTTGACCCATTTCTCACCGCTCCTCGTTGGCTCGGTTTTCACGGATTCCGACTAAATAAAAAAGAGGTCATTGCCGCCCAAAATGCCGCCCGAAAATATTGGCGTTATTGTGTTGGCGGCGAGGATATCAATTCAGTTGGACATTTGATTCTTGCCGTTCACGCCGGCTATGATGGAGTAATCCACCTTCACCCATTTGCCTGTATGCCGGGAACAGTGGTGCTACCCGCTTTGGTAAAAGCAAGTCAGGATTATGACATTCCATTTATTTCCCTTTCCCTTGATGAGCATACCGGCGAGACCGGTTTCATAACCCGGCTGGAAGCGTTTATAACACTTTTAATAAGAAGAAGACAAAAATTAGGCAGGTGATTGATTTGACACCTTTGGCAATAATTTTATAATTATCCCCAAAAAGGAAAACAGAAAAATGAGATTTGTATATTCAGATAGTTATCATTTTAATATTGGGGTTCATGTCTTTCCGACCGAGAAGTACAAATTAGTAAAACAGCGTCTCCTTGAGGAAGGACTTATTAAGGAGAGTGATGTCTTTGAGCCACCCCAGCCTTCAGTTGATGATGTTCGTCTTGTCCATACTAAGGAGTATGTTGAAGACCTGCTTAATCTCCGTTGGACCTCGCGCACCGTTCGCTCTGAAATACCACTAACCTGGGAGATTGTCCAAGGCTATTTTCTCCACACTGCCGGTACGATTCTCACCTGCCGATTTGCCCTTGAAGATGCGGTTGCTATGCATATTGGCGGCGGGTTTCATCACGCCTTTCCTGACCATGCCGAAGGGTTTTGTTATATCAACGATATTGCCGTGGCGATTAAGAAATTGCAGACCGAAGGTCTAATTGAACGGGCAGCGGTAATCGACTGCGACCTCCATCAGGGCAATGGCACCGCCAAGATTTTTCAAGATGACCCCCGGGTGTTTACCTTTTCCATCCATCAAGAGCATCTTTACCCAATAAAGGAAAAATCTGACTGGGATATTGGGCTTGACGAAGGGGTGGGTGATAAGGAGTATAACCATCACCTTGAGTTGGCGGTACCAAAGATTTTAAGTGAACATAAACCTCAACTGATAATATATGTGGCCGGTGCCGACCCTTATATGAATGACCAATTGGGAAATCTGAGATTGACCAAAGAAGGGCTTGCTCAACGAGACCGCATTGTCTTAGAAAACTGTCATAAGAATGGAGTGCCCGTGGCAGTCGTGCTCGCGGGCGGCTATGCGCTGGATACCAGAGATGGCATAGAGATTCATGTCAATACCGCCCGTGAGTGTCTGCGGGTCTTGGGACAGTTATCCGAAACACCTGTTCCGGAAAGCCCGCAATCCTCGTCTGGGGAGCCAAAAAATATTTGAGTCCACTCTCGGTATGTTTGTTAACCTCTTCCCATCCAGTTAACTATAGCCGATTTCTGGAACGGGAAAGTTTTTCATTACAACGCGCTGGTTACCGAGTTACCTTAATCGGTTTAGGTAAGAGGTTTAATTTAATCAATAAAGATGGTATCAAACTTGTTGCTATTCCTGAACGAAGAGGGTTAGGCAAGCTTACCACATTAAAAAATATCGCCCTTTGGGCAGAAAAGGAAGCGGCGGATATTTACCAATGTCTTGACCCCTGGTGTTTAGCGATTGGACTCATCCTTAAACGACAAAGGGAAGATATAAAAATAATTTACGAGTCTAGCGAATGGTTTCCAGCAATGTATCTGGACCGGACTGACTTACCTAAATTTTTGCGCTGGTTCGGATGGTTTTTGGTAACATATTTAGAGTATCAGGCGGTAAAAAAAGCGGATGAGATATTGGAGACCAATTTACTGCGAGCCCAAAGGTTTCTCCGGCGCAGAAAAGTCCCAGTTCAAGTCCCCAACTATCCACCATTAGAACTGATGGGTGCCCCCCACTCGAAACGGATGCCTTGGGTTGCTTATACCGGGTTGATTTGTCGCCCGCGCGGTTTTGACCGGTTACTTCAGGCGCTGGCAATTATAAAACCTGATTTCCCCGAAAGCCGACTTTTTGTTGTTGGCGAATTTGACCCCAGGGATGATATTGAAAGTTGGAGTAAAAACTTTATTAAAGCTCACGAATTGGAAAGAAATGTGGTCTTTATACCACACACGAAAACTTATGCGGAGATTTTTGAAATCTTAAAACCTTGTGTTGCTGGTGTGATTCTCCTTCAACCGGAAAGGAAAAACGACTGGACCAATCAGCCCAATAAACTGTTTGAGTTTATGGGCTGTGGTTTAGCAGTGATTGCCAGCAACTTTCCGGAAATTGCTCGGGTTGTCAATAAAGTTGGATGTGGGTGGTTGATTGACCCCCGAGACCCTAAGGCTCTCGCCAATACCTTATCTTTAGTTTTAAAAAACCCTTCTGAGGCAATCCTCCGGGGCGAGCGAGGGAGAAAAGCGGTAGAAGAGTATTATAACTGGAAAACCGCGGAAGAGAGCCTTTTGCAAGTTTATGAACGAATAATTAAATGATTTCCCTGGCGCATCCGGAAATCCATCTTGAGCGGGTACTTAAACAGATTGGGGTTCCGTTTTCTACTACCCCAAAATTAGAAGCCAAGATTTTTATTGTCAACAAACAGCATCAAATCCACTTAATGACAGCTTCTACTATAGATAGCGGTGAGGAGATAGGGGAGAGGCGAGGTCGGGTAGTAAAGATAAATTTTGTAACTCCGGAGCGAAACATCTTATTTCGTAATGTTGGACTGGTAGACATTAGCGCGTCCTGTTTTGTTCCAATCAGTGCTAACATTGGGAAAGTAGACGGGAAACCAGTTTCTTTTATTTATAAAAGCGAAAATCGGATAATCATCCCTTTAGAGACCGCGAAACTTTTTACCCACCGCGGTATTACCCCAAAACGGTTTTTTTGCCCTGGTCTCAGGTTGCCTTATGAACGAGTTGCGGTCACTGACCGAGGAGGTTTACGACGAATTGTTGAAAACGCTCTCCGCTCCCTTTTAGCGGACAATAACCTTCCCTATGTTCGGCTCTCTTATGTTCCCAAATTTTCTCAATCTTTTTTCGGCTTTCGCGTTGATACCGACTCTTCATCCCTTACCTCAGTAGCCAAAGCGGTCAACCTCGCTGAAAAGTTAGGAATGCGTTGGACCTGGTTTGTTACCACTAATATATCAGATAACCAACTGAAAGAACTGTTGAAGATACTTTCAGGGCAGGATATTCAGCTTCATTGTTATAACCATCTGATATATGATGACTTTGAGAGAAATTATAGAAATTTTTTAACCGGAAAGAATATCCTCCAAGATGCTGGGATTAACCCGATTGGTGTTGCTGCCCCTTATGGTGAGTGGGATGAAAACCTGCAAAGGGTCTTTGAGGAGTTGGGGTTTGAATACTCTTCAGAATTTGGCTACTCCTACGACGACATCCCAATAAGACCGATAGTCTCTGGCAGACTTAGTTCGGTCCTTCAAATTCCGGTCCACCCAATCTCAATGGGTAGGCTTCTTTGGGTTAAAACGACCCCTAAGGCGATATTGGAATACTACCAGCGGCGAATAGACCTTCAGGTGGCAAGGCTGGAGCCGTGTTTTTTATACGACCATCCAGACTTAATCGTAAGAAATAAAGACCTTTTTGAAGAGATAATAAAATACGGGAAGAGCCAGTGTGGGGGTTGGGGAACGATGACCGATTATTATAACTGGTGGCGGAAAAGGGAGCAAATCCACTATGATGTTCAAGTGGCGGAGGGGGGGCTGGAGTTTAATGTTAGCAACGGCTCAGATGATATCTGTTTAATCGTTGAATACCAAGACCGATTGGGTTTTATTCCGACTAATAATACAAATAGAATAGATTTTGACTCACTCTTTTGGCAACCAGTGGTAAAAGAGGTGCCATTTAACCCCCAAGAGGTAATCACCCGCTCCCGAGATTGGTGGGTAGGAATAGAAGGGTTGGTTTACCAGGCAATAAGAAAATGGCGTGGAGGTAGAAAATGAAACTTCTTTTTGGCTCATTTTCGGCGATAACCACCCTTGGTGGTGGGGTAGAGGTTCAGGTGCGCGCCTTGGCTCGGGTTCTAACTCAATTAGGTGTAGAGGTAGAGCTTTTTAGCCCCTGGCAAAAATATACCCTTTCCGAATACGACCTCTTCCACCTCTTTGGTGCTCATCTGGGAACCTATCACTTAGGACGGGCGATTAAAAACTTAGGGATGAAGATGGTATTGACACCGGTATTTTATAGCCACCACCGGGTCTGGCGAGTGAAAACCACTTCAGCCCTGGTCTTAAAGTTACGACGGTTTGGAGGAGTTTGGACCGAGCCCAGCATCTGCAAGGAACTTTGTTGTCTTGCGGATTTGATTCTTGCCAACACTACCGATGAACTGAAACTTATCGCTCAAGGGTTAACTATCAGAAAAGAAAAGTTGGGGTTGGTTCCTAACGGCGTTGATGAAAGGTTTTACTATGCCACCCCGGAACTATTTGTCCAGCAGTATGGGATAAAAGATTTTGTTCTCTATGTTGGTCATATCGGCTGGGGAAGAAAAAACCTCTTACCCCTATTACGAGTTATAAAGAAAATTCGAGTTCCCGCGGTTTTAATTGGTCCAATTCTTAACAATGAGTATACTAAGCAGTGTCAAAAAATAATCTCTGACACCCCTTTTATTAAAATTATACCCGGGCTGCAACCTGAATCTAAACTCCTGGAGTCCGCTTACGCCGCTTGCGACACATTTATTCTTCCATCTTTATACGAAACTCCCGGGTTATCAGCATTAGAGGCAGGACTGGCTGGGGCGAAAATATGTATTACTAAATATGGTGGAACCAAAGAGTACTTTGGTGACTATGCGACATATTTAGAGCCGAAGTCGGAGAAATCAATTGAACAGGCGCTGAAGGAAGCGTTATCAAAACCAAAGAGTTCCCTCTTAAAAGAGCACATAAAGAGCAAATTTTTATGGGAAAATTGTGGCAAAAGACTTTTGGAATGTTATCACCGCTTCTTAGAGGGGAGAGTTACGAACCCTTATTTATAAGAAACCTTATTTTAGTTTACATAATTTTTATTATCAGAACAAGATAAGGGGCTAGAACTTAAACCAGTTTTCCGCCAGGTTGCCCAATAAGGGCATCTTCCAGAACTTACCCTGAACCGCATTGATAATCCCCAGAATTGCAAGAACCAATCCAAAGAGATAACCCAAGGGCCAAATTACGAACCAGCCGATGAACGGAATTGCGCCGACAATACTAATCGCCACAAACCAGAGAGTTAACATAATCCCTTGCTTTACATGGAACTTGCAAAAGTTGTTCTCCTTCATCGCCAAAAGGGGAACCAGCCAAAGAATCCCAAGATAGGAGAGCCAGGCTAAACCTTTCCCTTTTTCCACATCGTCTCCCCCGGTATCTGAACCAGGGGTGGTTGTTATCTTCTCTTCAGCCATTTTATCGCCTCCTTTTTTATTTAATCTAATCCGACCATATCCGCAGTCGCTCAGCATAAGCGCCCAAGAACGGGATTCGCCAATACTGACCAGCGACCGCCTGCACAAATCCAACTATAACCAGGAAAATATACAATAAAGAAACAACGGTCCCAGCAACCCAATGAATCAGCCAGGCGAAAATCTTAAATATAAACCCGATTAAAATGACATTTCCCATCACCCGACCGAGGACAAAATCGGTGATATAAACCCCAATCCAGAATAGCGCCAGTGCCATTAATAGTATTAGACTCTGAGCCCCGTGAAAACGGCAGAACTTATCTTTTGGGCGCAAAAGGATGGGCAAAAGAAAAAACATTGGCAAATACCCTATCCCGGCGAGGAGTCTTATCTCTTGAGATAGACTCTCATTAGAACTTTCGGTTTCTACCTTAATCTCCATTAAATTCTTTTTAAAACAATTTTATATTCTTGTAACAGAATGTCAAACCGGAAAATTCTTGAAAATGGGCAAAGGTGAGCGGCTGTTTTTGTAACATTAATGTCCAATACCGACCGCACCAGCATTCACAAACACCCTGGGAGGCAAACTGATAATACAATATTGGGCATATCTTTTCGCCGCCCTTTTCCTTCCGTCTCGGCTTCTAATACCAATACCACCAGCGGTCTCCTCCCCACAAATAAGCTCCTCGGTCCAGCGCCGTTTATGCAGTGCCGGGTCAACTAGTTTAGCCTTGGTATCAAATTCTGAGAAGATAAATAAAATTTATTTTAATTTTACCTATTCCATTTGTCAAGCCGAATTTTTCTACCGTTCCCTTATCCAAATTTTTACCTATAATGTTTATAGGGTTAAGCGAAAAAAATGTCTTCCTTTGCTTCAAATTCAACTTTAACCTCTCCCCCGTCCCCCAAGTAGTTTGAAGGTAGCTTTTGAGGGGGCTTTTAAGAGTGTTTTTCAAATTGCATAAACCTTTCAATCGGCTTTTATCTCCGATTTGAAATAGTTTTGGTTTGCTAAAACGGCAGTTTTTAGAGATAAACTCCATCTCCTTTTCTCAACCTGCCGAAGAGGGGAGGGTAAAATTGTTATAAACTTGATAGTGGTTGGGGAGGCTGTGGAGTGGAGAGTCTCCGTAGGGGTAACAGAGTGGGTGTTAATGGGTGGTTTAAGTGCTTGAAGGATTAAGACCTTTCCTTCCCCTGCTACTCCAGGTTCTTCCTTTTTCCCTTTTATCTCTTTATCACTTCATTTTGGTGTGGTTTTTCCCGGGTTTGCAGTTTTTCTTTAACAAAGGCTCTTTTATAAACAACCGCTTCTGCTTTCCGGTTTTTATTTCTTTTTTCTCACCTTGCTGATTATGAACTGAGTAAAGGGAAGGGGAGGACCGCAGGTAAAACCAGCACCCCTCGGGGAAAAGAGCGGATGAGATTGCCGCGCCCCCTTGGTTCGCTCACAGTGTCAAAAGGGGAAACGGGGTCAGTAATGACGAGGGTAGGTCGGGCTCGTTACGAAATGGGAGTTTAGTTCAAAAGCACTACTCTTTTAATCTTTGCCTCCTCTCCGGTTAGCCGGCAGAAGTAAACCCCCGCGGACGCTTTTTTCCCGTTTTTATCCCGACGGTCCCAGATGAGGTGGTGCTTGCCGGCTGGCATCTTTCCGTTTACCAAGGTCTTGACCAGTCTGCCGGTAACATCAAGAATCTCAATCCGAACTAAGCGGGGATTGGGCAGGGTGTAACGAATCGCTATTTTATTAACTGTCGGGTTTGGTCCTAAAACCGTTAAAGAGGTGTTTAGTCTGTTCTCTTTTTCTTGCGCTAGACCGGTGGAGGTTACAATAATGTCCTCAAGCGGTCCAAAGTCACCCCAGCTCCAGGTTGAGTTGTAGCCCCGAACCCGATAGAAGTAGTGTCCAGGCTCAGAAACGGTTACTTCATATAAGGTATCGGTGATGTCGCTGGCAACGGTTCGGCGGTTGCCAAATGCGGGGACCGGATAGACATCGTCAACATAAACGCCACTTCCAAAGGTGTTGTCATCGGTCATATAACGGAAGCGGATAAAAACCGACTTTCCTGCCCAAGGCTCAAGTGAATAGGATTTATAAACCCAACCATTGGAGTTGCCGGTATAGCGGTCGTGAAGTTGGAACCACTCCTTACCATCAAGCGAAACCTCGGTAACCACCACATCGTAGTTGCTCTCGGTATTATACCATATCCAATAGCGCAAACTGTCACCGGGCTGAACCGGGTAAGGGTCTTTGGTCATCGCATAGTTGGAGATGTTGTTACCGGTGCCCAAATAGACACTGGAGTCGCCCGAATGTTTTTGAGTGGCGGAGAGTAATGCGCCATTAAATCTCCAGCGTTCGCTCCCAAATTCAAAACTGTCCTCAATCACCGTTAAATCGGTCAGCTCCTCAAGTTCCCACTTCTCCGGGTGGTTCTGTTCTGGACGGATTGGTTGCCAATGAACCGTAAAGACCCCAGTAGCGCTTGAGTCCATCGGCGCCAGAATCGGTCTCGGCACCATCCCTTCTAAGACTTCGGTGATAGAATCAGCCCGGGTAAAGAGGAACCAGATTCCTTTAAACACCTCGCGCTGAATTGCATCTAACTGGCTTAACGGCTGATAAAACTCAGTGCCAATCTCAAAGCAATAGGAGAGGCAGGGAAAACCACCGATATGGTGTGCCCAGCCATACATCCAGTCATCAGAACCACCGTTGGTTGGATAAAGGTAGTTTGACTGCTGAGGGGTGTAATAGCCACCATCAAGCCTTTGCATCTGCTGGGCAATTCTTTGACCTAAACTGACAAAGATAGCATTATCTGGTGTCAGTTCACCATGACCGTAGGGCCAGAGGACCAGTTCACTATAGGAGTGTAAAGTAATATCCGCAACAAAGGTGCGCTTTTTGAAGAACTCGCTTAAGGCAAAGACCTCTTTTCCCCAGGCACCATAACCTCCCATAAAGGTTTCGGATGCAGGGCGATGGGAGGATTGTGAGCCTTCAACCAAAGCGCCCCAGTCCGCCATTGGATTGCCGTTACAACAGCCGTTATAGTTCCGGTTCGGGTCACAGCCGGTTCGGGAACCAAAGGGCTGGCGGTTCTTACGCCAATTGCGTTGGGAGGGATAGTCATAAACATAACCATCAACATTAATTATCGGAAATATCCAGATTTCGTGATTGTCAATAAAATCCTTAAACTCGGAGTTGGTGCTGTAATTGGTTAATAGGGTGTCGGCGAAATAGCGCGCCGCTTGGGGAGTTGCCCACTCCCGGGCGTGATGCATCGCGTCAAGGAGAACTTCAGGCTCATCCTCGTCAATTTCGGGGTTATCGGAAATCTTTACTCCATAAATCCAGCGTCCCTCATAGGTCTGACCGATTGACTCCAATTTGCAGATACCGGGGTAGTTTGACGCCCAGTTGCGCATAATCACCACGAGCGAATCGTAACTGCAATAAAAACCCTCGGCCAAGACAGATAACTTCTGCGCCTCAAGGTCTTCAACCACGATTTGGCACTTTAAACCAGAACCGAGCACTAACCCCAGCTCGCTCTCAGGTAAAAGGAGGTCATACCACTCGCCGGGTCGGGCACCAGCAATCTCTATTGATGTTCCCTTAAACGGAATATGGCTTCTTAGAGTTTGATAATCCGGGACAAAAACCCGGACAATCTGCTCTCGGGCTGAAGTAGAACCTATTACTAATAGGAGCCCAAAAATCAAGTATATCGCTTTTTTCATATTACTCCTTTTTCATTTTACTCTTCTAATAATGGTGGTTTACGAAGTTCCTTTTTTTCCGCAACCAACCTTTTTAACTTAAGTATCTTTTCCTGCGCCCTTTTTGAGCGTTTCCGCTTTTGCCGCCGAATCCGGGCAATCTCCTTCTCCTTTTCGGTCTTCAACTTCAAAATCCGTTCCTCAAACTTTTCCACTAAGAGCCGACGCGCCAAAAACCGGTTTAAACTCTGGGAACGCTCTTTGGTTACTTTGACCTCAATTTCAGTAGGGAGATGCTTGAGATAAACCCCGGTGGCAACTTTATTCACATTCTGCCCACCAGGTCCAGGTGAACGGATAAAACGCTCATATAAGTCTGCCTCTTTTATCCCCAATTGCGCCATCTTCTCTTTTAGCGCATTCTCCTTTTTCTCGCTCACTCCGAATCGCGTCACAGCGGCTCAACAATTAAAAGCGGTTGACCATATTCCACCGAATCACCGTCCTTCACCAGGATGTCAATTATTCGGCACCTCTTCTCCGCTTGAATCTCGTTCATTAGTTTCATCGCTTCAATAATACAGAGCGTCCGACCGGGCTCTACTATATCGCCCTTGGCAACAAATGGCGACGCCTCAGGTCGAGGACGAAGATAAAATGTTCCAACCATCGGGGATGTTATCTCTTCAGTGTTGGTCCCTGATTTAACCGGTTGGGCTAGCGGAGAGGCTGGTGGTGAAGTATAAGAAACGGGCTCGGTGGGCACCTGGACTACTGGTCTTGGCTCTTGTGGAGGGGGGGAAGAAACAGCGGTTTCCTCTATTTTCTCCTTCCGGCTCGGTATCTCCTCAGATTCTGGTTTGACAGTGGGATGAGCTCGTTTTATCCGCACCCGCTCTTCGCCCATCTCCCAGTCGAGTTCCACTACATTGTGAGCGCTCGCCAGTTCTAAGAGATGACGCAGTCTCCTAATGCCGGGTTCTTCTGGAGGAGGTGGTGGGACCGGCTTTTTCTCCGCATCTTCTCTTCTCGGTTCTAAAGGACGCTGCTCTCTCTCCAACTCTTTTTCTTTATTGGGGTTTTTCCGCCACTGAAAAAATTTTAGCGCCACTTCCGGGAATATGGCGTAGGTTATATAATCTTCTTCTTTTTCTACTAACTCCTTGGCAAGTTCTTTTCTTGCCTTAACCATCCCCGGTTCCAGCCGGTCTGCGGGTCGCCCTTTTATCGGCTTCTCATCACCCAAAATCTTTTTGAGGATTGATTCGCGTATTGGTGCCGGCGGACGACCATAAAGCCCTTTGACATAGTCCTTAACCTCTTTCGGCACCACCTTATACCGCTCGCCATTCAAAACATTCATCACCGCCTGGACACCAACAATCTGGCTGGTTGGCGTAACTAATGGCGGATAACCTAAATCTTCCCTTACCCGGGGAACCTCATCTAAGACTTCTAATAGGCGATGTTCCGCCTTCTGCTCCTTTAACTGGGCGCGCAAATTAGAAGCCATCCCGCCGGGGATTTGGTGGATAATTACCAAGGTGTCAACCACTTTTGCTCCGGGGATGCACTTTTCCGCATTGAGTTTCGCAAAATGCTGATCAATCGCCTCCAGCGCTGAAAGGTTCATTTCGGTCTCCCAGGGTGTTCCTTTAAAGCAGGCAAGCATCGTCTCAATCGCCGGTTGGGAGGTGAAACACGAGAGTGAAGAGATAGCGGTATCAATAATGTCCGCACCTGCCTTAACCGCTTCAAAGTAGGCGGCAACCGCCATCCCGCTGGAGGCGTGGCAGTGAACTTGAACTTCGAGTCCGGTCTCAGCTTTGAGTGCGGTAACCAGCTCCTTTGCCACCTGGGGAGAAAGAATCCCGGCCATATCCTTAATGCAGATAGAGTTAACCCCCAGATCCCTTTGCTCTCGCGCCCGGGCGACATAGTAGTCAATGGTATGAACTGGACTGACCGCATAGCAGAGCGTGCCTTGGGCATGTTTTTCCACCTTCAAGACGGTCGCCACCGCCTTTTCTAAGTTGCGGGCGTCGTTTAATGCGTCAAAGATTCTAAATATATCAATTCCGCGTTCTGCCGCCTTATAGATAAACTCCTCCAAGACATCATCCGGATAGTTACGATAGCCAACCACATTCTGCCCGCGCAAGAGCATCTGTAACCGGGTCTTCTTTACCCTTTTGCGGATTTCACTCAAGCGCTCCCAGGGGTCCTCGTTCAAAAAGCGAAGGCAGACATCAAAGGTCGCCCCTCCCCACATCTCTAACGACCAGTAGCCAACATGGTCAATATGTTCCAAGACCGGGAGCATATCCGCTAAACCCATCCTCGTTGCCCACAACGACTGGTGGGCATCGCGCAGGGTGGTATCGGTAAACCTAATCGGCTTTTTCTCCATAACGCCTCACAATCATTTGGACTATTTTTTCTAATGCCATTTTTCTTGAACCCTTGACAAGTATTGTATCACCGAAATGAAAGATGTCAAATAACTCCGCACCGACCTCTTCCGCCCGCTGGTAGCACCTAATCTTGTTTTTGGTCATCCCGGCGCTTAAAGCCCCATCAATCACCGCCGGAGCCATTTTGCCGATTACAACCAAACGGTCAACGCACCCACCCGCCCTTTTTCCCAACTCCTGGTGAAAGAGAATCGAACTCTCCCCTAACTCCAGCATATCACCCAAAATCGCCACCCGTTTTGCCCTATCCGCACTGGCACATAAAACCTCAAGTGCAGCCGCCATTGACTGCGGGTTGGCATTGAAACTGTCATCAATCAAAACCAAATTGGGCAATCTCATTACCGAGAGCCTCTGAGGGGGTAGGGTTAGAAAGGGAGAGCGTTTTAAGATCTCTTCAACACCCATCCCCAACTCCCGCGCCACCGCCAAACTACCGAGAAAGTTGGCGATATTGTGCCTACCGGGCACGGGTAAGCGGACCGGATATTTGCCCAATAAGAGAAACTCACTCCCCTTCGTGCCATAATCTTTAATTCCGGTGGCAAAAACATCTGCCCCATCCTTAAAACCAAAGGTAACAACCTTTAAATCATTCCTTCTAAAAGAAACCGCCGCCAGCGCCAGCGGGTCGTCAAAATTTACCACCGCTACTCCATCTTTGGGCAACGCTTCAATTAACTCCTTTTTCTCTTTTGCTACCCCTTGCCGGTCCTTCATAAACTCCAAATGAGTGTCGCCGATATTGGTGATTACCCCGATATTGGGTTGACACACTTCTGCCAATCGCCAGGTTCCGCCCAACTCGTTCATCTCAATCTCAAATACCGCCACCTCGGTAAAATGGTCAATTCTTAGCACCGCGAGCGGAACGCCAATCTCATTATTAAAACTGGCTGGTGCACTGACAACCCGAAACCTTGGGGTTAAAATAAAATTAATCATCTCCTTGGTAGTAGTTTTACCATTAGACCCGGTAACCGCCACCACCTTAGGATTAAACCGCTTGCGATACCAGGCAGCAAGGGAAAGTAAAGCCTCTTTAGTATTAGTAACTTCAATTACAACTACCCTGGGGGGCAAACCCTTCAGTTGGACACCATCCTTCTCTACCATTAACCCCTGAGCACCCTTTTTTAGCGCCTCTTCAACAAATTGATGTCCATCTAACCTCTTCCCTTTTATTGCAATGAAGAGTTCCTCCGGATTTAAACTCCTTGTATCAATTGAGACACCACTAATCTGGGTTTTTATATCACCAAAAATAACCTGACCACCAATAGCCGAAACAACCTCAGAAATCTTTACCGGCTCCATCGCTAAAATATAAACATCGCGTCACCAAAACTGTAAAAACGGAACCTCTTTTCAATCGCATAGTTATAGGCTTTCATTATTAACTCCTTTGTCGCGAAGGCGGAGACTAAAAGGAGTAGTGTGGATTTTGGGAGATGGAAGTTGGTTAGGAGAGCACCGGTCACCTTCCATTGATAACCAGGATAGATATAGAGGTCGGTCTCGCCTTTACCTGGTTTTACCCGAAAACCATCGCCGTTCATGACCGCCTGGGATTCAAGAACTCGAACCACCGTTGTGCCCACACAAACAAGCCGCCTCTTTTCTTTTAACGCTTGATTTATAATCTCCCCAGCCTCTTCAGAAATCTCAAACTCCTCAGGATACATCCGGTGCTCCTCAACCTTATCGGTTTTAATCGGTCTGAATGTCCCAAGATTGCAATGTAGGGTAATTTCAATTACTTGCACACCTTTATTATAAATTTTATTAAATATTTCTGGGGTGAAATGCAATCCAGCGGTAGGTGCTGCTACTGCACCAGGAACAACCGCATAAATTGTCTGATACCGCTGTGGATTTTCGCACCTTTTTTTAATATATGGTGGTAGTGCCAACTCGCCGCAACTTTCAAGAAGGGGGGTAATATCCTCAGGTTCAAAACGAACCAGCCTAACCCCATCTGAACGGCGCTCCAAAATCACCGCCTCATAATTCCCTTCTTTGTTCCCCCCTTCACCGATAAACTTAACCCTAACCCCTGGCTTTGCCTTTCTCGCTGGTCGGACAAGGGTCTCCGAAATCCCATCCTCTCTCTTTCTTAAAAGAAGAAACTCTACTTTCCCGCCATTTGGGAGTGTGCCAAAAACCCTTGCCGGGATGACCTTGGTGTTGTTTAGTACTAACACATCCCCAGGAAAAAGCCATCTGTCTATCTCGGTAAATTGGCCATCATACAAATCGCCAGTTTTTCTATCCACGACTAAAAGCCGAGAGGCGTCGCGTGGCTCTACTGGCTCTTGAGCAATAAGTTCTTTCGGCAAATAGTAGTCAAACTCGGAAACAAACATCCCTTATTTAGAGTTCCCTTCCAGTCAAAATCCGGAGCGCCTCAAGATAACGAGCAGAAGTTCCGGCGATAATTTCCGGAGGAAGATGCGGTGCTGGTGGCTTTCTATCCCAACCGATTTTATCTAAGTAGTCACGGACAAACTGCTTGTCAAAACTGGGCGGCGAAATTCCAACCCGATACTCTTTCTCAGCCCAGAACCTTGAGGAGTCTGGGGTTAAAACTTCATCAATCAAAATAATCTCCCCATCAATTATTCCAAACTCAAATTTAGTATCAGCAATAATTATCCCCTTACTTATCGCATATTCACTCGCCTGAATATAAAGAAAGAGCGACAACTCGCGCACCTTCCGCGTAATCTCCTCCCCTACTAATCGCGTCATCTCGGTCTCGGTGATATTCTCGTCATGCCCGGTCTGAGCCTTAGTAGAGGGCGTAAAAATTGGCTCAGGAAGTTTTTCCGCTTGTCTTAGACAGGAAGGCAGAGGAATCCCGGCCACCGTCCCACTTTTCTGATACTCCTGCCAACCACTGCCAGCAAGATAACCCCGAACCACACATTCAACCGGTAAAGGCTTTGCCCGGCGAACCAACATCGCCCGGTCGCGCAAAAGTTCTTTATAAGGCGCAACCTCTTCGGGAAATTTGTCAACATCAGCGGTGATGAGGTGGTTGGGGACGGTCTCTTGAAACCGCTGAAACCAGAATACTGAAAGCAGGTTCAAAACCCTGCCTTTATTCGGAATACCGTCAGGCAAAACGACATCAAATGCGCTCAATCGGTCGGTTGAGACTATTAATAAATCATCCCCAATTTGATATATGTCACGAACCTTCCCCTGAGCAATTTTCTTTATCCCTTTTATCTCGGTCTGGGTAACAATCCCCATAACTTTTTATCGCCGATGTCCGATTGGCATTATGTACAAAGGCGCAAAATTTGTGCCCAAAACCCTTTTCACCCCATCATCAATAAATGCCCCAATCATGACCGTGCCTAAATTTAAGGCGACACACTGAAGTGAAACGTTCTGCCCGATGTGTCCCGCTTCCATATGGACATAACGTTCTCCCCGTTCACCATATCTCCCGGTGGTCCGCCGATAATCGGCACAAAGAACCAGGACCGCGGGTGCGGTCTGAATACAGGTCTGTCCCAATGCCGCGCCAGCCAACTTCTGTCTCAAATCGCCGCCTTTTACTAATTTTAATGCGTGCTCTTCAAGTAAATAGTAATAAACCCCGGAGTCCAATCCAGTAACCTTGCCAACAACAAGATAAACCTCCATCGGGTAAGTGGCACCGGCTGAAGGCGCAGTCCTGCCATAAGCTTTTCCGGTCTTTCCCTGAGCCGACCAGAGTATTTGGCTCACCTCATTTAAACTCAAAGGCTCATTGGAATAAGTCCGCACCGAACGGCGCCTTAAAAGCGCCTGTTCCACTGTGACCCGCCCAATCGTATCGGGTTGGGGTAATTTAAAAATTGAATCCCTTTCCATTACTCCTCCTGTCAAAATAATTGCGAGAATTGGTAGTATCACCTCAATCCTCCTTGGGTAAATCATACTTTCTCACTTTTCTCCCTTCCCACTTCGGCTAACTTTTGCCGATACTTATTAAGGCTTTTCTTCAATTTTGAGTCACTCAGTGCCAGAATCTCCACCGCCAGAAGAGCAGCATTAACCGCTCCTGATTTTCCTATCGCCATACAAGCTACCGGAACCCCGCCGGGCATCTGGACGGTGCTTAAAAGGGCATCAAGACCAGAAAGTCCGGCATCAAGTGGGACCCCAATCACCGGCAAAGTGGTCCAACTGGCAATCACGCCCGCAAGGTGTGCCGCCTTACCGGCACCGGCGATAATCACTTTCACTCCTTCTTTTTCCGCATTGCGGGCAAACCTCCGACACCGCTCCGGGGTTCGGTGGGCAGATATTATCAAAACTTCGTTTTTAACCCCAAACTCATCCAACACCCGTTTCGCCTCGGACATAACTTCATAATCTTTTTCACTGCCTATAACCACATAGACAACCGGTTTATTGTTTTTCATAGCCAATAAATGATATTGATTATTTAGGACTTGTAAAGTCAGTGAATTAAAATTATAATGAATTATGGAGTTAAGATTCAGGCAAAAAAATACCGAACTACTGGCTTCAGACATTCTGGCGCAAATTCCGAAGGAAAACCTATTGGGTATTTTGCGACCCAATCAAATTGAAGAGCCTTTGATAAATCTTGAGGAAGAGAAAGCGAATTTAGCGGCTAAGGTAAAAGAATTTCTTAACAATGCCCACCGGGTGCTTGTCCTTCTTAATGATTATACCCGTCCCACTCCTAACGAAATCTTCTTAGAATTCCTTGAACCGGAACTTAAAGCAAGAGAAACGAAGTTTCTTATCTGCCTGGGTAGCCATCGCCCAGCAAAAGAAATGGAGTTAAAAAGAATTTGTGGCGAAAAGGGGTTTTCCTGGATAAAAGACCGCGTCCTCCAACACAATTTTAAAGATCGTGCCCACATTTTTTTCTTAGGTAAAACTAAGTTTGGAACTGAGGTCTGGCTTAACCGGGAAATTCTCTGGGCAGAACGGATCATCACTATCAATTCAATAGAGCCTCACTATTTTGCTGGTTATACTGGCGGTAGAAAGTGTTTTATTCCGGGAATCGCCGGACATGACACAATCTGCTCAAATCACAACCTTCTTCTTCATCCGGCCTCAGCGCCCCTTTCATTGAAGGGGAATCCGGTGCATGAGGATATGACCGAAGCGGCGAAGATGGTCCAAAAGCCGATTTTCTCAATTCAGGTTGTTATCGGAGAGAACCATTCACTGCTCTCACTCCACTCGGGCGACCTGTTTGATTCTTTTAACCAAGCCTGTGCCAATGCCTACAAGGTATTTGCGGTGCCGATTAAAGAAAAGGCGGACATTGTTTTAAGCATTCTTCAGCCACCCTATGATATTAACTTTTATCAATCTCAGCGAGCGGTGGAGTTTGCCTTGCCCGCACTTAAACCCGGTGGTGTTCAAATTACCGTATCCAATTGTTATGATGGATTGGGTGATACTGGTTTTATCCAGGTTTTACAAAAGTGTTCTTCACCAGAAGAGGTTTTAGAACAAAAGCCGCGGTTAACTCTGGGCTGGTATAAAGCGGCGAGATTGGCTAAAATCCTCAAAGAGTTTTCTCTTTACACGGTAATGGGAATAGAAGACCGTGTTGTGCGAAGTGTATTTATGGAGCCGTTTAACTCTGTTGAAGAGGCGCTAAACTCGGCATTTAAACGAAGAGGGAGAAATGCTACCTTATATCTCATTCCTGATGCCGGTTCTGTTGTCCCGGTCTTACGAGGGACATAATGAACTCAAACGAGCTTCTCTTCTCCTTTCCGTTATTCCGAACCCGCTTCAGACAGCGGGAAGGAATCTCGTTGGTGGGAAGAACGGATGAGATTGCTTCGCGCCGCTCGCAATGGCGAGGGGATGGGGAAAGGCTCGCAACTACATCGGATGTCGTTTGACTTACGCCAAAAGGCGATTAGCAATGAAGGTCTATAATACCCTGACCAGAGAAAAGGAGGTTTTCGTTCCGGTAGAACCAGGGAGGGTGAAGATTTATACCTGCGGACCCACGGTCTATTGGTTTGCTCACCTTGGTAACTTTCGGGCTTATATCTTTGCTGATACCCTACGTCGGGTTTTTGAATATTTAGGATTTGAAGTTATACATGTAATGAATATCACGGATGTCGGGCATCTTACCACCGATGATGATTTGGGCGAGGACAAGCTGGAGAAGGGGGCAAGACGGGAGGGGAAAACTCCGGAGGAGGTTGCCCGGTTTTATGAGCAGGCATTTTTTAAGGATGCGGAAATGTTGAATATCTTAAGACCTCATATCGTCTGCCGGGCAACTGAGCATATATCAGATATGATTGAACTCATTAAGCGGATTGAGGCAAATGGATTTGCCTATCGCACGAGTGTCGGATTGATATTTGATAGTAGTATGTATCCTGACTATTGGCGACTGGGAAGGCTGAACCTAAAAGAACAAAGGGCTGGAGCCAGGGTGCAGGTGGATTTAGAAAGAAGGAGTCCTTGGGATTTTGCCTTATGGATTACTAATCAGCCCAAGCATCTAATGCAATGGGATTCACCTTGGGGACGGGGTTTTCCGGGCTGGCATATTGAGTGCTCAGCAATGTCAATAAAGTACTTAGGTGAGGAGTTTGATATTCACACTGGTGGGATAGACCACATCCCGGTTCACCACACCAATGAGCGTGCCCAGAATTTCGCCGCCACTAAGAAGGAGGTAGTGCGTTACTGGATGCACAACGCTTTTCTTAAGATGGGTGAAGCTCGGATGGGGAAGTCAGAGGGTAACATCATTACTTTAACGGAGTTAAAAGAACAAGGGTTTGAACCATTGGCTTTTCGGTATCTCTGCCACACCGCCCATTACCGGACTCCATTAAACTTTACCGATGAAGCGATAAAAGCCGCCCAAAATGGACTAACGGGGTTAAGGGAAATGGGAAGAAACGCCCAAAAATGGGGAAAAAGGGGGGATGGGGAGTGGATAGAAAAGGCAAAGGAGGAGTTTAAGACAGCAATTGAGGATGATTTGAATATACCTCAAGCATTATCCGTGGTTTGGAACTTGGTTCGGGAAGGTAATAAGAGAAAGGATAGAAGGGCGTGGGAGTTGCTTTTGGATTTTGACCGGGTCTTAGGTCTATCCTTAGGTGAATTGGAAAAGAGTGAAATCCCGTTAGAAGTCCAAATCCTCGCAGAGAAAAGAGAAAGGGCACGAAAGGCGAAAAATTGGGAGGAGGCGGACCGGCTCCGGGAAGAGATTATAAAATTAGGTTACATTATTGAGGATACCCGTGAAGGCTGGCGGGTAAAAAAGAGATAATAGCACGGAGCAGAATAGCCTTTGGCTATATGCTACTTGCTCCGTGCTAAACGCTTATATTTACTTCGCTATTACTTTGAATTCACACCTTCGGTTCAGATGATACTGGAGCGAATCGGTTGTTACCAGCCTCTCCTCACCATAACTTATCGTATTTAAGAGTCCACCATCAACTCCCAATTTGAGTAGGTACCCTTTTGCCGACTCTGCCCGCCGCATTCCCAATCCCATGTTGTATTCCGCAGTTCCCATTGGACAGCAGTGTCCCTCTATCGTAACTGTGAACTTTTGACCCGCTTTAACCGCATCAAGTATTTGCTTTGCATTTCCTTTTAGAATTTCCGCATCTCCCGGACGAATATCGGATTTGTCAAAATCAAAGTAAATCGGTCTTAGCTCACGAAGCAGTTTCTCTTCAGGCAGTTTCTCTTCGGGCATTTCCTCTTCAGCAATCTCCTCTTCTGGAACTGGTGGAGGAGGTGGTGGGAGTTCCGGCACCCGAGGTTGGAGTAAATTCCCCGTCTGATAACTTAGCGCCAAGGCGATGCGTCCAAACCTACTTTCTGGATCTTTCGGGGTGATCCCTTCAATTTTGTGCCAGGCGATTCCGGCGGTAATTGGACCAAAAAACCCTTTCAAACCCGCACTCACATCTCTGCCATTAATTTCACCACAAAGCGCCAGATGTTTACCAAGATTTAACTCCGCACCGCCAAACAAACCAATCGCCCACTGGTGACGTTCATCCTCGCCAAAAAAGATATCGGTATTGATAAACCTCCCCCGTGCGTAACCCACATACCGTCCGCGTCCAAGACCGAGATGTGCTCGGGCAAACCCTCCAATCGGGATAGTTCCAACAACAAACGCTGAGAACTTCTCCTGCGGTCGATCCTGATACTTCCAGTCGGGCCAGGCATCCCCAGTGTCGTGACCAATCGGTGAAACATAACTGTATAACCCAATGTCGTGGACTCCAAGCGCCAGCGAGAAACCTTTCCGGTCCGACTCTTCTCTTTCTCCGCTAATCAACTGGTATTGAGCACCAAGGACATAATCCTTATAAGTATATGCGGTAAGCGCAAGTTCTAATCTTTTAAGAGGTGAGAAACGAAGATTGCCACCTCGTTCCCAGCCAACATTCATCCCCATATTGGGAAGTGGGAATGTCACCCCAAGCGCAGCGGCTAAAGAGCCATAAGGTAAAACATCGGCGGTCGGTGAATCAATCAATAGTGCGGTCCGGTTGAATTGAGCTGGTATTTGGCTAATTAGGAGTAAAACCCCAATTACCACCAAAACAGGTTTATTTGACCTCATAATACTTCCTCCTTTTAATTTAATACTTCTTCAACCCCACCAGAAGCGGTAGGGCTCTTCTCTAACCAGCTATTATCAGGCTGGTAAGTTTGAACTTGTCTAACTAACTCTAAACGAATCTCTTTCGGGTCGGGATTTCTTAAAAGAACCTCAAATCGGTTCAATTCTTCAAGGAGTTCTGAATAGGTTTTGCTTCTTGATATTTTCGCCTTCAAAATTCGTTCTTTTCTGGTCGCCATCGTGCCCTCTTCCGCAGTCAAAAGCTCCTCAAAAATCTTTTCTCCTGGTCTTATTCCACTTACCATTATCGGAATATCAACATTCGGCTGTAAGCCCGCGGAACGGATTAAAATTTCAGCCAGTTCCTTAATCCGCACCGGCTTACCCATATCAAGAACAAATACTTCACCTCCCTTCCCAATTGCTACCGCTTGCATAACTAAGAGAACCGCCTCACTGGTGAGCATAAAGAACCTTTCCATCTCCGGATGAGTAATACGAATCGGCTGTCTATTCTTAATCGAGCGAAGGAAAAGGGTCAAAACACTCCCCCGGCTGGCTAACACATTTCCAAACCTAACCGCCATAAACCGAACTCCTCCCATTCCATTCATTGCAGTAATAAGCATCTCCCCTAACCTTTTCGTTGCCCCCATTACACTTGTTGGATTGACCGCTTTATCAGTGGAGATATAGACGAAACTCTCACACTTGTGCTCTACGGCCGCCCGGGCAACGATATGGGTACCAAAGACATTGACCCAGACCGCCTTTTCCGGATGAAACTCAAGGATAGGGACATGCTTATAAGCAGCCGCATGAAAAACGATATCGGGACGGGTAATTTGAAAGACCTTATTAACATCACTCACATCAGTAATATCAACTAACCAAGGGCTTACCTTCAGCTGGGGAAAGGAGATTCTCAGGTCCTGTTCAATATAAAACAGATTGGAATCGTCCCTTTCTAAAAGAATGAGTTCTGCTGGATTGAAGTGGGCAATTTGTCGGCAAAGTTCTGAGCCAATAGAACCACCAGCACCAGTTATTAATATTCGCTTATCCCTAAACACCTGCTCCATCTCTTCGGGGTTAACCAAGACTGGTGGTTTGCCGGTCATTTCATGGACTAAGATGGAAGCGAGACCCTCTTCCTGATTATTCAAACCGGTATTAAACAGCTCAGCAAAGGAAGGGATAACCCGCACCTGAATGCCAAGTTTGTAAAGTCTCTCCAAGAGCTGGGCGATTGGATAGTTAGGATTAGAGCTTAATAATACAAAAGCGGTCTCAATCTTATGCCGAGAGACAATTGAGTCAATTTCAGAAAAAGTTCCTAAAACGCGGACTCCTTGAACCACCGCGCCCCTATTTTTAGGTTCAGGGTCAATGAACCCGACAATGTGATAGTAAAATGGTTGAAGGCGATGCAAAACATCAAGTAAAAAATACCCCTTCTCCGAAGAGACTACTAAAACCGCCCGTTTTCCCAATTTCCGACGAACCACCTCATTATAAAACCGCTTGCTCATCCGAACCGAAATCACCCCACCGATATTCAACAACCCCCAAGTCAAAACCGACCAGGGAGAAAGGGTAGTAAATAACTTAGTTCCGGAGAGAATTCCAATAAGGACAGTGGTAACAAACGCCGGAAATGCGGCGCGGGGCACATCACTTAAAGTAAAAGTTGACCACTTGAAATGATAAATTGAAAAGAGAAATCCTAAGACTGCCTGAAACGCCCAAGCGAGTCCAGCATAAGGCAAAACCCTTAAAATCAACTCTCCTTTGTTAGCGGCAACATGGTGAGTTGCCACAAGATAGGTTATTACTGTGGAACCAAGGATTATTACCCCGTCGCTGCAAACAAAAAACAGGCTTCGCTTCCAGGGCGATGGTGTCAAAAGTCCCTTTAAAGCTGATGACTCAGTATTCGCACTTGTAAATGCTTCCACAATTTATAATTTACAAATTTTAGACCTTATGTCAAGTTTTTATCATTCCTTTGACCAGAGACCGATCCGGCATCCGCAGGGGTCGCGGAAATATGCGTAATAGCCATAGCCACCACCAATTTCGGTCTTGGGCTTTTCAATCTTTCCTCCTAATTCCTCAACCATTTTCAAGGTTTCGGGAATGTCTTTAACTTTAATATAAACATCAATGCACGGGTCGGGCATTTTTTTAACCTTAAAGATACCACCGCCAAGACCATCTGCCACCTCAAACATAACATAATCTTTACCCGACTCCTGCATTCTCCAGCCGAATAGTTTTGCATAAAATTCTGCTGACTTTCTTAAATCGGTCGCCGGAATCTCCCAGTGACAAAGATTATTCACGATACCTCCTTTTATTTAGAAGATTATACTCGTTTTCGTTGCTATGTCAAATTGGGTAAATTTTTAATTGACTTCAATATCTGAGGATTTATAATAAAATTCGGACTTCAGGACTTAGAATAGTTCGCATAAAGGAGGATAGCAATGGCAACCGCCTCTAAGGAACGGCTCCGTCAGACCCTTTCCGCTCTTAAGAATAAAGAAGCAAAACTTACCTGGTGCGTTGTTGGCGCTGGGCATGGTGGGATGGCGATGGCTGGGCACTTGGCAATAATGGGCTATCCGGTCAGACTTTTCAACCGAACCGACAGTCGCTTAAACGGAATTCGCTGGCATGGCGGTATCAAAGTTAAGGGTATAGTTGACGGGTTCGGCAAAATTGAGGTTGCTACCTCCGATATCGCCGAGGCCCTGAAGAATACCGATGTGGTGATGGTAGTTGTGCCGGCAACTGCTCACGCCAGTTTAGCTCAAAAGATGGCACCCCACCTAAGTGATGGACAGATTATCGTGTTGAATCCTGGGCGCACCGGCGGCGCGTTAGAGTTCCGGAAAGTCCTAAAGGAAACTAAACCTGAGGCAGCGATAATCATTGCTGAAACCCAGACTTTTGTCTATGCCTCAAGGTCGGTATCACGGCATGAAGTGAAAATATTCGCTATTAAGAACCGAGTTCCCTTCGCTACTCTACCCGCTTTCTGGACTCCGGATGTTCTCACGATTCTCAACTCAGCTTATCCCCAATTCGTTGCTGGGAGCAATGTCCTTTGCACCAGTTTGGACAACATCGGCGCTGTATTCCATCCCGCGCTGACGCTCTTAAATGCGGGTTGGATTGAAGCCACCAACGGAGAGTTTAACTTTTACCTACAAGGTATCACCACATCGGTCGCCCGGGTCTTAGAACAAATTGATCGAGAAAGAATTGCTGTCGCAAGCGCTTTGGGAATCGCTACTATTTCGGCGCGGGAGTGGCTCTACCTCACTTATGGTTCGCCAGGGAAAGACCTTTATGAAGCAATCCAGAATACCGTTTCTTACGAGGGGATCCGGGCTCCTCAAACTATCGTCCATCGCTATGTCTTTGAAGATGTTCCGGCAAGCTTAGTTCCGATAGCTTCGCTGGGAACTATGCTCGGTATTCCTTGCCCGACCATTGAACTTATCATCAGACTCGCATCAATTATGCACAGTCGTGACTACTGGATTGAAGGTAGAACGGTGGAGCGTTTAGGATTAGCGGGGCTTTCAGTTGAGGAAATTCGTCAAATTGTGGTTGGGATAGAATAATTTAGGAGGTAAAAATGTCAAACGATACTCTTCTCCACCCAATTTCATCACCCACGAATATTTTCGGCTCGCTTCATCCGGGAATAGCGGCTATCATCATTTTTGCCGGAGGCATTCTTATCGCTACTCTCTTCCGCATTTTAATAAAAAAGTTCCTGGAAGCACTTGGGGTTAACCTTGTCGGCGATAGAACGGGCGTTTCTGACCTACTCCGTAAAGGGGGGGTGAGCACTACCCCGGCACAACTTATCGCTGCTGCCACTTCTTGGATTATTCTGATTGGCGCGGTGCTTTGGAGTCTGCAGACAATCGGTGTCCCTTTTCTTGCCATCTGGCTAAACTTGATTGGAAAAGCACTCCCCCGAATTCTTACTGTACTTGGTATCGCCATCGTTGGCTATGCGGTGGTAGCTTTTATTGCTAACCTCGTAACTACCATCGCTCGGAACGCCGGATTTGCTCATGCCGACCTTTTAGGTCGGGCAATAAAATGGTTGGGTGGACTGCTCATTGCTTGGGTAGCGATTGAACAGCTGGGAATAACACTTAGGCTTCTCAGCGCTTTTCTTTTGATTCTCTTTGCCGCCGTCTCATTTGCTCTCGCCCTTGCCGTTGGTTTGGGTTGCAAAGATATCGCCCGAGATAGAGTGGAACGACTTCTCCGTGCTTTAAGAGAACGAAGCCAAACCTCTTTTACTGACCTTGAAGGATAAATTGAATTTGAATAAAAGCGACCACTTTGGTTTAGTGGCACTTGCCCCTGATGTTCATCTCCTTGGCATAACCTCAGTAGCGCAACTGCTTGCTGAGTGCGGATACCGGACGGTAATAGCAGACACTCTGGTTCGGGAGGCTTTTAGCCAGCCAGAAATTCAAAAAAATTGGCGTATTGTTGAGCAGTGGCTTACCAACCATCACATCACCGCCCTCGGACTCAGTTATCGACTTGATCCAGAGGAGGGCGAGGCGCTATTTGCCCGGGTAATTACAGCCTTAAAGCGCCATCGCTTTCTTAAAAAGGAAGGAGGAAAAATCGCTACGATATACTTTGCCGGACTCCCGAAAACCTGTGAACTGGTGAGACGGCGTCACCCAATTGTAACCGGAACTTTCTGTGGCGACGAAACACCAGTAGAAACCCTTCAGATTTTGGGCGTCTCGCCAAGACTCCTGCCCCAGGAAATCGCGAAAGGGATTGGCTATGATGAAGACCGGCTATCCTTTGGGAAGAATTTAGTGAGAAAAGGCGAATACCTCAAATTGAGACCTATTGACCGCGGAGGATATTCCGGGTTTGGCACCGCCGCTGACAGTTTAGAAAAAAGGCTTACCTATGTTCACCGTCGAGGAGAACTTCCGCTCTTCCGTGCCCATCTTGGTCCTTATCTCCCGGACCGCAACCAAGCGGTGCGACTGTTTCTCGAGTGGACAAAAGACCTCGCCAATACCGGTTTTCTTGATATTCTTTCTATCGGCACTTCGCAGTTAACCCAATCCGCTTTTGAGGAAGACTGGACAGGGAGAACCAATGGTGGGGGTGTGCCCTTGAATTCAAAAGCAGAGTTTGCGGCCGTCTGGCAGGCCGCCCGACCGATGCTGGTCCGGACTTATGCCGGTACAAAGAACATTCTCGCCCTCGCCCGGATGTATGAAGAAACCATTCACATCGCCTGGCATGCTTTATCGCTTTGGTGGTTCTGCTCAATTGACGGTCGCGGTCCTTATACACTAAAGGAAAACTTAGAAGAACAAATCAAAACTCTTCGTTATGTTGGTACTATTGGCAAGCCTTACGAACCCAATGTCGCGCACCATTTTGCCTTTCGTGGTGCTGATGATGTGACATATATTGTCTCTGCAGTATTAGCGGCGCGATTAGCCAAACTTCTGGGAATTCGCCTCCTTATTCTTCAAAATATGCTCAACACTCCAAAATCAACCTGGGGAATTCAGGACTTAGCTAAAGCCCGGGCGCTACTCAAACTCATCCGGGAATTAGAGGACACAAATTTCCGTGTTCTGCTACAGCCCCGTGCTGGACTTGACTACTTTTCTACCGACTTGAATAAAGCCCGGGCGCAACTGGCGGCGGTTACCGCCTTGATGGACGACATCGAGCCTTTTAACCCAGCAAGTCCGCCGATAGTTCATGTGGTCGGTTATTCCGAAGCCTCTCAATTGGCCGACCCATTAGTAGTGAACGAAAGTATTCAAATAACTCGCCACGCCTTGGTTGAGTGGCGTCGACTACGTCAACGCGGTGAGATTGACGATATGAACAAAGACCCGGAAGTTCAGAATCGCACTGCCACACTCATAAATGAAGCCCGAATTGTCCTTAATACAATTGAATCAACAATCCCCAAACTCTACACCCCAGAAGGGTTTTATTCGGTCTTTGCCCAGGGCTTCCTGCCGGTTCCCAATCTTTGGGCCGGACGGGAGGAGTTTCCTAAGGCGGTTCGCTGGCAGACCCGATTTCTTCGGGGTGGCGTGGTTGTGGTGAGTGAAGAGAATAAGCCAATTTCTGCTCTTGAACGGATGCGGCTGATTGCCCAAGAAAAAGGATAAAATAATGGCAGGAATAGCTGGCATCGGGGCTCCGGATAAATCAGCCCAAGTAGAAACAATGCTTAATACTTTGAAACACCGGGGTAAAGATAAACGGGAAATAGTTGAAACCGAAAGTGCTACCATCGGTGCGGTCTGGTCATCTTCTTTTCCACCACCGCTTGATAATAAGAAAACAGTAGTCCAGGATAAACGCAATAACAACCATTTTGCTCGAGCAACAGTGGTTGATTCAGAAATTGTCCTTGAGCGTGACCAATTTGGTGTTGCTCCTCTTTACTGGGGACGAAACCAAGAAGGTCTCCTCTGTTTCGCATCGGAGGTAAAAGCATTGCTGGTGGTTACCAATGATATAAATGTGGTGCCACCTAAACAAAATTGGGTAACGATAAGACCTCACACCTCTCGTTCCCTTCTCGACCTTACCCGGGAATTACGCCGGCGTCTAGAAAATGCGATTCAGAACTCGCTCACCAATTCCGATACAGGCTGCTGGCTTTCTGGCGGTATTGACTCTAGCGCAATCGCCGCACTCGCCCGTTTATATATTCCTAAACTTCACACCTTTGCCAGTGGTCTTCCCGATGCCCCTGACCTTGAGTGTGCCCGAGCGGTTGCTTACTTTATTGGTTCGGTTCATCACGAGATTGTATTTCAACCAGAAGAGATGTTCATGGTGCTTCCTGAAGTCATCTACCATCTGGAATCATTTGATGCCCCCCTCGTTCGCTCCAGCATTGCTAACTATCTTGCCGGCAGAACTGCCGCTGAGTATGTGTCCGCTATCCTAACCGGGGAAGGCGCCGATGAACTCTTCGCCGGTTATGATTACTTAAAACGGCTAAATCCGGAACTCCTTAATGATGAACTTATCACTCTTACCCGCAACCTCGACAACACCGCCCTGCAACGGGTTGACCGTTGTTCCGCGGCTCACGGGCTCATCGCCCATCTCCCATTCCTTAATTCAGAAGTCGCCTTCTTCGCACTTGCTCTTGCCCCGGAGCTCAAGATTCGTAATGGGGTTGAAAAGTGGATTCTAAGACAGGCGGTGGTTAACCTGCTACCTCACCACGTGCTTATCCGCCCCAAAGCGAAATTTTGGCAAGGTGCGGGTATCAATGAAGTTCTAGCTGAGTTCGCTGAGGAAAAAGTATCCGACCGTGACTTTCGTCGTGAGCGCCTCCTACCCGACGGCTCGCTTCTCAACAGTAAAGAAGAACTAATGTTTTATCGTATCTTTTGTGAGTGGTTTGGAGGCGCTAAGAATCTAAGCTGGGTAGGAAGGTCAAAATAATCTAAGGCTTCGTTTCCCCCAAATAAACTAAAACCTGCCCCCGGACCAAGGAGGTGTTAATGAAAGGCTGGTTGGATGAGAAGGATGATTGGAAAATCCGGGGGCAGATGGAGCTGACCAGATTTGAACTGGCGACCCCCTGCTTGCAAAGCAGGTGCTCTCCCAGCTGAGCTACAGCCCCGAACATTAATTTAAATATATTTTTTTTACAGCGGGTGTCAAGTAAGAAAAAGGACCGAGGTCCAGCCCTTTACCTATTACTCGGGGTATCCCGAGCAAGCGAGTTGAACATCTCACTTTCCACTCTCAGATAAAATTGGTGATTGAGTTTTGGGGTCACTCCCACCGCTGCACCCAGTGCAAAGTTCACGGATAGATAGTGAGCAAATAAGAAATCAAACCGAAGTTCTGTTCCAACACCACTGCGCCAAGGGATTGAGTTCTCCTTGCCAAAGAATGAAGCGGTGGCGGTTCCTATATCCCAGAATAGCGCAGTATTGAGGTTGCGGAAAAAGATAGGCAAGGTGGCTATTCCTCGCTCAAGCCAAAAAAGAGGCATACGAAACTCTACGCCACCAACCACAATACTCGCTCCAAATGGCAATGATTCCGAAACCGGATATCCCCTTACCGACCAGACGCCAGAGCCGTTAGAAAGCTGGAAAGCGTTCAATCGGGAACTGTCACCCAAAGCGGCTCCCAAAGCCAATTTTACTTTACCGCTCCAAGGTGCAGGTGGACGACCCAAAAACTCGTTCCAGTAGCCGATTAGCCGAAACTGGTCCTTTGTCCCGCTTAATGATTTTTTCTCCGCACCCGCAAACAGCCCAAATTCCCTCCCTTGCACCGGGGCGACGCAAAAGCGGAAAGTGCGGGCGCTAGTAAAATTATAATACCAATCAAAAAGCACCCGAGTTCCACGGTCTGTCTGAAATTTAATCCCACTCCCAAAATTCTGTGACCAGCGATGGGTATAAAAAGGAAGGTTAACCCCAAACCGGGCGGTTAGTTCGTCCAACTTAAAATCACCGTCAAGGAGAAAAACTGGGCGATATCGGTGTAATTCGTAGGAAAAACTAAAGAAGGGTTTTTTAACATTCATCTGATAACCCGCCTTTGCCCAATATTTATGAAATTGCAACACATCCCAGCCGAGGACGAAAGCCCCCAACTCCCTCTCGGGTGAAAGAGAAATCCAGGGAAGCCAAAAACGGGGTAAGAGCGTCGGATAGGGGTGGTAGTAGTAAATCTCGGAGTGGAATGAGACTGGTGCTGGTTTAATTTCCGGATATTGGTCTATAAACTCCTCTGCCTCCCGCCACTCCTGAGCCCGGAGTTCCATAACACTTATATCATACCCATCAGCAGAATAGGAGACAAGGGCAATCTGACGATTGTTTGGGGAGATTGTCGGTTCAAACACCCCATAAAGGACATTGGTGCAACGATAGAGCTTTTTGGTCTCTACGCCGTAAGCATAAAGGTTATAAACTCCATTCCGGTCTGAGACAAAGAAAAGGAACTTTCCGGTTCGGGACCAGACTGGTGAAATGTCATTTGCCCGGTCTTGAGTGATTGGAATTGTCCAGCCACCTTCTCGGTCAATAACCTCAATATCCGCATAACCGTTAGGTCGCCATACCCCAACCGCAATCAACCGACCACCAGGCGAAAACTTCGGCTGATGGTAAACTGCCACATCTTCACCTTCAGCGATAACCGTTTGGATACCGTTGGCTAAATTTAATATCACCAGTTCACTCTTACCCAATCGGTTCCGGACATAGACCAAAGCATCACCATCAGGGGAAAAGTCCGGGTCTTGCGCCCGTTCGTTAAATGTTAACCGCTTGGCCTTTTTGGTTTCTAAGTCCAAGAGGAAGATATCGGTCTGGTCATAACCATTCCGGGTAAGGAGATATTGGGCAAAAGCTATAAATCGCCCCTCCCTTGACACTCCCAAATTTCCTTTAACTCCACCCCGATACAAGACTCTTGTCGTCAATGTGCCGGGGTTCAACGCCTTTATCGCCGGCTCCTCCCTACCGGTTTCTGAAATGTAATAAATCTCTGCCCGGTTATGGGACCAAGAGGGCGAACTGATGTTAAAACCTTGATATGTCAATCGCTTAAGATTGGTTATTGGCTTTTTCCTTATCTCTTTTTCTACTGAATCCGCCCAAACCCCCACCTCTTTTTGCCACTTTTGCCAAATCTGCGGAAAGGTCGCACCAAATATCTTCTTACTAACCCGATTCTCAAAAAATGGCACCTGTCTTGAGTTATAAAAATTAAACTCTTCCCAGTTATTAATCTTATTATTTTGCTGGGCAAGGTGGTGGAAAAACCAACTGCCATAAAGATAGGGTGCGTTGCCAGAAGGGTAATTTTGGAGTTCATAACCATTACATCGGTCAATCGGTAAAAACCGATTCTCTTTGACCGCTGCCCTCAGCATCATCTGCCATTCCGCACTGCGGAGGCGTCCAAAGTTACTGAAGCGGGACTCATTATAAACCGCATAACCCTCCCACACCCAAGCGGGCAAGAGCGCATTGGGTAAAACAACTTTCCCGAAAATACTTCTTAAAAATTTATTAACCCCACCAACCTGTTGTAACTGGAGAATATGGGAATATTCATGAAGGATTAATGTCCGAAGCCAGTTGTCATCATTGGTTTTAGCACCCGCTGGTGGTGTTGGCATAATAATAATGGTATTCTCAGGAAAAGGGACCGCCAGCCCGTTATAATGGTCCAAAAAGTCAACAAGAATCAAATGGACCTTGCCCTCAGAAGCAATTTTGAGGCTATCCCAGAGGGTCTTTCTCACCTCTTCAGCAACACCGGCAACATCGCGAGCAAATTGAATTCTCTCCCCAGTAAGTTCTCCCTTAACCGAAAAGTATATTGAGAAATTATCGGTCTCTAAGGTGAACCAAGAACGAGCTGGGTCAAAAGACCAACTGGGTGGGGAGATAATGGAAAGAATGAAAAAAAGAAACGCCATACTAAGAAGAAGCAGAAAGCCGTTTTATAAGAATTGTCGCATAAGCACCAGAGGGCAAAATAAAGGAAAGTGTCAATTTCTTCTTGCCAGGGTAAAACTCGTCTCCCTCCGAACAAGAAATCTTTAAATTCTTAGGAAAAACGATTGCATTTCGTTCGTAAGGCTTAAAGAAGACACCCTTAATCCGAAATTTCAATTTCAGCCGGTTTAACTCCAACCCCTCTCGCTGAAGGACCTCGTTCGTAATTCGGGCAACCCGGTCGCTCTTAAACTCCGCCTTCGGTGCTGGTGCCGGAATTGCCAAATTCTTAAGGTATCTCATCATCCCATCACTAAGTTGCTCATAAAAGAGAAGTTTACCAAAAGAGTAAGAAACTTGTATTTTTGCCAAACCCAATTCCCCTAAAAGTGCTGCCATAATCTCATTCCAGAGCCAGGACTGATAGGCATTAATGAACAACTCAAGCATTGTTTTAGGAATAAGTTTGACCCCTCCTTCAAAATCCTTCGGGTGCTCAATTAGATACTTAATACTCCTTCTTCCTTCTATCGGTGCGCTTGCCCAGCACCTTTTCCATTCACCCCAGTTTTCGCTTAAAACTCGTTTCCGCTTTTTTGTTTCGGAATCGTCCTCAGCACTCGGGGTCGCCAGAAAAAGTTTTAATGCACCGTTATAATGTCCATCAATCAATTTCCGGGCAATGAAACCCTTGCCGGGACGGGCAGAACCAAACCGCTGTTCGTCATAGTAATTGGGAAAACCAAAACGCCGGACTAACGGAATGGCATTTTTTATCGTTTCACACTCTTCTTCATTTAAACAGCGGAGCACGATATTAAACCGATTGCCAATGAGCCGGTCTCTGGTTACCGGTGCATCCGCCATTCCCAGAAAGGTCAGGGTGTAGTTCTTCTCGGTAATTTTTGTGGGGCCTTTCCCTAATAAAGAAAGATATTGAACCGAAAGCGAATAACGGTCTTTGAGTCCAGCCCGGGACAGATTCTTAAGACCATAGCAAAACCTAAGGTGACGCAAAACATCCAGAGTATTCCAATACCGCTTTTGCAGCCGATAGACCGAATAAGCACCCTTCGGTTTTAATCTTAAAGAAATAATCTCCTCAACCCGAAACTCTTCGGGTTGGCACTTGATTTTCATCCCCGAATATTGCGAGCGACCAGAATCATCCCCAAAAGCACAAATATTACCCCGGCACCAAGTTGAACCCAGCGCAAGGGCAAAATTCGGGCAATGCTATTGCCAACCAACGCCGCAATTAGCGATGTGGTCGTGAGTGCCAGGGCACTTCCTAAAAATACCCCCCAGAAAGAGCGCAACCCGGCGGCAAAAGAGAGTGTCGCCAGTTGGGTCTTGTCTCCTAACTCCGCTAAGAAAACTGTGGCAAATGTTGCAAAAAATGGCTTCCAATCCACCACTTACCTCCTATAAAATTTTTGGTTTTCCTCATCCCAAGAACTTTATTATTTCATCCACCTTACCTATCGGTGTTACCTTCAAACTCGGGTCAATCCGCCGGGCTAAACCGGCAAGAACCTTTCCCGGACCAATCTCAATAAAATCCTGACAACCCATCTCCTTAGCGCTTTCCATCACCTCAACCCAACGCACCGGGGAAATGAGTTGCCGAGAAAGATTGGCTTTAACCTCCTGCGGGGTAATAGCCGGTTTACCGGTAACATTCATTATCACCGGAAACGATGGCGTTTTGATTACGAACTGGCTTAAATAATCAGCAAACTCCTTTGTCGACTCCTCAAGCAACGGCGAATGAAAGGCGCCCGAGACTGGTAAAGGAATAATCTTAAGTGCACCCTTTGCCTTTGCCAACTCCATCGCTTTTTCCACCGCTATAGGTTCACCGGAGATAACGGTCTGCTTTGGCTCATTATAATTAGCCGGAACAACCACCCCTCCGGCTTCTTTACAAACCTCCTCAATCTCCTTTGCCTCAAGCCCAATAATCGCCGCCATTTTTCCTGGTCGCTTTTCGCCTTCTTGAAACATCAACTCTGCTCGGCGTTTAACCAATTTCATCACCGAGATAAAATCAAAACAGCCAGCAGAATAAAGTGCGGTATATTCCCCAAGCGAATGGCCCGCAGCAAATGACGGCTTAATTTCTGGTAAAACCGCCAGGAGTGCCAGTGAATGGGTTAAAATCGCTGGCTGAGTGTAACGGGTCTGGCGTAATTCTTCTTCTGGCCCTTCAAACGAAAGCCGTTTGATTGGCAACTCCAAGATATCCTCGGCTTGTTCATAAACATCTCGCGCCCTTGAAAACCTTTCATAAAGGTCCACCCCCATTCCCACATATTGGGAACCTTGTCCTGGAAACAAAAATCCAATCTTCTTAATCATCACTTTCTATATTATGGACTTTTGAGAACCGGTCAACTATTCATCAAAAATAATCTTACCAAAAAGGGGTCGATTGTGGTTCGCTTTAATCCCAATATGGGAAATTAGGCTATTTACGAAAAAGATACTTCTCCTTGCCTCTTAAACAATCCATCCCTTTAGTTTCATCCCTAATAACAAAGAGGGTGATCACCAACCTATATTCCTTATCACCCCGAAAATAACCATCACTCAAACACCCCTGAACACCCATGAAATTACCCTCATTGCTATCTCCTTCACCTTCTTCCTTGTCCCTCTCCGACCCATCCGCCATATTTATTACCCCCGGAAACTTCCGTTTCGTGCGCCCCCCTGCTTAAAGCAGGGTAATCTCATTGAGGGGAAAAGCAAATGAGATTGTTGATGTCGCTGAGACCCCCCCTCTCTGCTTCGGAGTGAGCTCCACTCGCGAAGTAACATCGCAATGAGTACCCTAACTTTCATTCCGACCCCTGCTTTAGACAGGGGAAAGGAGTCTCATCAGTAGAAGCCCTGCCGAACGCGGAGGAGGCTCGCAATGTCCTGATTTTTGTTTAGAGGCTCTGGCAAATCAATCTACCTGAACAATTAAGGAGCGGAGGTATTCGGTTTCGGGCATCTGAGGGTGAATGGGATGGTCTGGTCCTTGGGTGGAACGGTCAAGGACGACAAAACTTCTACCGGTCTCCTGGGCTGAGATAAGTAAGATGTCCATTAAATCTTGCCAGAAGAGGTAGTGGGAGCAAGAAGAGGAGACCAGAATTCCCCCGCGACTTAAGACTCTCATTGCCAATGAATTGATTTTTAGATACTTAGCAATCCCTTTTTCTTTGTCCTTCTGGGCTTTAATAAACCCAGGTGGGTCGAGGTTTACCAGATCAAATTTTTCCCCAGTTCGGATTAATTTTTTAAGAAACTCAAAGGCATCGGCAACAATGAATTCACATCTATCTTCCACCTGGGTTAGTTGGGCATTGCGCTTTGCCATCTCGCACGCCGATTCTGAGGAGTCAACCGCAATCACCTGTTTTGCTCCGCCTAATACCGAATTTATCGCAAATGAACCGGTGTAGGAGAAAAGGTCTAAAACCCGCCGGTCTTTTGACAGTTTTTTAACCTTTTGCCGGGTCAGGCGGTGGTCAAAAAAGTAACCGGTCTTTTGACCTTTTGCGATGTCTACATAAAATTTGACACCATTTTCTGAGATTATCAGTTCGGATGGTAGGGCACCATAAAGCAACCGCTCTCTTCGTTCTAAACCTTCGGGTTCGCGGAGTTTGAAGTCGTCCTTTTCAAAGATCGAGACCACCGGGAAGAGTTTTGTCAGGGCGTTGACAACCAGCGAGAGTCTTGAGTCAAAACCGGCGGAATAAACTTGAACCGCAAAATGGTCGCCATATTTGTCTATGACCAGACCCGGCAATCCATCCGCTTCACCAAAAATTAGGCGAAAGTCGTTTTCCTCAGGCAGAAGTTTTTTGCGGTATTGATAGGCACTTTCAATTCGGCGCCGGATAAACTCCTCGGTTAACTCTTCGTCCTGTTCAGAATAAAGCCGAACCCGAATCAAAGACTTTGGGTTATACATCCCGGAGCCAATAAACCTGCCCCGGTCATAAACCTTAACCAAATCTCCCATTTTAGGCGAACCTTCCACCTTTTGAATCTCTTGAGAAAAAATCCAGAGATGTCCAGCCCGGGTTCTCTGCCGGACCGCGTAAACAGCTTTATTGGGCACAGCCAGCCGGCGCCATCTTTTTCACTGGACGAAAGTCAAGTAGGAAGAGACGCCCGAGGTCGTCAACGGTATAGAGAAGTATCTGACGCTGACCAGGCTCAATTGCCAAATCTTTTTTATAATTTATCAGAATTAAGTCCGACCTTACTTCAGGGGTTAAAAGAGTGGTATTTTTAATTATTTCGGTTGGTTCAGAGATGAAAACCGGTTGGGGGTTACCTTCACCAAAAGGGGCAAGGCGAACAATATTGGGGTCGAAGTCTCTAAAAAATAAAAACCCATCCGCCAAAACCACATTCTCCGGCACAATTTTAGCGGCAAAATTTTCATGAGCAAACCGCTCCGCAGCCCGGATGAATTCTTTAACATGCTCATCTTTAATAGAAAAACCACAAGCCTTTTTATGCCCACCGTAATCAATAAAGTAAGAACGGAGCGCCCTAAGAAGTTCCATTAAATCAATACCCTCCATCCCCCGACATTCACCAACCCAGGCATCACCCCGCCAACCCATAACAATCGCTGGAAGTTGATACCGTTCTTTGAGTCGGGCGGCGGTGGCGCCCAAGGCGCGCAAAGAGAGCCTCTTGTCCTGAACAAATAGGATGCCATCGCCCATTCGGACATTTTCTTGAGCTATAGCAAAAGTTCGCTCCGCCTCCTTTTGCCACTCCCGACTTTTTTGGGTAAGTTCTTTCACCCAATCTTCTGCTGGCGCTGGGTCTGAATCTAAGAAACGCTCCACCCCTTCATTTCCATTGACCGCAGCGAATAAAGGCAAAAGTTCGCTGAGAAATTCGCTTACCGTGAGCTCCTTGGGTTGAAAATTTAAAGCCCGGAGAACCGCCTTCACTACTGGCAGACGGGTCTTCTCCAGCTGACGCAAACCAAAGGCTATTAAAATCCGGTTCTCGCCAGTTAATGGTGCCCGGTCAGCAAGGGTGCCCAAGGTGGCTGAGACTAACATATCCGGCTGGGCGGTAAGGAACTCCTCATAGGAAATCCCCAATTTCACCTTGGTTAACTCCATTGCCATCTTCAATGCGACGCCCACCCCGGTTAGATTACGCTCGGGATAATCAGAGTCGGGTCTTTTCGGGTCAATGTTAGCAATCGCCAAAGGCAAGGGGTCAATTACCTCATGATGGTCGGTTACAATAACATCAACACCCTCCTTTTTTAGCGCGAGAATGTCTTCGTAGTTGGTGATTCCACAATCAACCGTAATTACCAGCTTCACCCCTTCTTGAAGATGTTTCTCTACCACCCGGGAATCAAGACCATGTTTTTCTACTCCTTTTGCTGGAATGTAATATTTCACCCGCGCCTGCAACCCGGTTAAAACCTGATAAAGGGTAACAGTAGCGGTAATGCCATCAAGGTCATCGTGCCCCCAGATAAGGATTGGCTCTCTTCTTGCTATTGCCTGAAAAATTCGCTCTTTTGCTGGTTCAAAATCGGGCAAAAGGTCCCCGGGATAGAGGTGGCGAATATGGGGAGAAAGCCAGATTTCGGCAGCGGGTTTGTCTTTGACGCCCCGTAATACTAAAAGTCTGGCTAACGGTTCGGAAATGCTCAACTCCTGGCTTAAGCGCTTAACTTCACCTTCATCAGCGGGCTTTAGCGGCCAGGGGGGGTGCAGGTAAAACTCTTCCTGTTCTGGATTAACCATTTTTCTCATTTTACCCTTCGCCTACACTCGGTCAAGTAAGATTCATACCCATCTTTGACTTCCCTATCGGGCTCTTTACAATTCCTTATAAAGAATGGCTTTGACCAGTTATGATGTAATCGTTGTCGGCGGTGGACACGCCGGGTGTGAAGCGGCACTAGCATCCGCCCGGATGGGCTCTTCCACCCTGCTTCTAACCCAGAATCTTGATACTATCGCCTTGATGTCCTGCAACCCGGCGGTTGGTGGAATTGGCAAGGGGCAATTAGTAAAGGAGATTGATGCGCTTGGTGGACAGATGGCACAAATCACCGACCGGGCGGGAATCCACTTCCGCCAACTTAACACCAGTAAAGGAAGGGCGGTGCGTTCCTCCCGAGTTCAGGTTGACCGCCAGTTGTATAAGGTATTGATGCGCCAGGTCTTAGAACAAACAGCCAACCTGTATCTGCGGCAAGGGGTTTGCGCCGGAATTTTAGTCCGGAATAAAACCGCAATCGGGGTGGTCACCGAGACCGGCGAGAAGTTTTACAGTAAAACTGTGATTCTTGCCCCAGGGACATTTCTTAATGGGTTGGTTCATATTGGACTGGTGAACTTTCCCGCCGGCAGGTTAGGAGAGATGCCGGCAAATTTATTAAGTGAAAACCTTAAAGCCTTGGGTTTCCGGCTCGGGAGATTCAAAACTGGAACCCCACCAAGGGTTGATATTCGCACAGTTAAATTAGAGAAACTCCAAAGGCAGGAAGGGGATGAGCCACCGCGTCCTTTCTCGTTCTGGACAACCAACACCCCGAAAAACATCGCACCCTGTTATATCACAAACACCACGTCCAAGACCCATCGGATTGTTAAAGAAGGGTTAAAACAGTCGCCACTTTATACCGGGATAATCAAAGGCCGGGGCGTTCGGTATTGCCCTTCAATTGAGGATAAAGTGGTGAAATTTCCCGAACGGGAACACCATCACATCTTTATTGAACCAGAAGGGGTAAACACGATTGAGTGTTACCCCAATGGCATCTCTACCAGTTTACCAATCCCTATTCAAGAGAAGATGCTGCACTCTATTCCGGGTTTAGAAAAGTGCCGGATGTTAAGACCCGGGTATGCGATTGAGCATAACTACTCTGACCCAACCCAGTTATACCCAACCCTTGAGACCAGAATTATTAAAAACCTCTATTTTGCTGGGCAGATAAATGGCACTACCGGCTATGAAGAAGCAGCAGCCCAGGGTCTTATTGCCGGTATCAATGCGGCACTACGGGTTAAGGAGAGAGAGCCATTTATTCTTACCCGGGCTGATGGGTATATTGGGGTGATGATTGATGACCTTATCACCCAAGGGACCGATGAGCCTTATCGGATGTTTACCGCCCGGGTTGAGTATCGGCTTCTTTTAAGAGAAGACAACGCCGATTTGCGTTTAGGTCCTAAATCTTACCAATTGGGTTTACTTGATGAGAGGAGGTATGAACAGATTTACGAAAAACAGGAGCGTTTTAATAAAACGATGGAATGGTTGAAAACGGTGCAGGTTAAACCATCACCAAAAATTAATACGGTGTTAAAACGGTTAGGCACCAACCCGCTTAATGAGACGGTCTCCGGTATAGAACTTTTACGCCGTCCGGAAGTCTCCTATTTAGACCTCCTCCGGCTTTTGCCTCAAGCCCCAGAAATCCCGGCAACACTTCAAGAGTTGATTGAGGTAGAGGTGAAATATGAAGGTTATATTGCCCGGACCAAACGCCAAGTTCAGGAGTTTGAATCCGCCGAAAGGATGGAAATCCCAGAAAACTTAGACTATAGCAAAATCCCCGGACTTTCTACTGAGGTGAAGGAGAAACTTTCCAAGATTAGACCCAAGTCAATCGGACAGGCAAAACGGATTCCCGGCATCACCCCGTCAGCGATATTTGCCTTAACTGTTTACTTAGAAAGAAAAAAATGAGCCCGGCTGAAATCCGAAGCGAACTGGAGCAATTCGGTCGTAATCGGGGTGTAGTTCTTTTTGGGGTAGCGAAACTGAGCGGAGTTAACACCACTGATTTTCTCTTGCCCAAAGAGACCGTTGCCCGGCTTCCTTTCGCCTTGAGTCTCGGGATGCGGTTACTTCCCGAGGTTCTGGCAAACATTACTACCCACCCCAACCTCCTCTATGAGCACCACTACCGGCAAGTCAACTTCGCCTTAGACCGAATCGCCCTGGAAATCAGCAATAAACTATCCGAATTGGGTTATAATGTCCTGCCAATACCAACTTCGCAGATTGTAGATTGGCAGACCCAGCGCGGACACCTTTCCCACAAGCGAATCGCCATTGCCAGCGGGTTGGGCTGGTTAGGCAGAAATAACCTCCTGGTTACTCCGAAGTTTGGTTCCCAGGTCCGTTTGGTAACTATCCTTACCGACCTTCCACTTGAACCAGGTGTTCCATTAAATCAAACTTGCGATGCCTGCCAGCGGTGTATCTCTATCTGTCCGGCAAAAGCAATAAAAGAAAAACCCGAAGATTTTGACCACCGCGCCTGTTTTGAGAAGTTAAAAGAGTTTCAACGCCGAAGGTTCGTGAATCAGTTCATCTGTGGTCTTTGTGTGAAGGTGTGTTCCGGTGGTTTGGTTACTTAATATAGCGAAACTCCCTGCCCACTGAGAGACCAAAACGCCAGCCACCCGGATGGGGCTCTTGTTTAAGGAAATCACCAAGACCGATAGAAACCCGAATTGGTCCGATTGGGGTATTGCTGGCTAAAGCAAAACCCGCGCCCCAGTGAAACTGGTTTAATATATTCGCCGATTTTATTAAAAAGTCCGGTCGGGAAAATTCTGCCACATTACCAACGACTTCTAAGAAGAAAGGATAGTTTTCCTGCCCAAAGAGTCGTAAAAGCCGAAAACGAAGCGCCAAGCCCAAAACTAACCTTTGGCTGGTATGCCACTCCTGGTGGGCAAAACCAATAAGACCCTCTCCCCCACTCCGAAACCATTCACTCACAACGATTTCGCCCAAAGAAAGCCCGATGGTATTCCAGAAACGGAGAGAGAAAAAAGGAAAGATGGGTAAAATATACTCATTTGACCAATCAATCTTTAAAAACTCCTGAGAGCTCTTTAGCCATTTCGTCACATAAGATGCGTTAAGCCGATAAACCAATCCCCTTTGCGGTAAGTAAATATTATCTTGATTGTTAAACTCAAGGTTGAAAACCGGACCAACAATCCACTCTGGTCCTAATGTATCAACCCGCTCACCCTCATAATAAACCCTTTTACATTGTGCTCCGATATTGAAAAAACCATTTCTACCTAAGATATAGCCCATTTCTCCCAACCCGCCGGTATAATGGACATAATAGTCTGCCAAAAATGCACCATCTTCCCAGAACGAGTAGTTAATCTTCCCACTAAACCCATCCAAACGATAGCCAAAGGGGAACCAGAAAATTCTTGTCCCGTTTATTCCGAAACGAAACTCATTCGGATTGCCCAAGTTAAAAGCCAGCCGGGCGCTACCTCCGGAACCCAAAATGTTTTCCTCACCCGCCTCAACCCCTAAGACGATATTGTCATAGTTATCGTATCTGAGACCCAAAGCGTAAAATCCATAAGGACGCTCGGTTAACTCAAGCACCACATCAAAACTGTCCTCGCTTATCTTTTCCAGATGATAGTTTACATCCTCAAAAAGACCGATATTAAAAACCCTCTCCAAATCGTCAAAAAGGATGGGAAAAGACAAAACACTATTTTCCTTGAGCCGGACATAGCGGCGCAAAAGTGCCACCCCGGTTCGTCTTAACCCATTAAACCTTATCTTTCTCACTATCGGCAGGTTTTTTTTATTTACCGTATTAAAAGAGGTTACTATTGTTTTCCCTTTGATTTTCTCCTTTATATAAGGCAACATCGCCAACGCCGCCGACTCCCCCGCTGCAATCAACTCTTTTGCCCGGGCAAAATCGGAGTGAAGAAACCCGCTCACATCCGGTTCAATCACAACATCCGCCAGCGCCTTCGCCTTTTCCACATTGTTAATACTCATTAAATCAAGGCTCCGGGCGGCGATATCAACAAGTGACCGAACCTCCCCTTCAGACCGGCGCATCGTCAAAACCGCAATTATCATATCCGGTTTAAACTCAAACAGTGGTTCTACCGGTAAATACTCCATTACACCACCATCAACCAGTTCCACACCATTAACCACCTCCGGAGCAAAAACCCCTGGGATAGCGATACTTGCCCGAATCGCCCGCGCCAGCCTTCCTTCTTTGAGAACCGTTAACTTCCCATTTCTAACATCTACCGCTACCGCCCGATACGGAATTGGCAAGCTATCAAAATTAAACCCGGTATGAAACTCAATCTCACCTAAGAGGCGATTGAGCAAAACCTCCACATTCTGAAGCGGAATTAAACCACTCGGCAAATAGGGGACAAACTTCTGATGACGAAATTCCAGAAAGTAGCGCTGGGTTTGTTGTCGCTCGGGTAGATACTGGGCACCGAAGTTAGGACGAGAAGAAAACAGCCAGTTCCAATCCGCATTCAAAGCGATGCTTTCAATTTGAGGAGCACGGTAACCAGCCGAATAAATCCCGCCAACCATAGAGCCCATACTATTGCCCGAAATCGCGACGAATCCTATCCCTTCTCGCTCCAGAACCTTCAAAACCCCGATATGGGCAAGACCTAATGCAGCGCCACCCGAAAGCGCCAGACCAATCCGCACCGGCTCGGCAACCGCTACCCCTAAAAAAATCAAACCCAAGAAAAAAGTTTTCACAAAGTTATATTTTAAGAAGTTATTAAAGACTGTCAACTCTTTGATTCTGCATTAAACAAAGAAAATTTTGACTTTTAAGTTAGGCTGTTTAAAATAAGTCATTCTTGATGAAAATTGGTAAATTTGAGACTTATGTTCTCTCTGATGGGTTTTTCGGTCTTGATGGCGGCGCGATGTTTGGCGTCGTGCCCAAGCCTTTATGGGAGAAAACCAACCCACCGGATGACAGGAATCGGATAAGACTGGCACTCCGTCCTCTTCTGGTTGTTACCCCAAGCGAGCGGGTGCTTATTGATACCGGGGTTGGGGATAAGTATGATGCCAAATTTGCCGAACTTTACCGAATTGAGAAACCGGACAGTCTAATCTCTTCGCTGGCGCAGGTCGGGTTTAATCCCGAGGATATTACCACAGTGATTCTCACCCATCTCCATTTTGACCATTGCGGTGGCTCAACCATATTTAAGGAGAGCAAACCGGTACCCACTTTTCCCAATGCCCGTTATATCATCCAGGAGTCGGAGTGGAATGAGGCGTTAAATCCCAACCGGCGCTCCCGGGCATCTTATCTGCCCGAGAACTTCCTTCCCATTCAGGAGTCGGGTCAATTAACCCTGGTTAATGGCAGTCAAGAGATTTTACCCGGAATTGAACTTATCCACACCAATGGCCATACTAAGGGGATGCAGATTGTCCGTTTGGTAAGTGAGGGTCAAACTGCGGTCTTTTGGTCTGATATGATTCCAACCCGCGGTCATTTACCGGTTCCTTATATTATGGGCTATGACTTATACCCGTTGGAATCAATGGCGAGAAAGGAGCAACTTTTAAATCAAGCGGCAAAAGAAGGCTGGGTCTCTTTTTTGGAACATGACCCCGAGTTCACCGTGGGCAGAATTGTCCAGAGAAATGAGCGGTTTGAGTTTGAACCAATTACTCAGGAGGTTATATGAATGGTTTTGACTGGCGGAAAATGTATCAAAATAAGATAAAAACCGCTCCCGCGGCGTTGGAGGTAATTCAACCGGGTGACCGGATTTTCATCGGTTCGGCTTGTGGCACACCACAGAAATTAGTTCAAGCGCTTGCCGACCGACCGGTCGAGGATGTTGAAGTCACCCATCTCTTGACCTTGGGGGTGGCACCTTATGCGGAAGAGAAATTAGCCGGGCGCTACCGGGCAAACTCGTTCTTCATCAGCGCTAATGTTCGGGACGCGGTGCAACAGGGAAGGGCAGATTATACCCCAATTTTTCTTTCCGAAATCCCGCGTCTACTCCGTTCCCGACGCCTACCAATTGATGTTGCCCTAATTCAAGTTACCCCGCCTGATGAGCACGGTTTCTGCAGTTTTGGCGTATCCGTAGACATCACCAAACCGGCGGCCGAGGTCGCCCGGCATGTTATTGCCGAGGTAAATCCGCAAATGCCCCGAACCTTAGGAGACAGTTTTATTCACATATCTCAGATTGAAGCAATCGTTGAAAACGATGCACCGATTTATGAATTCATAACCCCGGGAGAGAGTGAGGTCGCCCGCCGGATTGCCAAAAATGTCGCCGAACTTATTCCGGATGGAGCAACGATTCAAGTGGGTTACGGCGGGATACCCAATGCCCTCTTATCATATCTCAAAGAGAAAAGAGATTTAGGTGTCCACACCGAAGTATTTTCAGATGGTATTATTGACCTGATCGAAGCCGGGGTGATTACCAATCGGAAAAAGAGTTTGCACCCCGGTAAGATAATCGCCTCATTTGCAATGGGTTCCAAAAACCTCTATCAATACATCCATAACAACCCGATGTTTGAGTTTCATCCGGTTGACTACACCAACGACCCGTTTGTCATCGCCCAAAATGACAGGATGGTCTCAATTAACTCCGCCTTAGAGGTCGACCTTACCGGTCAGGTTTGTGCCGACTCAATTGGCTATAAGTTCTATTCGGGCATTGGTGGGCAACTTGATTTTGTTCGGGGCGCCGCACGGGCAAAGGATGGTAAACCAATTATTGTCCTCAAATCAACCCGGCATAACGACCAGTTCTCCCGAATTGTGCCGGTGCTTTCTGAGGGCGCCGGGGTAGTAACATCACGAGGTGATGTTCATTATGTCGTAACGGAATGGGGAGTTGCCTATCTTCACGGTAAATCCATCCGGGAAAGGGCGCTGGCATTAATCTCAATCGCCCATCCCAAGTTTCGTGCCGAACTTTTGAGAAAGGCAAAAGAGTGGTGTTATGTTTATCAGGACCAACCCGAAGAGTCGCTGGTCTCTGCCCGGTATCCCGAGGAGTTTGAAACCAATGTCCGACTCCCGGATGGAAGTCAGATTTTTATCCGTCCGATTAAGCCAACTGATGAACCGGCGCTGCGGGAACTGTTCTACTCTTTTTCCAAAGATACCATATTTTATCGGTTCTTCAGTTACCTCAGGGCGATGCCCCATGAGAAACTGACAAAATTTGTCAATGTTGATTATGAAAAGGAGATGGCGTTAGTAGCGATTGTCCGGATTAACGGCGAAGAAAAAATTGTAGGTTCCACTCGCTACTATGTTGACCCTTCAACCGGTCTGGCGGAGTTTGCAATTGAGGTGCAAGATGAGTTTCAGAATAAAGGTATTGGCACCGCACTCTTCCAGCACCTGATTCGGGTGGCTAAAATCAAAGGGGTTAAGGGGTTTGTCGGTTATCTCCTTGATTCCAATACCCGTGCCTATCGGCTGGTTACCAAGACCGGGTATCCGCTTGAGACCAAGTGGGAGGATGGGGTTTATACTTTAACTTTGCGGTTTGAAAAATGAGCTCAGCAAATCTTGATTTTATCTTTAAGCCACGCTCAATAGCGGTAATCGGCGCCTCTACCAAGGAAGGCTCGGTTGGACGCGCCTTATTTGCCAATATTCTTTTTAACGGCTACACCGGGGTGGTATATCCAGTAAACCCGAAGGCGAAAAGTATCCTCGGGGTAAAAGCCTATCCATCAATCCTTGATATTGAGGATGAGATTGAACTGGCAATTCTCATTGTCCCAGCGATTACCGTGCCGGCGGTTCTTGCTGAGTGTGGGCAGAAAAGGGTCAAGGGCGCGATTATCATCTCGGCTGGATTTAAAGAGCTTGGTCCAGCTGGCGCCGCCTTAGAGCAGGCGGTAAAAGAGCGCGCCCGAACCTGGGGTATCAGGCTGGTGGGACCGAACTGCTTTGGAATGATAAATACCCACCCCGAGGTAAGGCTCAACACTACCTTTGGCAAAGTTATGCCCCGCTTCGGAAATATTGCGCTGGTGTCTCAATCGGGTGCGGTTGGTGCCAATGCCTTAGAATACGCTGAAGTTGAAGAGGTGGGTCTTTCTAAGTTTATCTCAATCGGCAACAAAGCGGACATTAACGAGTGCGACCTATTAGCCTACCTTAAGGAGGACGAAGAGACCGATGTGATTGCCCTCTACTTAGAGGATTTGGTCAACCCAGCGGAGTTTATGCGCATCGCCCGAGAGATAACCTCTCATCCGAAACATCCGAAACCGATTCTTGCGATTAAAGCCGGTCGGACCACTGAAGGTGCCCGGGCCGCCTCATCCCATACCGGCGCCTTGGCCGGTTCGGATGAAGCCTATAACGCCTTTTTTGCCCAGGCTCGGGTCCTGAGAGTAGAAACGGTAAACGAACTTATCGCCAAAGCCGCAGCATTAGCCTATCAGCCGGCACCAAAAGGTCCTAATGTGGCTATCATTACTAATGCCGGCGGAATTGGGATTATGGCAACCGACGCCTGCATTCGTTATGGGTTGAAAATGGCGCCACTCACCGAAAAGACCAAAGCGGAATTAAGGAGGGTTTTACCACCGGCAGCAGCGGTCAATAATCCGGTTGACATCATCGGTGACGGTGATGCCAACCGGTATCGGTCCGCATTTCGGATTCTCTTGCAAGATGAGAATGTTGATGGTGTTATCCCCATCTGGACGCCGACGGTGGTGGAAGAGGCAATCAATGTTGCGACTGTAATTGCGGAAGAGGGGAAAAACTCAAATAAGCCGATTCTTGCCTGTATTCAAACAATGGGCGACGCTACCGTTATTCGCCGGGCGCTTTTGGAGGACAAAATCCCCCATTTTCATTTTCCCGAGAATGCCGCTCGGGCGATGGCGGCAATGGCTGAATTCGCCCACTTAAGTCAGCGCCCACCTGGAGAGGTGCCTCACTTTTCTGACACCGACCCCGAAAAGGTCCGCCGAATAATTACCCAGGCAAAATCTCGCGCCCGCCTGTTTCTGTCCGAACCCGAAAGTTATGAGATTCTTAAAGCCTATGGGATACCGGTTGCCCCATTTGCGCTGGCGGAAAATTTGGATGAAGCGATTAAGTCCGCGGAAACCATCGGCTATCCGGTTGCCCTTAAAATCGTCTCACCTGAGATTGTCCACAAAACAGAATTTGGCGCAGTCCGGATTGGGATTGAAAACGAAAAAGATTTGACCGCCGCCTTAACCGGGATGGAGCAATCGGTCAAAGCCAAGAAGCCCGATGTGTTAATCTCGGGATTCTTGGTTCAAAAGATGGCACCGGCTGGGGGGTTAGAAACCATTCTGGGAATGAAACGCGACCCTCATTTTGGACCATTATTAATGTTCGGACTCGGCGGTATTCTGGTTGAGGTCCTGAAAGATGTATCTTTCCGCATCGCCCCGATTAGTGACCTCTCCGCGGAGTCCATGCTCACCGGAATTAAAGCCTACCGGTTACTTGAACCTTTCCGGGGAAAACCGGCGCGGGATAAGAGAAAAATCAAAGAGTGTCTCCAGCGTCTCTCCCAACTGGTCGTGGATTTCCCGGAATTTGAAGAGATTGACATCAACCCGTTTATGGTTTACTACGAAAACCAAGGCGCCTTAGCCATTGACGCCCGAATCCTTTTGCGCTAAAACCAAAGAGAATGGGATTCCCCTTTTTCCAATAGAGGCGTTATACTAAAAAATATAAAAACGCCCGGGTGGATTTTTGTCATAAGACATTGATTAATCGTTTGTTATCAGAAATAGCCTAAATACCCCTCCCCCATCCCCCATACCCTTACCTCTATTACCACCGTTTCCCCATCCCTCTTTGTTTTCCTCGCCATTTGACCTTTCATTTCCATTCCTACTTCTCCGGGAATATCAGTTTCTTTTTCGCCCCTTCCTTCTTCTTCTCTCCCTCTTTCTCTTTAACCATCTCCTTAGCTCGTTTTTTTCTTCGCTCCCTTTCTTACCGAATTGCCCATTCCTTTATATCTTACCTTTTACTATCTTGCTCCCGTGCCCTGAATGAGGCGCGCCCTTCCGGAGTCTCCACGGAGAGCAGCGGAGGTGATTGCCGCGCTCGCGATGACGGAGCTAATCTAAGAGAATTATTTTTTCCGCTCCCTCTACCCCGGTGTTTAATGGACAAATGAAATATATGCCCGCTGGCACCAGTTTTCCGTTCTCATCCCTGTAGTCCCAGAAGAGCGGTTCGGAATTCCCTCCTGATAGCGTCCGCACCCGGGTTCCACTAACATCGTAAATCGCTAAACCCATCTGTTTTCCGGCTTGAATGGAAATTCCGCCACTCTTCAATCTCCTGATATTTGAACTTAGAATTTGAAAATTGGAAATTGCCAGACCGGGCTTTTCCGCCACACCCGGGTTGAACCTCACCCAGAACGACCAGGTTGAGCCGAACTCGCCCCAGCCAAACTTATTAAAACCTTTGCAGACCCATTTGTAGGATTTGCCATAGGTAAATAGGGTGTCAGGTAAAGAACAACGGGGCACGGTGGTAACCTCGCGCCAGATGGTGTCGCCAGCGCCATAAATCATTCGGAAGGAGAAACTGTCCAAGTCGGTGCGCGTTGAATCAACCAAGAGAACGACCGGTGGCGAGAAAATCTGCTGGCCGTTAGGTGGTGCTAAATATTTGGGTGGTAGGGCACCTCGGATTAACTTGAAACAGCCAAAACTGCCATCGCCTGATGTTAAGACACCATTGTAATACTGCCGCAGGCGAAGGCGGAACGAATCACCTGCCGGCAGTTCCGGGTTAATGAACCATTTATAAATGCCGCTGTCCGGAACACTGTCAAGAAGAGACCAGGTTTTGCCGGCATCAAGGCTTAAGTCAATCGCCACCCAGTGGGCGGGATTGCCAAAGTTATCCCAGAGAACCTCAACGGTATCACCGATAAAGAGGGTCTCTCCTCTTCCAAAAGAGTTGTAAAGGGTGTCGCCGAGCGGATAGAGCAACTCCAGTTTGAAAGGAGAGCCGCCGCCCGGATGAGGTGAACCAACATGGGAGTTATCCGGACCAGAGTAGTGCCACCAATCTGCTGGTCGCCACCAGGTGTTATGCACATAAAGGTCTTTATCCGGGGTGCGATAGCCAAAGGCAGCTAAGGAGTGAATCTGCCAGGTTGCTGACCAGACAAAGGCGTAACCATTATTAATCTCATTCACAATCGTCTCCCACGCCCAGTCGTTGGCCGGCGTGCCGATATTATGAGTCACATCAAATGTGTAGCCGTTATCCCAGGCAACAAGCCAAAGCCCCGGGGCAATCGCATTAATATTGGTAGCCCCGCGGGTAGTGTCGGTGTTCATCCTTATCGCACACTCCCTTTGGACATTAGGAATCTGCTTGTCCCACTCCCCTTCCACCATATCCCAGCGGGTCCAGAACCAATCAACCAAACGACCATACTCTTGGGTCCGGTCAATATAACCGAGCACCATTGCGGCGGCACTCGGGGTGCAACCATAACTCCAGTCGTAAAATGGCGCCTTTTCTGCATTGGGCACATAAACCGCTTCAAATTTAGTGAAATCCCGGTTGAGAACCTCCGCCCACTCCTGGCGATGAATCGCTTGTGCCAGGTCCAATTCCTTTTCTTCCAAACGGATGTTTCTCTTTTGCTCGGCAATATAACTCCGAAAACTATTTCGGGAGGGAAAAACCTGCTCAAAATGGTCAGAAAAGATTATTCTCTCATTTTTGGAGTTGGCAAACTCAAGAAAGGTTACCGGTAAAATAAAGTAAATCCGAGATAGATAGGCGTCTTCCCCTAAGACCGCTTTTGCCCTTTTTAAACCTTCTGGTGCTACCGCATAAAACTCGGAGGTGCCATAGCCATAATTGACGATTGGCGTTTGGTCATAACGGGACGAGATTAAAAGATGGCTGTATTTTGAGCGCCAAGAGGTTAAATCGGTATTAACGGTCAATTGCTCCCGCTCAAAAAGGATGTCCTTCACCACCTGCTCATAATCAGGAAACTCCTTGCCATCGGTACGGAAGTGAAACATATAGGCAACCGTCTGCCCCTCCTCGTCAACATAAGGAACCACCGTGCCCAATCTACAGCCAGGCCATTCCGCTTGCGCCTTGCGCCAAGCGAGTTCTTTTATTGTCTCAAAGGGAACCAGATTAGGTGGTGGGGAACCGGCCTCGGGAAAAGCCATCGCCAACACCAGACTCATACTGTAAAATATAGCCAAAAATATTCTCATCTTTCTCCTTTCTGTTTAAGAATAGGAAATAATCTTAATCTTTGTCATCACAAAGTCAAAAACCGACTTTGGGCTTATTCTGGGTATCGGTCTTTCTTTAGATTTTTTCACTCCTAAAGGCATTAAGGAGCGCCGCCGCTACTATTTTCACCTCGTCAGTGCGAATCGTCCGAAAGTCCAATAAATACTCATTGTGTTCAACCCGACCAAATACCGGCGGGCGATAAAGCCGCATCCTTTTTGCCAGTTCATCAACACTCATCTCCTTGGGCTTTATCGTTAATGCTCTTGATTCCAGGCTCTCGGTCGCTAAAGAGCCACCGCCGACCTCTGCCTTTACCGGCTTTATCTCAAATTCCGCTTGGTCACCAATTTTGTCCTTCACTGATTTCAATAACCCCTTTGCCTCTTTTTCTATCTCTGACAATGGCTTTAAGAGCATCCGCATCAAGGAGTGCTCTTTTATTAACCTCTCCTCATCAAGGAAGAGTTCTAAGGTCCGTTCCAAGACCGCATAGGTGAGTTTCCCGCAACGCAAAGCCCGGGTTAAAGGGTTTCTCTTCATCCGGTCAATCAAGCTCCTCTGTCCAACAATTATCCCCGCCTGTCCCGCACCGAGCAATTTGTCCCCAGAAAAACAGACTAAACTCGCCCCGGTAGCGATTGACTCGCTGACCACCGGCTCCTTCGGCAATCGGTATTTAGAAAGGTCAATTAGCGCACCGGAACCTAAGTCATCAATCACCGGAATTTTATAACGCCTGCCCAATTCCACCAATTCGGCAAGTGGGACCTCTTTGGTAAAGCCAATAATCCGATAATTTGAGGTGTGAACCCGCAGAATTGCCGCGGTTTCTGGAGTAATCGCATTCTCGTAATCCTGAAGATGGGTGCGATTGGTTGTTCCCACTTCCACCAGCCGACAACCACTTTGCACCATAACCTCCGGAATCCGGAAAGAACCACCAATTTCAATTAACTGCCCGCGTGAGACAATCACCTCCTTCCCCTTAGCCAGGGTTGAAAGAATTAAAAGGGTTGCCGCACAGTTATTGTTGACCACCATTGCCGATTCGGCACCGGTCAGCTCACACAAGAGTGATTCAATATGGTGATATCTACTCCCCCGCCGTCCATCAATAAGGTTGATCTCTAAGGAGGAGAAGTTTTCACTTACCTCAATCAGCGCCGCCTGGGCGACTCGGGAAAGCGGCGCCCGTCCTAAGCCGGTGTGGAGAATTACACCTAACCCGTTAATCGCCCGAACCAAACTGGGTTTTTTGCTCTGTTCTAATCTATTTTTCAATTCAACAATATCAAACTCTCTCTCCTTGCCGGCGATAATTCCTTCTCTGACCTCGGTGAGGTATTCGCGGATGACTCTCTTGGCAAGCCGGGGATGCAACTGGGCTAAGACCGGCTTCAACCGTTCATCGGTTATCAATTTTTCTACTGCGGGCAAGGACCGCAATCTTTCATTGCATTTCATAACCGCACTAACCTTTGCCGAATAAATGTTGCCCGCCGTTCATCTCGTTCCGCCTCGTCCAGTTTCTCCCCCAAGAGAACCTGCAGGTTTGCGGGGCGGATTAATACCAAAAGTTCCGAAACCTCACTTAGTTTTAACTCGTTAATGATTCCTAAAGAGACGCCAAGACGAGCCATGGCTAAAAGTCGGGTCGCCTCTTCGGAAGAGATAATCCGAGCGCTCCGCAAAGTCCCCAAGGCACGAAAAACTTTGTCCTCAACCTCAACCCGGTGGTTGTGCATCAAATACTCCCGGGCCTTATGTTCATAATCAATTACCTGCCGAGCGACACCGATAAGAACATCTATTATTTCCGCCTCCGATTGTCCCAAAGTCCGCTTGTTAGAAATTTGAAACAGATTGCCGATAGTATCACTTCCTTCACCATAAATCCCCCGGACCAAAAGTCCGATGGAATAGACCCCGCGCAAAACTTTTTCTATCTCTTGAGTAAAGACCAAACCGGGAAGGTGGAAAAGAACCGATACTCGCATACCGGTGCCAACATTGCTTGGGCAGGCGGTGAGAAAACCCAATTCCGAAGAAAAGGCATAGGCAAGTTCCCTTTCTAACCCGGCATCTAAATCCGATGCCTTATTGAATGCGGTAGCAAAGTCAAGACCCGAAGCCAGCGCCTGAAGACGAAGATGGTCCTCCTCGTTTATCATTAAACTTATCGTTTCATCGTTGGATACAAAAAGCCCCTTTTTGTTTTTTGCGGTAATAAAATCCGGCGAGGCAAGATGCCGCTCAACAAAGTAATACCCATTTGGCTCTTGTAAAGAGGTGTCTTCCCAAAAGTTTCCTTGTTTAAAATAACCGAGCTCGGACAATACCCAGCGCACCGTTTCTAAAACCATCTCCTGGTCACTTATTGACATCCGATTGGGAAATGGCACATCACTAATGTTGCGAGCAAATCGCACTCTGGTTGAAATAACCACATCCGACTCCGGACCGGTCGCTAACAACCAGTCACCAACCCTATTAGCTGAGAGGTTCATCGCCACTCCGCCTTAGCCGGTCGCGTAACGCCGCCGCCCGCTCATAATCCTCCGCGGCGATCGCCTGGGTTAATTCCGCCCGGAGTCTTTCCACCAGCAACTTCTCTTGAGCCCTTTTTCTACCTTGACTCTTGCTTTTACCCAAATGTTGCACCGAACCGTGCAACCGCCGAATCAAACCCGGCAACTCCTCCTTAAAAGCGGTGTAGCACTTGGCACATCCCAGTCTTCCCTGACGTTTAAACTCCACCCAACTCATACCGCAGTTAGAGCAAACGAGTTCCACCTTATCTTTCCTGCCCGTCTTTGGGAGGTGGGAAGTATCAGGTGGGCTCTTCTCAACATCAGAAAAACCCTTTTTTCTGGCACACTCTGCGCAAATTAGCACCTCCACCACTCTCCCTTCTTTATCTAACCGCTTCACACTGACCACCGCTTGATTCTTGCCGCAGAAGTCACACAGTCTCATTCTGTAGTCTCCCATCTTTAAGCGCCAACCGGCGCCTTGCCCCCCGAGCAACCATTTCGTTGTGCGTTACCACCAAAATTGTCTTTTTTTTCTCGATGCTCAATCGCACCAAAAGAGCAAGCAAAGCACTGGCAGATTTTCCGTCTAAGTTACCGGTGGGCTCATCGGCAAAGACTATCACCGGGTCATTGACCAAAGCCCGGGCTACCGCTACCAGCGCCCTCTCCCCGCCGGAAAGTTCTGTTGGCCGGTGGTTTAATCTTGAGGTAAAACCAACTTCTTCTAAGACCGACCGGGCACGGTTTCTCGCTTTCTTTGGGTCAACCCCAGCGATGAGTAGCGGGATGGCGACATTCTCCAATACCGTAAACTCTGCCAGTAGGTGGTGAAACTGAAATACAAATCCAACCTTCTCGTTCCGGAGTTCAGATAGTTTCGGCTGGGGATAGCTGAAGATGTCATAAGAGTCAATGAGCACTTTTCCCTTGTTGGGACGGTCAAGGCCACCAAGAATATGGAGGAGGGTTGATTTTCCGGAGCCCGATGGTCCAACAATTGCTACCAATTCTCCCTTGCTCACCGTGAGGTCAACCCCTTTTAGGACCTCCAAACGCTCCGGTCCAGTGGGAAACCAACGTTCAATCCCTTCCGCCTTAAGGACTATTTCGTTTCCCGCCATAAGTTCCTGGTTCATAGTTTTCGGTCTTTTCTACTCATAACGAATCGCCTCCACCGGTTGCAATCTTGCTGCCCGATAAGCCGGGTAGATTGTCGCGGTGAAAGTTATAAAAAGTGCTGACCAACAGACTATGATAAAATCCGCCACCTGCATCTGAACCGGTAAGTTTTTAATGAAGTAAACATCGCCCGGTAGAGTTATGAACCGATACCGATTCAAAAACCAAGAGATAACAAACCCGAAAAACGCTCCAAATCCCGTGCCCACCAGACCAATAAGGGCACCGGCGAGCATAAAAATTCTGGTAATACTTGTTGACTTCGCCCCAATGGTTTTGAGAATTCCTATTTCCCGGGTCTTTCTCATTACCAACATTGTCAGCATACCCACGATATTAAACGCTGCTACTAAGACGATCAAAACGAGGACGATAAATGTTACTACCTTTTCTAAACGGAGGGCGGTAAAGAGATTACGGTTCTGGGCAATCCAGTCGATCGCCCGAAATGGGACACCTAATTCCAAAGCGATTAGCTGAGCTATTTTCCCAGCATTATCCACATCCGCCACCCGCACCTCATAACCATTGACTTTTCCCGACATTCCCAAAAAATCTTGTAACTCCTTCAACTCAACAAATATAAAACTGGAGTTGTATTCATACATACCAGCATCAAAAATTCCATTAACCCGAAAGGTCTTTGTTTGAGGTAGATAGCCGAACGGGGTCGGGGCCCCGGAAAATGGCGAGGCGATGGTCAACCGGTCTCCTAATAAGAGTCCGAGGTTTTTTGCCAGCTCTACCCCAATTACCACTCCGGAGGAGTCAAATGAAAAGTCTCCATCAATAATAAAGTGGTTCTTGAGCTTTGGGTTTTGGTTCGTTGAACTACCCGTGGAGAACCAGGGACTATCGGGCTCAATCCCCCGCACCACCCCTCCTTCAACCATTGAACTCGCTTTTATGAGGACTTTGGCATAGAGGAAGGGCGCCACATCCACCACCCCGGGCACATTTTTGATTTTCTTCACAGTCTCATCCTCATCACCCTGATAATTAATTGGCTTATAACCAAACTGGGAAACAAGAATATGGGGAGAGAGACCTAAAATCCGTTGGCGCAACTCTTGGTGGAATCCGTTCTCAACCGAAAGAACAATAATAATTGCTGCCACACCCACCAACACACCACCGGTGGCGATTGCCGTTGGTCCGGAAAGAAACCACCTTCTCTTCCCCTGGAGATACCGCCGAGCGACAAAAAACTCAAAACCCATTATCCCTCTATTTTTCATTTTGGTCCCGGGCTGGTTTTAACTGAGGGAAAAGAATCACATCGCGAATAGAATTCTGATTCGTAAAAAGCATCACTACCCGGTCAATTCCTATCCCCAAACCACCAGTAGGAGGCATCCCATACTCCAATGCCAAACAGTAATCCTCGTCAATAGTCACAAACTCCTCATTCCGGCCAACCGCTTCTTGAAATCTCGCCCTCTGCTCCAAAGGGTCATTTAACTCACTGAAGGCGTTACCCAACTCTATTCCGCAGACGACCGGTTCAAACCGTTCTACCAGACGCGGGTCATCACGATGGACTTTAGCCAACGGTGTCGTCTCCTTGGGATGGTCAAGAACAAATGTTGGCTCAACAATCCCTTCCTGAATCAATTCGGTGAATAATTTGTCTAAAACTTTAGACCTGGTTGTTCCTGGCTTGATGTCAATTCCGAACCGGCGCGCTACCTTCAAAAGCATATTATCGCTTAACTCCAACGGGTCAGTACCGATCTTTTCTTTTAATGCCTCAACAAACCGCAACCTTTGCCAAGGTTTACCAAAATTGATTCTATGGTTGCCAAAGACCAGTTCCTGCCCCCCGGTTAAATTTCGGGCCAGAAAAAGAAACATCTCTTCCACCAACCGCATCATCTCGTTGTAATCGGCGTAAGCTTGATAAAGCTCTAATTGAGTAAATTCCGGATTATGAAACCGGTCCAAACCCTCGTTGCGGAAGTCTTTGCCAATTTCGTAAACCTTCTCCAAACCCCCAACAATCAGCCTCTTTAAATAAAGTTCATCGGAGATGCGTAAAAAGAACTCCTCTTCCAAAACATTATAATAAGTCCGAAAAGGTCGGGCTAGCGCCCCACCATAAATCGGCTGGAGAATCGGGGTCTCAACCTCAATGAAACCTCGGTTCTCCAAAAACTCCCGCAATAACTGAACTATCTTAGAACGCAATAGAAATACCTGTTTTGACTCCTGATTCACAATAAGGTCAAGAAACCGCTGCCGATAACGCGTTTCTACATCTTTAAGCCCGTGGAACTTTTCTGGTAATGGTCTGAGGGATTTTGCTAACAGAACCCAATCATAGATATGAACCGTCCTCTCACCGCTTTTGGTTCGAAAAACCGCTCCTTTTAAACCTAAGATATCACCGATGTCCAATAGTTTTAGCCTTTCAAAGCTCTCCTCACCCAAGGTATCCTCGCGAAAGTAGACTTGCAACTTTCCTTTGTCATCCTGGATATGAGCAAACTGGGTCTTGCCGTGAATTCGCCGGGAAATCAACCTTCCCGCCACCTTTACCTGGATTTGACTATTACTCAATATCTCAAATTGCTCAATTACCTCTTTAGTGGTATGGGTTCGCTCAAAGGAATAGGCGTAAGGCAAAACACCCTTTTTTCGCAGCTCTGTCAGCTTCGCCAATCGGGTCTCATAACCGCTTTGGGTTATTGGGGTATTTTCGCTCATTAAAATTAACTATACTTATTAGATGCAGTAAGTCAAAAAGTGAGTTAAGAATACTTTACATCATCCCAAATTTACTTTACCCTTATCTCAATGAAAATCAACCCTGAATTTAAATTTAGACAACCCTCAGTTAACAGCTCAACTAAATTCACCGAGCGGATAAGACCGGCACCGCGTTGGTATCGGCGATACTGGTTTGCCGTGAGTGGGCTATTGGTTTTAGGAATAATCCTTATGATTTTAATCCCCAGGAGGAAGGTAAACTCCTCCTTATTACTACCAAAACCCCCTGTTACTCCTCCAACAGTTTATAAAATTCTATGGATAAAGGAAATGCCATTAAAAGGACAAGAGGGGTTGACCGTTGCCGGACTGGTAGAATCGGGGTTGGATAACGAAACTTTACGCCTCGTTTTAGATTGGATTTTATTTACGGTCTTAGAAGATTATCATAAAGTTAGAAAAAGAGCGATAAAAGCAGTGTGGACTTATCTTTATGAAGACACAAATGCCAGTTTGGCAAATTGGCGGGCGATGGCGGTGTGGGTTGACCCAAAATTACCACGAAAAAGTCTACCTTCTGCTGCCCGAATCGGTGGCGACGCTATTCAAAAAGGGGCGGTGGAGTATGACTTCACTAACCCCGTTAATAAAGAAGGACCAATAAAAGGAGGTTGAAACTCATGAAAAGAGCCATTATTTTAGCAATCTCTCTATTTATTGTTGTAAAGGTAACGTTCGGTTCAGATTCAAAAGATAACCATAAAGAAAAAATCGGCTGGTTAGGGGTTGTGCCTGAGGAGATGAGCCCGGCGATGCTTGCCGCGTTAGGAATTGAGTATGGAGTCCTTGTTGCGGAAGTGGTGCAAAATAGCCCAGCGGAAAAGTTAGGTTTACGGATGGGCGACGTGATAATCTCTCTTGATGGTGAAAGAATTACAGAAAGTGATAAACTGATTAGGGCGGTGCGAGAGCGGGCTAATAGAACGGTAGATTTAGTAATCTTGCGACAAGGTCAAAAGGAAAAAATAAAAGCAGAAATTGGTGAAAGAGAGAAAGCCGAAATTGAATTACCGTTGGAGAAAATATGGATTCCAACAGCAGGAATGCGAAAGCTCCGGCAAATGTTACGAAGGTTGGAACCTCAATTGGGTCTGGGAAGGCGGATGTATAAAGAGACAATAGATTCGCTCAAAATCCAGATTGAGGAACTCCAGCAGAAGCTAAAAGAGTTGCAAAAGAAATTAGAAGAGGTCAAAAGATAAGAATTTTCACGGGTTAGCACTTCTAATCTTCTCGGCAATCGCATCCAGTTCTGATTCGGAAAACTGGGGTCTAAGCTGTCCCTGGCAGAAGTGATGAAGATTTAAAGTTTTATCAAGCAAATTCTCCTCACCCTTTATTGTCGGAACTATGAGCATATGAAGATGGGGAACGCGGGTCCCGCGGATAAGAAGGGTAACATATTCACATTCAAAGGCGTTTTTGACTTTTCGGGCAACAATATAGCAGGCACGCAGGAAAGGCCCGGCAAGGTTATCCTCCGGTTTGATATCGGTAAACCAACGGATATGTCTTTTGGGAATTACCAGTGAGTGTCCCCGGGAAATGGGAAAAAGGTCCAAAAAGCCCAAGGTATATTCGTCTTCATATACCTTTCGGCAGGGTGCTTTACCTGCCACAATATCACAAAATTGGCATTTACTTACTTCTTCCATAATTCTGGTTACTGAATATGGATTTCTATCTTTGAATACTTGGGCTGAAGTCCCGGGATAAACCTCGGGACCACTTTCAGCGCCTCCTGAGGTAAGACCATCCTCTTTTTGATTTCGCCCTCTATCACCCGACAGCGGTCTAAAGAAAGTTCTTCCTTTTCGGTGTAAACATACACCACTATCTCTTTCTTAAATTTCTCTTTGAGAACATTACCAATTTCATCCAGTCGTGAATTAGCCGGTTCAACCAGTTGTGCTCCTTCAGGTAAAAAGATATGCTCAGCAGCAACTGAAAGAATCCACTCTTCTCCTTGTTTCCATAGAATGGCGTTAATTCTTTGTGGTTCACAGGGAATTCGGGTTTGATTGCCCTGGGCGTCATAGGCATTAAAGGTAAAACTGTAAACATCGCCAGTGGCAATTGGGTTACCCTGGTCATCTTTACCATCCCAAGTTATTACTGCCGGCGGATGCCCCTTTTGGCGCAACCGACGGACCGTCTCACCCAACGAGTTTGCAATTACCAATTCCCAACTTGCCACCCGTTGTTCAAAGGAAGGCAAAAAAATTAGAATGTCGCCATAGACATAGCTTCTTTCCACCGGTACCCGTAAAAATGATGAGTGAATGAAATAACGGGGAATTGTTAAAGAGTCCATGGTCCTAAAAAGCTCTGGGTCAAATATATAGGTATTGATTTCTACCATCTCTTTAACCGGGCTCCAGGCGTCTATCTGAGGAAGAAGATAAGGCTTCTGGTCGGTAATCTTCATTTCTGCCTCTCCGGTAATAACCTCTTCACCAATTTTATACTGTTCCTGGGGCTTAGTCACTTCCTTATTTGCCCCAGAACTCTGAGATAGAAGGTAAAACGCTATAAGAAGCGAGTTCACTTAATCCTCCTATATCCAGAATTCAGGAAAGTTGAAATATAAATGTTATATCTCCCCATTGGTCTTCCGCTTTAACTCCTGGTCCAAGTGGCTCAAACTCCCAGAGTTTCACCGCCTCTATGACAACTTGGTCTAAATCTGGATATCCAGAACTGGAAACAACCTCAGGTGTTCCCTTTACTTTGCCATTTGGCATTACCCAAACTCTAACTGTAACCGTTCCACTAATCCGCTGGTCCAGCGCCCACTTCGGATAGCGGGGCTTTGATTTATTAATAATCTTGCGCTGGGAAATTGGTCCGGCTACCCGATAACTGGTGCCTTTAGTAGCAGGAATTTGCATCGCTGGTGGGGTTGGAGCAGGTGTTGGTGGTAGCGTAGGGGTAGTTGAGGGCTTGGTCAATGGCCGATGTTCTATTGAAAGTTGTGGTTGTATCTGAGGTTGCGGTACGCCTGGGACACCAGTTAAACCTGTTGCACCTCTACCTCCAACCGGTCCTCTTGCTAAGGGCAGTGGCTTCTCGGCCAATATTTCTTCGGTTGTTTGCGTAGAACCTTTCCCTCCAATTCTAATGACATCCATTTCACCTTCCCGGGAAATTTCATATCGGTCAAGTTCAATTTTCGCTTGGGTTGATGGACGTTCCAATTTTGCACTCATATCAATGGGCTCAATTTCCTCGGCAGCAATTCCCGTTGCATAAGTGGGCGGTGCTCCCTCAGAGAAGGTTCCACTGCCAATCGCCGGTGCTGAGGCTGGCTTTACCACTTTTGCTACTTCGGGACGGTAGGTTACATCCATAAAACTCACCTCTTGCAAATCCAAACCTAAATCAGCGACCGTTCGCGACCGGGAAAGAAGGAAGATGCCAATTAAATGAAGCAGGAGAGAAATCAAAAGCGTTATCATAAAAGAACGAGATGAATGGGCTCTACTGACTCTCAATGATAATATCAACTCCCCTCCCTTACCTTTTTTGTCGCACAGGCGATTCGGGAGGCACCAGCTCGCCGAGCACAGGCAAGAATTTCTAAAACCGAGGAGTGGAGGCATTCCTTATCTGCACGCACCACCACTAAAACATATTGGTCTTTGGCAATCTCCTTAGCCAATCGGTTCTGTAACTCTCCGAGGTCTCTAACTGGCTGGTCATTTAAGAAAAGAGCTCCCTGAGCAGTGTAGGTTATAGTGACATCATCTTCGGTTTTTCGTTCCGCGGTGTGGGTTTGGGGGACATCTACTGGTGTTGAAGTGTGGGTTAAAACCATTGGCGCAATAACCATCATCACTAAGACCAAAATCAGACCCACGCATGCCATCGGTAGAATATCAACATTGGGTGCATCTTTCATCATTTTACCTTCCGGGTTCTGAGCAAAGCCAGGTCTCTTGCACCTGCTTGTTTGGCTAAATCAAGAACCTTCATTACTCGGTCGTATTTCACCTGGTCTTCGGCGGAGACTATTACCCGACGCTCAACACTTCGTTGTAAAAGCCGAGGAAGCAATTCTGACAGATTGTCATAAGAGACCTGCGCTTCGTTCAAAAGAATCTTACCATCATTAGTAAGAAAAATATTTGCCTTAATATCCGAGACCGGTTCATTTTCTCCGGCCTTAGCCGCACCGGGTGCGGAAACAAAAATCCCGGTCTCAAAAAATAAAGGCATTGATACCATAAAGGCAATAACCAACGAAAGGGCAACATCTACCAACGAGTTTAAAATTAAACCTGGGTTGCGACGTTTCTCAAATCCCCGACGGCGCATCAGAATCTCCAGGTTTGGTCCTCAATAACCTTTGGCTCTTCACTTTCAGCGGTTGAAATCTTGTTATTTTTTGCCTTGTAACGCTCCAATGTAACAATTAACCGCTCGGAAACACTCTCCAGGGACATCGTCAAATCAGCCGCCTTTTTGGAAAAATAGTTGTAAAAGAAAAGCACCGGGATTCCGATAAATAAGCCGAACGCGGTAGTAAGCAGCGCCTCGGCAATCCCCTTAGAGACTACCGCTGGACCTCCGGAACCGGTAGCGGCAATGTTCCCAAACGCGCTAATGAGCCCGGTAACCGTGCCCAAAAGCCCAAGCAGGGTTGCCGCATTGGCTAATGTCCCCATCCCACCCAACAGCCGTTCATAGCGGATTCGTTCCTCTAAGATAAGGCTATAAAGTAAATCCGATAGCTCATCGGCACTAAGGGAGATATTATCCAAAGCAACCGTAAAAAGTCTCCCTAAGGGATTATTCTGTTTTTGGCTCCATTCCTTTGCCGACTCCACCCCTGACTGAGTAAGAGTACGTCGCAGTTCTAAAAGCCCCTTAGTTGGGTCAAAACGATTCCGGGTAAAATACCAGAACCTTTCCAGGATTAACGCCAAAGCGGTTATGGATGCCATCAGCAAAATAACCATTACTACACTATTTCTTAAGATTGTAATTATACTCTCACCCATTATCATAGTTTTTCTCCTTTTTATTTCTTAGAACTATTTGGGATGTTCTCCTCTTGTTCAGAAGGGGAAGATGACCCACCAGTCCCTTCTTGACTACCTAAGCGTTTTAGACACAACTCAGCATTTTTGCGGGCACTTTCGGCAAACTCTGAATCACCAAAAGAGTCTATTACCGTCTGAAACGCCTGGAGTGCGGATTTATATTCCCCAGCATTAAAATAAGCGATGCCTAAGTTGAAATAAGCTCCACCCCGCTGCGGATGGTCGGGAAAATAGTTAATGAACTTTTGATATGCCTGAGCAGCTTCAAACCAGCGTTTAAGTTGGGTATATGCCTCGGCGGTTAAAAGTTGGGCTTCAGCCGCGACCGGGGAGTTGGGGAAATTAACTACCGCTTTCTGTAACTCGGTAATCGCCTCTTCAAATCTTTTGGTGTCAAACAGTTCTTTACCTTTGGTATAAAAACCCTCGGCGGCCAGTTCCGACTGAGGAAAACGCTTAAGAAACTCCTCCATAATCGTTGGGTCCTCTTTTCCGGCGATGTAGTAACTCGTCTCTAACATTCTCCGTACCGCTGGTGCTTGTTGGTCCTCTGGATAGAGGTCAAGAAACTTCTGATACTCTCGGATCGCGTCAAGGTAGCGGCGTCGGTTATAATAAGATTGAGCAATGAGTGCTTGGGCTCTTGGTGCAAACTGGGAAGAAGGATATCGTTCGAGCACAAAGTTAAAATCGGCAATTGCCTTATCATATTCTAAGGCCTTAAAATAGGTATCGCCAGCGCGAAAAGCCGCCTCGGCCACCTTCAAATTGTCTATCGGAAATTTATTTATGAGGGCAGTCCAGGCGTCTACCGCTTGCCCATAATATTTCATTTGGTAGTAACAATAACCGGCATAAAACAATCCTGGAACACAAGCGAGGGAATCATTAGGAAAAGTGGTAGTAAGTGCTTCAAAAACATCAAGCGCTTTTAGGTACTCTTTTTGGTTAAATAAGCAGAAGCCGTAGCCAAGATAAGCGCTGATGGTAAATAGAGTGTCGTCTAACCGGGAATTTAGAAGGCTTTTAAATCCAGAAATCGCCTCGGAAAGTCTGCCGAGATGGTATAATCCGTAGTTCCTACCTAAGCGGATATAATGAACAATATCCGAACTTCCTGGGTGCTTCTCCGCCTGTTGATAGTATTTTTCGGCATCGCTGTATTTTTGACTGTAATAAAAACCCTCGGCAAGGGCAAAGAGGGTTTTCGCCCGCCACGTTGATTTCTCATCCGGATAATCGTTAAGATATTTGGTTCCAATTGCTACACATTTTTCAAACTCACCGTTATTATTTAAACTCATAAGGAGCATCGCCGTTGCCGGTTCCCGCAGGGCACTTTTGCCATAGTTAATTAAAACATCCTCAAACTGCCGAGCGGCACTTTGGTACTCCTTCAACTGGTAGTAAACGACCCCGGAAAGGTAATTTCCGGTTCCGGCAAACTCACCACTGGTAAATATCTGCGCCAACTGAGCGGTGGTGAGAAATGTCCGAGCGGTATCAGCGGTTGCTAACATCGCCGTGGTTATCTGCAAATGGGCAAGATGAGCAACTTTACTCTGCGGATAGTATGCTCGCACCCGCTGAAACCTTTCAACCGCCTCCTGTGCTCTACCTAAGGCTAACTGGGCATAACCCATAAAATAGTTGGCATGAGCGGCAAGAAAGTTATTAATTGAACGGGTTAAAGGGCGGAGTTGGTCAATCGCCATTGCATACTTCTTCTGGGCAATCAATGCACAACTCAAGAAGTAACGGGCGAAATCGGCAAGTGGTGAATCAGGAAACTGGTCCAAGAAAAACTGGAACTTCGCCTGAGCACCATCGTAGTCTTGATTTATGAATAAAGCCAAACCCGCTTCAAAATGTGCCATTAATGCTAACGGGGTATTGGGCAACTCATCGGTAATCTCCTTGAACTTCAACAACGCCAGCAAAGGTTTTCCTAATTGGGCATAGGTTTTACCTAAATAAAACTTGGCTTCAGGGATTGTCAAACCCTCTAAGTTTACCCGTGCCTGTTCGTAAGAGTTCTGAAAGTAATAGAGTACCCCAAAGGCAAAATTAGTGCGTGGGTCAGAAGCATAACCAGGCTCTTTTGCCAGTTTTTCTAATAGTTGTTGTGCTTTACGGTACTCACCTCTCATAATATAGGAAAGTGCCGCTCCCAGCATCGCCTCCGGCTTAATATAGGAATAGTGAGGTCGCTCAATCAATTGGTGAAAAGTCGCTAATGCCCGGGTATAGTCTCCTTGATTGAAATAACACTCTCCCAAGGTAAAATAAAGCTCATTGCCAAACTCACTTCCGCCATATTTTTTAATTAGCGAGACCAATAGTTGGATTGCCTCGTCATAGCTACCTTCTTCAACCAGTACCTGAACTTTATTATACCGAGTGGCAAGGTCTCGGGTCTGTTGAGAAGTTAGAGTCGCCGAGGAAAAGGTAAAAAAGCCAAGAGCGAAAATGAGCAGAAGAAAAATAAAGTCTCTCTTCATTCCTTCATCCTTAATTTTGAAATTTGCCTTTTCTCAAAGTTTATTCTCCCGGTCTAATTTCAATCTTTCCTTTCGGCCCCTTGGTTCGGATTGTCGTAAGAAATCCAGAAAATCTCAAAGATGAGTTACGACGGTCAATGACCACAATCTCATAATAATACCGTCCATCCGCTACCTGCCTGCCAAGGTCATCAAGTCCATCCCACCACAAGCGTAGTGGTGGCTCATCCCAACCGCTAAAACTCCGCACCACTTCTCCAAAACTGTTTTTGATTAGAATCTGCCACCGTTTCACCGGTCCCCGTGCCATCGTTCTAATATCCATCCAAAGGACATTCTCCTTATCCTTCGGTGTCGGCAGAAACAACTTTGGCTGGGCATCAATCCACACCCTAAAACCAGAAAAATTAATAAACACGCCGAGTTTATGAGTCGGACTAAGTCGGTATCCCGATTGATGATGCAAAAGAAATGCATAATCAACCCCGATTCCCATTTTACCCCAAGCCTTATGCACCCCAAGACCGAAACTTATTTCGTTCGGGTCAACGCCGGCTCTATGGATTAAAACTCCGGGAATAAAAGCAAATTCAATACCTCCATGAGGGGTTAGGTCTATTTTTAAATTGTTGGTCGGATTGCCGAACGAGTCAATTTTGCGTAAAAAAGGACCTACTAAGTCTGCAGCAATTATTAACCTTTCCGCCAATAGTCGTGCTGAAGCACCTAACCTTAGGGTGCGCGGGTAGCGGTCAGCGAGGGTATTAAGGGTAAGAATCGGTTCAATTGCGTTCTGAATCATACCACCAAAACTGAAAATTTTAGGTGCTTTGACCATAACTCCAAAATCCGCACCCAAGCCGACATCAGAGTATATTGCCAAATTCTTAGTAATGAGTTTAATTGTTCCCCCAAATCCTAAGAAATGGAGCGGGTTATAAGCATAAGAAACCATATAGGCGTTTTCGGCAAACATGGTTGGACCATATTTCCAGTTCTCTGTGGTTCTGGAGTCAAGCCCCTCGGCACCGTAGTTCAAAATGGTCAACCCAAAATTACCAAACTCTCGGGTGGGAAGGGTATAAGCAATAAACTCCATCCGTGCCCCGTAAAGCTGAGAATGGGTAAACAAAACCTCGTGGGCATTTAACTGAAAGAGACCAGCCGGATTAAAATAGACCGCCTGGGCATCATCCGCAATCCCAGTAAAAGCCTTTCCCATTCCTAAACTTCGCGGGCCAGCACCATAATTGAGAAATGCGCCCGGCAATCCTCCCTCACCACCAAAAGCAAAAGTCCAAATCAACATTAGGCATAAAACTTTGGGCTTTTGGCTTCCTACCATACCACCCCTAAACGATAACTCTTCTTACTTTCCCGCGCAGTATGAAACTCGCCGATTAACTGAACTAAATAAACACCTGAGGCGACCCGGCGACCTTCTTTATTTCGCCCGTTCCATACTACTTGATTTATTCCCGCTTTACCCCCCGGTTCTCCGGCACGAAAACGCCAGGAGACCACTTCGTTGCCAAAGGGGTCGTATATCCGAAAATCAACCGGAGTTGACTTATTAAGATAATAGTAAATTTCGCAACCATCCCGGTTAAACCCAAAAGGGTTGGGAAAAGCGATAATCTCTCCTACCATTAACTCTTTATCCGGAATCTTCACATATATCCCAATAAGCGACTCCACCGCTCCCGAACTTATCCTAATGCTGTCAAATTCAGCAAATTTAGCCCGGGTGCAAAGAAAATTGGTTACCGCCACTCCAGCAGTATCAGTGAGCACCGCCTCTTTAAGAATCTCACCACTCCCCTTGAAAAGGGTAAACCTACAGACTGTCCCTGAAATTGGCATCTCGTTTGCATCAAAAACGACTACCCGAACTGTTGCCGTCTCACCGGCAAAAACCGAGTCTGGAGCGGTAATCTCCAATCTCTTGCCCAGCGGTTTAATATTAAGAAAACTCCGGTAAGACACAAACTCCTCATCTTCATCGGCAACCCAAATATTTTGATTGTCTCCAGCAAACTTGAACTCAGCAGTAAAAACCGCACTATCCTCTAAGGTTGTTTCATCCGGATCAAACTCTACGGGGAAGTCGGAAAAAAGTGAGACAATCACACCCGCATTATTAACCCGATTCCAACACCGGTCACAGGGAAAAACTTTAACTAAAAAGGGCTCCTGAACAAACTGGGGTAAGACAGCTCCGGTCTTACCCGGTCCAGAAACGAGTGCCATTGTGGTATCACCAGGAACCAAATCTTCCCCGGGAAGAAGTAAAATTAACCGGTCAAAGACGCCCGGATTTACCAGAAAAAGCGCAGAGGTATCACCGCGAAATGACTCGTCGTGGGCGGGCAAGGCAAAGATCCGGTGGTCTTTTGCCTCCCGAAAAACAGCGGAAAAAACGCCCCAGCCATCATCAATCACCCCCCCGAAAGGAAGGGTAGCAAAACTGTCGGTCGCTTTAAAGTAGACACTGTCAATCCGATGTCGAACTGGATTACACCATTCATCGGTTAGATACACCTGAAAATCAAAACTATTCCCAGCAATATGAATAGATGGCTCTCCAATTTTCCCCTCTCTTGTTCCGGGATTAAATTCTTCCCCGGGTAGTAACAGTAAAAACTGGGCTGGTGGTCCGGATAGAACCTGAAAAATATCACTGCTATCCGTGACTCTTCCCGAATCATCGGTGCAAGTAATCTTCAACCATTCGGCAAGAGTGACTATTACTTGCCCTTGCCAAATACCATTGGTAAAAGGACCTATCACATTGGGATAAATGTATGCCCCGCGGGTAGTAGCGAGGTACGCTACCCGGTTATAATTATAGACATTACCAATAGAATCCAGTGCGATGATAGTTACGAAAAATGAATCCCCAGCATACTGCGGGGAGTTAACCGGCTGGATTTGGAACGAGCTTAACTGCCCGGCAAGAAGTAAAGTTAAAAGTATGTTCATCAATTAAATATTATAAATATTGTCAATATAACTGTCAAATAAAAGATGAACGAGGAAAACTTTTGACACTTTAATTATTAATGTTTACCTTCTTGGCAATGAAGTATGCGGCTTTGCGGGCACTTCTTGCCACCGTGCTGGGAATCATCCTTGCCCAGACAAAAATTTCCTCCTGGCTTTTAGTACCACTCTTCCTCCTCGCTGGCTTAACCCTTCTCAGAATTACAAACGGCTTCTCCCAATATTTTCTTCTCTCCGCCATCGCATTTATCTACACCCGGACTATTACTCCCTTACCACCTCATCCTGCAATTCACACTCTCAGTAGTTTTTCTGGAGTAGTCGTTTCTGAGCCTGATGGTTATCATCCCCGCCGAACTGTTCTTGAACTTAAACCACCGCTTCATGGGAAAGTAATGTTATTTTTTAGAGAGCCAAGCCCGGCAATCAGATATGGCGATTTCATTACGGTCAGAAGTAAAATCAGAAAGTTTGACTTCCCCCGCAATCCCGGACTAATTGACTATCACCAGGTTATGAAACAGAAAGGGTTTGTTGGCAGTGCGAAAGTAAAAACGGGGCAAATCACAATTATTAGCCGCAACCAGGGAAATCTCTTTACCCGATTGGTGGTAATGCCTTCCCGCCGATTTATATTCCGGACTGTTAAAAACCTTATTGGGAAAGAGGAGGGCGCACTCCTCATTGGTCTTTTATTCGGCGATAAAAGTGGACTTCCGAAAGAACTCCAAACCGCCTTCACCGACTCTGGTCTCCTTCACATTTTGGCGGTTTCGGGTCTGCATATTGGGATTGTTATTGGTGCGTTGCTCCTTCTTTTATCAGTTTTGAGGGTTAGTGGTTGGTGGCGGTTTGGCATCTCGGTCGCCGGCACTATTTTTTATCTGGCGCTTACTGGCTGGGCTCCAGCACCCGCCCGCGCCGGTCTGATGGCTGGCTCAGCACTATTAAGCATCCCGACCCAGCGTCGTCTCACCCCATTAACGACCCTCTTTGTTGCCGGGCTCATCATCCTTTTCATTGAGCCCAATGCCTTATTTATCCCCGGCACCCAACTCTCATTTGCTGCCACCGCATCTATTCTCACTATTACACCCAAGACTCAAAATTTTCTTTCCCGCCTGAAAATCCCCTCTTGGCTCAATACCTACATCTCGGTCTCGCTTGCCGCTACTATTGGCACTGCGCCCTTACTGCTTCATCACTTTGCTCGATTTCAACCGCTTGCCTTATTCTCTTCGATAGTAGTTGTTCCCTTGGTCACCTTGACTTTACCACTCGGATTACTGATGTTCATAACCGCTCTAATCAGCACTACCACAGCCGGTATTCTCGCTGAATCGGTTAGACTTCTTCTGTCAATAATTTTAACTGTTACCAACTGGTTAGGAAAACTCTCGTTTTTTATTATTGAACCGGGCAAACTATCCTGGACTTGGGTCTTCTGGTTCTATTCCCTTCTCATCCTTCTCCTGAACTGGAAAAATAAGCGGGTGCGAACACCATTTCGGCTTGGACTCGCTTTTGGCTTGGCAACTATTATTTGGTCAGCTGCCTTTACCAAACCCCAGACTAAAATCACCTTTCTTGACCCGGTTAAAGGCGATGCGATTCTCCTTGAAGACACCCTCGGTAGAAAAATCCTTTTTGATTGTGGTATTGACCGCACTGGTGTTCTTTTCGAACTTTTCCGCACTCGGGGGATAAAAAAACTTGATGCGGTAGTTATCACCCATCCTGACCGAGACCATTACGGCGGTCTCCTTGACCTGCCCGAAAGGTTTAAAATTGACCGCCTAATTATCCCGACCGATAAGGGCGATACCTTTTACCAAAAACTGCTTAAGCGCTATCAACTTAACGGCACAAAAATACTTTTTGCCCAAAAGGGCAGTGAAATCACCGGTTTCGGGTTCAAAATAGAGTTTCTCGCTCCTGATGGTACTGACCGCTGGCTTTATCACCAAGGTCTCCTCCCGACCAATTCCGTCTCATTAGTGGCGCGCGTCAAATATAAAGAGTCTTCACTCTTACTCACCGGCGACTGGGAAAGACCGGAAACCTTCCTTAATGAGACAACCAAAATCTGGCTGATAAAGTCACCCCATCATGGTAGTAGAAAAGGCAACCCACCGGCTCTTTTTGACTCACTCAAACCGGAATATGTGGTGGTAATGGGACGCTACCCCACCCCAGCGCGGCTGGAAACGCTCCTTACAATAAAAGGGATTAAATACATCAACACCCGCCGCGACGGCGGCGTGGTTCTGAAGTTCCTAAAAGAAACCCCCCTCTGGCTCACCACGCCATAACCTGACGCCCATCTTATCCTTCCCCGCCTGTCCGAAAACCCTCTCTCCCCCATTTATCATTTTGAGCCGAATCCGATTCGGCAAAGGAATCTCTTTGGGTGAAAGGGCGAAGTAGACCACGTTCCGAGCAAAGCGAGGAATCTCCCCGCGATGAGATTGCCACGGTTTCTAACAAAACCTCGCAATGACGCCCCTTTCTTTTGTCATTCCGAGCCTCCGAAGGAGGCGTGGGAATCTCATTGGCAGATGAACAGAATGAGATTGCTTCGGGCTTCCGCCCTTATTCCCACCCACCACCCTATAAGGATTTTATTT
>FWPV01000483.1_pt1 | contig 104654 bp, 101 predicted proteins | sample 2228371 | NCBI WGS metagenome assembly FWPV01 (sample SAMEA103939776, study PRJEB20133) | metagenome
AGTGCCTTTTAATCATCTTCGCCCCCAATTTCTCGTTTTTGCGCTCTTTGAGCCCTTTCCTGCATCATCCTCTCCCATTCCGCCTTTGCCCTTGGTGAGGTCTCATATTCCCGCAAGGTGCCAAACGCAATCCAATTGAACTCTACATCGCTATCACCATCCCAGCCAGGAATTGACTTCAATGAAACCACAAACCGGTCGGCATAAGTTGAACTAACCACCAGCACACCGTTCGGATTACCTCGCGGTGTTAGGGTAATACTCACTGGCACATCCGGACGGATATTCTCCTTAAAGATGTCCGGATATTTAATCGTCGCACTGCCATTAGTAAGTTTGCCAGTTCCATACGCAACAATTGTCAACTCCGGACTGATGATGCAGGGCGCCTCCTTGTCGCCAAAAAGTCCAGCGGTATACCAGCCACCAGTCGCATAACCTCTCCCATAGGCGTAAATTGCGGTATCGGTAGTGCGAAGCAAATAGGCGTTGGCATAGAGACCTACCGCAGCAGCGGTGTAAGCACTAAAACTCCCTCCACACTGACTTCCCCAGGCAGAGACCCCCACCTCGCCCGCACTGTCAACAGATAACCCGGTAAGGCCAGCACGGCGAACATGGACCCCGATAAGCGCACGGTAAACAGAGACCCCATCATAACCCGCACTGTCAATTATAATTCCATGTCCGCCACCGGTGTTTTTTATCCTTAACACCGCATTGGGAGTTGCAACCGAGGCGGTTAATGTGCAGGGTTTGGCAATGTCAACGCCTCTGATTGTGCCGTCAAGAATCTTGGCGGAGTTTACCGCATTGTTCGCAATTGTTGGATTTGGATAGTTTCCGGTTAGGTCGCCACCAGCCGGTCCTGATGGTGGTCCACCGGCATTGTCATCCGCGGGTGCCCAGATACTCCCGGTCCACTTCAGGACCTGCCCCGCATTCGCACCCATCTGGTTGATGTCTGTCCCAGCGATTGTGCGGTCAAGAATCTTGGCGGAGTTTACCGCATTGTTCGCAATTGTTGGATTCGGGTAGTTTCCGGTTAAATCGCCACCAGCGGTGCCAATCGGCTGGGCATAGTTGGCACTATCCGCTTTCTTGGTGAGATAGGAATAGGCGGAACTGACAATTCTAATCCTTGGGGTGAGCGGTGGGTTTGGGTTCACCTGCATCTCTAAATAGCAGTTGCCATCAATCGGGATATAAGGAATCGGGGTGACACTTCCTAAGAGGGTATGAAATAGACCTACTCGGGTCTGGATTGATTGGGTCTCACTCCAATAGGCACTTCCACCAGATGGGACACTAAAGAGGCGAAAGGTTATGGAATAAATTGAATCCGAAACTGGGTTGCCTTGGTCATCGGTCAATTTCCCTTGGTAGGAGAGACTCCTTGGGATTTGGACATCTTCGGCGGCCGAGGTTGGGTTTTGGAGACTCAGGTCTATTGGCCGGAGACTGGAGAATTGGGAAGGATTGGCAGGAGTTAGAAGGAATAAAAAAATAGAAAAGAAGGTAATATGGTAGGTCATAACCCCTCCCTATTCTATTTTTGACAATTATAAAAAATTTAAAAATTTTGTCAAGTCCGCGGTTTTTGGCAAAATACCCCAAAAGGGTGGTTTTAGGCGCTGGGTTAAAATAAGGATTAAATTTTAAATCGGGCGAGGGCTTAGGCTTCGGATTAGATTTGGGATTAGGTCTCCCATTAAGCCATCTATTAAACCTTCCCTTAAACCAGCAATTAAACCCATTTTCAAACCCTTATTTAGACCCTCAATTAGCTAAATCCTTAAACCATTTCTTAAACCTCTAGTTAGGTCTTTTCTTAGATTAGGAATTATGCCCTCCCCTGGATCGCTCCCCCTACCTTTTTTTATAAAGATAATTCCGCCCTGTTTTAGAGATTAGTTCTTAGACTTCGCTTCTGAAGTCTGGTTAAGACCTATCTAAATATAGAGTAAAAAAGGTGCCAAAATCTTACACTTAATTTTAAGTTATTGGTTTTACAGGATTTAATTTGGATAAATTTTCTTAAATATGCCTTTCTAAGCGGTTATCTCTCTTCGCCAAAAAGGGAGACGAATTTGAATTTGGTCACATCAAAGAGACCCCTGTCGGTCAGTTTCAACTCCGGGATGACCGGAAGGGTTAAGAAGGAGAGGGTGGCGAATAAGTTCTTTAAGGTTGAGCCAAGTTCTTTGGCTAACCGGTTCAATTCCTCTAATTTTCTTATCACTTCTTTTGCCGGTTGGTTGGACATCAAACCGGCGATGGGCAAGGGGAGGGTTGCTTCCTTCCCTCTTCCAAAGGCGACCATTCCACCTCTCATTTCAATTATTCGCTTGACCACATAAAATATATCCTCATCCTTTACCCCGACCGCAATGATGTTGTGGGAGTCGTGAGCGATTGAACTGGCAACTGCGCCATCCTTTAAGCCAAATCCCTTTACAAAGCCGACGCCCAAATTACCGGTGCCTCTATGCCTTTCCACAACCACTATTTTTAGGATGTCCCTTTCCGGGTCGGAAAGGAGATAGCCCCCTCTCACTTTGGGTAGGGCTAAAATCTTTTTGGTGATTATCTGGTCCGGGATGAGACCAATCACTTTGATTACTCTTCCTTCTTCCCTTACCGCTAATTTCGTCTGGGAAAAGTCTTTCACTTGAAAAGGAGAAGAGACGGAATGGATAGGATGGGGAAAGAAAGAATTCTTTGCCTCTAAAGTTGGCTCGCCATCGCGGACCACGAGCCGACCATCTTTTATCACCATAATGACATCAAATCTTTTCAAATCTCGGGTAACGACAAGGTCGGCTCTGTAGCCCGGGGCGATTGCTCCGACTTCTTTTAGACCAAAATATCTCGCTGGATTGATCGTGACCATTCTTATCAGGAGGAGGGGGTCAATGCCTAAAGAGACACCCCTTTTTAGGATAGCATTCAGGTGCCCCTCATTGAGTAGTTCTTTTGGGTGTTTGTCGTCGGAGCAGAGGAGAATTTGGCTCTGGGTCCGCCAGTTGATCAAGGGGGCTAAATCTTTTAAATTCTTAGCGGCGGAGCCTTCCCGAATCATTATCCACACACCCATCCGCAATTTCTCCTTTGCCTCGGCTAAGGAGCTTGACTCGTGGTCCGAGAGGATACCGGCGACCCGGTAGGCGCAGAGTTCCTTTCCCGTTAGGTTTGGGGCGTGTCCATCAATCACCCCCCTTCCTTCCACCAAGAGAATCTTAGCCAAAACCGGGCGCTCGCCCTTAACCACCCCTGGAAAATTCATCACCTCCGCCAGACCAAAAACTCTATCTTCTTTTAAGAGGCGTCTTATTTCATAAAGACCAATCTTCCCACCGGCGGTCTCAAAATCGGTTGCGGGAACACAAGAGGGGATGAGGAAATAGAAATCTTGGGGTAGGTCTTTGGTCGCTTTTAGAAAGTAGTAAATTCCCTTTATCCCCAAGACATTGGCAATCTCGTGGGGGTCGCAAAAGAGGGAGGTGGTTCCCGAGGGTAGGGTAAGGGCCGAAAACTCATTCGGGGAAAGGAGGGAACTCTCAATGTGGATGTGACTCTCAATGAGACCGGGGAGGAGATAACTCTTCTTGAGGTCAATTACTTTTTGGGCAAGGGAATAATTTCCAATTCCAACAATCTTCCCCTGAAAGATTAAGATATCGCTTTTATAAATCTCGCCGGTGAAGAGGTCAACTATCCGACCGTTCTTTAAGAGAAGGTCGCCTTTCTTTTCACCTCGGGCGACCGCAATCATCTCTTCTTTTTTAAGAGACCCCTTCATCTTCTTCAATGTAACCGATATACGGTAACTGGCGAAACCTTTCCGCAAAATCAATACCGTAGCCAACAATGAATTTATTTGGCACCTTAAGACCGACATACTTCAATTCAATTGCCACCTCCCTCCTCGCTTCTTTATCTAAGAGGACGCAAATGGCGATACTCTTCGGTTTCTGCTTCTTGAGGTAAGAGAGGAGGTATTTTAGGCTGAGTCCGGTATCAACGATATCTTCAACAATTATCACGTCTTTACCTCTTAGGCTCTCCTTTTGGTCATTCTGGAGGCGAACCTTTCTGGAACTCACCGTCTTTTTCCCGTAAGAGGCGAGGCGGATGAAGTGGCAGATGACCGGAATCTTTAACTTTCGGACAAGGTCGGCAAAGAAGACCCAACTTCCCTTTAAGACCCCGATTAAAACTGGCTCGCGATCTTTATAGTCCCGAGAAATCTCCTCCGCCAATTCCTGGACCCGCTTCTTTATTTCCCTTTCCGGGATTAATTTAATCACCTTTAATCCTTTCCTCCTCAAGAGAAATTTAATCGGGGCGACTGGACTTGAACCAGCAACCTCTTGGTCCCGAACCAAGCGCGCTAACCATTGCGCTACGCCCCGTTTCCCCGCCGAAGGGGAGAGAAGTTCACCTCACGGAGTGGTCGCAATTTTATCTTCTCCCCGGTTTTTAGACAGAGATAGATAAATTGTCTTTCACCCCTTTTTAAGGGGAAGATGATTTTCCCCCCGTCGCTCATTTGTTCAATGAGAGGAGAAGGAAGGGTTTCTACCGCGGCGCTGATTATTATTCGGTCAAATGGCTTCTTCTCTTCCCAACCAGAAGAGCCGTCGCCAAACTTGAACTCAACATTTTTTATCCCGAGACGGAGGATTCGTCTTCTTGCCTCTATCCCCAAACTTTTTATCCGTTCAATGGAGAATACCTTTGTTACCAACTGGGCGAGAAGGGCAGTTTGATAACCACTCCCGGTACCGATTTCTAAGAGAGCAAATTCTTTTTTCAAGTCAAGGTTCTCAATCATAAAGGCAATAGTGGAGGGGGCAGAGGTCGTAATTGACCAATCAATTGGGATTGGGCAATCCTCATAGCTGAGAGAGCGATAAGGTTCCGGAACGAATATTTCTCTCGGGATTCTTAGGAAGGCGTTAAGGAGGGCCTCGTTTTTTATCCCTTTCTCCCTCAATTCTCTAATTAAGAACTGCCGTTGCCAAATGGGATTATAATTCACCTTTCATTATAGCCAAAACGGAGAGAGAGTCAAGATGGCTTGAAAAACGAGAAAAATTTCTTATAATTAGAAATGCCGAAGGGATTGGTTGTGATTCCAACTTATAAAGAGGCGGAAAACATTGCCGGAATTATTAGAGAGGTTCTAAAACAATCTCCCGATTTAGACATCCTGGTTATTGACGACGCCTCGCCCGACGGGACAGCGGAGATTGTCAAAGACCTGATGAAGGAGAACCCGAGGATAAATCTCATCTCCCGGGAGGGAAAGTTGGGCTTAGGGACAGCCTACATAATGGGATTTAAGTATGCCTTGGAAAAGGGGTATGACTATGTTGTGGAGATGGATGCGGATTTCTCCCACTCGCCAGACGACTTGCCTCGTCTGATTGAGAATTTAAAAGAGGCCGATTTGGTTATCGGCTCTCGTTACTGTCAAGGGATTTCAGTTGTCAACTGGCCGATGAAAAGGCTCCTTTTGAGCTTCTTTGCCAACATCTATGCAAGAAAGGTTACCGGCGTGCCGGTGAAGGATCTGACCGCTGGCTTTAAGGTTTACAAGAGAGAGGCTTTAGCCGGCATTGACCTGGATAAGATAAAATCTGATGGTTATGGTTTCCAGATTGAGATTGATACCTATATCTGGCGAAAGGGGTTTAAGGTGAAAGAAGTGCCAATAATCTTCGTGGAGCGGAGAGCCGGGGTTTCTAAAATGTCAAGGAGAATAATCTACCAAGCGTTTTTCTTGGTTCTCCGCTTGGGTTTGAAAAACTTGTTGGGAAGAGAGAAATAGATGCTTAAGGACTTGCGTCCCGTTTCGCTTTCGGGGATTTGCTTGATTGCTTTCGCCCTTGCCTGGGAAAAGGGAGAAGCTGGGATTTTGACTGTCCCCTTTCTCTCATTTGCCTTAGGTTATATTTTGGGTGGTATTCCCTTTGGCTATCTCCTGCCGCGCCTAAAGGGGATTGATATTCGGAATTTTGGGAGTGGCAATATCGGTTTTACCAATGTCGCTAGAAACTTAGGTTTTACCTTTGCCCTTCCGGTATTTATTTTGGATTTTGCCAAGGGTTTCTTACCGACCATTTTTGCTGGGCGGCTTGGCTTGGAAGCGATTTATATTGGGTTGGGTGCGGTTCTGGGACATATCTTTACCCCTTACCTCGGCTTTCGGGGTGGGAGAGGGGTAGCAACGACCTTTGGGGTCGTCTTATCTCTCTTCCCAAAAATTTTTCTCTTCGGAGCTTTTATCTGGTTGGTTGCCTTTCTCTTCTCCTCTTATGCTTCTCTGGCTTCTCTTCTCTTCTCTTTTGTCATACTCCTCTCCTTTCTCTTTTTTACCCAGTTGGGTATTTTTGAACGCTTACTTTTGGCAATGATACCGGTATTTATCATCCTCCGACATCTTCCCAATATCCGGAGACTAATTCGCCATTCTGAGCCGAAGAGCAGATTTTGGGCAAAAAAGTAGAGAAATGACCAGTAAGCGATTACCAGATATTGATTTTCTCACTATTTCCTTTTTGGGGGCGGGTCGCTGGGCTCAGAGCCTATCCCTTCTCTTTGCCCAAAAGGCAAAAAGGGTAACTCTTTGGGAAGGGAAGGAGAGAGAGCCAAAGCGGGCCAAAGGGATTCCCCCGGGGATTCTCTTTCCGAAGAATGTTGCGTTTACCACCTCCTTACCTCTTGCCTTTGAAGATTCCCAGATTATCGTTTTTTCCCTCCCTTCATCCGCCTTGCGCGAGGTCTTAGAGAAGGTGCAATTTTTTGTTCCGAAGGAATCAATCCTCATCTCAACGATAAAGGGTATTGATGAGAAGACCCTAAAATTCCCTTCGCAGATGATTAGAGAATATCTTCCGGATAACGAAATCTTTGTTCTGGCGGGACCGGGTATCCCTTACGAAGTCGCTTGTGGGAAACCGACTTCTTTGGTCCTTGCTGGCGAAGATTTGGCCCTGGGGAGAGAATTGCAAAAGTCTCTCTCCCAAGATAATCTTTGCTTCTATCTCGGGCAAGACATCTTGGGAGTAGAAATTGGTGGGGCGTTAAAGAATGTGATTGCCATCGCCAGTGGGATTGTTGATGGAAAGGGTTGGGGGATAAATGCCAAGGCGAACCTTCTTACTCGGGGGCTGAAAGAGATGGTGATGGTCGCCACGGCCTTGGGTGGTAAGGCGGAGACTCTTTACGGATTGGCAGGAATTGGCGATTTAATCCTCACGGGTTTTTCTCCCCATTCCCGAAATTACCAGTTGGGTTTAGAAATCGGTCGGGGCAAAAGTCCAGAAGAAGTTCTCACAAAGACAAATGGTGTGGTTGAGGGACATCACACCGCCAAAGTTATCCCCTCTTTGAAAAAGAGATTCAATTTCGAGATACCGATTATGGTGGAAGTCCATAGAGTCCTTTTCTTGGGCGAAGACCCAGAGATTAGTTTGAAGCGGCTTCTGGCGCGAGAATTGAAAGAAGAATGATAGAAAAGAAATTTTACACATTAAGAGAGATTGCCGAAAAAATAAGTGTTCCCTATCATACTCTGGTCTACTGGCAGAAAGAGTTTGACATCAAACCGAGGGTATCTTATGAAAGGAAATTTCGGAGGAAGTTGTTCTTTGATGAGAAGAGCTTGAAGGAGTTTAGGTGGATAAAATTTTTGGTGAAAAGGGAGGGTTATTCCGTGCCTGGGGCTAGGAGTAAATTGGCGGCAATTCACCGTTTTCAGAGGGGCAAAGAAGTGAAAGGGAGGATATTAGTTTGGATTCGGGGAGAGATTGCCGAGATACTTGAGCTTTTGAATAATTCAAATTATGGTTAAGTAGGGAGGAGCTATGGATTACTTAACGATTTTTTTAATTTTAATCCTCATCATAATTCTCTCCTCAATGATAAAAATCCTGAGAGAGTATGAGAGAGGAGTAATCTTTCGCCTTGGGCGATATGTCGGGATAAAAGGACCAGGGGTTATTATCCTTGTCCCTTTTATTGACCGGATGGTGAAGGTGAGTCTTCGGACGGTGACGATGGATGTCCCGCCCCAAGATGTCATCACTCGGGACAATATATCGGTGAAGGTAAACGCGGTTGCCTATTTCCGCCCTTTTAGCCCGGAGCGGGCGGTGATGGAGGTTGAAGATTACCTTTACGCCACATCCCAGATTGCGCAAACAACTTTGCGGAGTGTTTTGGGGGAATACGAACTTGATGACCTATTGACCAAAAGAGAGGTGATTAACCAACGCCTCCAACAAATCATTGATAAGCAGACCGACCCCTGGGGAATTAAGGTCTCAATGGTGGAGATAAAGCATGTTGATATTCCCGATGAGATGCGCCGAGCGATTGCCCGGCAGGCGGAGGCGGAGAGGGAGCGGCGGGCAAAGATAATCCACGCCGATGGCGAATACCAGGCGGCCGAAAAATTGAAAGATGCGGCAATGACCTTAGCCCAGATTCCCCAGGCGATTCAACTCCGCTTCCTTCAGACCTTGACCGAAATCGCTACCGAGAAGAACTCAACGATACTCTTTCCGGTGCCGATTGACCTTATCACCCCATTCCTCAAAAGAGAAGAGAGAAGATAAATAATTCTCTTTCCGGATTAGGTTGTTTTGCTCTTTACTCATCTTTTTGAGCTAAATTATGTTTGGTGAATTCTTTTCCCTAATCTTTTTTCCAGCCATTGCCTTTTTTCTTATGTGTGAGATATTAGATTACCTCCTGTGAGAAGAGGCCGGATTTATTCCGTTCTCCAAATTCCACTTGAAACAAAAAATTTCTATGGAGGTATATTGGGGAAGTTTTTTCTCGGAAACATCTTGAAGGCTTAATTTCCTTTCCCGCCTTTAATCTTACAATATTACCACATCTTTCTTCGTTTTTAGGGGATAGTTCCTTCTGCTCTTTAAATCGTCCTTTTTTAATCTCTAAAATGGTCTTTTCTTTATTACCGATTTCTTCTCTTCTGACCTCTTGACATTTGAAAAATTTTCGGTATTTTAACCTTTCTTATGGCGCTCTATTTTTTGAGCGAGAGAAACATCAATCCTTGGTTCTCCCTTTTGGGGGAGAGGTATGAGGTCTTTACCCCAAAGTATTCGGCCGGGGATACGCAAAACGGTGCGTCGGGACAGAAAGAGAAGACCATCTTCTCTTCTTATGAAGGGAAAATTGATTGGACTGTCTTCTCTCAGATCCGGAGTTCTAACCCCTTAAAAGAGTTCTTCTTTCTTGCCCGGGAAGAGGTGGCGCGCTATTTTAAGGGAAATAAGGAAGGAAGGGAAAGGAAGGTGAGGGTTATCATCGGTGCGAAGGCTTGCGATATCCTACCCTTGCGGGTTCATCAGAAGATGTTTATCTTAAAGGATTTCTCCGACCCTTTTTTTCAGGAGAGATTTGCTAATACGATAGTATTCACTACGGACTGCCCCAAACCAAGAGAAACCTGTTTTTGCAATCTGGTTGGTCTCTCTCCGAATGGTGCTGCGGAGGTTGATGGTAACATCACACCGTTGCCTGATGGACTGATAATTGAGACCTTCACCCAAAGGGGAGAGGATTTGGCAAAACTTGCTAATTGGGAGAGTCTTCCGCCGGGATATTCAGAAAAAAGGGAGGAGAGCCGAAAGAAGGCGGAGAGGCTTTTAACGGAGATAAATCCCAAGCCTTTTTCCAAAAATTTGCCTCAAATTTTGGGAAAAGAGGAAGAGAAAGAGTTTTGGGAAGAGAGGAAGAAGGGGTGCGTGGAGTGTTTTGGTTGTTTATTTGTCTGCCCTACTTGCTTTTGTTTTCTCCTCACCGATAGGGTAGCTAAGTTTGGTCGGGAAGAAGAGTTTAGGCGAATTAAGGTCTGGGATGCTTGTTATATGGCCCAGTATGCGCGAGTTGCGGGTGGTCTTAATGCCCGACCCCGATTTTACGAACGTTTTCGGAATCGTTTCCACTGTAAGTTTATGAATACCTATTATGACTTTAATTTCTTCTCTTGTTCGGGTTGTGGTCGCTGTTTCAATGTTTGTCCGGCAAAGATTGATATCCGAGAGGTTTTAGGGAGATTAAGCGAGCGGTATGAGGAATAACCCATTTCTCCCGAAAAGGGCGAAGATTGCCCAATTAAAAGACGAGACCCCAAACATCCGAACTTTTGTTATCATTCCCGAGGAGGAATTCTCTTTCTCCGCTGGACAGTTTGCCGCTCTGACAGTCCCCGGGGTTGGGGAGGCATTCTTCACACCTTCTTCTTCCCCTTTTGTCAAAGAGAAGTTGGAGTTCACGATAATGAGGGTCGGCCGGGTAACTAATGTTCTCTTCTCCTTAAAAGAAGGTGCGGTAGTTGGCTTGAGAGGACCTTTTGGCAAGCCTTATCCCTTAGAGAAGTTTGTTGGGAGGGAGATATTTCTGGTTGGGGGCGGAGTCGGTTTGGCACCCCTGAGGAGTCTCTTTTTGGCATTGGTCTTTGAGATTGATAAGTACAAGAAGGTCTATTTAAGATATGGTGCCCGGACGCCAAGGGATATCGTCTACAAGAGCGAGTTGGAGGAATGGAAGAGGACAAAAAAGTGCGATATTTTACTAACGGTGGATGTTGGTGATTTGAGTTGGCGAGGGCGGGTTGGGGTTGTGACAACAATTTTGGATAAAGTTCCTTTTGACCCGGAGGGCGGAGTAGCGATTGTCTGTGGACCACCGATAATGATGAAGTTTACAACCCAAAGGCTATTGGCGCTTGGCTTTCCCGCGGATAAGATTTATCTCTCAATGGAGAAGAATATGTCCTGTGCGGTTGGGATGTGTGGGCACTGTCGGATGGGAAGATACTTTATCTGTCAAGATGGACCGGTTCTGACCTGGGAAGAGATAAAAGATATTAAGGAGCCTTTTGTATGAATATTTGCCCCCTTTGTCCATATGGTTGTAAGTTGGGGATTGAGGTGAAGCCGGGCTTTTTTGTTCGTATCAACTACTCCGGTCCGCTTTGCGCCCGAGGTAACGCTATCCCCTATCTCTTATCTTCACCAAAGCGATTATACTCCCCTCGCCGGGGGGAAGGGAATATATCTTGGGAAGAAGCCTTCTTTGAGGTAGTTCGGGAGATAAAGAATTTTCCTCCGGAGAAAATTGCGCTTGGTTTTGACTCTTCCCTCACTTATGAGGAGAGGGAAGAGGTATTGGGTTTTGCGGAAGGTTTAGGGGTTGACCTTTTCTATTTTAATTTGGAAAATTTCACCTCTTATCTCATAAGCGGCATAAAATTGGCGAGTCTTTCTACTGTTGCCGAGAGCGAGGCGATTTTGGTCGTGGGTGATGTCCTCTCTCGGTTCCCGCTTTTTGTCCGTCCGCTCCTTGAGGCGAAATATGATAAGAAAGCGAAGATTTTGGTAGTGGACATTTACCCAAACCGTTTAATGGACTTCGCCGACGATTTTCTCGTCTTTTTTCCCGGAAAAGAGATTGACCTGTTTTTAAGTGATGAGAGGATATTTTCTCCCTTCGTTGAAGCAAAGCGCGGCGTCTTATTATTAGATGCGCCACCCGGTAGACTCTTTGATCCTATTACCCTCCATCTCGCCAGTCAATTATTTTTGCTCAATACGAAAGGCGAGAAGTATTTCTTGCCTCTGACCGAAAGGATGGGTGGATTTGGCAACAAGCCAGCAGGTGAGGTCTTAGAAAGAGTACTTAAAGGAGAAATTTCTCTCCTTATCTTCTTTGGCGAATTCCCCTTAAATGATTTTCTCCACGGCCGGCACCTTATTAGAATTACCCCTTTTCGAGAAACGCCCGGTCCGGAGGTGGAAAGGATTGAATTGCCGAGTCCACACATCGTGGAAAAAGAGGGAAATATCTTGACCTTCTGGGGTAAGGTCAAAAAAGAAGGATTGCCTTCGGTTTCTGGGACAAAGGGCGTGAAAGAAATCATACAAAGGTTAGCTAAGAGTTTAGGGTTGAGTTATAAAAGAGGCAAGGTAGTTCAACATCAGAGGGTGGAAGTGAGAGAGGCGAAGGAGATGCTTGATACCTCTTTAAGGTTGAGTCTTCCGAAAGAGGAGAACGATAGGCTTTATTTCTTAAATCAGGAATCGGCAATTGATTATGGTGGGTTTTTCCATAATGGGCGAGAGATAAGACTCTCGCCAAAAGATGCGGAAAAAAGAGGATTGCGTAACGGAGAGACGGTTTTCGTTGAGAGTAAAGGGGATCTTTCAAAAAAGGCTCTCCTAAGAGTGGCGGTAGACGGTAAGGTGCCAGCGGGTTTGGCTTTTGTCTCTTTGGCTTATTCCGAGATAAGAAACCTCTTTTCCGTTTCGTTTGACAAGAGGCTTGATGAAGTTATAATGAGCCCAGTCGCGGTGAAGATATGGAAAGAAGGATAATATTGGATTTGGATTACTGTATCGGCTGTCGTTCTTGCGCGGCAGCTTGTCAGGTTCGCTTCTTTGGAGAAAAGAGAATTTTGCACAGCGAGGTAAGTTCTTCCGGGAAATCGGCCTATCTCCCTTCTCCCTGCCGGCATTGTGAAGACGCCCTCTGTCTTAGGGCTTGCCCCTTTGGGGTCATCCGAAGAGATGAAGTGAAAGGAATTACCTTCCAGAGTAGTTTTGAGTGTATTGGTTGTTCTTCTTGTATCTTGGCTTGTCCTTTTGGAGTCTTAGAAAAGGGTCTTTCCCGACATATTGCCCAGAAATGCGACCTCTGCAAAGGAGATACGCGAAGCGGTGCGACAAGCACGGAAGTTCCAAGGTGTGTTTTGAGTTGTCCTTCGGGTGCTTTGCTCTTCCTTTCGGAAGAGGAGATTAAGAAGGAGAAGGTCGGGGTGCGTTTTATCTCTCGCTCCCCTTATTGGCGACGGGTATGATACTTCGAGCGCTTTTTGACTTTTTAATCTTCCCTGGTTTTCTCTTTGTTGTGATTTTGGGTCTATTCTTAACTTGGATTGACCGGAAGGTATCGGCGCGGATTCAGTGGCGGAAGGGACCTCCCTTTTACCAACCTTATGCGGATGCTTTAAAACTCTTACTGAAAGAGACGCTTGTGCCGACCGGGGCACCAAAGTTTCTCTTTCTGGCCAGCCCCCTTTTAGGTCTGGTGGCGGTGGTGATTGCTTCAGTTTTGTTAATAAGGCCGGGCTTCTCTTTTACTGGTGACCTAATTGTCATTATCTATCTCTTTGCCCTACCACCCATCGCGACAATTATTGGTGGGAGTTCCTCGAAGAATCCCCTCTCGGCGGTCGGTGTCTCTCGGGAGATGACTTTATATTTTGGCTATGAGTTGCCATTTCTCTTGGCCATCCTTGTGCCGGTGATAAAGTCCAAAAGTATTCGGATGGCGGATATCGTTCTCTACCAACAGGTTTCTGGTCCAGTTCTATATTCTCTCTCCGGTATCTTGTCTTTTATTATCGCCCTCTTTTGTATCCAGGCGAAATTGGGATTTGTCCCTTTTGATATCCCCGAGGCGGAGCAAGAGATAATGGCTGGTCCTTATTTGGAATATTCCGGTGTTTCTCTCCTCCTATTTAAATTTACCCAGGCGGCGCTCCTTTTCCTTCTCCCGATTTTTCTCATCACCCTCTTTTGGGGTGGGGTTGGAGATATTTGGGTCTTAGTGAAGTTCGCCTCAATTTTAGTTTTGATTATTCTGCTGAAGAATACAAATCCCCGCTTGCGGATTGACCAGGCTTTGAAATTTTTTTGGATTGGTTTAGGTCTCTTTGGTATCTTAGGGGTAATTTTGGCATTTTATAAACTATGAAAGACCCACGGATTTGGGGATTGAAGAAATCGCCTTGGGTGTTCCATGTCGCTGCCGCTTCTTGCAATAACTGTGATATTGAGATTCTGGCGGCGTTAACGCCCCGGTTTGATGTGGAAAGGTTTGGTATTCTCCTGGTTGGCTCGCCGCGACACGCTGATGCCCTCTTGGTAACCGGTGTCTTAAACCGAAAGAGTCTACCAAGGGTCTTGCGGGTTTATGAGCAGACACCCAAACCCTGTTTGGTGATTGCGGTTGGGACCTGCGCTTGCGATTGCCATATGTTTACCGATTCTTACAACGTGGTTGGACCTTATGACCGGCACCTGCCCGTGAGTGTTTATATCCCAGGCTGTCCCCCAAAACCTGAGGCAATAATTGCGGGAGTAGTGAAGGCGCTTTCTTCCTTATGAGGGAATTAGAAAAGGAGTTGAGGGAGAAGTTTCCGGAGATAAAGGTCTTTGAACACTCTTCCCGCCGGCTCTATTTAGAGATTGGGAGAGAGAAGATAAGAGAGATATCTCACTTTTTATTTAAAGAGAAGGGGTTGCGGTTATCAATTATGACTGGGATTGATACCCGGGAAGGGATAGAGATTCTCTATCATTTTTCCGAAGATAAGACCGGGACATATTGGACGGTGAAGACTTTGGTTGATAAGGCGGACCCAAGGATTGACACGATTTCCGATATCACTAAGGCATCTTCTTGGATTGAGCGAGAGATTTGGGAACTACTCGGTGTGGAATTTGTTGGGCATAAAAACTTATCTCCTCTCCTCACCGCCGAAGATTGGCCAAGGGATAAGTTCCCTTTAAGGAGAGATTATGAGTAAGAGAATAGTACCAATCGGACCTTATCACCCTCTCCAAGAAGAGCCGGAGTTTTTTAAGTTAATCGTTGAGGGCGAGAAGGTAGTCGGTTTGGAGATAAATATCGGTTATAACCATCGGGGGCACGAATTTCTTTCGCCCAAGATGACCTATGAGCAGATAGCTTATTTGGTGGAAAGGATTTGTGGAATCTGCTCCAATTCTCACCCTCTCGCTTTTGTCCAGGCGGTTGAGGATGCGGCAAAGATTAGTGTTCCAGAAAGGGCAAGGTATATCCGGACGATAAACCACGAATTAGAGAGGATTCATTCCCATCTCCTCTGGCTCGGTTTGGCCGGGCATTTCATTGGTTATAATACGGTTTGGATGTGGTCTTGGAAATACCGAGAATTGGTCTTAGATCTATTTGAGATGATTACCGGTAATCGGAATCATTATGCGATGAATAAGGTTGGTGGGGTGAGATGGGATATTAAAGAGGAATTTTTCCCGGTGATTGAGAAGAGTCTTGATGAGTTGGCAAAGGTGGTGGATATGTTTACCAAGGCGATTTTGGATGACCCGGTAATTCGCGCCCGCCTGGAGGGGGTTGGGATTTTACCAAAGGAGATGGCGATTGATTACGGAGTCGTTGGTCCAACGGCTCGGGCCAGCGGTTTACCGATTGATGTCCGGAAAGATGACCCCCACGCCGCTTATGATGAAGTTGATTGGGCTATTGTCGTCTTTGAAGAGGGTGATGTCCTAGCGAAAGCGAAGGTGCGCCTTTTGGAATGCTTTGAGTCGATCAAAATAATTAGAGGTTGTTTAAAAAAGATGCCGAAAGGGGAGATTGAGAAAAAGATTGACGAAATTCCCCCGGGTGAAGGGATTGGTCGCGCGGAAGCGCCCCGAGGAGAGGTGTTTCATTATGTTCGGACATCCGGGGGAAATTTTCCAATTCGGCATAAGATTCGGGCGCCCTCTTATATGAATGTCCAATCTAATGAATATGCCTGTGTTGGTTATTCAATCGCCGATGCCGCCTTGACCTTAGCCGCGGTTGACCCCTGCTACTGTTGCACCGAAAGGATTTGTGCTTTTGAGGACGAAAGGCTTCGTTATACACCACAAGATATCTTAAAGATGAGTTGGGAAAAGACAGAAAGGTTGAAAGCCCGAATTTTAATTTCCAAATTCTAAAAGACCGCTCAGGAATGCCTGTCTCATGAAAAGAAGGTGAAGAAGTGAGCTCTCTCCTTCTTTTTTTCATCCTACCCTTTTTGACTGGGGTATTGGGATTTGTAATCTCCCGGCTCCGGAATGAGATTAACTTTTTAGGTGGACTTTTAACACTCTACTATTCCTTCCGACTCTTTCTTTTCCCAAAGGATAGGATTTTAGAATCTTTTTTAGGGAGTTTTTTCGGCGTGCCATTTAGGTTATCCTTATCGGGGTTTAATAGTATTTTTCTTTTCGCTATCTCCTTCTTTGGTTTTTTGGTCATTCTCTATTCTCTCCGCTCTTCCCGAAGAATGGAGGAGAAGAGGTTGAGATTTTACTTTTTCTATCTCTTCTTAGCCATCGGTGCGGCGAATGGTGTCCTCCTCTCCTCAAACCTCATTCTTCTCTTCTTTTTTTGGCTAATTCTTTCCTTTGCCACCTACGGCTTTTTCTCAATCGGAAGGGAGAACAACTCTCATATTCCAAGGAGAAGTCGGGCGCTAATCGGTCTTTCCGATTTTTTCTTATTTGGGGGAGTTCTTCTCTTGGTCGTTAAAACCAAAAGCGGGGAAGTTGTCTTAGCCTCTCTTCTGCCTTTGACCAATTTTTATTCTCTTCTGGCGTTTCTTTTAATCACGATTGGTATCTTTACTAAAATTGGTGTGGTGCCGTTTCATTTTTGGCTTCCAGTCGCGGCCAAAATTCTACCGACACCAGTAATGGCTTTTATTTCGGCGACAATTAATCGGCTGTTGGGAATTTACCTCTTGATTCGGGTTTCGTTTCATATTTTTGATATTACCTCTTCTGGGGTGATGAAGAACTATTTAATGGTGATTGGAGCGATTACCATTTTGACCGGAGTCATAATGGCGATAAGAGAGAAGGAGTTGATGTCTCTTTTTTCTTTTCAAGGGATTTCGGAGGTTGGTTATGTCTTTTTGGGAATCGGCAGCGGCATTCCAATTGGTTTGGCGGGAGCGGTCTTCCATAGTCTTAATACAACCCTTTGCTTTGCTGGCTTATTTTTTGCTGTTGGGTCCATTGAGTTCTGGACAAAAGAGACGAGGGTAAATAATTTAGGTGGTTTAGTGAAGATGCCGATTACTTTTTTTTCTTTTCTGGTTAGTGGTTTAACAATTATTAATTTCCCCTTTTTAAGTGCTTTCTTTTCAAAGTGGCTAATCTACCAAGGGGTTTTGGCGGCAGGAAGCGTTTTCTCTCTCTTCTATCTCGGTTTAGCGGTAATTGGTAGTATCTTCACTTCGTTTCTCTTCTTGAAGTTGACCCATTCTCTATTTTTTGGGGAAAAACCAAAGGGATTTGAGAAGATAAGAGAGGTGGGGATTTCTATGTTGTTGCCGGGGTTGATAATCGCTTTCCTCTGTCTTGTCTTCGGGGTATTTGCTCACTCCTTTCCATTAAGATCCATAATCTACCCTAATTTACCGAAAGGGTTTTCGGTTATTACTTATCAGCCGGTTTTAGCAGCAATCTTAATTATCGGGGCTTTGGCAATGGGCACCTTGCTCTATTTTTTATCTGGGAGGCGGCATTGACTTTTTCTGAAATTTTTATATGATTAAAAAAAATGGTTGAACTCTAATCTTTTGTTGGTGGCGATGTTGGCGGCGGCAATTGTGGCGATTGAGACAAAGGACTTATTAGCCGCCGCGGTAGCGATGGGCTTGGTTGGCTTTGCGGTAGCGATTATGTTCATTTTAGTTCAGGCACCCGATTTGGCGATTGTTCAGATTGTGGTGGAAATCCTTTCGGTCGTCTTTTTCGCCGCGGTCATCCTCCGCACCACTCATACCGATACGACAATTGGCCAAGGGATAGATAGAGAGATGGTCTTCCCATTAGTTATTTTCTTCATTTTTGCCACCTTCTTTTTAATCATTTCGCTTTATGCCTTAAAGGATTTACCGCCCTTTGGGGCACCGTTGATGCGGGTAGCGGATACTTATATCCAGGAAGGTTTAGAAGCGACCGGAGCCGGGAATTTAGTGGCGGCGGTCATCCTAGACTACCGGGGTTATGATACCTTAGGAGAGGCGACCGTCCTCTTCACCTCGGTCTTAGGAGTGATGACGATTTTGCGAAGGATGGGGAGGAAATGATGGGGAGGGGGATGACGATAATTGTTAAGACAATTGCCGGGCTGGTGGCGGGATTCATTTTCCTCTACGGACTCTACATCGTCCTTCATGGTCATCTCACTCCGGGTGGTGGTTTTGCCGGCGGGGTGATTTTGGCTGGCTCTTTTATCCTCTTGATTTTGGCATTTGGTTCTCAGGAGGTTCGGGAAAGGTCTTCTTATCTATTTTCCTCCCTATTTGAAAGTTTGGGTGGTCTTCTCTTTCTCTTCATTGCCCTTTTAGGACTAACCTCCGGTTTCTTTTTCCTAAATCTTTTTTCCAAGGGAATACCTTTAAGGCTTTTTTCCTCCGGAATAATCTTACCCGCGAATATCGCCATCGGGATGAAAGTCGGCGGTGGTCTTTTGGGGATATTTTTGGCCTTAGCCGCCACCAAATATTTAATGGAGGAGTAGATGGTCGTCTTCCTCGCTTGTATCCTTCTTTTTCTTATCGGAATTTATGCGGTGGTGACGAAGAGGAACCTTTTGAAGATTGCGATTGGCTTCTGTATGATGGAGTATGCGGTCAATCTCCTTTTTGCCTTTATCGGTTTTAAGAAAGATGCCTTAGCGCCAATAATCACGAGGCTACCGATGGAAAGGAATTTTGTTGACCCAATTCCTCAAGCTTTAGTTCTCACCGCCATCGTCATCGGTTTGGGGACGACTGCTCTCTTGCTCTCTTTAATTGTGAGGATTTATGAGAAATACAAGACTTTGGATGTAAAAGAGATTCGGAAGTTAAGAGGTTGAAATGGGCAGAAAGGTTGGTTATTTTATTTTGGCGTTAATCTTATATCTCCTTCTGGTCTGGACTTTGGATTGCCAAGAGTTCTTGGCGGGAGTAGTCCTTTCCTTTTTGACCGCCATTTTATTTGGTGGTTATTTTGGTTTGGAAATCAAGAAATTGGGAGAGATCCGACGGTGGTTCTGGCTTATTCTCTACATTCCGTTTCTGGCTTGGGAGTGTTTTAAGGCGAATCTGGATGTTGCCTTTCGGGTCTTACATCCAGAGCGTCCCTTAAATCCGGGGATTGTGAAGATTAAGACGACTCTCCGCTCTGATGTCGCCCGCACCTTTTTGGCTAATTCAATCACCCTCACTCCAGGGACGATGAGTGTGGAGATTGTTAATGAGCACCTCTATATCCATTGGATTGATGTCTGCACCGAAGATGTGGAGAAGGCTTCTTCCCTCATTGCCCGGCGGTTTGAGAAATTTTTAGAAAAGGTTTTTGAATGAAGGAGGAGATATGGAGATTCTTTTAACAATTCTTGCCATCTGTGCCTTCTTTTGTCTCTATCGGGCACTTCAGGGACCGTCCATCTCGGACCGGGTGATTGCGGTTGACATTATGGGGATTCTTTTCACCGGCATTACCGCCTTGGTTGGTTTGCGGTTGAACCTCTCTTACTTCTTAGACTTGGCAATCGTCATTGCGATTCTGAGTTTCCTCGGCACGCTGGCTTTGGCGAAATACTTAGAGGGGAGAAGCCTTGATGATTGAGACACTCGGCTGGATTATCATCGTCATCGGGGTCATCTTTGATTTTTTGGGTGGCCTCGGTTTAGTTCGCTTTCCTGATTTGTACAACCGGATGCAGGCGGCGACAAAGTGTGTGACGGTTGGGACCTGCGGAATAATGTTCGGAATATTTTTGGTTAAGGGTTTCTCTTCTATGGGGATAAAGGCTTTAATCTGTGCTTTTTTTATTCTCTTCACGATGCCGGTTGCCGCCCACGCTCTTTCCCGGGCTTCTCTTCTTTTTGGGATTAAGATGTGGAAAAAAACTGTGGTTGACAAGTTGGGAGAAGATAAGGGCGGAGAGCCTCAGATTGAAAGATGAGAAAGCCTAAGTTGAGAGAATTGAAAGAAGCGGTAAAGGCACTTTGGCATGGTCCTTATACCACTAAGTTTCCGAAGGAACCAGCCAAGGTCTTTCCTAATTACCGGGGTCGGATTGTCTTTCAGGAAGAGAAGTGCGTCGGTTGCGGTGCTTGTGCTGAAGTCTGTCCCGCCAAGGCCCGAGCAATTGAGGATAACAAAGAGAAGAAGGTGAGGAGAGTAATCCATTATCCAGAGAAGTGTATCTATTGCGGGCAGTGCGTCCGCTATTGCATTACCCAAGAGGGGATAAGGCATACCCCGGATTTTGAATTATCTTCTCTGACAAAAGATGGTTATAAGAATTACATTGAAAAAGAGTTGGTTTTGTGCGAAACCTGTGGCGGGGTGATTGGGTGTCAAGACCACCTTTTGTGGATATACCGAAGAGTGGGTGAAGCGGCCTATCAGAACCCAAGTCTATTTTTGGTCCACCAGAGGAAGCTGGGTCTGAGCCAAGAGGAAAGGGATGAGCCTCCTTCTTATCGTTCTGGGCATCTTCGGATTTTGTGTCCGGACTGCCGACGCGAGGTCTATCTCCAAGAAATCTGGGGTTATTAGTCGCCGAAAAGCCAAGAAGAAAATTGGATTCCAAATTGACCGATAGAAATCTCTCTCTAGAATGAGCGTTATGACCCATTGGTATTCCTTGTCCGAAGAAGAGGTCTTAGAGAAATTAGGGAGTAAGGTTACTGGTATCTCCGAGGCGGAGGCGGAGAGACGGCGGGAGAGGTTTGGCTTCAATAAACTAAAATTGGGAAAGAAGAAGAATTTTCTTTTCTTCTTTTTTGAGCAGTTTAAGAATTTTCTGGCGGTAATTTTAATCTTCGCCATCCTTCTCTCCGTTCTCGCGGGCGAATATACCGAAGGTCTGGTAATTCTTTTAATCCTTCTTTTAGCCGCACTTCTCGGGGCCATGCAAAATTACCGGGCGGAAAGGGTGATGGCGGAATTAGAGAAGATGGCCCCGGAGTTCGCTCGGGTTTTACGGGAAGGCAAGGAACACCAAGTTTTGGTTGAGGATTTGGTTCCTGGGGATATCATCCTTTTGAGCGCCGGCGATAAAGTTCCGGCGGATGCCTACCTCTTAGAAGAGGTCAATTTGAAAGTTGATGAAAGTATTCTGACCGGGGAGTCAATCCCAGTTGAAAAGGAAGTTGGGGTTCTACCCCCGGCGGCGCCATTCTATGCCCGAAAGAATATCCTCTTCGGTGGCACTTCGGTCGTCTATGGCAAAGGGAAGGCGGTTGTCTGTGAGACGGGGATGAATACAGAGTTGGGAAAGATTGCCCAAAGTTTGGAGAGAATTGAAGAAGAGAAGACACCTCTGCAGCTCTCAATTGAGAAGTTGGGGAAATGGTTTGGGGTTGTGACCCTAATCATCTGTGCGGTAATTGGTGGGATTGGCATCTTTCGGGGGGAGAAAATCTTAGATATGCTCATCTGGGCAATCGCCTTAGCGGTGGCCATCGTCCCGGAGGCTTTGCCGGCGGTGATGACGATTGCCCTTTCCTTAGGGACGAAGCGGATGGCGAAGCGAAATGGTTTGGTGCGTCGTTTAGCGAGCGTCGAGACCTTGGGGGCGATAAATGTTATTGGGACGGACAAGACTGGGACGATAACCAAGGGTGAAATGGCAGTCAAAGAGGTCTTTTTGGCGAAAGGCAAAACCAAAGTTGCGGTGAGTGGAGTTGGCTACGAGCCGAAGGGCGAATTCATTATGGAAGGAAAAGGAGAGAACCTCAGTGTCGAGGATTTGAACCGTCTCCTCTTAGTTTCCGTTCTTTGTAATGATAGTCGCTTAAAGAAGGAGAGAGGAAGATGGACGATTGACGGCGACCCAACCGAAGGTGCCCTCTTGGTCTTAGCGGCTAAGAAGGGGGTGGAGAGAGAGGAAATAGAAAAGAAATATCCAAGGCTTGACGAAATCCCCTTTTCCCCGGAACGGAAGTTGATGACTACCATCCATAGAAATGGGGAGAAGATATTTATCGCCACCAAGGGCGCTGGGGAGATCGTTTTAAGTAAATCGGTCTTAGAAGAGAAAGAGCGAGAGGATTTATTGGAGGTGATGAGGGAGATGGCAAATCGGGGGTTGAGGGTTTTAGGGATTGCCTACCGGGAGGCGGAAGGAATTATTTCTGATGAAGAGGTTGAGGATGGGCTCAAATTTTTAGGTTTTGTTGGGATGATGGACTTGCCCCGACCCGAGGTGAAGGAAGCGGTGAAGAAGTGTCGGGAGGCGAAGATAAAACCGGTGGTAATTACCGGTGACCATCTCTTGACCGCGAAGGCGGTCGCAAAGGAAATTGGCATCTTTGAAGAGAGAGAGCGGGCGATTACCGGTGAGGAGTTGGAACAGATGACGGATGAGGAGTTGGAGAGAGAGATTGATAAGATTGCGGTCATCGCCCGGGTTTCGCCATTTCACAAGTTGCGGATAGTTGAGGCGTTTCAGAAGAAAGGTTATGTGGTGGCGATGACCGGTGATGGGGTGAATGATGCTCTGGCTTTGAAAAAGGCGGATATCGGAGTGGCGATGGGGGTTACCGGGACTCAGGTGACAAAAGAGGTGGCGGATTTAATCATCTTAGATGACAACTTTGCAACTATCGTCCATTCGATTGAGGAGGGGAGAAATATCTTTAAGAATATGAAGAACTTCATCGGCTACGCGCTCTCTTTACACTTAGGGGAGATTCTATTAATCACCCTCTCTCTCCTCCTAAAACTTCCCTTACCTTTGACCGCGGCTCAGATTCTCTGGATTAATTTGGTGACCGATGGTCTACCACCAATCGCTTTGAGTTTGGAGCCGTTGGAGCCAGGTTTAATGTCTTTGCCACCCCGCCAAAAAAGCGAGTCCTTCTTTACCCGAAATGTGATTAGAATGGGTCTCTTTACCGGTTGCCTCATCGCCCTTCAAGCCATTTTCCTTTTCTTTTTTGGTTCACCAAAGTTAAATCTAAATCGCGCCCAGACCTTGGTCTTTGCGATGGTTACCGTCTCGGCGATGTTCAATGTCTTTAACTGGCGCTCGGAGCGGGTTTCGGTCTTTAAAATTGGGCTCTTTAAAAATTGGCCGTTAATCTTGGCGATTTTGAGCACCCTTCTCCTTCTATTAGCGGTTATCTATCTACCTGGGCTTTCTACCCTCTTTGCCACTTTTTCGCTCACCCTTTCCGATTGGCTTTTAATTGGGCTCTTGGGTTCAACCACCCTTCTCTTTGGAGAGTTAATGAAACTGATTGAGAAATAAAATTACCACTGGGCGCCGTAGCCAACAAATTGCCAAGTGCGATTCGTCTTCTTAAATTGGAACTGGAGACCACGTTGGCGGAAGGCAAACTTTTCTTCACCTTTGATTGGGATGATATCAAGATAGACCGTGGCGATATTGTCAAGAATCCTTATCGCCCCAAAGTCAAAATAATAGGGTGGAGGCTCTTTTTCTCGCTCAATCTCTTCGCCGGTTAACCAGAAGATTTTATTTCCCTTCTTGGTTAGAGAAATCCCTTCTTCTGGGCGTCCCTTCTTTAAGAAAATAATCTTTTTTGGGAGGGTGAATTGCGGGAACTTTTCCTTAAAACCGCCGAATTCTAATGCCCGCTCAATCGCTAGGAGGAGTAAGTCTTTCCTCTCTTTAATCTCCCCGTCTCCGTATCTTAACTCGTCCGGGAGGATGGGCGATAACCAGAAGAGTCGCCAACCGCTATCGGTCTTAATCCAATTGGCGAAGAGGTATTGGTAATTCCTTTGGTCCTCCCAAATCCAAGTGGAGACCTGGGCGGTGAGACCGGTGATATGGACAAATTTGGTCTCAACCCTTTTCATTCTCTTTCCCCTAAGCCAATCTTCAAAATAATTTTTGAACTCCTCTTCGGAAATTTCTTTCTTGAAGGTGGGATTGAAGAGGCGGTAGATGCCTTTGGCGTCCTTCCTTTTGCAAGAGGAAGTAAATTGATTCGCCTCTCTTTTGAAGGGGGAGGAGTCATTTCTCTTTCCAGTCAATGAAAGCCAAAAATTGGGGAGGAGGACAAAAGCGATGGTGAGGAAGAAAAAGATTAAGAAGAAGGTCTTCTTCTGGTCAATTTGAAATTTCATATTACCGAATTATAACTTATTTTCCTAATTTTGTCTATTCAAGGCTATCCGCCATCTCTCCTTAGAATCTCTCGTCCGCCCAAACTTGCTATTTTTCCCTACGCTCAGTGGCTGGCGGCAATTAGATGGCGGATAGCCCAAAACTTCTTCCTGACCAAAATGAATAGATTCCCTCCGCCTCTCTTTAAGAATTGATTCTTCATTTATTGTGCGTCTCATAATTCACGTTGAAATATTCAAAAGTCGTGCCAAAAGCCAAAAATTTTAAGTTATTGAAAGCTAATTGCTTAACCTTAATTTTTAATAGATTGATATTGAGTTTCCGCCGATTTTTTCTTTTTGATGCCGATTTTTTCGGCACTTAAAATTAAGTGTAAGATTTTGCCCCTTTTTTTACTCTATATTTAGATAGGGCTTTGGAAGGAGAAACCTAAGAAATTAACTATAAAACAGGATGGGTTTCTCTTTATAAAAAGGGGGGAGCGATACAGGGGGCATAGGTAAAGCTCTAATCTTTGGTCTAATTTAAAGTCTAAGAAAACGCCTAAAAGAAAGTTTAACCAAGGGTCTAAATTTTAATCTAAATCTTTGTTTCAGGAAAGGTTTGACCTTTAGCCTAATTGAGAGTTTGATTCCAAATCTAAGCGGAGGTTTAAGGGAAAGCCTAATTTTTGGCTTAAGCCTCAGCCTAAGAACTGGTTTAAGCCAAGACCTAAAGCCCTTTATCTTCCCGAGGCTAGAACGAAAGGTCTTGAGTTTGGTAGTTTCTAACGACTTTTTTTAAATTATGGGGGATAGTTTTTCCTACGAAAGGCGGATTTAAGGAAACGGGAAATGAAGGGTTAGAAGATATCAATAAGGGGTGGAAGTATGAGTGAGGAGGAGAAATTTATGGTGCCTTAAAAGAAAAGATTGTTTCTCGGACAACGTAGAGATTTGCGGATGGGGGGAGGTTCTAAAATCTTTTCTGGAGCAAGGCGAAATGGGAAATGAGGAACTGAACTTGACTTTTGGGGTATTTTGCTTATAATTTTAAATGCGTTGGATTTTGATGATTGCCTTGGGCTTGGTTTTGGGCTCTTTTCTTATTGGTGTTCTCTCTTATCCGAAGATGCCGGAACGGATGGCAGCCCATTGGAATGTGAGGGATGAGGTTGATGGCGAGATTTCTCGTTTCTGGGGGCTTTTCCTTATGCCTTTAATCTCCTTAGGCTCATTTCTTTTATTCCTCTTAATCCCACTTATTGACCCATTAAAGGAGAATATTAAAAAGTTTCGGAAGTATTTTGACTTCTTCATTCTGATTTTTATTATCTTCCTCTTTTATCTCTATCTCTTGACCCTATTCTGGAATTTGGGTTATCGGTTTCGGATGTCTCAAATGCTTCTCCCGGCTTTTTCCCTTCTCTTCTTTTTCTGTGGGGTCTTAGTTGAGAATGCGAAGAGGAATTGGTTTGTCGGGATTAGGACGCCTTGGACTTTAAGTAGTGAGGTCGTTTGGGAGAAGACTCATAAGTTAGGAGGAAACTTATTCAAGGTTGCGGGATTGATCGCCCTCCTCGGTTTTTTGTTTCCCAATTATGCCTTCTACCTTGTCATCATCCCAGTCTTAATTCTTACCTTCTTCACGATTGTCTACTCTTATTTCGCTTATCAAGGGGAGAAGAGAGGGTTATATGGATAAAATAATTGGCGAGGAGAAGAAGAGAGAGATATTGAAGGAACTCTTTCGGGAGTTGCATAAGGGAAAGAGCCTGGCGGAATTGAAAGAGAGGTTTGAAGAGGTCTTGAAAGAAGTGGATGCGGAGGATGTGGCGAGGGTAGAAGAGGAGTTGATTAAGGAAGGGTTGCCGAGGGAAGAAATTCAAAAAGTCTGTGATTTGCATCTCGCCTTGGTGAAGGAAAGATTGGAAGGGAAAGAGGTTTCTCTTTCTCCCCACCACCCGATTGGGATTTTACTGACTGAGCATCGGATGATGCTTGAGATGGCAAACCGATTAAAAGAATTGGTCGGAAAGATTAGTGAGGAGAACTTAAAAGAGATGGCGCGCATCGCCCACCATTTTAAAGATTCGGAGAAGCATTATCTAAGAGAGGAGAATGTCTTATTCCCTTATTTAGAGAAGCACGGGATAACCGAACCCCCAAAGGTGATGTGGATGGAGCACGATATGATAAGGGAGGCGAAGAAGCGATTTTATAAGTTATTAGGGGAGAGAGACGGAAAGGGACTCGTTTCGGTTGCGGAAGAGATTTATCAGGTCTTAAATACCCATTTTTATAAAGAGAGTAATATTCTCTTCCCGGTGGCTTTGCGAGTGATAAGCGAAGAGGAGTTTGGGGAGATCAAGAAAGAGTTTGCGGAAATCGGCTACTGTTGCTTTACTCCCGAGGCCGAGGAAAAAAGAGCCGAAGAAGAGGAAAAGAAGACCCATACCTTAGCCTTTACCTTTGAGACCGGGGAACTGAGCGTGGAGGAATTGGGGGCGCTCTTAAATACCCTCCCCTTTGATTTGACCTTTGTTGATAAGGATGACAAGGTGAGGTATTTTAACCAATCAAAGGAGCGGATCTTTGTTCGTACCAAGGCGGTAATCGGGAGGAAAGTTCAGCAGTGCCATCCGGCGAAGAGTGTCCACATCGTGGAGAGGATTATTGATGCCTTTAAGAGAGGGGAGAGAGATGTTGCGGAATTCTGGATTTCGCTCCAAGGGAAGTTGGTTCATATCCGCTACTTTGCGGTACGGGATAAAAAGGGTAGATATTTAGGGACCTTAGAAGTAACGCAAAATATTACGGAAATCAAAAAAATCGAAGGGGAGAGGCGACTCTTAGATTGGCGTTAATCTCTCTTTAACTCTTATCCCTTTGCCTTTTTAAGCCACCCTTCAATTCTTCTCAGTGCCTCTTTGATATTCTCAATAGAATTGGCATAGGAGAAACGGATGAAACCTTCGCCGTATTTGCCAAAGCAGGTTCCAGCCAGGCAGGCGACACCGGCTTCGCAAAGGAGTTTGTCGGCTAACTCCCGGTAATGGATACCTGTTCCTTCCACATTCGGGAAGACATAGAAGGCACCAAGTGGCTTCTGACACCGGAAGCCCTTGATATTATTGAGACCTTCAACGATAACATCTCTTCTTCTTTGGAACTCCTGACGCATCTTCTCCGCCTCGTCCTGGGGACCAATGAGGGCTTCAATGCCGGCGATTTGAATGAAGGTCGTTGTGCAGGAGTTGATATTTGTTTCAATACGGGCCAGTTCCAAAGCCAATTCCGGATGCATAATCCCGTAGCCGAGGCGCCAGCCGGTCATGGCATAGGTCTTAGAAAAGCCATCGATGATAATTGTCCTTTCCCGCATCCCCGGGAATTTGGCGATGGTCTCAAATTTCTCCTCGTAGATAATTCGGGAATAGACCTCATCGGAGATAATCCAGAGGTCTTCGTAGTTTGCCAAAACTTCCGCTAAATCTTTTAGATAACTACCGCTTGTGACACTGCCACAGGGATTATGGGGAGAATTGAGGATTAAGAGGCGGGTCTTTTTATTTAATTTCCTCTTCAATTCTTTTAAGTCGGGGAGGAAGTTATTCTTTTCCCGCAAAGGGAGGGGGATTGCCTTCCCTCCGATGTATTTAATCATTGACTCGTAGATGGGGAAGCCCGGATTCACATAAAGGACTTCATCGCCATCTTCCACAAGCGCCATTATGGCGAAGGACATTATCGGTTTTGCCCCAGGAGTGACGACGACTTCCTCCGGTTTAAATTCCATCCCCCTCAGCTCCCCCGCCTTTTCGGCAATTACCCGGCGTAATTGAGGCAAACCTTGAGAAGGTCCGTAGTGGGTATAGCCTTCATCCAGAGCCCTTTTGGCAGCTTCCTTGATATTTTTCGGTGTGTCAAAGTCGGGTTCGCCAATCTCTAAGTGGATGATGTGCTTCCCTTCTGCTTCAAGTCCCTTTGCCCGGACTAAGACATCAAAGGCGGTCTCGGTTCCCATCTCTTTCATCCGCCAAGATTCGGGTAAACCACAAGCCAATGTGCACTCTCTTATCTTCTTTATTCCTTTTCTTAATTTAGCAAGCCTCGTCTTTTTCATAATCACTCCTTTCTTAGGATTATCTTTTCTTACTTTTCACGAACTCGTATAACTCTTTCGCCTTGGCGGCGATGTGCTCACCTGAGACCTCAAACTCCCACATCAATTCCCAGGGAGCACCGGATTCACCGAAGCGGTCCTTGACACCAATATAATCAAGGATGACCTTTTCGCCGAAGAGTTCCCGAGCACTGGCAATAACCGCCGCAATCCGGTTGGCAAAACCACCAATCTGGTGCTCTTCGGCTGTGATTAGAATACCGGTCTCTTTTGCCGCCCTAATTATCGGTTCCGGATTTAGGGGTTTCAGGGTATGGATATTGAGAACCCGGGTTTCAATCCCATACTCTTCTTTTAAGATCCAAGCAGCCCGCATCGCCTCCGGCACCATCGGGCCACAGGCTAAGATTGACAAGTCTTCATTCTCATTTTTGTATTCCCGGGCTAAGTAGATATCAAAGGCATCCAAGAAGTTTTCTTTTTCTCCCCGATACCGGTAGATATTCGGTTCATTCCAGATGAAGGGGGTATCTTCCCGAGTAACGATTGGGGTTGCCTCCCGGGCGAATCGGATATACTTTGGTCCCTTAATCTCAAAGATGAGGAATTTTGTCGCCTTTTTGGTCTCAATGGCATCACTGGGGACGCAGACATGCATATTCGGGAGACCGCAGATTTGGAATAAATCCTCTAAGGCTTGGTGGGTGGCACCATCTGGACCGACGGAGACACCGCCGTGGGCACCAGCGATGAAGACATTGAAATTGCCGTAGCAGACCGTGGTTCTCAATTGGTCAAGATTTCTGGCTGCGGCAAATGTTCCATAGGTGCCGAAGACCGGGAGAAATCCCTCTTTGGCCAAACCGCCGGCTAAGGCAGTTCCAGATTGCTCGGCAATACCAACTTCAATCCAGCGCTTCTTTCGCTCTGGCTTATCTTTATAGAAGTGAGAAATTGTGATGGAATCGGAGATATCCGCCCCAATACAGACGACCCTTGGGTCATCACCGCATTCGGCCAATGCCTCGCCGAAGCCAAACCGGGTCGCCTTCATTTGAACTTTCATTATCGGTAGGCGATTCCAGAAGTAATCTTTTTTACTAAATTTAGGGACCTTGACCATCAATTTCTCGGTCGCCTCTTTCTGATACTCCTCGGCCTTAGCGAATAGCCCTTTCCAATCAATCTTTGTATCCATCCCCAACTCTTTTAACCCTTGCCGCATCTCATCAACGGATGGGGCTTTGCCGTGCCAGCCGGCGATGTTCTCCATAAAGGAGACACCCTTTCCCTTTATCGTGTGGGCGACGATTAGAACCGGCTTTCCCTTTATCTTCTTCGCCTCTTCAAATGCCTGGAGGATCTCTGTCATATTGTGCCCGTCGATTTCTAAGACTTCCCAATGGAAGGCTTTGAATTTATCCGCAATCGGATCGATGTTCATCACCTCTTCCACCCAACCGTCAATCTGTAGGCGGTTTTTGTCTAAGATCGAGACTAAATTATCTAACTTAAAGTGACCGGCTTCCATCACCGCTTCCCAAATATTCCCCTCTTGAAACTCACCGTCACCATTTAAGACATAGACCCGATAATCTTTCCCCTTCAGTTTTCCGGCATAGGCGATACCGACCCCAATTGAGAGCCCTTGGCCTAAGGAGCCGGTTGAGGCCTCAACCCCGGGGAGTTTTAGCCAGTGGGGATGTCCTTGATAAGGGGCATAGAGCTTCCTTAAGCGGACAACATCTTCTACCGGAAAAAATCCGGCCATACCTAGGCCTAAATAGAGAGAAGGGGCTTTATGGCCGGTTGACCAGATTATTCGGTCCCGGTCTTCCCAATTAGGATTTTTTGGGTCAAGCCGAGCGACTGAGAGGTAGAGAGCAGCAGTAACGTCCATAATGGAGAGGGTGCCACCAGAATGACCACTACCCGCGGCGGCTAAGGCGATGAGGTTTAAAGCCCGCATATATCTTGCCGCTTCTTTTAACTCCTCAACCGTGTAGGTCTTTACTATCTTTCCGGTTTTTGAATCAACAATTGGCACAGAGCCTCCTTACTTTGGAATTTTTTGATAATCTTCAAGGAATTTTTTTATGCCAATATCAGTGAGTGGGTGTTTAGCAAGAAGAAAGAGAACGGAATAAGGACAAGTGGCGATATGAGCACCCATTTTCGCCGCCTCGACGAAGTGAAGGGGATGACGGATACTGGCGACAATTATCTCGGTCTTAAAGTTATAGTTCTTATAAATGTTAACGATATCTCGGACAATCTCCATTCCGAAATGAGAGATGTCGTCCAGACGTCCGACGAATGGGGAGACAAAGGTCGCACCGGCTTTGGCGGCAAGCACGGCTTGACTGGGTGAGAAGACTAAGGTCATGTTGGTCTTTATCCCATCAGCGGCAAGCATCTTTACCACCTTTAAACCTTCGGGGGTGCAGGGTATCTTGATGGTGATGTTTTTTTTATTTATTTTCGCTAACTCTCTCCCTTCATTAACCATTCCCGAGGCATCTTGACTTATCACTTCTACGGAGATCGGTCCGTCAACTAATCCCGTAATCTCTTTTACGCATTCGTCAAACTTCTTGCCGGTTTTGGCGATAAGGGTAGGATTGGTCGTCACTCCATCCAGAATTCCCCAGGAATGGACTTCCCTTATCTCTTTAATATCAGCCGAGTCAATAAATATTTTCATAGACTCCTCCAAAAACAAAATTATCGGCTGCGCTGCTTCCGCAAAGAAAAAAATGGAAGTGAAACATCTTTGATTATAAACAAAGAGAGGCAAAAGTCAAGGCTTTGTTTGGAGAACCTTTTAATCTGATGTTTCAGGCACCTCCGTAGTTGAACCGGTCTCTTTCTTGGCTGTTTCTTCTTGAGGTGGTTTTTCGGCTTTGGGAGGAGGCACAGTCATTTTGACTTTTTTTTCTTCATTCGCTTCTAATTTTTTTGGAAGTCTTTTGTGACGCAATTTCCATTTCCGGCGGATTAGAAGTCTCTTCCTTTTCTGTTTGCTCTTTGTCCGGGCCATACCAACTTTAAGGAATCACTTTATAGACAACATCTTTTTCGTGGCACTTACCACTTGTCTTAAGACCGATGACATCTCCTCTTTTAGCGGTTTGGATTGGTTGGTGTTCAATCTGCATTGAAGTGACAATGTCCTGAAAGTCAGTAGTATGACCCTTGATGTGGATGGTATCGCCGAGTGATAACGGCTCATCGGTAATCTCAACGATGGCGACGCCAATCTTTGAGTAGTAGTGAGTAACGATTCCGACTTTTAACTCCATAGTATCACCTCCTATGGATAGACCCTTTCCATCATTCTGGGAAAGGGGATTGTCTCTCGGACATGCCGAGCCTTACAAATCCAGGCAACAGTCCTTTCAATCCCCAAGCCGAAACCGGCGTGGGGAAAACTACCGTAGCGGCGGAGGTCCAAATACCATTCAAATGCGGTTTTGGGCAAGTTGTGTTCAAGGATTCTCTTTTCCAACTCGTTTAGGTCGTCTTCCCTTTGACCGCCCCCAACGATTTCGCCGTAGCCCTCCGGGGCTAAAATATCAACCGAGAGGGTAAGGGTTGGGTCTTTCGGGTCGCGTTTCATATAAAACGCTTTGCACTGGTGAGGATAATGATGAATCATAACGGGACGGTTAAAACTTTCCGAAAGAATTGTCTCTTCATCGCCACCAAAATCATCACCCCAATTCACCGGCAGCCCTTTCTTTTTTAATTGGGTTAGAGCCTCTTCATAGGTTATTCTGGGAAATGGCTTCTTCACCTCTTCCAAATTTTTCCTATCCCTTTCCAAGATTTCTAATTCACTTCCCCTTTTTGTTAGAACCCTTTCCAGAATATAGAGGATCATATCTTCGGCCAGTTCCATCACCTCGGTTAAGTCCATAAAAGCCGCTTCTGGTTCCACCTGCCAGAATTCGGTCAGATGCCTTCTCGTCTTTGACTTCTCCGCCCGGAATGTCGGTCCAAAGCAATAGACCCGACCAAAGGCAGCGGCCGCTGGTTCGTTATAAAGTTGCCCACTTTGGGAAAGGTAAACCTTTTCGCCAAAGTAGTCAACCTCAAAGAGGGTCGTTGTCCCTTCACAGGCGGCAGGGGTGAAGATTGGGGCATCAACCAAAATAAATCCCCTTTCGTTTAAGAAGTCCCGACAGGCCGAGATAACTTCGGAACGAATCCGAATTATTGCCCAGGGACGCCGGGAGCGGAGCCAGAGGTGACGGTGGTCCAAAAGGAAGTCAATGCCGTGTTCTTTTTTTGCCACTGGATAACCGACCGCTTCCTGAATTAGTTTTAATTCCTGACCAACAATCTCATAACCACCTGGTGCCCTTTTATCCGACCGGACCGTTCCCGTCAAGATAACGGAACTCTCCTGGGGGATAGAGTCAACTAATTCAAATACCTCCGGAGAACAGTTGTCCGGGGAGAAAACTACTTGGATAATTCCGGTTCCATCCCGAATTAAGACAAACCGCACCTTTCCCGAAGAACGGCGGTTGTAAACCCAGCCTTTAATCGTTACTTCCTTATTCTCCCATTGGCTAATTTTTTCAATATCGGGCATAGGGAATTTTATCTCGGATTTCCCTTTTGTCAAGATTTTTATTTCCTTCCGCTGGATTTTTATGCCGTTTTTTACTCTGATGGTTCTTGTCTTTTCTCGACGCTTAGAGATTGAATGATATTAAGTTGACAAAGGAGGCAGGTTGGTTATTATGGAAAGTGCGAGAAGCGATAATCAACTGGCTAAAAGCCCATGGTATCTCCCCGGAATTGAGCGTCTTCATCATTGCCCTCTTGCCAATTGTTGAGTTGCGCGGCGCGATACCGGTTGGGATTAATCTTTACCAATTAAATTGGTCAAAGGTATTCCTTCTCGCCTTTTTGGGCAATCTCTTGCCCGTTCCCTTTCTCCTTTTATTTTTGGAAAACTTGGCAAACCTTTTAAGTAGAATAGGAATTTTTGCCAAATTTTTTAATTGGCTATTTACCCGGACGAGAAAGAAGGGGAAGGTGATTGAAGAGTATAAGTTTTGGGGTCTTCTAATTTTTGTTGGGATTCCCCTCCCGGGAACCGGGGCTTGGACTGGTTCCATCGCGGCCTTTCTTTTAGGAATGGATTTTAAGTCAGCCATTTTCGCCATTATCTTTGGAGTAGGCTTGGCTGGTATTTTAGTGACGGGTTTGTCTCGCTTAGGAATTTGGGGAGTAATCATTGCTCTTCTTGCTCTTCTAATCCTAATCTTCGGGAGGAGATTGGCAAAGTGGCTGAGATGAAAGATGAAAACTTTGACTTGTGTCAGTTTGGAAGTCGGTCGGGGTCATCCTAACTATTTAGATAGTTTCTTAAAAGTTTATCCCAAGGAGGTATTTCTCATCAAGAAGGATTGGTGGCTGATAAAAAGATTGTATCTCTTGGGGGGCAAGGGTGGTCTTTTGACTAAAATCTATAATCAAATCCGAAGGCAAAAGATGCCCAAGGTTTTGCTTTTCTATTTAGCCAATGCCCTTCGGGATGAGATTAAAGAAAGGGAGATTCTTGTCTCCCACCCAATTTTGGCGCAGGCGCTAAAAGACCGATATAGAGTATTCTATATCCACGGGGAAATTGCCGCTCCTGAGGAGAGTATCGTTGATGCCTTCCGGGTCTTTGTCCCGCTTCCGGAGACGCGGAACCGATTTCTTTCTTTTTTACCCGAGGAGAAGGTGATAGTAACCGGTTTGATGATTGAGCCGGAGTTGGTAGAAAAAGCGGAAAGGGCTTTTCAAGAGAGGATAAAAAGACTAATGAGGAGAGAGAGACTCACCTTTGCCTTCTTTTCTTCCGGTGCCTATCCGAAGGCGCACATCAAAAAGATTGTGAGGGCAGCGAAGTCAGCAGTTAGGGCTGGAATTAAAATCTACCTCTTTGTTGGCAACAACTTGTCTCTAAAGAGGTACTTGACAAAGATACTACCGGAAGGAGAAGTAATCTTTAGCCAAGACCGAAGGGAAGAGAATGAAATTGTCGGCGAACTCTTAAATTCTTTAGATGGGTTCGTTGCCCCGGCGCACGAGCGGACAAATTGGTGTTGTGGCTTGGGTTTACCTTTATTTTGTCTCTTGCCCCATATCGGCTCCTATGCTCCCCTCAATTATCAATTTGCCCGTTCCCTTGGGGTTTGCTTACCTCTAAAGGAGGAATTTGGCGAACAAGTCTTAAGTCTGAGCGATGAGGGAAATTTGTTGGCGATGGCGGGAAAGGGATTCGGTAAATTTCCAATTGATGGAGCGAAGAAGACCGCGGAAAAGGTTTTTGAATTACTGGGTGATTCTTAAAGGCAAGGCAAGGATTGTGTAATAATATTTATTTTCTGGATAGAAGAAATTGGTGGAAGAGAGAATTTCAATGAATAGATGGCTGACTCCTTCTTCGGGGAAGGTGAGGCTACCGCTAAGGTTATAACCCAAGCCCAAAAATACCCTTTCCTGACCGTTATATAAAAAGCCAAGATATTTAAGATTTAAAGTATCACCCGGCCGTTCACAGGCGAGATCTATTAGCAATGCCTCTCTTGCCGAAAAGGAAGGTAGGGAATCCAAGGAGATTAATCTCGGAAAGTCTTTTGGCTCAAGAACAATACTCTTTCCTTCTTGGCTAAGAGTAATTGAACCCAGGATTGGGGCAGAATCTAAGGGATAGGAGTAATGAAACCCAGAAATTTTCTTTAATTTATAATTTTTGCCCTCCTTTTGAAAGATTAGCCTTCTTTTGCCGACCAATGGATAAATCTTCTCTTTCTCTTGGGGTAAAGAATAACCGATTTTCGTTATCGTTTCAATCGTGACCGAATCCCGGAATTTAACTAACCATAAACTATCGTATTTAAAGATGGCGATGGTGTGGCGAGTGGAGTCGTTGTAGAGAACCGAACAAAAAGTATCTTGGAAAGAAAGGGAGTCGACGAAGAAGTGAAGGGAGTCAAAGTGGGCGGTGTCTTGGGTTGTCCGCCAAAAAGAGAGGAGGGAGGCGATTTTTCTCAGTTCTGGCTTTTTTTGATAAATGGTATCATTAGAAGTTAAATTAGTTCTTAAAACTAAAGGTCTTTCTCCAAATTCTAAGAATTGGTAGTGTCGGAGGGTGTCGCGCCAAAGACCGAGTTCGGTGAGGACCGAAAGGGTATCTTCTCTACCAAAAGTTAGTTTTTCCCTTTTTGGGCAAGAGGAGGAGAATGAAAGGAGAAAGAGAAGGGATAAGAGATAGAACCAATAGAGTTTAAACTTTCCGGATTCTCTTCTTTTTTTGACCATTGCTCAGAGAATAAGGGGCTGACTCAGGTTAAATCTTCTGAGTCAGCCCCATCTTTTTAATGGAGGACGACCTTTTTGGTTATCGTTTTGTGGGGCAGGTTAAAGGAGAGGAAGTAGACGCCGTTTTTCATCTCGGGGTCGCGCCTTAAAACGAAGTGATTTTCGCCCGGTTTACCACCAACATTGATTTCTTTTACAATCCGACCAAGGGCATCGGAGAGTTGGCAGGAGACTGTTTGCTTGCCATTGAGATAGTAAGAGACCTTTATCTCATTTGTGGCGGGATTAGGGGCAATTTTAAGAAGAGAGACGGAGATGCCTTCTCTTCTCCCTTCGCTAATTCCAGTAGCCGGAACTTGGAGATAAAGGATTGGGTTATTAGTCACCACACCTTCGTTCTGGACAACACCACCCGCATCTTTATCGTTGACATATTGGATATGGAGTTTGCCGTCATAAACTTCAGACCAGAGGGTGTGGTAGTCATCGTCTTCGCATTGTCCGGGTGGGGCGTTGGGCGAGGGAGAGTTTGTTAGATTCTGGGCATTTTGGCTCCAAGTGAGTCCATTGTCCGTAGAGACGGAGAGCCAGAGTTCGCCGTTCACCCGTCCACCAGCCGAGAGGTCATTAGTATCTTTATTCCCTGTCCAGACACAAAAGAGGTTTCCCCTCTCGTCCATTGCCAGTTGTGGCCTATCCGCCGGTCTTCGCCAGGCATCATTTTGGGGCATATACCAGATGGTCGTATCTTCCACTAAGGGCGGGGCATTATTATTTCCAAGACCGCTCACGACCGAGAAGCCAGTTTGTTCACTCCAATGCATTATCCTTGAACCATAAAAATAAAGGGTATCACCACCGGGATTGAGTCCGTACCAGACCTCGGTCCAGACTAAATGGCAATTGCCGTTTTGGTCGTAAATGCCGTCAACATCGGTGTAGGCAAGAGGGAAAACAGTTCCGGGTTGACCCCATTCATAAAATGTCACTTGAACCGGGTCATTCCAAGTTGCCCCGTTATCCGGGGATTCTCGGAACCAGACGTTCTGCTGAATTTGAGTTGTCACACCGGGATAGGGATATTCAATCTTTCGGGTGTAGGAGATTAAGACCTTGGGCAGATTGGGTCGGGCATAGACATCTGGGGAAAGACAGGAGAGCAATGTGTCATTCATAACCGCCATCCAGTTTGAAAAGGTGACCCCTTGGTCAGTGGAGCGGGAGTAATAGAAATCACTTGCCGTACCAGCCGGTTTTGTTGGATATGAGAGAACGTGGATAACATCATTCATTCCCACGACTCCGTGGGGCCAAATGGCGGAGCCTCCACCGGAGCCACTTGGGGGAATTGTGATGGTATCAATTGCGACCGGGTCGTTGAATAGACCGGAGCCAGGGCTAATTTCGGTGGAGACGACCGAGAATAAGAGGGGTAATTGGATGTGATAAAAGGCGATGGCTCGTCCATCAGAAAATGAACCACCGGTGCAATATCCCGAGCGTCCCAAGGTCGTAACCTCAACCCCTTCTCCTAATTGAAATTGGTCATCATAATAGGAATTATAACGAACCCAACGGCTTGGATAGGAAGATGAGGAATCAGGGGAATGCATCCAGTCAAATGCCCGGAAGTCAGAGCGGATTGAGAGTCGGTCACCAAGGGTGCCGTTCTGCTGATAATCAATGAAGGTTCGAGAACAGGTTTCGCCGGGAGAGGTAGTGAATATTGGATTTAAGAGTACGGGTCGGTTAAGGATTTCTTCACCGGTGAGCGCAGGAAGTGGTCCTGGGGAGTAAGGTCTTTTTAATACTGGGAGACCATAAGTGATAAAGGCTAAAAATAGGAAAACGGCGAGTTTTTTTAGCATGTTTACCTCCCTAAGGCCGCCTTCCGTTAACCATCGGGTGGGACGGTTGGCGGCGAGTAATAAAGAGTTCATTTCTGTCTCAGACTAAAATTGAAGGGTAGGGAAATCCATACCCTTACCGGATTTTCTCTCTGTTTTGCCGGGGTAAACTTGGCTTGGCGGGCGGCATTGGCGGCCGCTTCGTCCAAAGCCTCATTTCCTGAAGACTTTAAGATTTCAATTTCCATTACTGAGCCGTCAATATCTAAGAGGGCTTTTATTACTACTTGCCCCTCAATCCCGGCCTGTCGGGCCCTCTCCGGATAGGGTGGTTTAGGGATGTAGAGTGGTTTTGGTTTTTCTTCTACTTTCCAGTAGGGGACGACGGGAATATCTACATCCTCCGCTTTCTTCGGGATTACCTCCTTAAATTCGGTTGGGGCGATTGTCGCCTCTTCCGCTTCTTCTCCTTTTTCCGCTTCTACCGCCAATTTCGGCCTTTCCACCGGCGGTGGTTCGGTTAATTCTTGTAATTCTGGCGGGAGTTGCTCTAAGACGGTCTCAATCTCTCTTTTTGGGACATAGGGTTTATAGCGAATTTCTTTTGGCATTAAAAGGAAACTGAGACAGGTAATGGCTAAGGAGAAGACCATCCCAACCCGAAAGGAGATATCGTAGTAACTGTCCCAATCCCGAACCATAGTTCTTCTCTCTCCCATCTTATCCTCCTTCTTCGTATTCGGTGGCGAATAGAATCTTGAACGCCTCCGCCTCTTTGAGGGCTTCTAAGACATCATTAATCCTTCCATAATCCACCCTCTCATCCGCCAGGATGCCACTTATCAACTCCGGGTTGTCAAGAATCTTTTGGCGGACGACTGAGGTAACGCCACTCACTTCCAGGAGGTTGTCGTCAATAGAGATTCGACTGGTCTTATCAATCCAGATATGGGTGATATTTTTCCTCTTTAAGATTCTTTCCGTGCTTTCCGCCTTTGGCACGGTAATTTTAAACCCGTATTCGGTTCGGAGGACAGTAGTCAGCATAAAGAAAATAATGAGAAGGAAGGCGATGTCCGCGGTGGAGGCGGTTGGGATTTCTGGTCTTTCTCTCTTTAAGGTGAAGTGAGATAGCCGTTTAACCTCTTTCATTCTTCCTCCTTTACCGGTGCCAGGCTTATCCTCTCCGCTTTTGCTGCTTTCAGTTCATCAAAGGCGTCAATCATCGTTTTATAGGGAGCCTTCCGACTGACCTTTAGGGCAACGACTAACTCTGGATTCTTATCGAGGGCGGTCCTTACTCGTTCTCTCAGTTGCGGCAGGGTCATCTTTTCACCGGCGATTGAGACTTCACCAAATGGGTTAACGAGGACGGTCAAGATATTCTCCGGTTTCAATTTCACCTGCTCTCCCTTTGGTGGCAGGACAATTTTTAGTCCCTTTTCCCGGGAGAAGATGGATGTGACCATAAAGAAAATTATCAAGAGGAAGGCAATATCCCCTAAGGAGGCGGTGGGAATTGAAATTCTTCCTCTCTCCTCTCTTCGGAAAAGCATAACCCTACGCCCCTTTTGTAATTAGGTAATCAATTAAGGTAGCGGCGGCGGTTTCCATATCTTTGGTATAACCGTTAATCTTCTGCTGGAAGAGGATATGGATGATGGAAAGGGGCGCAGCAATCATCAATCCCCACTTGGTGGTGATTAGCGCCTCCGCGATACCCGAGGCAACGACCGTTGGCTCAACCTCACCGACCGCGGCGACCGCGGCAAAAGCCCGAATCATTCCGGTAACCGTTCCCAAGAAACCGAAGAATGGGGCAACGACGACGATGCCGCCCATAAGTTGCATCCCTCGGTCTAAGAAGCCTAATTCCACCGAACCGGCACGCATTATCGCCTCCTCCATCGCCTCTCTTCCTTTATCCGCTTTTTCCAAAGCGGGTAAAAGGACCCGGGCGACTGGGCTACGGAGTGATTGGCAGTATTCAATCGCCGAGGGAAGCCCTTCGCTCTCAATTCGGTTAATTAGATTGGCAACAAATTTTTTCGCATTTAAGCGGGCAACGAAAAAGAGGGTAATGAGTCGCTCAATGGCTAAGGCAAGACCGATAACGATGCAGGCCAATAAGAACCACATTATCCCGCCGCCTTTCATAAATTCCTGAATCATATTTCCTCCTTAAAAGTATGCCTTTTGGGAACCGTCAACCAAAGGCTCCTTTTCTTCTTTTCATTTACAACCTTTTTTCTCATTTGTCATTCATAATAACAAAAAATTCTGATTTTGTCAAGATGCCTTTTGATTCTGGGAATAGTCGGCGAGTAAAATAGATGAGCGGGGCAAGAACAATCACTGGCTCCAAAGTTTTTTATGAAAGAAAAGCTTTTAGCGAGCTGAGAGGCGATTTGGCATTCTTCTCGTTTTTGCGAGGGAAGGAGGTGAGAAGAGAAAAATTGGAAACGGTTGGTTAGGTAATCAATATGCCAAACCCTTCTTTTCTTTCGCTTCTTGTGATGGGCGATCCGTTTTGCTAAATTTTTGAGGCCAGAACCAACATAGAGGTAGTAACCTTTGGGAAATGAGATTTTTCCTAAGGCACCGACTTTTATCTTTCTCTCTTTCTCGTTTCTTAAAATTATGAGGTAAGAACCCTTCACTTTCCTTCCCCTTTCATTAAAAGATAAGAGAGGAAGAGCTTTCCCCAATCGGTCTTTAAGAACTTTCTCTTTCGGTGATACCCAATCAAGGGATACCAGAGATAGTCGTGATAGATAGTGGAGGCGAGCGGTGCCCAGACCCAGAGGGGGGAGTGGAGAGCAATCTTCTTTAGTGGTCTTAGAAGGCCTTTGCGCAGTGCCTGGTCGCCAAAGATGACGAAACTCCTTTTTGTCTTAAATCGAAAATTGAGCCCTGAGATGTCCTCACCGATGACCCTTATCTTTGACAAATCTCCCACCCCTAAGCCCATTTCATCGGCGATTCTTAGGTAATCAATCTTTAATGGTTCAAAACCCATAATCTTGGCGGCGACCGCATCAATCGCCACCGAATCAAATGAAGCGAGGATGAGATTACCAATATAGGGAACCATTGTCCTCGGTCCAGCGCCGTCGCCGCAGACCGTTCCGTCCATCACCGCAAAGACCTCGGGGTGAATCTCTTTTTGCATAATTAAGAGGTCAACCAGGACCTCGTGGATAAATTCGTGTCCGTAGTGGCGGACCTCCCTTAAAAGTCCACCGAAGGCATTTTTAATCGCCCCGGTGGTGATGGAATGACCGTGGGTTTTCATTGTTGGGAGATGGATAATACTTTTGCCGAAGAAGATTTTGGGCACGTAAATTCCCTCGGGAAAGACTTCGGAAAGTTTGAGGAGGGGGGCTTTCGGACAAAATTCTACCCACTCCATTTCCGGCAGGGCATAAAACGGCAATCCGTATTTTTTTAAGACATTCAGCCAACCTTGGTTCTTTGCTCCCTTTCTCGCATTGGTGACGACCGTTTTGTTCTCCAAGGGGAAGAGTCTATTTTTGTCGTAACCGAGGGAAGTGAGACCAGAGAGGACGCCATCCAGTTGCCAAGGGGGCGAAGAAGAGGCGGGATAAAACTTTGTCCAAGAGAGATTCAGTTTAATGACAATTTCCCGTTCTAAGGGGACTCGCTCCTTAAAGCCCGCCATTACCAATATCTTCTTATAATCTTCTAAAACCCTTTCCGGTGTCGTTTCTAAGACAAAGACCTCGGACATATCTTCACCTCAAGAGATAAAGAATAAAAATTATACTTAGTCCCCAAAGTCCGATATCAATGGCCAAGGGTAAGTCTTTTATCAACACTCGCTCCGGGTTTTCGGAAGACTCGGCGTGGTAGACTAAATAGAGATAGCGAAAGATCCCGTAAAGGACAAAGGGGATGGTAAAGACCAGTTTTTCCGTCCCAAATTTCTTCACCGTCTCCGGGGCAACGGTATAGATGGCATAAGAGACAACGGTGGCGGCGGTCACAACTGATGTCATCTGATCTAAGAAGTTATGGGAGTAGTGCTCTAAGACGCTCCGGTGGGCAACGGCATCATCTTTTAAGAGGGAGATTTCGGCCTTTCTCTTGGTTATTCCTAAGAAGAGCGCCAAGAGGATTGTGCAGATGAAGAGCCAGACCGATAGGCTGACATCAATAATTACTGTCCCGGCATAGGCACGGAGGACGAAACCAAAGGCAATCGCCAAAAGGTCTAAGATGACGATGTGTTTTAGATAAAAGGAGTAAGAGAGGGTAAGGGCTAAATAGAGGAGGAGGATGAAGAAGAAGTCCTGATTGAGGAGATACCCAAAGATTAGAGAGAAAGAGATGAGGAGAGAGGCAAGAATTAAGGCAACATTCTTTTTTACCCGACCGGAAGCGATTGGTCGGAACCGTTTTTGGGGGTGGAGTTTATCTTCTTCTAAGTCTTTGATGTCGTTTATAATATAGGTGGCACCGGAGACAAAAGAGAAGAGCAAGAAGGCGGCTAAGGACTTTAAGAGGCATGGGAGGCGGAAGAGATTTTGGGAGAAGAGGAGTCCGGCGAAGACGAAAGAGTTCTTTGTCCATTGGAGAGGTCGCATACTTTTGAGGAGGTCTTTGAGCATTCGGTTTAAATCTTTATTATCTTAAAGAAGGTCTTTTTATCTTTAATAAAGTAGATTCCCTTGGGAAGAGGAACCTTATTGGTTTTTAACTTCCTTCCATAGAGGTTATAGACTTCAAACTCAGGACTTAGGAATTTTGGGTCATCAAGAGTGCCAATCCTTTGAATTGAAGGGAATGGGTTTTGAGTTAATTTTGGGGATGAGATTTCGGTTGTGGGAAGGAAATACTGAATACCGTCAAGGTCAAATCCGGCATAAGGCTCAGATTGGGAACCGGAGTTGATGTCAACAATCTTTAAGTAATAGGCGGAGTCAATTCCGGCACCCCCTAAGTCAAATTCCTGCGTGCCTAATCCTTGTCCCAAGGAATACCAAGGGCCAAAGGGGTCAAGGGCACAATAGAGGTTATATCTCTCCGTGCTTCCGTCCTGACCCTCATAGATTATTAAATCGTTGTCGGGTAGGTTTCTAATCGGAAAGCCCTTTGGCATCTCAATCACAATCTCACCACCATAAGAGAGGGAGAAGAATTGACTATCCGGAAAGCCGAGGCAATAGGGGGTAATCGTCACCTGGGATTCGTCGTTTGTCGCCCTTTTCACCCAGAAGACTCTAAATCCATAACCGACCGGGGAAGAAGATGGTTTTAAGTAGATGTCTAAGTTTAGAGGGGTTCGGTTTGGGATATCAATCCCAATCCTTTTCACTTCATAACCTGGGGAATAGACCTCCAAGGTGCACTGAGCCCCTTCTAAGAACTTGTGGTAGAATCCGGTTGGGAGGTAAGAATATGTCGGCCAGCGCACCGGGGATTTAATCTTAATTAAGGCTGGAAGGGGCGATTGGGTGAATGAATCTAAGACCTGCCCCTTGACCCCCCATTCGGCAATCGTTAAGATGTCTAAGAGCGCCCGACGGTTGGCTAAACAGATGGAGTCAATCCTTGCCTGAGCCGAAGGATACTGGGTCTCAATCGTTGTTCCGATTGAGCCAAATGTGCCAAAGACCATATCCTGACAAGAGCCTCTGACCTCATACCAAGAATAACCATTGATTGGATTGAGCCGGGTGGTGGAGGAGCCATAGGTAGAATCCGCGTATCTTCGGGCAAGAGCGATGATGAAAGCGGAATCTGGCGGGTCTTGAGGGTGAAAGTCCCACAGATAGTTCACATAGGAGGCGGTTGAGTGGTAGTGGTATTCAACCGAGATTTGGTTCCTCTCCGAGTGGCTCCTTATTACCTTTGTCTCCGGCTGAGAGAAGGGAGCAATAGAACCACCAGAACCAGCCCACATATACCCATAGTCCCGATTTAAGTCAACTCCCCTTCCGTTATATCGGCTATTGGCGATATGACCATCGGGATTTAAGATCGGGATAATAAAAATCTGTCGGTTGTCAACCAAATACTGGACAGATGGATTTGAAGAGTAATTCTCCAAGAGGTAACGGAGAAAAGATAGGGCAATCTCCGTAGAAATCTTCTCGTTTCCGTGATGGGCACCGATTACCCTCATTCCAATCTCAGGCTCAGAAATCGTTGGATTATCACTCACCTTCATCCCTAAGATGAGATTTCCATTATAGGAAAGACCTAAGCTCTCCAATTTGGCGATGTTGGGATAGGTTTGCGCCATCTGTCGCATAATACTACAGACCTCGGCGTAGGTATGATAATAGGGGAGGAGTTTCTCCAACTCCTTCTGGTAGTCCTCAATTAAAATCTTAACCCAAAAACCCCTAGCTTTTAGGGCAAAAATCTTCTCCTCGGTGGCAAAGGCGAATACCTTCCCTTCTTTTACATCCTGGATCGGGATATCTAAATCATAAAAGGCTTCTAAGTCGGACCGAGAGGAGATAGGGACAACAATTAACCGTTCTTGTCCCAGTAAAGGGGTTAGGAGCGAAAAAAGGAAAAAAGCGATGTATTTTAACATATTTAATTATAACCCCTTTTAACTTACTGTCAACTTGATCATATTTAAGGAATATGTTAAAATACTGCTGGTTATTTTATTTGGAGGAAGAAATGAGTAAGAAGAGGCTTATCTTTCCTTTCTTTCTTTTCTTTCTGTTCGCCAGTAGGCAATCTTTGGGCGAGATAAAGATGGAGGCGAGGGTCTATTTTGAGCGCGCCGAAGAACTCCTCTCAAAACTTGGTGACTTCTTTTCCGAGTTGGATGTCGCAACCGGTGGCGAGACCGAATTAGGTGAGTCTTATCTCATCATCATTACGACCGAAGGGCAGTTGAAAGAGATTAGGGAGAGGGGTTTAAGGGTGGAGATAACCTATCCGGACATTAGAGAGAAGTTCCGAATCGTGACCGGGATCGACCCGGATAAACGAGAACTTTTGCGCGACTTCGGCTATTTCTTCACCTACTGGGAGATGGTTGATACCCTTACCCAATTAAAGAGAAATTATCCAGAAATCTGTACCTTGATGAATATCGGAAATTCTTATCAAGGGAGACCCCTTTGGACGTTAAAAATCTCGGATAACCCAAGGGTTGATGAATCGGAGCCGGCGGTCTATATCAATGGGGCAATCCACGCCCGCGAGCCAGGGGCAACCCATTGCTGTATTGATTTCGCCAGTTATCTTTTGAGTAATTATGGTCAGGATAGTTCAATCACTTGGCTGATCAATAATCGGGAGATTTTCATCACACCGGTTCAGAATCCAGATGGGTACGTCTACAATTCGGATTCCGCCGGACCAGACGCCAACTGGCGAAAGAATCGGCGGGTCATTCAATCTCCTTATGTTGGAGTGGACCTTAACCGGAACTTCGGCTATCGGTGGGGTTATGACAATCAAGGCTCAAGTCCTAATCCTTCTTCGGAGACTTATCGGGGTCCCTCCCGCTTCTCGGAGTTTGAGACCCAGACGATTAGAGATTTTATGCTTCCCCAAAAGATAAGGACCCAACTTGATTATCACACCTATGGGCGATACAATATGTTCCCTTGGGGTTATAGTTCCCGAGTTTGGCCACCAGATACCGCAGTTTTAAGAGAGGTGGTTGATACCTTTCGGATGTATAATGGGTATCCTCAACAGCGGACAGGGCAACTCTCCCGAGTTTTATATGCCGCCAATGGAGTGAGTGTTGATTGGGAATATGCCGACACCTTTCATCTGGGGGTTAGAAAGTTTGTAACCTATGCCTTGACGATTGAATGGGGGATAAATGATTTCTGGTATGGGTGGAGCGATTCCCTTTATATCCACAATGAGTGTCGGTTAAATCGTCCGAATAACCTCTACCTGACAAAGGTCGCTGGTGTCTTCTTTGAGCCGAGAGGAGTTTTTATTAACGATTCTCTCAGGGGCAACAGAACTTTACAGTTAGACCCGGGCGAGACCGCCAGTGTCTGGTTTCGGGTGCGAAATCGGGCAATCCATCCCTTAGACTCCGCCTATTCGGTCATCGGCAAATTGAAGTCTCTTGATACGATGGTTATCGTGCTTGAGAGTATCAGACCTTTTCCCAATTGCCGGCGGCGTTCGGATACGACCAACCGAAACCAGCAGTTTCGGGTCTATTGTCGTTCTTCGGCCGAACCAGGTAGGGTGGTGCCTTTAAGGTTGGAACTGGGTTATCTTGATGATGGTCTCTCAATGAGCCAACCGGTGAACTTCTCAACGACGATTGGTAGCAACCCAATCGTCTCTCAGGATGTTGGGGTAATCGCCATTACTTCGCCTTCGGGAATGGTTGATTCTGGGAATAATATTATTCCGGCTTGCACGGTCTATAATTATGGTAATTCAACCGAGGACTATGCCGTTCGGATGAAGATTGGCACATTCTATGACCAAATAACCACGGTCTCTAACCATCAGCCATTAGCGAAACTGTATCTCACCTTCCCTCAGTGGCGTGCGGAGCGAATTGGCACCCATCTGGTCAGTTGCTCAACCAGGCTCTCGGGCGATATGGTTTTAACCAATGACCGTAAGACCTGCTCAGTTGAGGTGCGGAGGTTAGGGATGAGAGATGTCGGTTGCACGAAGATTATCGCCCCAATTGGTATCGTTGACTCCGGGGCGGTAATTACTCCCGCCTGCTCTCTCTATAACTACGGGACAACGACCGAGACTTACTTAGTGAAAATGAAGATTGGGGCGATTACTCTGACCGCCAATGTGAATGGTCACCAACCCCTCACTTATCAATATCTAACATTCCCCGATTGGCTCGCCTTGACCCGAGGGAATCTGATGGTTGTTTGCACAACCGAACTGAACGGTGATGCCCACCCGGAAAATGACCGGCAAAGAGATTCGGTATTTGTCTCAATCTCCGATGTCGGCATCACAGCGATTTTAGCTCCGAGCGGAGTAGTTGACTCGGGTTCGGTCATTACCCCCCAAGTTAAGGTGAAGAACTTCGGCAATACCAATGTCTCGTTTAATACCGTTTTTATGATTGGCGAATATCTCTCGGAGAGAGTTGTCTCGGAATTATTACCCAATGAAGAGCGGGAGGTCAATTTTGGTGAGTGGCTAGCCCGACCCAGGGGATTTTCGGTGGTAAGATGCACGACCCAACTGCCTAATGACAAAAATAATGAAAACGACCAGAAGATTGATTCGGTATTCGTTCGGGTGAGGGATATCGGCGTGGTGGCAATTCTTGCCCCCCAGGATACCTTAGATTCCGGAATAGCAATAATTCCCAAGGTGGTGATAAAGAACTTTGGCACCGAACCAGCCGAGTTCTTTGATGTCGCCTTCTCAATTGATGATTATCAAAGCATTCGGGGTGTGAGCCGGTTTGAACCAGATGGGGAGACGATTTTGGAATTTGACCTCTGGCGGGGAGAGAGAATTGGTGAATACACCGCTAAATGCACCACAAGGTATAGTGATGACCAACAGAATGGCAATGACTTTCTAACCAAGACCTTTATCGTCCGGGGTGGTCCACCCGGTGCTTGGGTGAAACTTTTTGTGGAAGTGCCGACAACTCCACCGAGCGCTCCTAAGAGAATAAAGAGCGGTGGTGGTCTAATTGCGGGGACGGACAAAATCTTCATTATGAAGGGAAATAACACCAAAGACTTCTATGAGTTTGTGCCGGAGAGTTTCCTAATTTGGATTGATAGCCTCTGGGGGAGCAAGCGGGTGAAGAAAGGTGCCGCAATGGCTTACGACGGCGAAAGGTATCTCTACTACACCATCGGCAATAATACCAAAGAGTTCTGGCGCTATGATACTAAGAGAGAAGATGATAGTATATTTGTGAAGTTAGCGGATGTCTTAGGCGATAAAGCTCTGAAAGGTGGCACCGGGATGGCTTATCTTCCGGGCTTTGTCTATCTCTTGAAGGGTTCAAAGACCAAGGAGTTCTATCGCTACAAGATTGAGGATGGCACCTGGGAGACACTCCCTGATGTCCCAGAAGGGTCTTATCCGGGTAAAGGCTATCCTGATGGCTCTTGCTTAGTTGCCTTAGGCACAGAGATCTACGCGTTAAGGGGTAAGTATAACGAGTTCTACAAATATGACGGGACAAGTTGGTCAACCGAGAGCCTAATGCCCTTCTATCATCCGATGTGGAATAAGAAGAAGAAGGTCGGCGAAGGTGCGGGAATGACGGTGAAGGATGGCAAGATCTACGCCTTCAAAGGAAACAACACGAAGGAGTTCTGGATGTATGACCCGAGTTTGCAGAAGTGGACCGGCTTAGAGACAATCCCGAAGGGAATTGAGCGGAAGTATGTGAAGGGCGGTGGCGGACTCTGCCTCTTCAATAATACTATCTATGCCCTAAAGGGTAACAACACGACCGTGATTTACAAATACACCGGAACCGATATCCCCACTCCATTTCTGCCAAATCTTGGAACCCAGGGATATGCGCCTGGAATGCGGAATGCGGAATGGGAAATGCGGATTACACCAAATCCGGCAAAGGGGCAGATAAATGTTAATTATAACCTACCGACAAAGGAAACCGCGACCTTGAAAATTTACAATGTTTTAGGGGAGATTGTCTATTCGGCAAAGGGCAATAAGGGAACATTCACTGGGAAAAAACTACCGACCGGAATCTACATTCTACGGCTTGAGACAGGGGGGTATAAGAAAGAGAAGAAATTAGTCGTTGTGGAATAGCCATTGGGAACTTTCTCTTTTTTCTGAAGGATAGCCGGGGGCTACGGGGGGAAGGGTATAGGGGTCTACCCTTCCCCTCTCTTGCCATTCTCTCCCAATCTTTTTTAACCCATACCCATTAGCGGATGAAGAGGGCCTTTTTCAACCATCCCCTTTCTTTAGTTTTAAGAAGTAAATACCTGAATGAGCCGTTCCTTTTTTCGTCTCTTCCATCCCAAGTGATTTGGTCTCTCCCAAAGAGTTCTTTTACTAGTTTGCCGTTTCCATCATAGATCTCTATCGCTTTCTTTTTTGTGGTGATGAAGGGTTTGTTTGGGATAGAAGTTAAAGGAAGGACGGGGAATTTGGAAGGCGATATTCTCTTCAATCCCTAATCACCTCTCCCGGAAGAGCCTTTCTGCCAGATCAGCGGAGGAGATGAGGTCGGTTGTTTCTCGGCTTGGTGGCGGTTCTCCTTCTTCTCCATATTCTGCGGTGATTATGGCGAAGTAAAATCGGAAAGAGAAATCAGGCAAGAGGTTAAACGGTCCAAAGGAAAGAAGCATTCTCATATCGGCTGGTCCGGGCTCAATCGTAAATCCAGAGGTCATAAACTGGTATCTTTCCCCATCGTGTCCTGGTCATTTTCTATTGAAAAGAGACGGAAAGAGGAGAGGGAGTAAGTTGGTTGGGCGGATAAGAATCTTATCGCTACCAGAGTTCCGGTTTCCCAGAGGCGACTAGGACTTTCTCGTTGTCGTAGTCGGCGATGAAGCCGGTCTTATTCGCTCAAACCAGCTACCCCCAGTCATCAGAATACATTCCAATATCCGCACAATCACGATTCCGAAGTAGGCATCTTCTGTTGGATATTGGTTGTGGTTAAAGAGTTCGTATTTTAGAAGGAAGAAATCTCGGGCGATGGAGTCAGAGAAACATAGACGGTTAAGGCGACATCAATGCCAATTGGGCGGCCGGGAGGCTAATGAAACCCTGGGTCAGAATCGGAAAGGCAACACCATAGGTCTCTTTCCGATAATTGGTTTGTCGGTGCCATCGGAAATCTATCCCTAGGTGGTGACCAGTCATCCGGGTATTTATAAATCCGGTCCAAGGAGTCCTCATAGCCACCGCGCCAATAACGAGAGAGGGTTGGGACGATTTCGGAGGAAAAAGAAGAGAAATCTTCTCAATAACCCCTCCTTAATATCTATTTTAGAATTCAAGTTTCAGTTTGCCAAAACTTGAAAAAAATGGAAAGTTTGGTAGAATTGGAGATGAGGAGATTAGTGGTCGCGGTAGACGGTGTCTCGGGTTCCGGAAAGACAACGATGGCAAGGAAAGCCGCCCAGAGGTTAAATTTCTTCTACTTAGAGACCGGCTCTTTTTACCGGGCATTCACTCTTCGGGTTAGGCAAGAGAAGATTGATTATCAAAATCTTTGTCAAGTTAAGTCACTCTTAAGGGAGACGAAAATATATTTCCATTGGGATGGGGAGAAGGTAAAAATTTATCTCAATGGGAAGGAGGTGACAGAGGAGTTGCGTCAACCAGAGATTGACCGGTTGGTCTCTTTTGTCTCGGAGATAAGGGAAGTTCGGGAGAAGATGGTCCTCATCCAGAGGGAGATGGCAGAGGGGAGGAGTGTAATTTGTGAAGGAAGGGATATCGGTAGTGTTGTCTTTCCGAATGCGGACCTAAAAGTCTTCGTTGACTGCGACTTAAAGGAGAGGGCAAGGAGGCGGAAGGAGGAGTTGGCAAAAAAGGGGATATCTCTTTCTTTAAGGGAGATAATGAGAAATCTAAAAGAGAGGGACCGAATTGATTCTTTAAGAGAGGTGAGCCCTCTGGTTCGTTTGCCGGAGGCAATTTATATCAATACGAGTAATTTGACAATTGAGGAGGAGGTCAATCTTTTGGTCCATTTGATAAAGAGTTTATGAAGTGGCGATTCCTCTTGGGGATATTTTTCATTTATCCAATCGTTAAAATTCTCCTCCGGCTGCGGGTCTTGGGTAGGGAGAATATCCCGAAAGGTGGGGTGATAATTGTGGCTAATCATACCTCCAATTTTGACCCACCGCTCTTGGTCTTGGCGGCAAAGAGGGAGCTATACTTTCTGGCAAAGGAGGAACTATTTTCGGTCTCCAAATTTTTTTCTTGGCTGATTAAGAGTTTTAATGCCCTCCCCCTCCGCCGGGGAGCCTTCTCTAAGAGACAATTATTGGAAATTAGAGATTTGATTAGGAGAGGGAAGGCGGTCTTAATCTTTCCGGAAGGGACCCGGTCAAGAGATGGGAAGATTGGAGAGTTTAAACCCGGAGTTGGTTTCATTGCCCAATTTATTAAGGCGCCGGTTGTTCCCTGTTTTGTGAAAGGGGTGAAGGATTCCTTTATCCCCCGAGTCTGCGACCGAGATTTGGTGAAGAGGAGCTTGAGGAACTCTCTTTCCTTCCCAAAGATTGAGGTGAGATTTGGAGAAGTGATTTATCCGGCTGGTGACATTCGGGTCTTTGCCTCCCTTTTGGAAAAGAAAGTTAGGGAGTTGGCGGAATGAAGGTCTATTTGGTTAAACCATACGGTTTTTGCTCAGGGGTGAAGCGGGCGCTGCGGATTTTAAAATTAGCGAAGGCAAAATACAAAAGGGTTTATACTTGGGGTGAGATTATTCATAACCGACCGGTGGTTGAGAAGTTAAGAGAGGAGGGGATAATTCCGATTAAGAGATTAAGAAGGAATCTCAATGGGGTATTGGTGATAAGGACCCATGGGGTATCGCCGAAGGACTTGAAAAGAATGGAAAAATATGATATAAAAGTAATTGATACAACTTGTCCTTATGTGAAGAAGGTTCAGGAGATTGTTAAGATGTTAGCCAAGGAAAAATATAAGGTAGGAGTAATTGGCGACCGAAATCATCCGGAGGTGGTGGCGATTATGGGGATTTTAGGTGAGAATGGTTTTTTATTTCCCACGGGCGGAGAGTTTAAAAAGGATTTGACTTTTTTCGGAAAAGATGTTAAAATTGGCATCGTTTGTCAAACGACAGTGGACAAGGAGACTATGAAGAAGGTCCTAGGGGAGATAGTAAAATCAAATTTTTTGGAGATGAGGGTCTTTAATACCATTTGCCGCGAAGTCTTTTTCCGGCAGAATCGTTTCCGGCAACTGATGAGAAAAGCGGATGCCGGTTTGGTGGCGGGTGGTCGGGAAAGTGCCAATACCCGCCGGTTATATGAGATTGGTTCTCTTTCCGGAAGACCAACCCTTTGGATTGAGCGGGAGAAGGATTGGGAAGAGATAAAAGGAAGATTGGGGAGATTAAGGGTTCGGAGTGTCTGTTTTGTCTCGGGCGCATCAACGCCCGATGAATTTTGTCTTTGGGTAATAAAAAACTTAAAGATGGAGGGATAATAAGGAGATGCGGAACGATGATTTGAGAGATATGTATGAAGTGAGCTGGGAAAAGTTAAAAGAAGGGGAGATTATCAAGGGGAAGATTTTAAGGGTATTGAGCAATGTCGTCATCGTTGATTTGGGGTGTAAGTCGGAAGGGATTTTGCCTTTGGATGAGTTTACTAATCCGGAAGAGGCGCAAGAGGGGAAAGATGTCTTCGTTCTCTTAGAGAGGTTGGAGAACCGACAGGGAATTCCGGTTATTTCAAAACGACGGGCAGATTTTAAAATCCTCTGGGACAAGATAAAAGAGAAATACGAAAAAGGGGAACCGGTGGCCGGGGTGGTGAAGAGAAAGGTGCGGGAAGGGGTTTTGGTGGAGATATTGGGGATGATTGAGGCATTTATGCATATCTCCCAGATTGATCTGAAACCGGTTCAAGACTTAGATGAATGGGTCGGAAAAGAGGTGATGGTGAAGATAAAAGCGGTTGATTCCGAAAACTCAAGAGTTGTCGTCTCCCGGCGGACACTTTTGGATGAGGAGAGGGAGAGGGCAAAGGAGAGCCTCTTTTCGCGTCTTAAAGTGGATGATGTTTACGAGGTGACAGTGAGAAATATTACCGACTTTGGGGCATTTTGCGACTTAGAGGGGTTTGATGCCTTACTGCCAGTCTCGGAAATCTCCTGGGAAAGAGTTGGACATCCGAGTGATGTGCTCACTCCCGGACAGAAGATAAAGGTGAAGGTGATTTCCTTTGATAAAGAGGCGGAGAAGGTAGCAATTAGTATTAAACAACTCACCCCTCATCCTTGGGCAAAGGTGGAGGAGAAATACCCAATCGGTTCCCGAGTAAGAGGGAAGGTGACGACGATTACCGACTATGGCGCCTTTGTGGAATTAGAAAAGGGTGTGGAAGGGCTCATTCACATCACGGAGATGTCCTGGACAAAGATTATCCACCATCCTTCTCAGATTTTAAAGGTCGGTGATGTGGTTGAGACGATAGTCTTGGATATTGACCGAGAAAACCGGAGGATTTCCTTAGGACTGAAACAAACGCTTCCTGACCCCTGGTCAGTGGTGGATGAGAAGTATAAAGTGGGCGATCGGGTAACCTGTGTGCCGAAGGTATTTCGTGATTATGGCGTCTATTGTGAGATTGAGGAAGGGATTGAAGGTCTAATTCGGAATCAAGACCTCTCTTGGACAAAGCGCATCATCTCCGCCCGTGAGGTTCTCAAAAAGGGACAGAAGGTGGAGGCGGTTATCTTAGAGATTGATAAGGAGAAACGGAAGATTGTCCTTTCGTTAAAACATACGAAAGAAGACCCCCTTTATCTCTTCTCCAAGCATTACAAAGATGGTGATTTGATAAAGGCGAAGGTGATTGACATACCCTCCGCTGGTTTGGTGGTTTCTTTACCCTATGGCTTGGAAGGTTTTGCCCCGCTCAGTCAATTAAAGGAGAAAGAGAGGAAATTGAGGGAGGTCTATAAAATCGGTGAAGAACTGGAATTTTCCATTTGGCGGATAGATTTTGACAAGAGACGAATTCTCCTCTCCGAGCGGTGGAGACGAAAAGAGCCGGAGATGGAAGAGGAGATACCCGTGCCTAAGATGAAGAAGAAATTCCGGTTGAAAGACCACTTGAAATGAGTCAGTCTTTTCCCTTTTAAGTTTTGCTCGCTCCATTCGCTAACTTTCGCCGAGTCTCCTTTGTGAATATCGGTTGCCGACTCAATTATGCGGAGTTGGATTACCTGGCGACCAATTTTCAGAAGATAGGGAAGGATGTTGATTGGTCAGGAGAGGGGGATGTCTTTTTGGTAAACACCTGTGCGGTGACGAAGGAGGCGGAGAGAAAATCTTTCTCAATCATTCGTCGCTGTGCCCGCCAGAAACCGGTCATCGTCACTGGTTGCCTGGTTGAGTTGGCGAAAGAGAAAATAGAGAAGATCCCTGGGGTCTGCCAAATCGTTTCTCCAAGAGAAAAGGAGGCGTTGATTGAGAATACCCTGCCGATGCCTTCTCGGAGCCGGGCATTACTAAAAATTGTGGATGGTTGCCCCCGAGCTTGTGTTTATTGTGTCGTCTCAAAAATTCGGGGCGAGGTGGTTCGCTCCAAAGCGGAAGACATCATCCTGAATGAAGTCTCCTTTCTGATCAAAAAGGGTTTTTCCGAAATTTGCCTGACCGGACTCAATCTCGGTCTTTATGGCTCGGAGCGCAATTCTTCAATTTCCCACCTCCTTCGGCAGATTTTTGAAAAGTGCCCCGGAAACTTCCGAATAAGGCTCTCCTCTTTGGAGCCAGATTTAATTGGCGAAGATTTAATAAAGACGATAGCTAATCTTCCGGTCTGCCGACACATTCATATGCCAATCCAATCCTTTGATGACCATATCCTTAAGAAGATGGGGCGGAGTTATCTATCCCGGGAGGTTAAAGATAAGATTGAGATGATATTCTCTTATCTCCCGGAGGTAAATATCGGTTGTGATATTATCGTTGGTTTTTCGGGTGAGACGGACGAGGCTTTTGCTAAGACCAGAGAGAGTTTGGAAGATATTCCTTTTGGCTATTTCCATATCTTCCCCTTTTCCCCTAGACCAAAAACGACCGCCAATTCTCTGCCGGACGATGTCTCGCCAAAAGAGAAGAGACGACGAGTTAACATTTTAAGAGAATTGGGGAGAAGGAAGAGAGAAGAATACCAGAGAAAATTTTTGGGTAAAAGACTTTTGGCCGTTCGGGAGCGGGAAGGGTTGGTCGTTACCGACAATTATCTCCGGGTGAAGGTCTTGAATCAACCAGTCCCTTTGGGGATATTCCCGGTGCAAATTAAAAATTTGAGCAGGAATTGGTTGGAAGGCGAGTTTTAAGGAGGGTTTATGCCTAAGCTATTCTTAGCCTTTCTCTTCTTAGTCATTCTTTCTTATGGGAAGGAAGTCAAGGTCACTTATTTGGATATGGAGAGGATTCTTTCCGAATACGAGATGGCCAGAGAGGCGAAGCGGGAGATAGAAAAAGAGGCGGAAAAATATCGTCTCCAAAGTGATTCTTTGAGAAGAGAATTGGAGGAGGCGAAAAGGGAAGTTGAGTCAAAGAGATTACTTCTGAGTGCGGAAGGGAGGAGGACCGAGGAGGAGAAGTTAAAAGAGCTGGAGAGGCGATATTACAATTTCCTCAGTGAAATTTGGGGGGAGAGGGGTCGGATTGCCGCCAAAAACCAGGAGCTTTTGGCGCCGATTGTGAAAAAGGTCTTGGAGGCAATTGAGAAGGTGGCAAAGGAAGAAGAGGCGACAATTGTTTTAGACGCCTCCCAACAGAAGATTCTCTATGCCCAGCCAGGATTAGACTTGACCGATGCAGTTCTGACCGAATTGCGGCGGGAGGCGGGCGTTTTACCATTGGCCCCGGAGGAAGAAAAGAAGTTCGCCCTCCTCACAATCTCCGAAGGCAATGTTGAGGCCCGAGAGGAGAATTTGGGGGATATCTGCCTCACCTATCTCTATCAGTTATTGGAAGGACGGAGAAAGGTAAAGACGATTGAGCGGGAGGAGGTGAAAAGGGTCCTTTCTTACCGGAATTTGAAAGAGGGTGATGTGGTGGAGAAGAGCATCATTTACGAATTGGGTAAGGAGTTGGTGGCGGATTATGTTCTAATTGGGACGGTTAATAAAAGTGGGAAGAGGATTACCGTGGAAATTACTTATTTTGATGTTGATTTGAGAAAGGAATTTCCTGCCCAAAAAGTGGAAGTGACCCGACGGGAGGAATTGAAGGCAAAGATTGGCGATGTCATCAAAAAGATATTAAAGGCGACAATTGGCGAATAAGGCAAACATAAAGTTTTTTGCTAATTTTAATGGAGGGGGCGCAAACCAACAATTTTATATCCACCCCAGGGCGAAGGTGGCGAGAGGAGTCTTAATCTATCCCTTTGTCTATATCGGAGAAGAAGTAGAAATCGGTAGCGGGTCAATCGTTTTTCCTCACACCGTCATCTTAAAAAGAACCAAGGTTGGGAAAAGGGTGACAATCGGTCCTGGGGCAATGATTGGTTTTGAGGGATTTGGCTATGAGAAAATGGAAGATGGGTATCAGAGAATTTCCCATAAGGGATGGGTAGTGATTGAAGACGATTGTGAGATTGGGGCGAATGTGACGATTGCCCTAGCCAAAAAGGGAGAGACCTTTATCGGTCAGGGGACAAAGATTGATGCCCTGGTTCATATCGGACACAATGTGAAAGTGGGCCGAAATTGTCTAATTATTGCTCAAGTGGGAATTGGGGGGAGCGCAAAAATCGGCGATAATGTCATCTTGGCCGGACAGGTTGGGATAAAGGACCATGTGAAGGTAGGGGATAATGCCATTATTTACGCCAAATCCGGTCTCTTTAAGTCCTGCCCGAAAGGAGCAAGGTACTTTGGCATACCCGCCCGACCTTATTCCCAGGTCTTCCGGGCATTAGCCAAGATTTATAAAAGATAAAATCGGTATTTTTAATCTTTAAGGGCATTAGATTCGAAAAAAAGAGGTGGGCGAGGGGAAAGTCGGCTCCGAGATAAAACGAGAAGGGTATTTTTAAGGGACCGCGGAGTCGGAGAAATACGGATTTTGAATAAAAGGACTGAGTGATGGATTTAGGTGGGATGAATGGTGGAGAGACTTTATTGGATTATTCAAAATCCCCTCCGACTCCACGGCTCGCCAGCTCTTTTCTAAAACCTTAAACATAGTATATAATAAATAATACGATATTTTCCCAATTTGTCAAGACCCAATTTCTTCAATGAGGCAAATGGCGCAGGCATAGTCGGCGGTATGGGAGAGGGAAAGGTGGACCTTCCTTTGTCCAAGATATTCCTTAGCCTTACCCTGAACAGTGATGGAAGGGCGACTTCTCTCGTCATCAACTATTTCAATTTCCGGCCAGGAGATTTTTCCCCGTAGACCAGTGCCGAGGGCTTTAGCGAATGCTTCTTTCGCCGCAAACCGAGCGGCATAGGATTCAAACTTGCCCTCTTTCTTAGTTTCACAGAAGCGGATTTCGTTTTCGGTAAAGATGCGTCTTTGAAACCGTTCACCAAATCTTTCTGTCGCTTTCTTTATCCGGGCGACGGCAATCAGGTCAATGCCAATTCCAAAGATAGCCATCTATCTATTTAATTCGTCAATAATTTTTAAGAGTTCTAAGACGTCATTCAATTCGTAATCTGCCCCGGTCTCTTTGGTGGCGAAGGTGTCACCGTAACGGGCAAAGGCGGTCTTTATCCCCAAGAGTTTGGCACCAACAATGTCCCTTTCTTCCCAATCCCCAACCATTAAAGTTTCTTCTGGTTTCACCTCTAACTTCTTTAAAATGAGGCGAAAGGGCTCCGGGTCCGGTTTTTTCTTGCCGGTGTCGTCAAAACTCACGACGGCACTAAAATAATTCTGAAATCCTAAATAGCAGAGTCTAAGCCAGACTTGAAGTTTTGGGGCGTCGGAGATTACCGCCAATTTTAGTCCCCTTTTTAAGAGTTCCAGAAGGGTGATCTCGGTATGGGGATAGGGGACAAGGGTGAATTCCCTTGCCTTTCGGTAGCCAACGATGCCGGCGGCGAGGATTTTGTAGTCAATCATCCCTAATTCTCTTTCTAATAAGAGGTTAAAGACCTCCTGATACTCTATACCTTTCTCCTGGTAGATTCTATTTATCTTATCTTTTAAGACGTTCTTTTCCATCTTCAGTCCAGCATCAATCATCGCATCAGAGGCGGCATCAATCGCCATCTCCTTCATTCGCATAAAGTCAACTAAGGTGTTGTCCAAATCAAAGATTACCGCCTTAATCATATTTTTTCCCAGTGAGATAAAAGGCGATTGTAGGTCTCTTTTAGGTATTCGGCGATGGTCTTGGTTTCGGCGAGGATGGGGAGGAAGTTTGTATCGCCCAACCAACGGGGGACGATGTGGATGTGAAAGTGTCCTACGACTCCGGCTCCGGCGACTTTTTCTAAATTGGCTCCGATATTTAACCCCTGACACTTTAATGCCTTTTTCAAAAGTTTCACTGCGTTGATAACCAAATCAAAGATTTCTCTCTTCTCCTTTTCCGATAAATCCTCTAATTCCTTGTGGCGGAGTGGAGCGACCAGCAGATGGCCATTATTATAAGGATAGCGGTTTAAGATGACAAAAGACCTTTCCCCCCGATAGAGAATGAAGTTGTCGGCATCTCTCTTCTCTTTCACTACGCGGCAGAAGAAACAACCTTTCTCTTTTTTATAAATATATTCTCTTCGCCAAGGTGTCCAAATTTTTTCCATATTAAAATAAGGTCATTTGGGGCTTTTCTTCTTCTTTCTCTTCCTCATTGGAGATACTAATTTTACCAAAGACGCCATCGTAGCCGGGAATAAGTTTCACTTTTCCCTGACGCATCCGCTCAATTCCTTCCCCAATTTTTTCAAAACCACTCTTTCTTTTTATCTCTTCTACTGGAAAGTCAATTAAGATGTCAAATTCTCGGCCGAAGGTTTTTATCATCTCAGAATACTTATTCTTTACCGCAATGCTATCTTTGGCGACTTTTAGAGTGTCAGCGATAATCTCATCTAAGGGGATGAGGTTTTTATAAGGGATGGCATTTTCGGGGACGAAGCCATCTTCTCGGTCAGCGAGTAATTCCACACGATGGAGAACACCGATGGTCAATTTCCGGCCGCAGACCGGGCAGATGTCGTTATTCAACATTGCCTCCTTTGGGGATAGATTCACTCCACAGTGGCGGTGACCATCATAGTGGTATTTGCCTTCTTCAGGGAAGAACTCAATTGTGTAGAGGAAACGAGCCTTGTCTTTCTTCTTTAAGATATCTTTTATTTCGGAAAAAGAGATATTTCCTGCAAAGACATTTGCCTCTCGGCCTAACTTTTGGGGGGAGTGGGCATCGGAGCAGGAGATTAAGGAGAAGCGGTCTAAGGAGGAGAGACGCCAATTCATCTTTGGGTCAGAAGAGAGGCCGGTCTCTAAGGCAAAGATTTCTTTTGTTAGGTCTTCAAAGCATTCTTCTATTGCATCATAGCCCGAGACCGAGCCAAAGAGGGAGAACCAAGGGGTCCAGATGTGGGAAGGGACAACAAATGAATCAGGGGCGATATCTAAGATTCCCTCTAACATATCCCGACTGGATAAAGAAAGGGTTGGGCGACCATCTGAGACGAGGTTGCCATACTTAGCAAGAAAACTGCTTATCTTCTGGGCATCGCCAAAGGTTGGGGTGAAGATGAGGTTGTGGATTCTCCTCAATTTACCATCTTTTACACTCATATTGTTCACCTCGGTTGTTAAGATGAAATAGACATCTTTTTCGGTGGGCGTTTGATAGATACCTTCCCCTCCTTCAACCAATTCCTCTTTTAGAATTTCAAACCATTCAGGATGGGTGAAGTCCGATGTCCCGACCAGTTTTATCCCTTTGAATTTGGCAGACTGGGCGATTTTCTTTATCGTCATCTCTTTGCTAACCGCTCGGGAAAACGGGGAGTGGATATGAAAGTCGGCAATAAACTTCATAGTTAGTGATTCTGAAAAAGGCGCAATCGGTTTAACTTCCCTTTCGGTTTTAAGGACCGCTCCTTGGGCGGGGCACCGACAAAGAAATAGCGCAGACCCGGTTGGTAGGCGGTGTGAAAGAAACCATAGCCGGAACCAATAATATTGCCAAAGGAACCCGGAAGAATTGGTGGTCCATCCATTGCCCAGATGTCAATCACTCCCTCCCCCTCGTAGATAGTATCAACATAGAAAGGGATGAAGCGATTCTTTTCAAAGATGCAGAAGGTATCAAAGATAATGGTGTCTAACCAAAACTCATAATCATCCCATTCGCCCAGGGTGTCATCGTAGTCGTATTCAATGCTTAAATCGAGCCAATAAAATTTTGCCCCATTTGCCTTTCGCCAGAAGATTTTTAGAACCGAATCGCGATTGAGAATGTAAGTTGATTCGGGTTGCAATATCTCATATTCCCCAGGCAGATAGACTTTGCCGATTGCCTCTCCGTTTGGATGGAGAACTCGGAGGTGATAATTTTGGTCAATATTCAGGCTATTAAAATCTGAGAAGAGATACCAGTTGTAATGGTAATCGGTAATTGAGAGGGCGGTGTCGTTAATTAGAGAGGTGGGAATAGTTGAGAAACCAGTTTTATTATGAACATAGACCTCTTTATAATAAGAGGGATAGAGCCAGGGGGCACCGACACTCCGGAGGATAAAGGCTGAGATGTAGACTTTCTCTCTTTGGCAGGAGAAAAAAAGCGAAATTAGCAGTAAACCGTAAATTGCCGGTCGGGGACCGAAAGGAAGGGGGAAGAAAACGGGCAAAGGTGATTTTCTTACTTCCATCTCGGGCGCAACTTATCTAATAATTCGTTTTTTGTCTCTTGCCATAGTTTTCGTTTCTCATCTTTCCCAAAGATTAGTTCCCCTTTCTTACTCCCGATGCGGAAGTATATCTCACCGGCGTGGTTGATGGCGTAGTAGAATCCCCAGCCTTCGCCTTGGATATTACCTTGGGCACCAGGTCGGATATAGGCGCCATCAATCGCCCAGATGTTTAATCTACCCTCTCCCCAGTCTATTCTTTTTAGGTTCTTGGGAAAGAGATAGGTATTCGGATAGAAAATGGTTGTATCGTTAACAATCGTATCAGAGGAGATTCGGAGGGATAAGGTTTCACCCAAGGTATCAAGATAAAGGTAATGGAGATAGAGGGACAAGAGGTAGTAAGAAGCGGATTTTGCCTTCTGCCATAAAACTTCCAGAGAGGAGTCCTTATTGAGGAGAAAATTGGGCGGTGGTCTTAAAATTGAGAAGTTTTCCGGAACCGCCACCTTCCCTTCCGCCTTCCCTCCACGATGCTCAACCGTCATTTTATATTCATTTCCTGGACAAAAAGGGCGCTCCTCGGAAAAGAGATAGTAGTGATACCCAAAATCGGTGATTGGGAGAACGGTGTCGTTGATTTGAGCTAAGGGAATTCGGGAGAAGCCGTTTCGGTCGTAGATATAAATTTCTTTGTAATAGAAGGTGTCTTCTTCAAAGATATCTCGGGAGAGAAGAGCGGTGATGTAAGGCTTTTCGGTCTTCGGACAAGATAAGAAAAGAGAGGAGATGAGGAAGACAGCCGGGATGATTCTTTTTACCATTTAATGATTTTTTACTCCAAACGCATCGGCATAAGGAGAAAGAGTTTTTCTTTTCTCTCCTCTTCATCTTTTGGTCTAATGAGGAGAGCCTGGGTAGCGGAGGCGAATTCTAATTCCACCTCTTCGCTATTAATATGTCTTAAAATCTCGTTAAAGGAGGTGGCATTGAAGCCGATTTTTAACTCCTCACCTTTGTATTGGCTCTTAATTTCTTCCTTGCCGATGCCAATTTCCGAAGAAGCCTCTAAGAAACTTCCCTTCTTCTTTAAGTGGAAAATGACCAATTTTGTGAGGGGGGCAAAGACCAAGGTGCGGGTTAAGGCAGCAAAGAGTTCATTTTTTGGGCAGACGAGTGAATAAGGATATTTGGTCGGCAAGACCTTTTCGTAATCCGGGTAAGGGCCTTCAATCAGTCGGGAAGTGATCTGGTAACTCTCACCACGAAAGCTGATTTGCGTTGAGTTGAGGGTAACTTTAATTTTCTCTTCGTCATTCTTGGGAATGATTTCTAAAACCTTGGGTGGGAGGATGGCTTGGAGTTTTTTAATCTTGCCGAATTCGCCTTCTTTTTTAATGAGGGCTAAGCGGTGACCATCGGTGGCGACCATCCGAGTTTCGTTTTCTCGGATTTCCCATAAGATTCCAGAAATGGCCGGTCGGTCGGTTTCTTTGGACACGGCAAAACTGGTATTGGCGAATAGTTCATAAAGTAAAGAAGAGGGAAAATCAAATTCCTCTTCTTTTGGTGGAGGGGGGAGTTCTGGGAATTCCTGGGGGTCTAAGAGGGAAAAGGTATATTCGCCCTTATCCGTTTTTATCTTTAAGATATTTTCTTCGGTTTCAAGGGTTATTACCGGCTCGGTCACTCCTTTCAGAATTTCGGTTAGTTCTCTTGCCCGAACGAAGAGTTTAGCCTCCGGGAAATTTTTTTCGGGAAAAGAAAGATTTATAGAAACAGATGTATCCAAATCGGTAGCCAAGAGGTGAATATTATCTTCTCGGAAGGTGAGGAGGACATTTTGGAGGACGGGAAAATGGGTCCGGGTTGGAATTACCGGAAGGACCATCTCTAACTTTTCTAAAAATATCGCCCGCGGTATCTCAGCAAAATTCATAATTCCTCCCCAAAAACATGATTTTTTCTCTTATGGAGGTGAGCGGATTCGAACCGCCGACCTTCTGCTTGCAAAGCAGATGCTCTCCCAATTGAGCTACACCCCCAAATACTTATCCAAGGAACTTGGTTGAGATTAAAGTAATGGTTCATCCTTTTGAGTCTTAACATTACCCTTTCTTAAATATAAGCGAAAAGGAGAAAAAGGTCAAGGGTGATGTCGTTTTTTCTGTTTGAGGTGGGTTTTCTAAAAACTCACTGCCCTAAGGTCTCAGCCAGTTTCTGACAGAGGAGAGAGGTAAGAAAATCTATATCTTTAACCAATCGCTTTTTATCTTCTTTTGATCCTACGAGTGCCTGGATACTTTTCCTTGCTCCCCGGAAGGTCTCTTTTGCTTGCCAGAGGATGTCCCCGGTTTCCACGTCAACCAATCGAGCACTGAGACCAATTTCGGCGGATGGGGGAGGCGGCTTAGTCACTAAATAGATGGCTAGTCCAACGACGGTAATTGCCAAAAGTCCGATAAGGAGCCATTTCCAAGCCGAGTCATTATCGTCAACAACGATAACCGGAGGTCCAATTTCTTTTTCCCTTCCCTTTTGGGCAGTATCTTTTTTCATTTCGGGATAAGGAGAGAATTTGGTGACACTTCCAAAGATGACGCCTTCGGCGCCAAGCATCTTGCCGACTTTGGCGGCGGTGATCGCATCAAAACGATAGAGAGTATCTAAGTCTTGTTCTTTCCAGAGTTCTTCCAGGCGCGCTCTTTCCAGGAGGTCAAATTTGCCCAACTTACCAACTTGGAGAGAAAACTCTTCCTGAACAACTTTTGCCGCTTTCTCTTCCTCAGTCAAATTTTCAAAGGGCAAAATGGCGATCCTTTTAATTCTCCTTTCGGAGAGTTTGGGCGAGAGAAAGTAATTTGTTATTTGATAAGGTCGGACAGTGGCGCAATTGACCAAAAGGAGATAGGGAAAGATAAGAAAGAGCGAGAATAACTTTCGCCCCATTTGGGATTAATAAATATCAGTCGCTATCTCCAGGTTTCGGCAAAGAGCCGGCAGAGGAGAGAGAGTAAGAAGTCTGGGTCTTCGGATAGTCTTTCTCTATCTTCCCTTTCGGAGAAGCGGGCTTGAATCCTCCGGTCGCTACCGCTGATAATATCACTCGCCTGCCAGATGAGCCGACCGGTTTCCACACTCACCAACCGAACGGCCAGACCAATTTTGCCTCTCTTATATTCCCGGACACTTCCGAAAATGACCCCATGGGCGCCAAGCATTTTGCCGATGGCGACCGCGGTATTTTCATCAATGCGTCTCTTGTCTAAATCCTGCTCCTTCCAGAGTTCTTCAATCTTCTCTCTTTCCACGATGGCAAAATTACCAAGTTTGCCGATTTGGAGACTCATCTCTTCAGCCGCTCTGCGACCGATTTCTATTCCGTAGGGGCTCTCAAAAGGTAGAACAGCAATCCTCTTCTCTCTTAAATCGGATAGGGCATCTTCCTGAAGGGAGAAGTTTTTAAACTGATAGGGCTTGGGTGGGGCACAGGTGATAAAGAAAGAGAGAAGAGAAATTATTAGCCAAAAGGGCTTATTCTCCATAACCTATTTCTCTAATTTCTCTTTTAATCTCTTTAACACCTCGGGGAGGGTGGTATACTCCATTTCGGGCAAGGGAAGCCGGTGGGGTTCAAAAGGACCATGCGCCCGCATAAAATTGGCGAATAAGTTAGTCTGGTAGCGGGCATAATCAAAACCAGGGTCGTCAAATAAATCCCGGGGTCCAATTAACATCCCCTCACTTATCTGAAAACCTAAGGCAATCACTCGGGGTGGACCATCAAAACGGGATGGGGTTGCTTGTTTTTGACTTGTGGGCATTAGCGGTCCGTAATGGGAGCCACGCATCCAACCGGTGACGAGATGGGGGAAGACGAAAGGTTCCAATATTTCGCCGATAGCTGGTAATCCTGATTGTCCCCGGACAATAAGAACGGGGTCGTCTTTGCCGACATAGCGGCCAGCAATGAGGGCTAATTTCTGGGTGGAGGCGGTGGCGGCAATTTCCCCATCTTTTTTATAGACGCTTTTGATGATATAATTCTCGGCGGAACCAATCAAAACCAATAAGTCATACATCTCTTCGGGACAAGATAGGATATAATTTATATCGTTTTTTATGTCATGGACTTCAAATTTAAATCCTTGGTGCATTGATGGGTCAATGACTAAGCCAATGGTATTGAAAGGGTCAGCAAACATCTTGAACAGAGGGAAATTCCAGGCGCCGGGGGCACACTTATCACCCATAAAGATGACGACCGGCTCGCTCTTCCTCTCCACAAACTCCATCTCGGCAACCCCCGGTCCCATTCCCTTCACATTGCCCGAGAAGGCGTCGGCCAGTAGGTCTTGACCCGCGCCATATAGTTTTAAGTCCTTGGCTAATTCGGTGCAAGAGAGAAAGGTATCCCAGGCGAGTCGGTGGATTTCCGAAGAATCAACACCCTTCTGATGGGTCATAATCAACTCTAAGTCGTCGCCACAACTTGTGACATAAAAGTCAATAATTAACCCTTCGCTCTTGGCGGCGGTCAATTTACTTCTCGCCTCTTCCAGAATCTGGGGGTGGCTGGCAGAGTGTCCAACATAGCCACCGATGTCCGCTTTAATTACCGATAAAGTTACTCTTTCGGCCATTTTTCCTCCGTTATATTTTCGTTACAAATTGCTACCCATTTTTTAACTAATCAGAGAAAGGGCACACTCTCTGCTTTTAATCCTCCAATTATAACTACTACTTAAAAATAGTCAAGTCCTCAATAATTGGACAAGTTTTATAGCCCGTATTTTTCAATAATCTGCTCTCTCTTCTTTCCTAAGATGTCGTATTTTTCACCAACTTTCTTAAAGGCGGCTAAGGCTCGGTCAAGGTGGTCTTTGTTATGGGCGGCGGAGAGCTGAACCCGAATCCGTGCCTCACCTTTTGGGACGACCGGGAAGAAGAAGCCAATCACATAGATTCCTTCGTAGTATAAATCTCTCGCGAATTCTTGGGCGAGCCGGGCGTTATAAAGCATAATCGGAACGATTGGATGGGTACCCGGTTTAATGTCAAATCCGGCTTCGGTCATCCTCTCTCGGAAATACTTCGTATTCCATTCCAACTTGTCCCGCAATTCGGTCGTTTCAGAAAGGAGGTCAACAACAGCGATTGTTGCCGCGATAACGGCGGGGCTGACGGTATTGGAAAAGAGGTAGGGTCGGCTGCGCTGGCGGAGGATTTCTACGATTTCTTTCTTACTTGAGGTGCAGCCGCCGGAGGCGCCACCCATCGCCTTACCGAAGGTCGTAGTGATAATATCCACCCGGTCCATCACTCCCCGGAATTCGTGGGTTCCCCTTCCGGTTTTACCAAGGAAGCCGGTGGCGTGGGCATCATCAAACATTACCAGAGCATCGTATTTATCCGCCAGGTCACAGATTTCATCTAATTTGGCGATGTCGCCATCCATTGAGAAGGCACCATCGGTAGCAATGACCCGAAAACGCTTATTCTGGGTTGCCCGGAGTTTCTCTTCTAAATCTTTCATATCGTTGTGTTGAAAGATATGCCTCTCCGCTTTGCACATTCTCACACCGTCAATAATTGAGGCGTGATTTAGCCGATCGGAAATTATTGCGTCTTGTTCATTAAAGAGGGGCTCAAAGAGTCCAGCGTTGGCATCAAAGCAGGAGGAATAGAGAATAGTATCCTCGGTGCCTAAGAATTCGCTTATCTTCTTTTCTAAAATCTTGTGGATGTTTTGGGTGCCACAAATGAAGCGGACCGATGACATTCCGTAGCCGTGGGTTTCCAAACCTTTGTGGGCGGCTTCAATGACCTTGGGATGACTGGAGAGACCAAGGTAATTATTGGCGCACATATTGATGACATCGCGCAAAGGAGCTCTTTCCGGATACTCAACCTTTATATCGGCTCCTTGGGGCGTGTGGATGTAACGCTCTTCTTTATAAAGCCCGACTTTCTTTGTATTCGTCAACTCTTCAATTAAATAATCTCTTATTTTGCCGTACGCCATAGAACTCCTCCTTAATTTAACAAGGGCGATGATACAGAAAATTTCTTTTTTGTCAATCCTGAGAGGAAGATTGGGCAATTTTTAAAAGCGACGTTCTATGCCCCGAATTGTCGAATTGATAAAGTTTAAGAGAAGACCAATTTCTTCAATTTCCGCCATCTTGGCTAATTCTTTTTTTACCTCTTTTAAGTTTAGGTTAGATCGATAAATTAGGCGGTAAATTTTTTTCAAAAGGAGAATCTTCTCCCGGGGGAAGCGGTTTCTTTTTAAGCCGACGAGATTTACGCCTCGCACCCGAAATGGGTTTCCTTCGCCAATCATAAATGGGAGGAGGTCTTTTTTCAAGTAGGAGCAGGCGCCAACGAAGGCATAAGAGCCAATCCGCACCTCTTGGTGGATTCCAGTCATCCCGCCGATATTAGCGAAGTGGAAGATTTGGCAATGACCGGCAATTTGAGTGTGATTGGTGATGATGTTTTTATTACCAATCCAACAATCGTGAGCGATGTGACAATAGGCCATTATGAGGTTCTCATCACCGATTACGGTCTCTTCCCCTTCTTTGGTCGCCTTATGGATTGTGGTGTATTCTCGGATAACATTCCCCCTTCCGATTCTCACCCGGCTCTCTTCCCCTTTGTATTTGAGGTCTAAGGGCGGGGTGCCAATTATTACCCCTTGGTAGATTTTGTTATCCGGACCAATGATTGTCCCCTCGCCAATTACGGAAAACGGATAGATAATGGTATTTTGTCCAATGAAGGTATTTCTCTCAATTGTCACATAAGGGAAAATTTTCACCCCCTCCCCAATCTCGGCTGAGGGGTGGACGGTGGCTAAGGGAGAGATTTCACTTGCTTTGGTGGTCATTTATCTTTGATTCCTCAGCCTGAGGCGTCCCTTTCTCTAAAACCCAAAAGGAGTTCGCCGCGGAAGGCGATTTCTTCTTCAATCGTTACTTTGCCTTGAAACTTAAAGACATTTCCCCGTTCTTGCTTCAGTTCGCATTCAATCTTTAAGGTATCTCCGGGACGGACCAGCTTCTTAAATCGGACTTTATCCAATCCCAAAAAGAGAGGGATTTTCTTCTTTTTCTCTTCCTCGGAGAGATTCTTCAAAAGTAAGATACCAGCCGTTTGGGCGACCGTTTCGCAGAGCAGGACTCCAGGCATAAGAGGAAAATCGGGAAAGTGTCCAGGGAAAAATGGTTCGTCAACTGTCACGTTTTTGAGGGCGGTTATTCTCTTCGGTTCAATTTCTATTACCCGGTCAACAAAAAGGAAAGGGTAGCGATGGGGCAAGATCTTTTTTATTTCATTAATGTCCATTTCTCCTCCTGATAAATTTGACAAATTGCCTTATAATTTAATTTATGGGATGGGTTGTAAACAAAAATTTTCCCTTTGAGGTATTGACCCAAGATTTTTAAATCACCCAAAAGGTCTAAGACCTTGTGTCGGATAAATTCGTCTTTGGCGCGTCGCCTCTTAGGATAAAGGATGTGGTCTTTCTCTTGATAAGAGACGCCAATTTTTTTAAGGAAGCGAGGGAAGGGATAAAGACCAAAGGTCCTTGCCCAGACAATCTCTTTCTCATAAATGGCTGGATTTAATTTGGGGAGGGCAAAAGAGGAGAAAGAACCCGATCGGGGTGGGGTGAAGGCAACCGTAATTTTTAACTCTTTCTCCGGGAGGAGGGCGAAGAATTTCTCATCCTCAAAGATTATCACCGGTTTTTGGCAAGAGAAGAATTTCTTAGGTTCGTCTTGGCTTTTGATGCCGGCTTTTTTTAGAAGAGAAAGGTAACCTTGACCGCTCCCGTCAAAAAACGGAAACTCTTCTCCCTCTAATTCCACCCTTAGGTTGTCAATTCCTAAACCGTAACAGACCGAAAGGAAGTGCTCCGGGAGGAGAAGACCTTTGAGGGAGATGCGGTTAGAGAGAAAAATGATATTTTTTAGACCGACTCGCCAGCCATTGACGACGATACCGTAATTGGGTGGAGCGGGAAATAGGGTAATCTTTACCTTATGTCGGGTAGAGATTCCCCAGCCGGCGGCAGAGACTTTTTTTTTATCGTTCTTTGGGAAGGGGAATTTCCCATCGGGTAGATTTACTGCTTCTTAAAGAGGTCTAAAAACCGGTCTTCGTATTTTTCAAAAAGCCCCCACTTATCTAATTCCCGTTTCAATTCGTAGGCTTTGTTTCGGTCAAACTTCGCTTCCTGAAAGAGGCGTTCAATTTTTTCAAAGACCTCAAGTGGGATTTTATCCCTCTCTAAACTCTCCTCCTCAGTTTCGCGCCGTTCTTCAAATATCTCTTTCATCTTCTCTTCCATTATGTGAAATTGATTGTCCACCTCCTTAATCATCAAGTCCAATTCCTCGTAGTTAATTCGGGCGCCCAATATCTTTTCAAAGGTTTCATTCAGTGCCTTCCAGGCTTTTGGATTAGGAAAGTTTATGGCGTAGACCGGGATTGTCGCCAAGAGGCAGGCGGCGGGGATTTCTTGTTCCTTGGCGTAACCGATGAGGAGTCCATTTAATCCGGAGATATTCCCACTCTCCATTATCCGCACGCCATATTGAAGGAGACGGTCCCGGAGTTTCTTCTCATTGGCCACCCCATAAACCATTGATGCCTCCCGATGGCTCATCGGAATGGGGAAGGAGGCACCGGTGAAGATTTCTCTCACCGAAATCGCCTTGGCGAAATCAAGGATTTCCTCAATTACCTTCTGGCCGATCTTTCCGGAGAGTTGAATCTCACCTTCAAAGAGAACGATATTTAACTCCGGGTGGAAAAAGAAGGTATATTGAGGCGGGGGAGGGAGAAAGACGAGTCCGTCCTCAACGCCGACTTCTTCCGGGAGATAAATTTCCGACATATCCATCTGGGCGAACTTGACCATATTTAAGTTTCGGCGGAAGTAGTCAACTGCGCCCAGGGCGACATTGCCCATTCCGGGCCAAGCCGCGATAAAAGTTGGTTTCTCAATTTTAAATCTTTTCAAGATTCTTATTGCCATTGCTAATTAATGATAACCAATTTCTGAAATTTGTCAATATCTTTTCTGAAAGATAAAAGGCCGATGTTCCTTAGAAAGAGAATTTTTTACAAAATTGGGCAGATTTCCGAGATTAATTGAAAGGTGGGTCAAATGAGAAATTTCCTTTTTGGATTTAAGATGGCTCAAAGGATAGGTCTTCTGTTAGGTTAAAAGATATATTTTATGAAGGGTATAAATTTGGTTTTGGCAACGGGTTTGAAATTTCTCCTTTTGCGGTTTATAGAGGTTGATTCCCTGAGGGGGTTGGGGAGGGCATCCCCTATACGACTTGGAAAAGAAAAAATCCCCTCTCCTTCAAATCTCTTTTTGAAACTTCCCAAAAATTAACTTTAGATTCCCTTTATCCCTCTTTTTTGGGGGGGTGGGATTAGAACCCAATCTGAGCGACCCCCATTATATATAGAGTAGAAAATACCCAAAAATCTTACACTTAATTTTCTAAAACCTTCATATCTTTAAGTCTTTGATTGACAAAGACTTGTAAAGCAAATCTCTAAAAATTATATTAAAAGGTTTATTCAAATTATAACCTTTTGATTTTACAGGACTTCTTTTGACTAAATATATCCCTCAAGCATAGTGAGGCAGAAGTCTTTTGGTAGTTCTATCAATTGCCATTCCCTTAGGAAGTCAAAAAGACCTCTCGTATCCAGGGCAAGGCTCAACTCCTTTATCCTCATCTCTTCCGGCAAGAGCCGAAAGAAACTTCCGACCCCTAAGGCATCCTCTAATCTAAATTGGTGATCTCTTATCCAATCTTTAATTACCTCGTCTTTTAATGGCGGGAGTTCCTTGAAGTGATTGGCGAAATCAAGGTCCTCTATTCGGAAAATCTTTCCGCTAAGGTCAAAGACCGAATATCCACTCTTTTGGTAGAGATCTTGTAAGAATGAACCGTAAAGGGAGCCAAGGAAATGGAGGAGATAGATTTTATTCTTCTCTTGAAAATAGGGGAATTCCTTCTTTCGGAGGTTTGGGAATAAGTTTCTCTTGATTGTTTCCGCTAAGTAATAAGAGTAGCCACCGGTGCCGGTTCCTTCAAAGAGTTTCACCTCCGCTTTATCTTCTTCTATTGGTCGGGCAAAGATTTTTTTCTCCTTCTCTCTAATCTCAACCTGTTCCCAGGTGCGACCGGCAAAGATGAATTTCTCTTTTGGGTAATAAATGAGACCGATTTCTTTTCCGGTTGTGATATCAAAGACTTGGTATTCGCCAAAACTCTTCTCTTGGATATTGGTATGGATTTTCCCCCAAGCAATTTTCCTTTCCCATAGAGGGGAGAGAAAATAAATCCCTGATTTCTTTGAGGTGAAAAAGCCTCTCTCCTGAAGGTGAGAGAAGGCACTTTTTATTTCCTCTTCGGAATAGACCGGTTTTAAAGCCCGAAAGAGAGAGTTGAGAGTTGTGCCAATTCTTCTCCTTTGAAAAGAGTAGGAGATTATCTGCTGGGGTAAGGCGGAGAGTGATTTTCGGTAGACCTTCTCATAAAGTTGTCCTCCTTTCGCTCCCCGGAAAAATATCTCAAATAATAGTCGCTCAAATGGGTCCTCATAGATGCCAACCGCAAAGATTTTGTTAATTCGGCGGTTTCCTCGACCGATTCTCTGCAAGAGGGAACTTATGGAAAACGGCGGTCGGTAGAGAACGACGCAATCAATGTCTCCGATATCAATCCCTAATTCTAAGGTGGAGGTGGCACAAAGAATGCCAATCTTCTCTCGGTTCATCAAGGACTCAATCTCCTCCCGCCTCTCTTTGGTTAGACTGGCGTGATGGACCCAGACCCGGTTTTCAAAGATATCCCGGGAGAGATACTTGGAGAATAACTCGGCCAGACTGCGGGCATTAAAGAAGAAGAGGATTTTCTTGAAGGATTTTTCCTTAAAATAGTCAAAGAGGATTTTTGTTAATCTTTCTCGGGCCTTAGGAATAATTTTCCCCTTTTCGTCTCGTTCGATCGGAAACAACCGGTATTCGATCTCTCTCTCTTCCCTAACTTCACACACGACCGGATTCGGGAAGTACCTCTCGGCCATTCTCTTGTCTTCAATGGTGGCGGAGAGGGCGCCGAATTGGAGATGAGAATTGAAGAGAGAGAGTCTCTTTAGGAGGCAACGCAATTGGTCACCCCTTGGGGTATTGTCTAAGAGGTGGAGTTCATCAAGGATTACCGCCTGAAAATTCTTAAAGACCGAAGGGTGGCGGGAGAGTAGAGAGTCAAATGACTCCGGGGTGGTCAAGAGTAAAAATGGTGGGTTTTTCTCATCAAATTCTGGGCGGTCACCGGTTTTCCTTTTAATTGTTAGGTTTAGTTGAGAGATTGGGTCTTGGAGGCGGCGGAATAAATCGTTGACCAAAGCCCGGGTTGGGGAAATGTAAAGGAGAGCAGGGAGTTTTACTTCTCTCTCTTTTAGAATTCGCTCAATCATCGGGGCAACAACCGCTTCGGTCTTGCCGGTGGCCGCGGGGGAAATGATTAAACAATTATTCCCCTCTAAGATTATTGGGATTGCCTTCTTTTGCACCCCGGTCAGGTTGCCATAACGGGCAAAGAAAGGGAACCAGGTCTTCTTTAATCTCTCTTTTATCGCCCGAGACATTACTTATTATGAATTATAAAAGAGAGAAGGGCAAAGTCAATTTTGGGGATTGACCGAAAGGTATTTTCCTTTAATATTATTTATGCGATTTGGCTTCCATATCTCAATTGGGGGTGGCTTTTCAAAGGTCTTAGAGCGGGCAAAGAAGCGCTCTTGTCAGACAATCCAAATCTTCTCCCGAAACCCAAGGGGCTGGCGATACCCAAAGTTGGACAAAAAGGAAGTTGAAGTCTTTAAGCGGGATATGAAGGAGAATGATATCTATCCTCTATTTATCCATATGCCCTATCTCCCCAATTTGGCGACAAAGGCAAAGACCTTATTCAAAAGCTCGGTCTCCTCTCTCATCGCTGAGTTGGAGAGGTGCGAAATTCTGGAAGTTCCTTTCTTAATAATGCATGTCGGCAAGAGGATGGAGGCGAGTGAAAAAGAAGGGATCCATCGAGTGGCCGAGGGGATTAATGAGGCACTTCGGAAAGTTAAGAATAAGGTTATCCTCCTCTTAGAGAATACCGCCGGAATGGGAAGTGAGATTGGCTATAGATTTGAGCAACTCCGAGAGATAATTGATAGAGTAGAAGAGAAAGAGAGGGTTGGTGTGGTCTTAGATACCGCGCACGCCTTTGAAGCCGGCTACGACCTAAGAGATAAGAAAAGTTTAGATGAGACCTTAAAGGAGTTTGACGAAATTGTTGGATTGGGAAAACTCTACTGCCTCCACCTGAATGACTCTAAGACCGATTTTGCCTCAAGGGTTGATAGACACTGGCACATTGGAAAGGGAAAGATTGGCTTAGAGGGATTTAAGGCGATTGTCAACCACCCGTTATTAAAAAACCTCCCCGGGATTATGGAGACACCAAAAGATGATACGAGATTGGATTTGATGAATATGAGGGTGATAAGGAGTTTGGTTTAATAATACCAAATTAGTGCGAGGTTCAGTGTAGCATTCCCTAAGCTGAATATCGTGGCATCAAAAGGCTCGTTTTGGATAAAAAAGCCGCCAATCGGAGAGAGTTCAATTGAGAAGTGTTCACTTACCCAATGTTCCAGACCGACGCCGATTGGTAGACCGAATTGGGAGAAGACCGTCGTCCCGCCTACGGAGGCGGTCGTGAATGCAAATCCTCCTTTTAAGTAGATATTTGTCTTCTTGTGACCTAAGAAGAGATAATTGACCAGTCCGCACAGAGTAAATAGTGAAGCCTTCTCATCGTTGGAGATTGAAGTAAATTGAAAAGTCGGTTCAATTGCCAAGCGAGAGGCTATCCCAACTTTGGTCGCAATGAGGGTGGGAGTCAAAAGACTTACGGAATAACCATATTCATCTACCGGTGGAGGAATTACCCAACCTGTTCCGAGACCGATTTTGCCTTTTAGGTCAACGGCAAAAACGGTGGAGAAGAGAGATAACACTAATAAGAGAGGGAAAATCCTTTTCATCATTCCTCCTTAAAAGAAAAAGGGGCGGGAGATTCCCGCCCCTTGTCTTTATATTAGAATAGGAATATGCCGAGTCCGCCTTCTAAGAAGATATTACCGACGGTTTCCCCTTCCATCATATCCATCTCGTAACCCGCTTGCAAAATCGCCGCGCCATTATTCCCGAGTAAGAAGGTGGCACCGGGTCCACCCTTAATCTGGAAGTAGGAGTTGCCCTCACCCGCCGAGATGTACTTAAATCCAGCACCAAGAAAGGGGAAGAGTTTGGTCTCTGGTTTACCGAAGTAGTAGCCGAGTTTCAGACCAGCGCCGAAAGTCGTTTGGTCAAATTCTCCGGCTTTCAAATAACCGAGGGATAAATCTGGACCAGCGCCTAAGTTGTTCATAAAGAAGTAGAGAAGGGATGGTGATAGCCCGAGCGCGGTGGCGCCATCACTTGGGCTCACCTGGGTATAGAAACTTAGGCTACCCGAAACGAGCATGCTTCCTTTACCGGTCGGATACTTCTCCTCTTGGGCGGAGGCGGAGGACAAGAAGATAATTAAAGAAAGCGCAATGATACTAATTAGACCTTTCCTTAACATATTACCTCCTTAATCATTAAGGTATCTGAAAGACCTCCTTCTTTCCTCTTATCCATTCCTTTAGCCATAGCCTTTATTATATTCACAATTTCCATTTTGTCAAGCCTCTTATCCATTCCTTTAGCCATAGCCTTTATTATATTCACAATTTCCATTTTGTCAAGGGCAAGTTAGCCTCCTAATTTCTTTAACATATTTTTGGCTACGGTATCGTAAGGGTTTCTTCTCAACCAGTTGTTTAATACCTCTTTTGCCTTTGGTGTGTCCGCTAAGGCGGAGAGATAAAGGGTATATAGGGCTTGAACGGGTTCGGGTCGGTTCGGAGCTAAACGGAGCGCCTCCTGAAAACTATTCTCCGCTTTTTCCATCTCACCCAAAGATTGCAGCGCAATCCCCTTCCGCAAGAGGATTTCAAAATCCCTTACCCCCAATTTTTCTATTGAGTCTAAATAGGTGACGGCTAATTCTCGTCTCCCAGCCAAGAGGGCAAAGTAACTGAGATTGTAATAGAGAAGGGACTTCCGCTGGGGGTCTAAATCAAAACTGACCGCCTTCTCCATAACCTCAATCGCTTTATCAACCTGCCCGATTTTTTGATACTCTTGGGCTAAGGTCAAATAAGTGGCGGCATAATTGATTAAGAGTCCCCGGGTATTCTCATCCTTCATCACCCTCTTATCCAGCATACTATTCATCTTATAGACCGAATTGAGAAATTTCTCGGTCTTTTCTAAATCCAGTTGGTTTTCTCCCGAGTCGGAAACAACTAATTGCACTAAACCTTGGGTTTTAAGCCAGGGCTCAACATCGTAGAGGTTGTCCCGGGAGACGGTTGCGGCAAAGTAAATCTTTGTCCCCTTCTCCTCCTTATAGTTTTTTAAGACCTTTTGCCGGAATTCGTGGGGTGATAAGAGGTAGTCATCCGGCCAAGAGAGTTTTATTCCGGAGTTGGTTGCCAACAAATCCCTAATTATTATATCTTTTAAGAGATAGACCCGACCATCTTTACCATAAAGGCCTTGGGGTAGTTTTTCAATCTCTTTTTCGGAAAAGGAGATTGGCGCCCCCCATCTCTTCAGTTGCTTGCAATACCAGGTGGTATTTAATAAAGAGAGGTTGGCAACCGCCACATTCCGCTTAAATGGCACCTGGTAATTATTCACATCCGAAGGTGTCTCCTGGACAAACCAAAGGGGAAAGGTATCGTTGTCGCCATTAGTAAAGACAACCGCTTTTTCTCCTTCGCAGGAGATGAGCATATTATACCCGTATTCCGCCGGAATCATATTATAGCGCCGAGTGACATTGGGATAGTTAAAAAATATGCTTAAGAAGGGGACAACAGTTAGGACTCCGAGACTGCCGTAGAGCGAGAGACTCTTTAATGGTTCTTTGCGCTTGCGGAGAGCGGGCTGGAGGATTTCGGTAAGAAAGTAGTATATGCCGAGTCCAATGAAGATGGTGAAGAAGACATAGGAGAAGGCAAAGAAGTAATCCCGTTCCCGCACCTCCCGGTATTTTAGGTGTTCCCTTGGGTCGGATGGGGAGTATTTGAGATTGAGGTAGGTTAAAAGTCCGATGGAGGCGACAAGAAAGCAGAGGAAGATTAAGAGGAAGGACCGCCTTTCGTTCTTGTAATGTTTTGCCATCCCCCAGATACCCAAAAACGTTGGGATTAACCCAAAGATAAGAAGCGGGGTAATTCGGTAAAAGATGTCAAAGTTCTGTTCTCCGGCCCACTGCCAAAAGAAATACCGGAGATAGAATTTGACTTGCTCCCAATAGGCGGGGATGAGACCGAGATAAGGAGTGGAATTGGGATAATTCCGGTAATCTTCTTCGGTTAAAAATTGGGTCTTGCGGGGAAAGAGTTTCATCGGGTCATACTGCTCCCGCTTTAAGACCCCAACAAAATCAGGCCAACGGGTTGGGGCAACTTCGTTTATGGCCGGCTCCTGGGCACTCCGCACCATCAAATAAAATTGGACGGTGGAGGCTAAGAAGATGAGGAGGAGACCAAGAAAGACATAGCGACCATCTAAGCGCCTCTTGGAAGAGAGATAGAAGAGATAGAGGAGATAGATAAGCCAGAGGAGGAGAAAGAGCCCGGCTTTCTGTTTGAATAGATCAATCATCGCCACGGTCGGGGAGGCTAAAAACAAAACAAAGTAATCAACCAACTCCAAACCGGCAATAAGAACGAAGACCAAATAGAGGATAATTAGTTCAATCACCCTCAATTCCAAGATTGCTCGTCGGTCAACAACTAAGCCGTAAATGAGGAGGGGGAGGAAGATCATCATCGGGGTGAAGTGAATCCCGGCACTCAAAAAGAGTAAAAAGATGGAGGCGTAGACTAACCGATTGTCCGCCTCGCCCCGCTCCCGCTTTTGGCGCCAGAGAATTGCAAAATAGAGGACAATCAAGGCGATAATGACACAGGGGGTATAGACCTCAGTCTCAACCGAATTGTCCCAGAAGGAATAACCAAAACCGAGAAAGAACCCACCCAGGATTCCGGAGAGATGGAGGAGAATTCTATTGTGGGTCTTCTTCTGGATTTCTAAGACCTTTACCACCAAGAGATAGATGAAGCCACAGGCGATGGCACCCATTAAGGCGGTGAAGAAGTTTAACCGATAGGCAACCTCTCTACTCACCGGGATTAGAGAAAAGATGCGACCCAAATTCATATAGAGGGGCGTCCCCGGTGGGTGAGGGATACCTAAGATATAACTACAAGCGATTAGTTCTCCACAGTCCCAAAAAGAAGCGGTTGGCGCCAAAGAGTAGAGGAAGACACTAAAGACAATAATTACGGTTAAGGAGAAGAGAAGTAGTTTTATCACCCAAGGATGAGAGAAGATATCTCTTTTCACTGGAATCTCCGGAGTAGTTTTAATCTCCCCTTCGTTCCGCGTCGCTTCCCGAGCACTCATGAAACGAGTTTAAGGAAAATGGCAAGAAAGTCAAGGGGGAAGAGCATTTACTCCTCCCCCTCTTTTCTTTTAATTGAGGATGATTTTTCGGCTGATGGTTTCGCTCGGTGTCTTCAACTGGAAGATATAAATCCCATTCGGCAGGAGACCCCGGCTAATCTCTAAAATTCCGCTCTTCGCCCCCTTGTCCCCACTCTGGTAGATATTTCTGATTTCTCTTCCGGTCACATCGTAAAGTCCAATCTCCACTGGTGTCTCACTCTTCACCTGCCAGCGGACCCTAATCTGAGTTCCGGGGTTGGGATAGGTCTCAACCTCAAAGAGCGGCTTAGATGAGACATCTTCAATGGCGGTAGCCACACCAACCGCAACCGAGGTGAAGAATTCCCCATTTGTCCAGTTATACCAGTAGCCGGGTGCGCCAAAATAGGACTTCTGGCGGGCGGTATTATTATCGGCTAAGGTGGAAGGATGTCCACTTGGGCTCCGGGGGGCGACCGCAACCCAGAAATCACCGGAAGAAATGGTTGGTGGGTTAGCGACATCGTGCTCAATTATCAATGGATAACCAACCGCTTTTATCGTATCCGACTCGTAGAGTAAGGTCTGACCATCGCTACCATAAATCTTGAATTGGAAGGCGCTATCCGGCCAAGGAGCCTGGCTGTGATAGTAGAACTGGTGTCTTAGTCTCTGGATCCGGAATGGATAACTCTGACCAAAGTCAGCCGGGGTGAACTTGACCGCCCTTTCCGGACCAGCCCAAGTAACCCAATAAGGGTTATTCCAGTTCGCATAGGTGAGCCAGCGGGCAACCCCAAGTTTTCTCTTGATGGTATCGTTCTTTCGGAACATATCCTGGGCGTATTCGTGCCAGATGGTGATTGTGTAATTGCCGATGGTATCCGGAATCCGCCAACCCGGAGAGAATGTCACCTGTTGACTTCCCCGACGGGCTAAGTTGACCGAGGTCGTCTCGTTTAGGTCCTGGTAAGTATAACCCATTGGGCCGGTGATTAGCATCTTTAGCGGAACACCCCGAGGAACGGTATCGGTCCCCATATTTCGGACAGTTGCCCTCATCGTTAGGGTAATCCGAGGCAAGGTATCAAGCGGCATATTCCCGAAGATGGTTGTTGCTAAATCTTTGGCGTGGGGAGTCCAATCAATGACCGCCCGGAGTAGCCATTCGCCAACCCTTTCATCCGGGGAGAAGCTACCGCCGACTAATTGCCACTCTAAACCGGTTGGGATATTGTCATACCGGTCAATTCCGAAACCCGGGCACCTTGGATAGGTATCCGCCTGGACATAAAAGAGGTAAAAAGGACCGCTCACTGGGATATTGATAGTGGCATAGTTCCAGGCGCCTCGGGTGCCGGTCAGGGTGTCCGAGGCAAAGAGAGATGTGCCGGGGGCACCATTTGGACCATCGTCGTCATAGACACGAATCAGATAACGGCTACCACCGGGAACCGGCCAACTGGCGTCCCAGAGATAGACTAGGGCACCGGCGAGGGTGACATTATCCGCTGGGGGTAGGAACTTGACACCCCAACCATTTCCATTCCGATACCATACCCAGGCGTTCGCGGCACTTCGGTCATCATAAAAGAGGGTATCAAGGTCGGGCGAGTCATTTGGTCCAGAAGGAGGAAATTCGGTGAGTCGGGGCATCGGATTCGGATTCGGAATCGCCATCTCGGAAGAGGGATATTGAAGCCATTTGGTTTCTTCGCCCTTTGCCAATCCGCTTAGGGCGAAAAGGAAGATGATAATAAAGGTAGTGTATTTATTCATAATTCCTCCAAACAATAATTCTATCAATTTTCTAAAAAAAGTCAAGAATGAGACCTCGTTTCTTTTGAAGATTAGACGGGATTTTTTACCTATTTACCTTTCAGTTTTAGGATTAGACTCAAAACGATTTCGGTTATTAATCCATAGATGAGACCAGTTCCGATAACCCAAACCGCCCCAAAGGGAGAGATTTGGTAGAAGACCGGATAGGCGGGAAGGCTGTAAAGTAGCCCGAGGAGAAGACCATTTGCCACCCAGCCGATATTGAGACCACTGGCACCGATGCCAAAGCCCATAACCGCCCGGGAGAAGATGATGAAGTAAGTGAAAAATCTGGGGATACCATCCGGTGGGGTCATCAGTTTCAAAGTCAAGATGCCGAACAGGATTCCTAAGAATGCGCCGAGGGCGGTTCTTGTTGCCCGAACCATTTTAATCTCCGTAGCCTTTGGGATGGGCCTTGTGCCACTCCCAGGCGCTTCTAATTATCGTATCTAAATCGGACATCTCTGGTCGCCAAGCGAGTTCTTTCTTTATCTTCTCTGAAGAGGCGATGAGGATTGGGATATCGCCAACCCTTCTTCCGACGACTTCATAGGGAATTTCCCTTCCCGTGATCGCTTGACACCGCTCAAAGACCTCCTTCACCGTCCATCCCTGTTCACTACCCAGGTTATAAATCTTATTCCCTTGCTCAAGGGCGTCAATCGCTAAGATGTGAGCCTGGGCCAAGTCGTAGATGTGGATATAGTCCCGAACGCAGGTGCCATCCCTTGTCTTATAGTCGTCGCCAAAGATTTTGAACTTCTTCTTCTTCCCTAGGGCGGTCTTTAAAATTAACGGGATTAAGTGGGTTTCTGGTTTGTGGTCTTCGCCCAATTCGCCATAAGCCCCACCGGCATTGAAATATCTTAGGGAGGCATACCTTATTCCGCACCAACGGGAATAACCTTCTAAAATCTCTTCAACCAATCTTTTTGATTCGCCATAAGGGCTAATCGGTCTCGTTGAACAATCCTCAGTCAAGGGGAGCTTCTCTGGGACCCCATAGACCGCAGCCGAGGAAGAGAAGATTATCTTCTCACAGCCAACCGAAAGCATCGCCGCTAAGAGATTGAAGATGGTCTCGGTATTATTTCTTAAAAAGGAGTAAGGTCTTTGGAACGAGAACTCGTTTTCAATGAAGGAGGCAAAGTGAAGGACTAAATTGAACCGGTATTTCTTAAAGAGAGAAATGAGCCCTTCCTTATCTGAGAGGTCGCCTCTGAGAAAGGTCGCCCCTTTCGGGATTGCCTTTCGGTGTCCCCTACTCAAATTGTCATAGACGAATACCCAATAATTCTTTTCTAAGAGAATTTTTGAGGTTACCGAACCGATATAGCCGGCACCCCCGGCGACAAAGACACGCATCCTTCATTATAACCAAAAGAAAAGATTTGGCAAGAGGGAAAGAGAGTTTTATCTCCCAGCCAATTCGCACCTTGGTATTCATCAGACCAAAATTCTCTTTTCCGTCCAAACCATCCGACGCCTTTTATCATTGACCCAATTATTTCTCTCCGCCCGGTCGCATACCCCGCACTTTTTCTAAAGTCAGGCAAAGAAACGGGTTGATTAACAGGTCTTTTGAGAGGTGAAGATAGCGACGGAAGAAGTGCCTAAGAAGGAGGTTGAAGGAAGGGGAAGAGGAAAGAGAGGGGATGGGAAGAGAAATGGGGGAAGGGAGAAAAGAAGAAGGGCGAAAAGAGAAGGGAAAGGGAAGGAGAGAAAGAAGATGACCCAAAAGGCGGCTTAAAGATTGGTAAAAGAGGCGGTAGAGGGGGTAAGGAGGTAAAAATTGAGCCAAATCAGATAAGTTACGAAATCTTAAAGGCTTATTGTAATTGGCAAGTGTCAGAGGACTGGACAGATGTGTCCCCTTGACGAAACCGAATTGTCCGGTATGATAATTTATGATTGGAAGGTTAATCGGCGAATTGCTCAGAGAGAAGAGGGAGGAGCTCGGTTTAACTCAAAAGGCGGTGGCAAAGTTCTGCGCAAGAGCGATAAAGACAATCTCCCGCTTGGAAAACGGCAAAATTAAAGACCCACCAATATCTCTTATCCTTTCATATTGCCGGGCCCTGGGGTGGCCAAGGGGAAGTTTCTTCTCCGAGCTTGAGGAGATGGAGATCAAGGAACTTTTGCCGAAAGAGGTGGGAGAAGTTGGTTATCCAGCAAAGGCGAAGAGAAGGATTTTGCGATATGCCCTGGGGATGGAATACCAGAAAAAGGGGATAATCTCTTTTCCCAAGTATGCGCAGAAGAGGATTGAGGGAATCCTTTGGCGGCTAACACCCGAAGAGAGAGGGAGATATCTCTCATTTGCCGAAGAATACTTTTTTGGTTTGAAGAAAAGGGAAAGGTTAGAGCCAATAACGGAGAGATATAAAAAACTCGGCTTAGAGCCCAAACTCCGCCGGAAGGTCGTGAAGATAATTGGGCAGGCTTACAAGAGGGAGTTAAAAAGGGCGGAGCGGAAGATGATGCCGGATGGGAGGAAGAGAAAGATTTTGGAAAGTCGGGCGAGGTATGAGGAGTGGCGGGAGAGATTCCGGGAGAGGTTGAAGAAGTTAATCTTTGCTAAGAGGGGGATGACGACGACCCACTTGCAAGTCTACCACCAAGTAGGTAACTGGTTCTATAAACTCCTGAGGAACTTGAAGCGCGAAGTCCCCTTGACAATTTTTTCTCAAGGGGATGAGGTCTCATTTACCAAGATTAGTTTCCCAGAGATTGACCAATGGCGAGAGGCGGTGATGGAAAGGGAGAAGTTGGACCGGAAGATATTAAATGAGGTGATAAGGATTGGGCTTGAAGAATACCAGAATCTCTTCTTCGCCAAAGAATAATCTGTGGTCTTCGGGGAGATCGCTTCTAAGAAAGAGATGAGTTAGGAGTCTAATGCCAATTAACACCAAAGTGAAGAATTTAATCGCGATTCACTTCAAGGGTTGTGAGCAATAATTGGTTATCTCTCAAACGGAGTCTTGACTTTCGGGAAAAAGATATTATATTTGTCTATATGGCCCCATCGTCTAATGGTTTAGGACATCGCTCTTTCAAGGCGAAAATACGAGTTCGATTCTCGTTGGGGCCATGCGGGAGTGGCTCAGCGGTAGAGCATCACCTTGCCAAGGTGAGGGTCGCGGGTTCAAATCCCGTCTCCCGCTCTGGCGACGTAGCCAAGTAGCTAAGGCGGCGGTCTGCAAAACCGCTATTCTCGGGTGCAAATCCCGACGTCGCCTTGCCGGGATGGCGGAATTGGTAGACGCAGCGGACTTAAAATCCGCTGGATATTTCTAATGTCCGTGCCGGTTCGACTCCGGCTCCCGGCACACCCACCCGCGGTAAACCCAGAATAATTAGATTTCTTAAACTTACTTTTTCAGGATCGTTGCGGCAATGGAGAAGTAGATGAAGAGACCGCCGGCATCGGCGATGGAGGTGATTAACGGACTGGAGGCGACCGCCGGGTCAATTTTGAGTTTTGCCAAAATGAAGGGGAGGGAGAAGCCAATCAGATTGCTGAAAAGGATAATCGTCCCCATACTCAAACCGACGACGAGGGCGATTTCTAAGCCGCCTCGGAGTAGACCCAATGCCCAGGATGTAGCCCCCATCGCCAAGGCGAGCAGTAAGCCGACCAGAACTTCTTTGCCAAGGGACGAGAGCCATTCGTTCAATTTCAAATCGCCGGTCGCCAAAGCCCGAATCATCAGGGTTGCCGCCTGGGAGCCGGCATTGCCGCCGCTGTCAATGAGGAGAGGCATAAAGAAGACCAAGGCGATGGCGCCGGCCAGAACCGATTCAAAATGGGCAACCACCCCGGAGGAGACGAGATTGACAAAGACTAAGGCGATGAGCCAACCGACCCGTCTCCGAAAAAGGAGGGGAATGGAAGCCTCCCGGTAACTGACCTTGATTGGCGAGACCGCCGCGGTCTTATGAAAGTCTTCGGTCGCCTCATCTTGGGCGACATCTAAGATGTCGTCAACGGTCACAATTCCTAAAAGAACGCCTTCTGAGTCAATAACCGGTAAGGCGTAGAGGTCATACTTTTGGACCAGGGCAATCGCCTCCTCCCGGTCAGCGGTGGCCGGAATACTGACATAGGAGCGGTCCATAATCTCGGAGACCTTACTCTTCGGGTCGGCGATGACGAAACGGCGAAGTTCAATGTCGTCTAAGAGTTTACCTTTTTCATCCGTGACATAGATGATATTGACGGTCTCCGAGTCCTTTCCCAGTCTCCGAATCTGGTCTAAGGCCTGGGCCACATCCCAATCGGAACGAACCGCCACATAATCCGGGGTCATCAAACGACCAACGCTACCTTCCGGATAACCCAACAGCCAGCGCGCCTCTTTTAAATCCTCATGCGATAAGAGGGTGAGCAATTTCTGAGTGAGAGGACCCGGGAGTTCTTCTAAGAGAACAGTCCGGTCGTCGGGTGGGAGGTTAGCGAGGAGGGAACGGGTTTCCTCATCGGTCAGCTCCTGAAGGAGAGCCGATTGCTGGGTTGGTTCTAAAAAGGAGAAGACCTCAGAAGCCATCGTCCGGGAAAGGGCGCGAAAGAGTAAGACCCGGTCGGGCTTTTCTAAACTCAAAAGTAAATCGCAGACATCCGGCGTCGGCCACCCCTCCAAGGCTTGCCGCAAGTCCATCCAGCGGCGCTCGGTAATTAGTTCTTGAATCTCGGGTCGTAAAAGTTCTTTCAGCATCTAATCCAACTCCCAAATTTTTTTTTCATTCTAATCAGTTTTTCTCAAAAATCAAGTTTTCGGTTTCTCTTTCCGCGCCTTGATTTCTGATGAGAACGAATTAGAATTGACCTATGATTGCCATTCCCGAGACAGCTAAATTCTATAAAGTCTTTCTCCCAAGATTTATCCTCTTTTTTCTTTACGCTTTCACTAGTGGTCTCATATTGCTCCTCTTTATCAATCACCCAGAATTTAATGAGGGGAAAAATTCTCCATTTCCGGAGATGGTCTACGGCCGGGCGAAAAGACCTTATGTCTATCGGACACTATTACCAACTACGGTTCGGGTTATCGCCCAGATTACTCCAACTGGGATAAAGGAAGGGATTGTCTCTTTTTTCCACCACCGGACCTTTTTGGTAAGATTGCTTGATGATGGGATAGATTGGAAAAGGGAGTATCGGTATGAATATTTGATTGCCTTGGTCTTCTTCTTTCTCTCCTTTTTCGGCTTTGCCCTCCTTTTGCGTCGGCTCATCAGGCGATTTTACAACTTTCCCCACTTTGTTTCTGATTTCGCCCCAATCTTCGGCTTATTACTCCTCCCCCTCTTTTCTCACCGCTACTGCCACCTTTATGACCCAATCACGATTTTTCTCTTTACCCTCGCCTTCCTCTTCATCGCCCAGAAAAGATTTTTTCTTTTCTATCTCACCTTCTTTCTCACCGCCTTAAATAAAGAGACAGCTACTTTGCTCTCGGGAATCTTTTTTCTTTCAGAGGAGAAAGCTAGAAAAAAGTTAAACCTCCTCGTTCACCTTGGCGGACAAATTCTAATCTGGATTGGGATTAGAGTAGTGATAGCGGCTCTCTTTCGGAATAACCCCGGTTCTTTCCTGGAATTCCATCTCTTGGATTATAATTGGCCACTCTTATTTAGACCCTTCCGCCTAATCTACTTTATTTTGATTTTAGTTCTCTTTTGGTTATTGATTCGCTACGGTTGGGATAAAAAACCCTTTCTCCTCCGAAGGGGTTTCCTCTTCACCTTTCTCTCTGGTGATTCTTTCTTTACTCTTCGGATTTATTGATGAGATGCGTGGTTATTACGAAGCCTTCCCTTTTCTCTTTCTCCTCTCTTTGCCGACAATTGTTGGTCTCTTCAAAATTTGTCCCGAGACGGATGGTAGTCGGGGAGATTGAGCAATTGTCAACATTTCTAAATCCAAAACATTTTGAGTTTTTGCTTCTTACCAGAGAGGCTCTATCTCTCCCGGTCCCTACGGTAAGTTTTTTGGCGAGTTTGACACTGCAAGGAATTTTGGTATAATATGAGAAAGGTAATGGAGAAGGTCAAGATTACGAACCTCCTTGAGCCGACAAAATCTGTTACAGTTGAGGCGGTGATTGATACCGGCGCCACGATGCTTGTGCTTCCCCCCAATATTGTGAAGGAACTCAATTTAAGGAAGATGCGGAAGGTAAATGTCCGATACGGAAACAATAAAGTTGAAGTTAAGCCAGTTTATAGCATCGTAACCGTAGAAATAATGAGAAGGGCGGGTGAGTTTAATGTCTTGGCCGAAGAAGGTAGCCAACCCCTAATCGGACAAATTGTCCTTGAACAGTTAGACTTAATCATTGACCACCGGACAAAAACCGTCGCCCCAAACCCTAAATCCCCGAGACGCCAATGCTGGGAATACTTACTTTAACGACGGTAGCCAAGAACCACTTCACAGATGCGGATTTCCGAGGGGTAAGATTATTTTTAATAAATCTCAAACTATTGACACCGGAAGAGATTTTGGTATAATAAAAGTATGAAACTTAAACAGATAAAAGAGGAAAAGATGTTCAAACCAAAATCTAACAACCAAAAACCACTCCGCCTTCGGCAGATTAAGAGCCAAAGAGACGAGATGCCCGCAATCCAGCCAAAGGCAGAATATCCGCAACCGGTGATGATACGAACAAATGATATGAAATAAATTATTTTTACTTATTATTTATGGAAACCGAAATTAGCAATCAGGATATTGAAAATGCAATAACTGAAACTAGAAAAGTTTTTCGGAGTTAAAGAGCCAGTTTATAGCGAAAATTTCTTTTCTTTAATAAAAAGCGGTAAGGTCAAAGGTGTAACGAAATTGATAGCTCGTCAATTGGATTTGCCTATTGGTATTAATATTATTACTGTCCCGAATGATTATAGAGCACAAAACTCCTCTAATCGATTTGATAGCAGAGACCTTGCGAAAGTTCATCCGCATGGTTTGGGAAACGAGGGTATTATCGCCCAAGTTAATATACCTGGAAGCTTGCCATTTTATGGGTCTTCGACATTAATCGACTATCCAATAGATGTTAAGGTAAGCGAAAATTGTAGAAAGTCCCCTGGTGTATTCATAATGATTATGGCACACGAGCTTTCGCATGTGTTATTGTATTCGTTAAGACACCCACAAAAGGATAACGAACTTTATACTGACCTTCTTGCTATGATGCTCGGTTTTCAGACAATATTTCGAAATGCACGTAAAATTACAACTACCCAAAAACAGCACGATTTTATGAGTCCAACAATTATAACGATAACCGTAACTTATGGCTATTTATCCGATGAACAATTTAATTTTGCTTACAACAAAATAAATTCAATATTAGAAAAAATAGAGAAAGAAAAAGACTTTTATCATTAGAATTAAGAAAATTTACAGAGGTATTAGCAGGATATAGGGAAGAATTAAATTTGTCATTAAATAAATACGAAGAAAACCGAAAAAATATTATGAGGTTTATTAACGAGCTTTTTCATTACACAGAACAACGGATAAATCAACTATCAACTTTTACGGACGACTTAAAAGGTTATTCCAATGAATTGACGAATAAACTCGTTACGCTAAAAAGTGATGTTCAAATGATAGAAAAATATTTAAGCTTCAAATACAAGATAAAACAATTTTTCTTCTCCCTTTTGCAGGTAGGGAAGAAATAATTTATACCACCTAATAAATGATCCGACTTTCAAAATTTCTTATAGATTCATTCGTCAAACGAATTTCTCTCCTTGATTTCTTAAATCATTCCCCTACAATAAAATAAATAAATGAAACCACTGGTGAACACTGTTTTAAGAATAAAAAGTAGGAAGGGTTTCCTCTCGCCTTGCGGGGCGTTAGCCCACACCCCGATAAAAGTCGGGACAAGGATGTCCCTCTTACAATATTTAATTCTGTGTTTTATCTGTGTTAATCTGTGGTTAAATATTTGTTTTTTCTGTGTTTTAGATGAAGTAAAGGGGTAGTGTTTTATTTAATATGCTTATTCTTCACATTGATATGGATGCCTTTTATGTCTCCTGCTAATTACTGCGAAAACCTTGGCTTATTGGTAAGCCGGTAGTTGTCGGCGGACCATTAAAAAGAAGAGGAGTTGTTGCCTCCGCCTCCTATGAAGCAAGAAAATTCGGTATCAAGTCCGGGATGGCCGCCGATTATGCCCATCGTTTGTGTCCCGAGGCGATATTTATCAAACCGGATTTCTCTTTTTATGAGGAATATTCAAGGAAGGTTCATCAAATCCTTTCTCGTTTCTCACCAATTGTAGCGATGACCTCAATTGATGAGGCATATTTGGATATTACGGGAAGCGAAAGACTCTTTGGCGAACCAATAGAATTGGGTAGAAAGATAAAGGAAGAGATTAGAAAACTTGGTCTACCCTCAACAGTCGGCATCGCCAAAAATCCGACCTTGGCGAAGATTGCCACCAATTTGGCAAAGCCGGACGGTCTACTTTATATCCCAGCCGGAAAAGAGGCGAACTATATCAATCATTTAGATATTGAAATGGTCCCCGGGATTGGGGAAAGGACCGCTAAGGTGTTAAGGGATGCAGGAATAAAGACGATCGGGGATTTCTTAAAAGGGGATAAGGAGAAAATGCGTTCTCTCATTGGGAAATGGGCGGAAGACCTCTGGGAAAATCTGACCGCCGAGAGGGGATTGGCGATCAGAGAGGGAAGGAAGTCAATTAGCCGGAATACAACACTCCAGTGGAATACAAGAGAGCCTAATGTCTTAGAATCCGCCCTCTACCAACTCCTAAAGGATGCGTGTGAAGGAATGAGGGAAGAAGGGTGGAAGACAACCACCCTCACCTGTCGGGTGAGGTTTGCCGACTTCCTCACGATCACGAAAAGGAAAAAGGTTTCGCCAACCGACGCCCATCAACTCCTCTTTCCGGTGGCAAAGAGACTCCTCTCTTTTTTAATGGGGAGGAGTGAGAAAAAGGTGCGGCTCGTTGGTGTAACCCTTTCCGGGTTTACCAAAACCAATCTCCTCCAACTTTCCTTCTTTCCCCCGATGGAAAGAATGACCGATTTTGTGAGATTAAACCAAACCTTAGACCATCTGAGAAAAAGATTTGGAGAAGATAAGGTGAAAGAAGGAAGACTCTTTTGGAGAAGAGAAACTGACTGAATCCGAGATTAAACCTACTTTATCTTTATAATCTTCCTCCAAACATTCTCCTCTTCGGAATAGAAGAGGTAGACCCCTTTGGGAAGTCTCTGGATTGGAAGGGTTACCACTTTACCGATTGGGGTATAAATCCTTCCTTTTCCTAACTCTTCTGGAAAGGAAAAGAGAAGGGAAGGAGCGATTGGTTTGGTTTTCTCCTCGGAAAGACCGGTAGTGGTGTAAGTGAACTCGTAGATATAATTGTCGCTACAGGCAAAGTAGACTCGGTATACCCCATCATTCCTTCCATCCCCGACACAGACATCGGAATAGGCAGTTCCTGATATTCCTGAACTATCCACCCAACAAGAATCCCATTCGCTTCCTTGCCAGGTATATTCCATTCCATAAAGAGCCCCACCGGTTGAGCCGGCATAGACACGATCGAATTCGTCTCCCCTTCCTTTTCCTATCGCTACACATCTCGGAATTCTCGGGAAACCTCCAACCCGCTCTTTCTGCCAAAGAGAATCCCGCCAAGTGAACTCATATACCCCATAATTGCCATAACGACCTAATCCCGAATAGAGCCGGAAGGTGTCGTCGTTCCTTCCTATTCCCCGCCAGATATCATAATAACTCCGGAGCGTGTCCAACTCCTCATAAACCCATTGGTTTCCATCCCAAGTGTATTCCCTTATTCCTGTCCCTTGTCCGACAAGATAGATTCGGTATACACCATCATTCCGACCACAAGCGATCAACATATCGGTTCCTGACCAATCGAAGATCTGGTTTGTCACCCAATTGGTGCCATTCCAATACGACTCAAATGTCCTTCCGTTGTTACCGTCACAACTGTAAATGCGGTTGATTTCATCATTTCGGGCTGGGCCGATAGCAACCGCATGACCCGCGGAGGAATGGGGTGAAGAGGGGAAAGTGGCAACGATGGTCCTTTGCCAAGAGGAACCGTTCCAAGTATACTCATAGACTCCACCATATTGGGGACCAGTAACCGTAAATGTTGCATAGATCCTTATTACTCGATCATTCCTTCCATCTCCCGCACAAACTCCCCAACCCGAGGTACTCCCCATATCAAAAGGGACCCAGGTGTTGTTACGAAATGTGAATTCGTAGAGACGATTCCAGCCCGCCACATAGAGTCGATTGGTATCGTCATTTCTGGCCCGAGCGATTACTAATTGGGAAGCCCATCCTAAGGCACCCCCACCGCCGACCCGTGTCTTCAGCCAATCACCACCGAGGAAAGAGATGCTTAACAAAGTGAATGTTAAAAGATTCCCCGCTTTTTTCATTTTTCACCTCCCAATTAAATTGATATCGTCAAGCAATATAATTATATAGCCAGAGAAGATATTGTCAACATCATTCTCCGCTTGCCGATGTAGATCCGAAGTCCTTTGGTCTAATCTCCTTCCCTTTTTTCTCGACCTTTAAGCTTCGCTTAAAATAGGGATTAAATTCGGAATTGAGCAAAGATTTAGGTTTCGGATTAGATTTCCTACTAACCGTTAGTTAGACTTGATTACCGAGGAGCTCGATAAATACACCGACTATTAAATGGGCAATTAGGAGGTTTCCCCGGTGGCTTCGGGGGCGGTTTTGCCCTCGGCGATTTTTGGCTTCACCTTAAATCGCCAGTGTTGGTAGATAGTAGAGACGGAGAGGAAGAGATACCCGAGGGCATAGAGGAGGAGAAAGGGGATGAGACCAAATTCAAGGTGGAGGAGGGAGTAAATGAGGGTCAGAAGGAGATAGAGCCCCATTCCGAGCTCAAAGAAGGCTGAGGGGGAGAAGGGGTAGATATACTTCTTTTGATGTAAACCCCCCTCTTTTCCGACGATGGAAAATTTTGGGGTGCGAGCAAACTCAGTCTTCTTACCAAAAATTGCCTGAACAATTGCCCAGGTATTGGAGATGGAAAGCGAGGCAAAACCACCAATTAGAAGGAAGGCGACAAAAATCCAGCCCCAACCTTCTACTTTCTTCTTCTCCAATTGGTGGACCCGAAAATAAGATAAGATGTAGGTAATGGGGAAGGGGAGGACGAAGACGGTGAAGAGGGTGAGGAGGAGAAAATAAAGACCGATTACTTTGCTTTGGGTCAAGGAATAAATTGAGACCTCACCCAGAGGCGAAAGAAGGGAGTTGGTCAATAGTTGAGTGTAGGTAATCTTGATGTTTAGAATTGGGAGAGAGAGGAGAGAAAGGGAGAGGAGGATGGGATAGACAAAAGGGCAGGTGAGATGGGTGAAGGAGAAGAACTTCACCCGCCAGGGAAGAGAGGAACAGAGGACTTTGCCCAGTAATTTTCGAGCGACTTCAATACCGCCTTTTGTCCAACGAAACTGCTGTTTTTTGAATCCGGAGACATCTATGGGCAACTCTCCTGGACAAACCAAATCCGGGAGAAAGATAATTTTATATCCCTCCATCTGCGCCCGATAAGATAAGTCTAGGTCTTCAGTTAGGGTATCGTCCTGCCACCCGCCGGCGGATTCAATCGCCTCCTTCCGCCAGACCCCACCGGTCCCATTAAAGTTGATGAAGAGTCCTTCGGTGGCTTTTATATCTTGTTCAAATAGGAAGTGAGCGTCTAAGGCCAAGGCCTGGCCTTGAGTCAAGATGGAATAGTTCCGATTCAAGTGCCCCCAGCGGGTTTGGACCGCTCCGATCTTCTCCGTGGTGAAGTAGGGTAAGACCCTTTTTAAGAAATCGGGCGGGACAATAAAATCGGCATCAAAGATAGCAATGTAAGTGCCTTTGGCTTTAGCCAATCCTTCCCTTAAAGCCCCGGCCTTGAATCCGTTCCTTTGCGGGCGATGGTAGAGATGGATGTTGTAACCAAGAGAGGAATATTTCTCCACCAGAGAGGAAAGGAGGAAGGTGGTTTCGTCGGTGGAGTCGTCCAAAATTTGAATTTCGTATCGCTCTTTTGGATAATCTAAGTTGGCGATTGATGCCAGAAGTCTCTTTACGACATACTTTTCGTTGTAGATTGGGAGCTGGATCGTGACAAATGGGTAGTCAACCAAGGGTGGTGAGTTTTCTCTTTTCTTCTTTTTGGGAAAGCGGAGGTAATAATAGAGGATGGTGTAGGCATGGAGAGAATAAAGGGCAAGACAAAGTAATAAAGTTAGGTAAGTGGCCAAGAGAAAGGATTCAATCATAATCTTCTCTTAAATTTGATCGGGCGAGATAAGGGCTCTTGCAAAACCAAATAGAGCAGTTCTCTTTCTTTACCCGAGATTTCCATTTTTAGAGCCTCAATTCTACCTTCCTTTTCGGATTTGTCAACAAGCAACGGGAAAGAGATTTTCTCATCAAGGAGAAGAGATAGGTTAGCCCTTGCTTCCCGGCTTTCTCTCTTTTCGGGGAGATGGAAGATAAGTCCCAGTGGGGATGAGGATACTTTTACCTTTTCACCCGTGGCCAGGGGAATCGTCTCTTGGTAGATGGCAAATTTACCGGCCGCGAAGAGAATCGTTAAAAGTCTCTCCCCCACAATTTCTTTGAATCGCAAAGTCCCTTCCCCCTTTTTTATCGTGAGGTCATAATCAACGTCAAGCGCCTCAATTCTCTTCCGCCAACGGGGGATGTCATCCGGGAGAGAGAAGTTGACAACCATTTTCGCGGGGATGGGAATTTTCACATCCCGGATTCGCCGATGGTTTGAGAATTTTAAGTGGAAGTGAATACCAAGGGAAGAATCCCAAGATAAGATTTCGGCTACTCTTTTTTTCCGGTAAAGAATTTTTCCTCGGGCATTTTCGGGTTGGAGGGAACCGAGAAAGACTAAGTTGGGGGTGAAGAGGCTTTCTTGATATTGAGGGTTGTTCATCAAAAGGATTTCTAAGATCTTCATTATATCGGAATCCTCCCCCCTTGGTCGCTTTTCCCACCTCTTCTTCTCTTGACTGTATTCCCAATCACCAATTGCCTTCCGGAGATACTTCTTCACCCCTTTGGAGAAACGGACTTCGCCTCTTCTCTCCTCTTTTGCCGAGAGGAGATTTGTGTAACCAGAGAAAGACCCTTCTCTTTGCAAGGGGAGGGAGCGGAAGTAGGCTTTATAACTAAAAGCCTCGTAACTCTTTATTGTATCAAAAAGAGAGGCAGAAGAGAGGTTAAAGATTAAGAAGAGAAGGATATTCTCCCATTTCATATCTCTCTCAGAATTCTTCTCCCAGATTTAGGGTTATCTTCCAGTTTCGGTTTTCCGTAGCGGATAGGGGATAAGAGAAATCAATCCTTATAGGGAAAGGTGGGATGTAAACTCCGATACCCATACCCCAGCCGAATTTGACAAGCCAACCAGTTTCCCTTCGCCATTCTTTTGGATTTTTCAGAAGAAAAGAACCGTCAAGAAATAGTCTTCCGGCGATATCGCCCAGTGTCAAAGGGGGGAGACCCAATTTTAGCTCCTTAATTAATGGGAAGCGAAATTCTAATTGCGTGGCGCAAAGATAAGGTCCAGTCGTCTCAAAAAATTCGTAATAATCGTATCCCCGACAGAGCGAGCCGTCAATGAAGAAGGAGTCAGGTTCTCTTCCGAAACTCCCGATATTTAATAACCGGGTGGCCAAGATATACTCGTCAAAAAAAGAGAGGTAGTGGCGAGAGTCAAGATAGGCGGTATAATAGTTTCTTTGCCAGAAGCTTATCTGTCCCGAAAGTCGGACTCTGGTCCCTTTCTTGGGTCCAAATTTTTGCCAACTGGTGTTATCAAAGACATAAGCAAAAAAGGTTGGCAAATCAATTGTCGAACTGGAATCATAGGCAAACCATTCTTCCCCTCTCCTTTCATAAATCCAATTCTGGTCGGAGAAGAGTCCGAGACCAAACTCCATCCTCTCTTCTTTGTTGAAGGGATACATCAGAACTGGGGCAAGACCCCGGTCGCGATAAACCCAAAGCCATCTTTCTCCTTCGTAGCCGTAGATGAATTGGTAGATGGTGAATTGGTAGTCAACTCGTTCTTTCAAATACCAATAGGAGAAATAGAAGTTGGAAAAGTCAATCACTCCGGATAAGTCGGTGAGGATGAAAAAGCGGTGGTCGCCCAAGATGTCGGAAACAGCTACATAGACATAGCCAGAAAATATCCCGGGTGTCCAACTTAAAGCCCCCTGGGCATAGTCAGCCGCCAGCGAGAATCCAATCGGTTCTCCCTTCTCTTCTTTCAATTGGCCAAGGGCGGTCTCTTCTTTAATTGACGGAGTGGCCGGTTCCATTAATTTTTGGATATCGGATAGTTCTGAGACCGCAATCTCCCAGGCACCATTTTTGAAGTAGGAGAAAGATAATTTACCGTCCCGGGCGCAAGAGAGGTGCTCAAATCCCGAAAAGAAGTTCGTCTTAAAGAGAGAACCACTGGTGTCTCTTAAAAAGATTTGTCCCCCTTCCCCTAAGAATAACAGTTCACCAGAGGGAAGGCGAATTGGATTCTTCGCCTCAGGAAGACCCTCAGAGAGCTTATGGAGCGTGCCCCCTTTTCGGGAGTAGGCCCATATGCCAACTCTTCGGGCGATTCTTTCCTCACAGCCCTCCCTTTTGACAAAGATTATCGTGTCCCCGTCTTGAGTAAAGGAAGGCGAGGCGTCGTCTAAGAAATCGGTCGTTATCCTTTCCATCTTTCCTGATTCTAAAGATAAGAGATAGAGGTCTTGATAACCATCCGCTAATCCAACAAATACCAAATTTTTCCCGTCGGGAGAGAAGGTTGGGTCAAAGCATTCATCCAAGGGAATGGGATAGCGGCGAGTTGCGCCTTTTCTTTCCAGGGATTGGATCTGTAACTCGGTTTTTCCGTCTTTACGAGCAAAGAAGGCAATCTTTTCCGAAGGGGAATCGGTTATCGTGACCGCCCGTTTTAGGAACCTTACTTCTTTAATCTGTTTGACTTTAATTAACTTCCGGATGATTTTGCCGGAGTAGGTATCAATTAGATAGAGGGAGAAGTCGCCCCTAACATTAGATAGGAAAAGAACCTTGTCGCCCTTTGGGGAGATTACCGGGGTTGTGTTGTAAGTTCCTCTTTTGGAGTGGGTGAGGAGGCTTAAGAGGGTATCGCGCAAAGAGAGGGAGTAGAGGGAAAAGTATTTTAAGCGGAGATAAGAAGAAAAGTCTTCGCCCAAGGCGGAAGGCGATTTCCCAAAACAATCCTTTATCGCTTCGGAAAAAGGCTTTTTCTTTAAGGTGTTTAGTAGTTCATAAACTTTCCCTTCTCCGTATTTCTCGTCAAGGAAGAAGAAGAAGGCCTCACCCAGGCGGTAGGCGAGATAACTTTCGTCGGAGATGAGTTTGCCAAAAGAGACCACTTGGCTTACGACATAGTCCCGGAGAAATACCTCGGAAAAGTAATCAGGACCCAAGACCTTGGAGGCGTTGTATTCACTGAATCCCTCTAAGATAAAGAAGGGGACCGGACTTCGGGCAAAGAGGGAGAAGCGAGATTTGAAGAAGATTTCGTATTCATAGATATGAGAGACCTCGTGCCGGAGAACTCGCTCTAAGGTTAAGAGAGAACCATCAAAGGGGACGACGACCCTTCTTTTCAAGAGCTCGGCAAATCCCCCAACTCCTTCCTCAATTAAATCCAGGATGATATTGGTGCTGGAGAACGAGGAAAAGGAAGGATAGAGGATAATTGGCGTCTTATCTTTTTTCTTTAGGTTGAGTTTCTTTTCTAAACTCTCGGCTTGGTCCTCAACCACCAAGGAGGCGAAGGCACAGAGTTTTTCTCCTCCTTCGGGATAGTAGATTTCAAAATGGGGGGTCACTCTTTTTAAGAAGCGAATCTTTTCATACTGGAGCTTATTCTTGCCAAAATAATCTTGGGCAATTAATGTTAAAGGGGAAAGAAAGATAAGATACCAAATTCCTTCTCTAAGGAATGAGAAACTTTTCATAAAGGGAAACCTTCTGGTTTAAGGAGAGGGATTGTGCTTCTAATTTGTAGAGGTAGACCCCTTTGGGTAAAGAGAGGGGAAGAGAGAAGAAGTTCGCGCCTGAGGGGTAAAAACTAGAAAAGTCCTTCACAAATCTTCCGGCGATGGTGTAGATTCTAATTTTGACGAAAGCCGGATAGGAGAGGTGGAAAGAGAAGAAGAGGGTATTTTTTTTAAAATAGACAAGAGGTTGAGAGACGGTAAGTTGGGGATAGAGGGAGGTCAAGATAAAGACCTTGTTTTCTCCTTGATTGAGGAGGTTGTCATAGGCGAGGGAACGCAGTTCCGTGAGGTCGGCGGAGAGGGAAATTGGGATTTCAAAGGTCAATTGGTTTGGATTAAATTCCGGTTTGAGAAAGGGAGAAAGTTCAATCTCTTCTCCGTTTAAGTAGAGCCGAGGATAATTTCGGTAAGGGGGAAGGAAAATCCCGGAGGGGTCGGTTAAACGACCGGATAAGAGAAAGTTTTTTGGCAACCAGACCGTATCTTTTAAAACTCGCCCTTCGGCTAAAAGTGTTATCTCTGGTCCTTCAGAGTCAATGACCGCGCCTTCTCTCGCTTCCCGAGCGAGACTATCTAAGAAGAAGATATAAGAAGAATCTGGATCAAAGAAGAGGGTGATTAGCCGACTACTATTGGGGATCTCCCAATAGTAGTTGTTCTCATCGCCAATGGTATCAAGAGGAATTCCAATTGGCGGGATAATCTGGAGGGTGAAAGAATTAGAATTGATTCTCCCTTTCTGGGAGGAGATTAAAAAGCCAGGGAGGAGGTAATTTGTGGAGAAGGTATATGGGTTTTGATTGTAATAAACAGTGGCGGTGTATTTCCGAAACCTCTTGCCGTAGAAGGCACGTGTGGAAAAGAACCGGTCCTTGAAAGAACTTAAAGAACAAGAGTAGGTGCAGACCTTCTTCGGGAATAAGGTATCTCTTTTGATAATTGGAAAGTCGCTTCTTTTGGGGAAATTAAAGTTTAGGGTCGGGTCACCAAATAGATGATAAGTAATATCAACCCCTTGGGCTTGGAAAAATGCTTCCCCAAAACCTTCTTCGTTAAAAAGATTAGAAAGGAGGGTGCGGCATAGTTGCTCATTGCTTAAAGGAGAAGATGCCTTGGCGGAGGCGATGGTGGCGATGAAGCCATCCGGGTTCCTTATTAAATCTTCGGCAATTGCCTCGCGGTAGCGACCAATTTCAAAATCGTCAAAGCGACCAACGCCACAACTACCAAAGAAGCCAAACGGATATTGACCACCACTCTTTATCTTAAAGACATCCTCAATATTCAATAGTTGCTCATGGGCTAAGCGAAATCCGGCTCCGTGCCCAAAATAGACGACCCCTAAGACGCCATCCCGGATTTCATCGGCGAATGCCTTTCGGGCTCGCGGTTTGTCGCGAACCTGGGATAAAGGGTATTCCATAAGGTAGACCTTCTTCACCTCAAAGTAATTTGGTAATTCTCTCTCCAAAGCCTCACAGGAGCGGACATGGATATCTAAACCACAAGGGTCGGGGCTATAGGGGTCACCGAGATATTCATCATCGGCGGAAAAGAGGAAGCGGACCTTGTCAAAACCAGAGTTCTTCTCATAAAAACGAATCTTCTCTAAATAATCTATCCCTTCCTTTTCATTTTGGCAGGGGATTCTTCCTAAGATGAAATCGGGGTACAAGGGTTCTAATAGGTCTTCAAAGTCCGCATACCAGGCATCCAGGGCTACCGGGTATCTTTCGTAGACTTCATAAGAGAAACCAGTGCCGTATTCATAAGGAGGGATTTGAGGTTTCTTTGGTCTTAAAAGATTTCGGTAATCGTAATCACCGTCTCCTAATAAGAGGGCATACTGGGGGCGCTTTTTCTTAAAGAAGCGCTTTAAGGCATAGGGCTCTTCTAAACCGAAGAGATAGAAATCATAAATATCTTCTAAGAGGGCGGTAGTGGCCGAGAGGGCGGAATTTTGTTGGCGGTAATTGGCAAAGAGTCGGGCGAGGCGGGAAAACTCCTTTGGGGCGACAATGATGTAATCAGCGGATAAGTTCGGCAGATAAGAGTTAGACAGGTCTCTCTTCTCTTTTATCTCTAAAACCCGTCGCAATTTAGAAAAGGGAGAGAGATAGATGAGAGTCGTTTCGGAGGCGACCGAAAACTGGATAGTATCGCCCTTTTTTGAAAACTCTAAGAACTTTGCTGAGTAAGGATTGGTGATGTCTAAGATGATCGGGGTCTCTTTGATTACGAATCGGAAAAGGTTAAGGCGTAGGACCGAGTCAACGTTGAGGATAAAGGTTGGTTGGGCGATTTCTTCTTTCAGGAGATAGGTGAATTCAAACCAATCAACAAAGACCTCAACATCTTCATTTCGGGTTGAGGATAATTCTAAGGTGAGAGAAGGTGTTGAGGGGAGAGGCAAAGAGGTGTCAATTTCAATCACTTTTCCATTTGGGGTGGGTGCGGACTCAACGAAAGTGGAGTCTAAAAAGTCTCCGTTGAGAAAGGTCTTGATGATAAAGAAGCGATTTGCTGAGAAGATTCGGAGGGACAATTTTTTTAAGGTGTCGGCGCTCGGTAGGGAGAAGGAGAAGGCTTTACTCACCTTTTCCACTCCTCTTTGGCGGGAGAGCATGTCCCAGAGCCAAAGGGTTCCACCCCGGGGAGGACAGAGGAGCTCTTTTTCAAAGTGGGCTTTGGTTAGAGGGCGGGCGATGATATCGGTTTCTTCAAAGGGCGAAATCCGGATTCTCTTCCCTGGCTCTGAGGAGTAAGTTAGCCAGTAGCAGTTGTAAGAAGAGAAGATATCTTCGTAATAAGAATTCATCTTCTCCCGCCAGCGGGAGACACCTTCGCCATAAAAGAGGATATAGTCATCGGGGTCAAATTTCCCATCTTGTCCGGTATATACATAGATGGGAATTTCTCTCATTGAGTCAGGATAGGAGAGAGGCGGGAGGAAATCACCGATTGAAAAGAGGCGAAGACCACCTGGTGAGATAAGGGAGAGGCTCATCCCGGCTCTTTTCAATTCCTCGCCGGTGAGTTGGTAAATTCCCGCGGAGTCAATTTTTATCTTATACCAGATTGGGAAGCGGGAAAAGAAGTTCTCCTCAAAAATTTTTCCTGATTTCCCTTTTAGTCGGGAAAGCCCTTCTGGGCTTTCCGCCTCAATTGAAATTGGCTGGTAGAGGAAATGATTTAACCTTTGGTCAAAGAGGAAAGGGTAAATCCTCAACCGTCCAACCTTTTCCCCGCAGAGGAACGAGGTATCTTCTATCCACCAAAAGGAAGATGGCGAAACCGGTCTTTTCTCCGGTTTCTCTTTTCTTTCTCTCCCTTCGGCGATTCCCGGATGGTTATTCTTGGCCCAAGGGATATTTACGAAGAGACTTCTCTTCTCGCCCAAGGTTTTAACCGTTATCGGTTTTTCTAATGAGACGAGATATTTAATACTTGGGAGATCGAAACCCTCTCTTTCTTGGAAGTCAAATCCCATTCTTTGGCAGGCCCTTTTGAACTCGAGCCAATTTAGGGAGGCGGTTTGGATTAAAGAATCAGGAATTAAAGAGCTAATTTGAATCCTTTCCGCAAAAGAAGAGGAGGTTAGAAGAAAGATTAAGAGAGGAGGGAAGAAAAATTTCACAATTGCCAAGGAAGTGGAGTTCTTCTATCTTCCCGGCGATAGTCAGGTAGAATCATCGGAGAGCGCTGATTCTTTGGTCTCCCAATCTCTTCCAACTCTTTATGATACCGGAATAGGTGAGCAATTGTCGGTCTCTTTTTGTTGGAAATAGATAAAGCAAGGGAAGCTGCCTTTTTCCCCGCCCTTTTTCCGAAGACCAAGATATCTAAGAGAGAGTTTCCCATTAGTCGGTTGCGACCGTGGACACCACCGGTCACCTCGCCGGCGGCCAAGAGGTTAAAAACGGTCGTTTCACAATCGGGATTGATTAAAACCCCGCCATTTTGGTAGTGTTGGGTGGGGTAAGTTAAAATCGGCTCTTCTCTTATGTCAATGCCGAAGCGCTTAAATTGACGGAACATCGCGGGCAGTTCCTTTTCAATTGTTCCCGGTCCTTTCTTCATCTCAATGAGGGGAGTATCAAGCCAGACCCCAACCGCGCCTTGGGGAGTTTTAACCCCCAAATTTTTTTCTAAGCATTCCCGAATGATGGCGGAGGCGACGCAATCTCTTGTCTCCAGTTCGTAGATGAATTGATTTCCTTCCCGATTGACCAACTGGGCACCGAGTCCCCTCACCTTTTCGGTAATCAGTTGACCCGAGATTTGCTCAGGGAAGGCAACCCCGGTTGGATGGTATTGAATCGTATCAACATAGAGGAGGCGCGCCCCAATCCTACTCGCCAAGACCAAGCCATCAGCGGTAGCCCCGTAGTGATTGGAAGTCGGGAACCCCTGGATATGGAGTCGGCCGGCGCCACCGGTGGCTAAGATGGTTACTTTACTTTTGATGACGACCAATTTTTGTGTCTCTAAGTTGACAAAGACCGCACCGGCGCACTCGCCATCTTCGGTGGAGAGTAATTCAATCGCCGCTAAATATTCTAAGATTTTAATTTCTTTATTGAGAACCTCATCTTTTAGAACGCGCATTATCTCCATTCCGGTGTAGTCTTTGGCGGTATGCATCCGCTTTCGGGAGGTCCCGCCGCCGTGAATGGTGAGCATTGTGCCATCTTCTTCTTTGTCAAACATCACCCCCATCTCTTCCAACCAGGCGATGATGGCGGGTCCAGCGGTTACCAGATGATAGACCAATTCTGGTAGATTCTTATACCCCCCACCACCCATCACATCCAAATAATGAATGGCAGGTGAATCGTTCGGCTTATCTGCCGCCTGAATCCCGCCTTGGGCCATTACCGTATTGGAGTCACCCAGACGGAGCTTTGTTGCCAAAATGATGCTGCCTTCCTTTTTCTTTTTCTCCATTTCACTTTTGAAGGAGAGTGCCGCCATCGCGCCCGCCCCCCCACCACCGATAACCAAACAGTCGCATTCGGCATCCGGCTCTTTGATTGAGAATTTTTCGGGGTCAAGATAAGAATAACTTTCAACTAAGTCGGCAATCTCGTTGGTAGCAATCTCCCCTTTATTCACTCCCACCCGAATCGGACGGGTGCTACCTGGTTTATAGTCGGGATGAAAAGAGCGGAGGAGGTTCTCTTTTTCGGTTGGGGAGAGGGTCGGGAATACCTCTTTCAATCTCTTTTGGCGAGATGATGCCACCAATGCACTGCTTTTCTTCATCTCCTCAGGATAAGACATCTTTACCTCCAGCTCTTCATTCTTCAATCTCTCGCTTCTGATATCTCTCCTTTAATTCCCGAATATCCATCTTGATTAGAGAAGAGAGTTCGGTTTCAAATTTTCCCCCGGTTATTTCCTTCAAGCGCATCTTTAGGTGTGGTGCCCTTTTTTGGATATGGGCGCCGTAGAGGCGACGGGCCAAAAGGGCGACATTGTATTGGACAATCTCCGCCGGACAACGCGAGGCACAGAGACCGCACATTACGCAATCAAAGGATAATTCCGCCACCGCTTTGATCTCTCCTCGGATTGCCTCTTGGATATAGTCCATTACCTTTATCTCTTGGGGACAGGTTTTGGTGCAACTGCCACAAGAGATGCATCTTAAAATCTCGGGATAGAAGCGGAGCAAAACATCTGGGCTGGGCGATAAAACTTTTATCTCATAGACCTTCTTATTTGCGGGGTAAAATGGGATTTGGGCTAGATACATCCCTTCTTCCACGGTATCTTGACAGGCGAGCCCAACCTTTAACCGATAGGAGTCTTTTGTTCGGTAGACCGTGCCACAGGCACCGCAAAAGCCACCCCGACAGCCAGCGCCCCGGAGATAGAAGAAACCGGCGTATTCCAGAGCCTTCATAATCGTCTGTCCCTTTGGGACTTTATACTCTTTTCCCATCATATAGATAGAAATCTCTTCCATTTTCCTTAGTCCTTCAATTCGTTGCGATTTATCCTTTCTGATATCTTTTTATCCCATCCGCATAGAGGTCATTTCCATAAATGTCGTTCACCACCACTACGGGAAAGTTCTCCACTTCCATTTTGCTCACCGCCTCCGGTCCCAAATCCTCATAGGCAATTACCTCATATCTCTTCACCTTCTTCACCAGTAGAGCGGCAACTCCACCGATGGCGGCAAAGTAAATTCCCCGGTATTTCTTTAAGGCGGAGATGACTTCCGGTGAGCGATTCCCCTTACCAATCATCCCTTTCACCCCGTGTTCCAAGAGGAGGGGGGTGTAGGGGTCCATCCGCTCCGAGGTAGTCGGACCGCAAGGACCGATTGGATGACCAGGTTTTGCCGGGCAAGGACCGACATAATAGATGACCGCCCCCTTTAAGTCAAATGGGAGTTTCTCGTCTTTCTTTATCGCCTCAACTAGTCTTTTATGAGCTGCATCCCGGGCGGTATAGATTACTCCGGTAATGAGGCAGGAATCGCCGGCTCTCAATTTCGCCACCACCTCATCGGTTAGTGGTGGGGTTAAGGTGTAGTTTGCCATTTTGCCTCCTTAAATCACAACACTTTTGTGCCGAGCCGCATGGCAATTGATGTTTACCGCCACCGGCAGAGAAGCGATATGAGAAGGATAGGTGGAGATGAATACCGCCAAGGCGGTTGTCCGACCACCAAATCCCTGGGGACCGATTCCGGTCTTATTGATCATCTCTAATAATTCCTTCTCCATCTCGTCATAGAATGGGTCGGGATTGGGTGACCCGATTTCCCTTAAGAGCGCCTTCTTTGCCTGGATGGCGCACATCTCCATCGTGCCACCGATGCCGATGCCGACGATAATCGGAGGACAAGGATTGGCACCACTCTTTCTTATTCTCTCCAAGATATATCTCTTCACCCCTTCGGCACCAGCCGCCGGGGTGAGCATCTTCACCTCGCTCATATTTTCACTGCCCCCGCCTTTTGGCATCACCGTCAGTTTTAATTTATCTCCGGGGACAATTTCGGTATGGACGATGGCGGGTGTGTTATCTCCGGTATTCTTTCGGCGGAGAGGGCAGGCGACGACCGACTTCCGGAGATAGCCTTCCTTATAACCCCTCCTCACCCCCTCGTTAATCGCCGAGACCAATCCACCTTTCACCTTCACATCTTCGCCTTTCTCAACAAAGAGAACCGCCAAACCGGTATCCTGACAGATGGCTAATTTTTCCTTTTCCGCAATCTCGGCATTCTCTAAGATTGTTTTTAAAATTTCCTTTCCTAAGGGAGATTCTTCCTCTTCGTATGCCTTGCGGACCGCTCTCTTCACATCCTCACCGAGGACAGTGTTCGCCTCAATTGAGAGACGAGCCACTTCTGAGACAACCGTCTCGTAATCAATCTCTCTCATATCTCCCCCTTAAGCCCTTTCTGGTTTCAAGACCCAAATCTCCCCTCCCTTGGGAAGGGATTGGAAAAGAGTGTAGTCAACTGTCACTTCGGATTTTTCTAAGAATTTGACATCCCTCTTCCCTTTCAAGAACTCCTCAATCTCGGCAATCGGGAATAGACAAGCCTTTGTCTTATAATGCATCGGGATGATGATCTTGGGTTTTATCTGATTGACGACCATTGTCGCCTCTTCGGGACTGATTGTGAAATAACCACCGACCGGTAGAAGAAGGATATCTACCTCTCCGATTTTATCTCTTACTTCTTGGGAGGGGATTTCCCCTAAATCACCGAGGTGAGCAAGATTAATTCCTTCGGTCTCAACCACAAAGATTGTATTTTCCCCTCTCTCCTTCCCTTTGCTCTTATCGTGATATGTAGGGATACCTCTTATCTTGACACCGGCAATTTCCCTCTCTCCTCCCTTAATTATTAAGGGATTTCCCTTTATTCCCGAGGAGTAGTTGTGGTCGTCGTGGTCGTGGCTCACAAGGACGATATCCGCTGTTTCATCAATCGGTTGGTATTTGAGAGAGTCAAAGGCGTTTGGTTTGTACGGGTCAGTGATAATCTTCTTACCCCCACCTTCAATCAAGAAGGCGGCGTGCCCCAGAAATTTAATCTTCATCGGGAATCCTCCTTAAGGGAAGCGAATGCGGGAGACCAGTCACTGCGGAATTACCGAAACCACTTTTTTATCTTTACTCACCCACTCAAACTTAACCAAACCACTGGTCTTGGCAAAGAGGGTGAAGTCCTTACCCATCCCCACATTCTCTCCGGGTAAAAAGCGGGTTCCCCTTTGTCTAATGATAATATTCCCTGGATTGACCAACTGACCACCGAAGACCTTTACCCCCAGTCTCTGTCCTGGGGAATCCCTCCCGTTTCGGGAGGAACCTTGTCCCTTCTTATGTGCCATAAATCCTCCTCACTATCTTTTTCTCAACAGAGAGTATAAGCCAAATTTGGCAAATGTCAATAAGAAAAGGTTTTTCCGCCGAGTTTGATTAAAAAGAGATCGCCTTTGCCGAATGAATTTCTGGATATAAATTCCCATTTTGGTCTCAAGCCGAAGGAAATAGACCCCATTCGGATTGGGGAGGTTTGATTGATTTAACTCTAAAAGCCCAGGACCGCAACTTTGGAAAGAGAAGTTCTTCATTTAGCGACCGGAGGTATCATAAATTTTAATCTGGTGTCTTCTCCCTTTGGGAGCGGATACCTAATTTTTACGCCCCTTTGTTTGGGTTGGAATAGATTTGAAAGGGAGGGAGAAAGACTTTTGATTCTCTTCTATTTTTGCGGTGGTGATGGTTTGGTAATTTCTTCCGTTATCTTGTGAGAAAAATAAGGCAAGAGAGTCGCAAGTCGGTGGTTTAAAGGTCTGCCAGCAAATATTGACTATCTCACCAGAGAAAGAAACTTCATTGCCATTTGGATAATTTATTCTGACTACCTCCATCTCGTAGATATAGGTAGAATCCTAACCAGAGATTATAATCTCCTGAAGCGTTCCGGTTCATATCGGAGCAATTCACCACGGAGACCTCGCACCGAAATCAAATCTTTAATTACCAGTTTTCACATACCCGTCTCTTCTCTGACAATAAGGGGAGGGGTCTTCTTCCCCAGTGCGCGAGTGGAAGTCTAAGGCATCAGATGAAGAACCGGTATAAGAAAAAGAGCGGACTTCATCAAGGGTATCATTAACTAATTGTTTAGTCTCAATCTCTTTGATTTGGGGTGCCGTCAATCTAACTTCTGATGTCCCAATTAGAAGTTTCAGAAACCGAATCCTGCCGCGGGCGGATTTTCGCAAAGCATAGCTTCTCTGTTAGCAATAACACTTCGGACACATCGGTAATTATTGCCTGCAGGGCAACTACCGCCAGCTCTTTAACTTTCCCATCTTAATCTCCTATTTAAAAACCAGTTTAATCCCCCAAACTTCCCCATAGGCACCCTAAACGCTCTGCAAATTACTCTCCACCAGCTTCTCCTGTTCCTGAAACTCTGCCGAGAGTTGTCCCTGATCACCGCCAGCATCGTTTCTATTTGCTACATCCCGCCGATTGTCTTTAGCGCAATCCCTGACGCATCAACGGTAAACAACCGCACCGTCTCGGGCAGATTTAACCGCTTTCGCAACCCGCTGGCTCCTCTACCGTATTCACCAAAAATATCCCGTTCTTCTTCAAACCCTCGGTAGTTCATTGCCGACTCAATCAAGGAATAATTCAGCACCTCAACAATATCTGGATTTTTAATCCCGGACTGGATTTAAATTGGCTGGTCGGCAAGTCGGTTAAATGCAGTAACTGGTCCACCCATTCACTCCGGTCCGTAATCCGGAAACGATTGAATAAACTTACCGGTATCCAACGCCGCCTCGCCAAAAAGCAACACCGCGCCGGTGCAAAAAGCCGGGGATTACAAATTAGCCACCCTTAATTGTTCAGTTGCTGCTGGTTCTCGGAACGCTAAATGATTGGTTATCTCGTTATCACCACCTTTCGCAATATCTCTGGATTTTCTTTCACAAAATAGACACCCGGGTTTAGGTGTCGGACATCGTTTGCGCCGGGCTTAAGTTCCAGCACCTTTCTGCCGGTGATGTCCAGAAGTTCTAACCTGCCCCTTATTTTCTCTCCATCGGTTATCAGGAGATTACGCACAACCGTTGCCTTTGGTATTAAGCGCTGAGTATTAAGCGTAGCGCGCTCCTCAACCCCTCCACCATAGAACTCAATAATCTGCAAACCAGCATAACCATCTGCCACATAGGCGTAATCGC